>Ga0078972_1001512_pt1 | contig 86160 bp, 72 predicted proteins | sample YelNatPaOPGAMG01_FD_67568 | JGI IMG/M metagenome (GOLD analysis project Ga0078972, IMG submission 67568) | Hot spring thermophilic microbial communities from Obsidian Pool, Yellowstone National Park, USA - OP-RAMG-01 (SPADES assembly) (version 2) | ecosystem: Environmental > Aquatic > Thermal...
GTTCTTGACGGAATCGGGGCTTTTTTGTATTATGTGAAAGCGCGTGGGGCTGTAGCTCAGTTGGGAGAGTACGTGACTGGCAGTCACGGGGTCGCCGGTTCGAGCCCGGTCAGCTCCACTATTTTTTTATTCAGCCATTTTCCTCAACCCAGATTCTTTTCAGGCTTTCCCCTCAGGAGTCCGGCTCTCTTTAAAACCCATTGGGCGGATTATGCCAGTTGGCTGTTGATTTTTAACCTCTTTAATTTCCCTGGTAAAAGGCTAATTTTTTATCACCCCTGGCTGTAATCTGATTCGTAAAGAAACGCTTTAACCGGGCATTCTGCTCTTGAAATGTAATACTGTTTTGTGGGTTAAGTCCAAGATTAGAAAGAGTCAGCCTTAAAGCAAACTAAGAAGAAAATACAGATGGCAGGCTAATCCTTCAGCCTGCACTGAATTAGAAACTGAATTAGATTGTCTTCCACCAAGTTATCCGGCTTTTTTACAAGAGTTATTTGGGTTTTATTCAGAATGAAAGCTTAAGGCCAGTCAGAGATTGGACCCGGGGGTCGCTTTCGGAGACTGCTTTGAGGTGTACCATAGCCTCTTTTGAGCTGCTGGCTTCGGCCAGAACATAAACCGTGATTTCTTTCTCTTGGCCGAAGGGCAAAGCAGTAAGAGTGTTCAGCAGTTTTGCCTGCCAGCCTTTTCCTTCAACAGAGGCTTCCAGCCGGTAGAGGTCGTAGTTGAGGTGTCTGGAGGCGTCTGAGGGATGGAGGGAAGGATCAACTCGTTCGGGGTGTCCGGTGTTTTTAAGCTTAAAAGTTACCGGAACCACCTGGCCTTTTTTGGCTTTAAGGTCATTTGCCGGGGCTTTAAGCTCCAGGCCTCTTTTCTGCGGTCCTGAGCCTTCAAGCGAGCGCACAGCCAGGGTGTAGGAAAGGATCCCATCTTTATTCTGGTGAACATCCACCACATAAAAATGAAGACGGTTTGGCTCGTCCACATACTCAAATCTGCTCCCCGAATCCAGCCCGGCGTGAAACAGAGCGTCGTTAAGCTGGCGGTAATCGGCAATGGTGCGCCTAACTTTTTCGCCCGCAGGGCTTAGGTAATCAACCTGATTGATGTCTTCCGGATGGGCATCAATGACCCAGATGTAGGAATTGAAGGCATTGGGGCCACCGTTATTTCCGCGAAGGTTGTCTTTGTTCTTGGCGATTAGAACTCCGTTATCTGGACAGAAGGAATCAAAGCCGAGGCGTTGAACGACTTCCAGAGAGTAAAAATTGTAATTGGGCACACCTGGAGAAAGGGGATTTTTAGCCGGGTCGTCGGGAGGAGTGCGGTCCCCGGGCTTTGAGCCATCAAGACGGACGTTTAGGCCGGTATAAGTGCCGGGCAAGGGGTCAACGGCCCGGGCAGTAACGTCAGCCACTACCAGGCCGGATTTGGCCAGACCTTCCCGGCTTAAAGTCAGAAGCTGGCCCTCGCGGATGAAGCCGCAGGCCATCCGGTTTCTGATCATCAGACCAGGAGGACCAGCGGCCCCAGCTATGGGCGGAACGACCCAGCGTTTATGCGGTCCGCCTGGACCATTAAAGCAGCCCCGGTCCATTAAATCCCAGGGTCCGACTGCGGCCCGGCGATAGGGCTGGACATAAGGGTTGTTGTTCAAGTCTGGAAGGTGAAAAGCAAAATGGCCAAGCTCATGGGCAATGGTGCCGGAGTTTTCACCCTGGCGCATTGAAGATAACCCCCACTGCTGGGATCCGGCTAACCAGCTGGTCCATTCTACGTAGCGGGTGGGAACCCAGCGTGGCTTTTGCTGGTCGGGATTCCCCCATTCGGCCGGGATGTCCTCTTTGTTCTTGAATTTCATGACTCCGAATTCCATCCAGACGCCTGTCTCATCGTAACCGGCGTAAATGCGGAGCACAGCATCGTATTCTTTTCTCAGGTCGCGACCGACATCTTTTATCCAAAGCTCATCGCAATCTTCTTCTAAGCGACCGGCGGCTTCGCTTCCGTCGGGAGTGAATCTGTTCTGGCCATATTCATTGAGGCCGTACCACCAGTGAGGTTTTGGCATCCGGTAAGGACCAAAGGCCTCCACTTTGCTCAGGCCAAACTTTCCCCGGGATATTTCCATCCAGTAATTATGGATATTTAGGCCGTGGTTAACCGAAAGAGGTTTGGTAAAAAAGTCGGCGTAAAACTGCGGCACCTGCTCCCGCCCGATTGGTTTGACTTGGGGATTTCCAAAAGGATCAGAGCCTTTAAGCCTGGTGATGACAAAAGGCTGGTCGGGGAAGTCCACCGCTACCACAGCAAGCTTAAAGCCGCGCTCCGGCTGGAGTGAGGGGTCGGACCATTGCACTCCGGGAATGGGCCGATAATCAGCCCAGGTCATTTCTTCCTGGTCCTGGACCTTTTGGGGGTCAAGAGGTGGAGGGAAAGATAGAAATTTTGATTCAGTCTTACCACTGCTGGGAAACATCAGCCAGCTTGAGGCTCCCAGGATGAAGAAGATAATAATTATGCAGAGAGCAAATCCCAAGCCTAAGAAAATCTTGTTTAAGAAAGCTGGTTTTGATTTGGCCAACCTATACCTCCGGGTTAATAACTAAAAGTTTGATTTCTTAGGTCAAGATATTTTAGAAATCAGAAGGAGTCAAATGAAAAATTATCAGGTCTGGTTTTTCTGTCTATTCAGGGACCCAATCTGGTGATGAGGGCGGTAGAAAATCAAATCATGATATATGTCCGGCCATAAACTTTGAGAAATTGTGAGCCTGTCCTGGAAGATTTACATTGATTTTTAGAATATTTCTTATCTAAAAATAAAAAGGGGGGCTGGGTTAGGCCAGCCCCCGGCTTTGGCGGTCCTTTTGCCCTGGTCACACCTTTTTATGGCAGAACCACCAGTCAAAACATTCATGTTGTTTTTTTCGTTCTTTGGCTCCCTTGACATCTGTTGGGGGCGGAACTATGACCCGGTCTTTAATCAATTCGTTGCTGGGCCAGTTGGCCGGCATGGCCACGTTGTGCTTATCTGAAACCTGGAAGGCTTCCAGGATGCGGAGAATTTCAGCCATGTTGCGTCCGACTTCAGCCGGGTAAAAGAGAATGAGCCTGATTATGCCTTCTGGATCCACGATGAAAACGGCCCGGACTGTTTTGCTGCCGCCTCCGGGATGGAGCATACCGAGCTTAGTGGCAATTTTACCCTGGTCATCGGCGATGATGGGGAAGGGGATTTCCACTTTTAGCTCATTTTCAATCCATTCCACCCACTTGATGTGGCTGAAGACCTGGTCAATGGACAGGCCGAGCAGGTCAGCGTTGAGCTTCTGAAATTTGTCGTAATTTTTGGCAAAGGAGACAAATTCTGTGGTGCAGACTGGAGTAAAATCAGCCGGATGACTGAACAGCACTAACCATTTGCCGGCATAATCTTGGGGCAGTTTTTTAACACCGTGAGTAGTCTGGACAGCCATTTCTGGAAGTTTGTCCCCGATTAAAGGGAGTCCTTTTAATTCGTTTGTTTCCATTGTATTCCTCCTTTTTGGAATATTTTTCTATTTTTTAAGCCCGAGAAGTTCTCAGGCCGGAAACTTAATTTTATGTTTTGTAATTCTTATTTTCTTAAATCTTTAGTTTTCCTTAAGCCCGATTTCAGCCAACCAGCTCATCCAGAGAAAAATATGTTGCCTACTTCTTATTTTCCCAGAGCAGGTGAATATTGCAGTACTCGCGGGCCCAGACGTGGTCAGATTCAACAGGAAAGAAAGCTTCTGGCTTATCTCCTGGTTTTAGCTCCTGTCGGTAGATTTGGCCGTCGGCTATAAGCTCAATCCATTCAATGTAATGCTTTTCTTCCATTGGATGAGCCACATTCTGGCCAACCTTGACCAGGTAACCGCCGCTAACTTTCTCAATGTAGGGAACATGTTTTTCCTGAGAAGTGTCGGCCGTTTTGGCTTCCATGAAAACCATATCCTGGCCGCAACAGACCAGGGTGCCGGCACCTTCATGTAGGACTTCCACAATGTTCCCGCATACCAAACACTTGTAGATACCCAATTTTTTGGCCATTTATACTCTCCTTAATATTTTTTGCTTCGGGCACACTTAGGACAAAGGCCTTTTAGGTCCAAATGCTTTTCAAAAATTTCAAAACCATCCAGTCCGCTCAGCTTAAGAGTTTCTATATGGACATCAAAAACCCGACCGCAGCCCAGGCACTTTAAGTGACCGTGCCAGGAAAGGGTAGCATCAAAGCGGGCTTCATTTTTTTCTACATTGACTAGCTGGACAATTTTCTTTTCCATAAATAATCTGAGCGCGTTGTAAACAGTCCCTTGAGAAATAGCCGGTATTTCTTTTTTCAGCCGGTCATAAATTTCTTCGGCTGTCGGATGAGTCCGTTCGTTTATGAGATATTCAAAGATTTTGAGACGGTAGAAAGAAGCCCTGATGTCATGCTGGAGGAGATAGTCGCGGACCTCTTCCAGGCTCCAGCGCTTGGTTTTTTGGTTACTGATTGATATTCCCATTTTAATTCCAGTAATTATTAAGTATTAAAAACATTATATAATTATAATCATTATAATTTTATAATAATTTTAATAATCTGTCAAGTTTGTCCTTTAAGAGTTTTCAATTCTCCTGACTTGATGCCCAACTGGGATTCTTGATTGACCTGTTCTTACCAGCCTTAACCTTAAAGAGAAGAAATCTGTTTCAAGCTCGGGAAAAGTTATAATGAGCAGACCCAAAGTATGTAACAGCAGCAAGATTCTGACTTAGTCTCTTGGGCTAATCAATCAGAGCTGTTGTGGAGGATATGTTCTGAGCAGACTGATATTTAGCCCGGCTTAGCAATAGTGTGAGGCCCCAGGCTAAATTTTGTTTGAAGCTAACGATTTCCGCCGGATACAAGCGCAGAAGCCGTGATAGTTGGCACAGATGCCGCCAAAGATTGAAATGAAGCCCCAGAATAAAGGACGCCCTAAAATGTGAGCCAAAGTTGGCTGAGAGGAAGGCAAAAGGTATATCCCCCAGGTAACTAGGAAGCATCCTGCCACTATGGTGGCGTGACCAAAGATCAATATCCCGGTCCGGCTTGGGCTCCAGCCCAAGTATGATAAGGCCCCGCCAATTAAGATGGGGACAACTGCACCGGCCGCTCTGTAGACGAGCAAGTTCCACAGTCCGAGAATCAAAAGAAAAAGTCCGACGATAAAGCTAATCCAGCTCTTTGGTTTCATAAAATTAATTCTCCTTCCGGAAGCATTATAGCTCTTTTTATTCCAACAATTTGCAGCCTGATTAGTCTTCCTTATTTCTGTGAGTCTAAAATATTTCTTAACAGGCGTTAAGCCCGAGCCCCTCTTTTTTTCTGTTTAAGCTTGGGTTATCTTCTGGCCGGCTCCGTTTCAGGTTCTATCAGGCTGGCGTTTCTCAGCCTCCAAGGCGGGAGGCGAAGGCCCGGATTTCTTCAGGGTTAAAGCGGGAAACAGACTCTTTAACCCCGATGAATTTCTTGATGATGGTTCTTTCCAGAAAATTCATTTTTTCAAACAGGAGCTCCCCGCCAAAAATGCCCTTGACCCTGGCTGCCTTTCTCAACCCTTCGGGAAAAGCCTGGTTGAATTGCTCTTCGGCTTTCTGCCCATCGTACATACAGCAGATAAAGAGAGCTATCTCTTTTTTTAGAAGTATGGGCATATTTTTCCGGCAGAAGTGTTTTATTTCCTTTTGAATCCGGCCAGCGTGAATAGAGCCGCCGATTATTATCCGGTCAAAATTTTCCAGAGCTGGACATTTCCCTTTCTTTAAGTCGCAGACTTCGGCCTGACCCAGGCTTTCTCTGATGATAGCTACAGCCTTTTCTGTCGTCCCATGTCTGGAAGCATAGACTATTAAGATCTTTGCCATTCTCTCCTCCCAAGTATCTTTTCTTTACTCTAATTATATAACTTCTTATAACAGAGACAATGGCTTTTATGGCCATCGCCCTCATTCCACTACTAAATTTTTACCTCACTTTTTAAGGACGAGCCTGGTTTATTCAATTCTTTTTCAGCCCTCTTTGGCTAAAGAACTTAAAAAACCTTAAATAAAGACATCACCGAAGCACTGAGCAGAGAGACACTGAAGTTATCATCCACACCCAGGGGCAAAAGCTCAAAGAGGCTGGCTGCCGCTGCTCCTGCGAGATAGACAGGCAAAGGCACTCCTAAAAAATGACTGAGGATATAGCCTGAAATCAGGCAGCCATTCAGGTGAGCCAGGCTGCCTTCAAGAGTCTTATTAAAAATCTGGTGCCGGCCAAAACCGATTCCGAAAATCTTGCTGAAAAAATCTCCCAAGATAAGGAAGGAAGCGGCCAGAACAGCTATGTTCTTTTCAAAGATCAGAACTGTCAAGAAGAGGGCAAAAAGAAAAATGGTAATGGATGAGAATTTCTTATGCTCTTGTGAGCGGTAAAAGTTTTTTACCCTGGCAAAAAAGAAAAGATTAACCCTGGAGGAAAGGAGCCGCCCCAGGTCCAGGGCCAGAAAGAAAAGGGCTATAGCTCCGATGAGGGTTAAGGCTTTAGGTCTTTCATTATGAAGATAGTAAATCGGCAGGATGAAAGCCAGAGGTCGGAGATAGAGACGCCAGCCGACTATATTTTTCTCTTGAAACGGCAGGCTCCTAAAAGCCCTATCCCTTTTGAGATTAAAGAAATTAATGGTCAGGATGTATATCAGCAGGCTGAGGAGAAAGAAAGCTGGTTCGGCCCTTGGCAGGAAAATTATCGCCAGAAGTCCCAGGAGTGGCAGAACTACTAACCCTACGAACTCACCCTTCTTGGTTATATAACTGAAGGAAATAACCACGACTGCCAACAGAATCAAGGAACTCGGAGGCAACCAGCCTCTTAGGTAGAATAGGGTCAGGTAGTAAATCATCATGGCAGTGGCCACAGCCACTCCCTGACCGCCCCGAAAGCCAAGATAGAAAGGGAAAACATGACCGGCAATGGCGGCTAAACCGGTAAGATGAATAAGAAGTGGCGAGCCCCCAGCCAGATGGCATAGGTACATAGCCAGGAGCCCTTTTCCCAGGTCAAACCCAGCCGTAATAACTGCCGGCCAGAGCCCCAGAATTTTATAAGTGTTGACTGTACCGGCGTTATGGTTGCCGTGCTCCCGGATATCAATTTTTTTTAAGAGCCGACCCAGCAGATAGGAGGGGGAGATTGAACCCAGAAGGTAGCCAAAGAAGAGAGAAAGAATGAAGAGCAGAGCAGATTTATCCACGATCCTTCCTTCCTCAGGTATTTTCTTTCTTTAAGGCATTATTTGTCAATTAAAACGGAGCCCAGGGTCCAACAAAGGTAATCATCAGTTTCTTTTTAATTGATTTTAACAAAAAAATGTTGAAAAGGTAGACTTAATTATGTGATCAGATAGTTGCCAGAGAGGTTTGGCTGTTGACGATAAGTATTATTCTCACCAATAATAGAAGTGAGCTAAATTCGGCTGGATTAAGAATCTTATATCATTATAGCTATAAATTCATATAATTATATCTTATGAATTTTCTCTTAAAATCATTGAGGCCGAGGTTAGGCCGTTTATTCAGGGGAGTCGGGAGGGAAAGTGAAGAATTTCTTTTTTCTAAAACTCTGCTATTCCAGAAATCTCCTGGCATCCAGGCCAGCTGGAAGATTTCTCTTATTTTATCGTCAAAAACCATGATTTAGCCTGTAAAAAGGAGGGAGGTCTAATGAAACCAAAGTCTATCGTCTGGTTGATGGTTTTTTTGGTCTTGGTTGGAATTGTTCCTTTGAGGGCTCAAACTCACAACATTTCTGACCTTCTCTTAGGTCTGAAGCCCAGGAACATCGGACCGGCCAATATGAGCGGAAGGATAGGAGCCATAGAAGCAGTGGCTTCTGACCCCCGGGTTATCTATGTGGGCGGAGCCGCTGGAGGTGTCTGGAAGTCAACAGATGGAGGGCTCACCTGGGCTCCTATTTTTGACGGACAGAATGTGGCTTCAATCGGGGCAATAGCTGTTTATCAGAAAAATCCAAACCTGGTCTGGGTGGGCACCGGTGAAGCTGCCCCCCGGAATTCGGTTAGCGTCGGTCGCGGAGTTTATAAATCACTGGACGGTGGTAAGACCTGGACTTTGATGGGTCTGGAAAAGACAGAAAAAATTTCAGACATCATCATCCATCCTGATAATCCCGATGTGGTCCTGGTCGGAGCTCTTGGAGCCACCTGGGGCGACAGTCCCGACAGAGGAGTCTATAAGACTACCGATGGGGGAAAAAGTTGGAAGAAAGTCCTTTATGTTAATGAAAAAACAGGGGTATCTGATATCGCCGTAGACCCCTCTGACCCCAATCATCTTATAGTGGCTATGTGGGAACACCGTCGCTATCCCTGGTTCTTTGTCTCCGGAGGCCCGGGAAGCGGAATCTATGTAAGTCGGGACGGTGGCGAGACCTGGACCAGATTGACAGAAAAAAATGGTCTCCCTGCCGGTGAGCTGGGACGTTGCGGGATAGCTTTTGCCACCACCAAGCCTAATATCGTTTACGCTCTGGTTGAGGCGAAGAAAAATGGATTCTACAGGTCAACCGATGGCGGAGAAAATTGGACCTTAGTCAACAACGAAGCTGATATCCACAACCGTCCCTTTTATTACAGCCGGGTTTTTGTCAACCCGGTTAACGAAAATATCGTCTATCTACTTCAGACTCAGTTGAGGGTAAGCGAGGATGGGGGCAAGACCTTTAGGCCACTGACTGCTTTCAATCAGGCTCATTCTGATTTTCATGCCATGTGGATCAGTCCGGACGGAGAAAATCTTATAGTTGGTAATGACGGCGGAGTGGTTATTAGCCATAATCGTGGCCAGAGCTGGCGGTTTGTGGAAAATCTGCCATTGGGCCAGTTTTATCACCTCAATTATGATTTGCAGATCCCTTATAATATTTATGGCGGTTTGCAGGATAACGGAACCTGGGTGGGACCTGCTTATGTCTTGGACGAAAGAACTGTTTGCCCCTATCACTGGAAAAATGTGGGTGGAGGCGATGGCTTTGATGCTGCGGCCGACCCGGAAAAGCCAGGATGCGGTTATGGTATGTCCCAGGGTGGTAATCTTTATTATTTTGACCTGAGCACCGGGACCACTCTATCCATTGTGCCCACCGAGTCAGAGGTCAAGCATCGTTTTAACTGGAACGCTGGTTTTGCCGTTGATCCCTTCAACTCTTCAACCATTTATATCGGTAGCCAGTTCGTCCACCGTAGTAAAGATAAAGGTCGGTCCTGGGAAATAATCTCTCCTGACCTGACTACCAATGACCCGGAAAAGCAAAAGCAGAGTGATAGTGGCGGGTTAACTCTGGATGTTTCTAATGCTGAAAATCACTGCACAATTCTGAGTATTGCTCCCAGCCCGATTAAAGAAGGTTTGATCTGGGTGGGAACCGATGACGGAAATATTCAACTGACTAAGGATGGCGGGAAAACTTGGGAGCTGGTCTCAAAGACTCTAACCACGGGCAAAAAACCGGCGGTCCCGGCTGGAGCTGCTGTTCCCCATATCAAACCCAGTCGCTTTGATGAAGCCACTGCTTATGTGGTCTTTGATGACCACCGGCGCTCCAACTTTACTCCCTATGTCTTCGTGACCAGAGATTTTGGGAAGACTTGGAAGAGTCTGGCGACTGCCGAGATTGATGGTTACTGCATGGCCATAGAGGAAGACCCGGTGAAAAAGGACCTTCTTTTTCTGGGAACCGAATTCGGACTTTTTGTCAGCCTGAACGGCGGTCAGAACTGGTTTAAGTGGACAGTCGGCTTTCCTTCCTGCCCGGTTTATGACCTTGCGGTACATCCGAGAGAGAATGACCTGATCGTCGCCACCCATGGCCGGGCCATCTATGTTTTTGATGACCTTTCTCCTCTCCGAGAGCTAACAGATGAAGTGATGAAGAAAAAATTGCATCTTTTCAAGATTCAGGAAGCCGTTCAATTTGTGACCGGCCGGATGAGCTCTTACATGAGCCCAGGGGATGGCGAATACCTTGCTCCGAATAAACCACTTGGAGTAGCTATTACTTATTATCTTATTCCTTCTGAGAAAAAGGCTGAGGAGCCTCAAACTGCAAATCCTGAGATGACCCAGATGCAAGAGAGAATGGCCATGTTTGCCCAGAGGGGCGGGATAGATATGGCAGCTATGAGGCAGATGATGAGTCCGGGCCGGGTTCAGATAACTATTCTGGATAGCCAGGGAAAAGTGGTCAGACAGCTCAACGGGACCGAAGAGAAAGGGGTGAACAGGGTTTACTGGGATTTTCGCCAGGTGGAACTCACCCCCATTACTGATGAACCTGCTCAGGCTCAGGCTCAGGCCAGAATGCAGGCTGCAGCCAGCTTTTTTGGAGGCCGGGGTGGCTTGAATGTTCTGCCCGGTACCTATACTGCCAAAATTAAGTATGAGGACCAGGAGGTCAGCCAGACTTTTGAGGTCAAGCCTGACCCGCGGATTAAAGTTGACCCAGCGGTCTTGAAGATGAATTATGAAAAGGGACTGGAAGCCCAAAGACTTTCTCGCCAGGTTCAAACCGTTAACCAGAGGTTGCAACAAACCCAGAGAGCCATCCAGAGTATTAGAGAATTTGCTCGCAGCCAGCGTAACCCAAAAATGATGGAAGCCATGAAAAAGGTTGGCGAGGTGGAAGGCAAGCTCAAGGACCTGATGGAAACCCTGAATCCGACTCCACCCCGGCAGGGTATGGCTGACCGGTCGGCTGGGTTGCTGTTTCAAGTGAATAGTGCCGTCAGCGGTCTAATGAGTGCCGGGTATGAACCTATTACCCAGTCGGCGCAAGTTAAATATGATAAGGTTAAAGCTAAGCTCGGTGGATATCTTAACAGGGTGAATGATTTTTACCAGAAAGATGTGGTTGAACTTAATAAGGTTCTTCAGGAGGCCGGCTTTACCCTTTTGACCAGCTTTCCCCAGATCAAGCTGGATTAAAAGCTGTTTGATAACTGGAAGAAATCAAAAAACAGATAGAAAAGGGGCAGAGTCCTGAAGGTAGCTTTAGAAGGCCCGCGGGGTTGCTCCTTTTGATTCTGATGGCTGCCTCAAACGTTTTAAATTTGATTTTATAGGTCAGAAAATAATAGAATTAATTTCAGGCTTAGTGGAAGGAGGTCTGGCATGAATGATTCTAATTTTTTTAGTCGGCACTCTTTATCAGCCAGAAAAACTGGCATTTTTGTCTTGCTGCTTCTTTTCTTTTTTAACCTGGCTATGGCCAGAGAAATCTGGCTTGGCTTTCAGGGCGGATTGAGCCTGCCAAATATCAAAGGCGGGAACACTGAACTAAGCCAGGGGTATACTTCAAGAAAAGCTCCGTTTTTTGGGTTAAGCTTAAATTTTGAACTGGGGCGGGCCTTGGCTCTGAGAACTGAGCTGAATTATTCTTCTCAAGGGGGACAACGAAACGGGCTGCAGCCTCTGTCCCCGGACCAGCTAACCGGGCTGCCCGTGCCGCCTGGGGTAATGCTTTACGCTGATTTCAACAACGAAACCATCCTGGACTATCTGGAAATTCCAGTCATGCTTGAGGTTACTACTGGAGAGAGGATTCAGTATTTCCTGGATGGGGGTTTTTATGCGGGCTATCGGGTCAGAGCTAAAACCATAACCAGCGGCACCAGCCTTATTTACCTTGACTCTACAGGCACAGTGCCTCTGGACCCGAATTTACAAATCCCTTTTGATTCCGAAACCAACGTCAGTCAGGAAATCAACCGCTGGAACTATGGCTTATGTGGTTCTCTGGGAGTTAAAGTTCCCTTTGCGACCGGCTTGGTGGTGTTGAGCGGGCGTTTCAATTATGGCCTATCCAACATTCAAGCTCATCCAGAAGTAACGGGAAAAAACAAGACTGGAGCCCTAATTCTCACTTTGAGTTATTTTATCAGGCTGTAGCCTTAGATGATTGGCTGGAAAGAAGAGTTTTCTTGGGCTTCAATTCAAAGGCCCGGAGAATAAAAAGATAAATTAAAAAGCACTTCTGGACTTTTAGGGGGAAAGTAAAAGAAAATAAGGTTTTCAAGGGAAGGAGAAAGCAGCGTCTTAAATTAGTAGCCAAGGACAACCCAGAGTTGATTTTTTGGATTTCATCGCAGAATTTATGATTAGCCAATATGGCAATATTTTATGGGATATTTAATCTTTTTCCTGGGACCAACGAATTTATTTTTAGCCACAAGAATTTCAGATTAGCTATCAAAAATAATTCTAAGAAAATAGGGCTGGGGTTGCCAGGAGCAATTTTGGCCACTCCTTAAAATATTACTTTTAATCAAAGCTCCGGCAAAAATTATTCTGATTCTATTCTATTTGGGCAAGAATTGGTCTAATATATAGAATAGTTTAATTATATAAAATTAAAATGAAAAAAATTCTCTCTTTTTTTATCTTAGGCTTATTGCTCTCAGGGCTGGTTTTCGGTTCTGAGGTGAGATTCGTGGTCATTTCTGACACCAACCCCGATTTCGGAAAACAGAATGACTTTTCTCTTTTTGAAAAGGAGATCGATCAAATCAACGCTCTGAAGCCAGACCTGGTTATCAATATGGGAGACCTAATTTATGGTTATGGCCTGAAAAAAACCAGACCTCAATGGCAGAGGTATCTGGAAGTGATCTCCAAGATTGAATCACCCTATTACCAGATTCCAGGCAACCATGATATTTTTAGCAAAAGGTCAAGGGAGATCTATCTGGATATCTTCAAAAAAACCTACACCTCTTTTGATTTCAAAAACTATCACTTCATCTTACTGGATAACCTTGACGGAGCCTGGGGGAGGATCGGGCCGGAACAATTTGCCTGGCTGGAGAAGGATTTGGCTAATCCAAGATGGACGGCAGCTTTTGTCTTTATGCATATACCGGTTTGGGACCTGAAAACAGGTAACCTTGATTTAGAATGGAGAGAATTCTGGTTTGATAAAATTCACCCCCTGCTCTTGAAGAGCAAGGTTAAAGCCGTCTTTGCCGGACACAGCCACCGGTTTGGACCGATCAGAATTTATGATGGTATACATTATTATGTTGCCGGCGGAGGTGGGCCCAGATTACATTCTGTTTATGTAAAACACGGCGGCCGGAATTTTTTCCTCCTGGTGGAGACATCGGATAACGGCTTTCAGGTAAAAGTGGTTATGGAAAACAGGATAATATCAGAGCAGGAAGCTGATATCTTAAAGGAAGTTTTTGCCCCCTATTATTTCCAGCCCGGCAGAGATTACCGGAGGCAATGATTTTTGACATCTTCAATTTAAAGATATAAGTTAATCTTAAAATAAGATTTTCAAAGGAGGGCTAATGTCTGAAAAATCAAGATTGGTAACACTTTTGCTCTGTTGGGTCTTTGGGATATTTGGGGGGCATCGTTTTTATGTGGGCAAAACCGGGACGGCAATTATCTGGCTCTTAACTCTTGGGGTTCTGGGCATCGGCTTTTTGGTAGATTTGATAATGATCATCCTGGGCAAATTTTATGACGCTCAGAACAAACCGGTAATGGTCTGGTTTAGAAACGTTGATGCCGAAGGCAAAGTCATTAGTTATTTAGTCTGAGCTGAGAAGGAAAGGGAGGGCTGGCGCCCTCCCGGAGGGAATATAGGTTAAGAAGGAAAACGGTTAAGGGTGCTCAGGCCGCCCGGCCTAAAGCTTTTAACGATTCTGCCACCCGACCAACAGCCAGAACATAGGCTGCTTCTCTCATCGGCAGGTCATTCTTTTCCATAATATTCACTATTTCCCGGAAAGCCTTTTTCATCTTCTTTTCTAGCTTTTCGGTAACTTCTTCTTCGCTCATGAAATACCTCTGCAGGTCCTGGACCCATTCCAGATAAGAGACTGTGACCCCACCGGCATTAGCCAGGATATCAGGACAGACCATAACTCCTTTATCTACCAGAATGCTGTCGGCTTCGGTGGTGGTTGGTCCGTTAGCCCCTTCCAGAATTATCTTGGCTTTTACTTCGCCGGCATTGCCCCGGTGAATCTGACCTTCGGTGGCTGCCGGAATAAGAATATCGCAGTTCAGGGCGATCAAGCTTTCGTTATCAATCGGTTCAGTTTCAGGGAAATTGACCACCGAACCGGTTTGTTTGACCTGGTTTTCCAGTTCAAATGGGTCTATACCTTTATCGCTGTAAATTCCACCGAAGATATCGGTGATGGCGATGATTTTGCAGCCGGCCTTATGGGCTAATTTAGCTATGGAGGAGCCCACATTGCCGAAACCGAGAATGGCCACAGTACGACCCTCAAAATTCAGTCCGAGGTATTTCAGAGTCTCTTCCAGAACGAAAAACAGACCGGTCCCGGTGGCCATAGCTCTTCCCAGAGAACCCCAGAGATGAACTGGCTTTCCGGTGACTACAGCTGGCTCTAGGTGACCGCAGGCCTGACTGTAAGCGTCAGCAATCCAGGCCATAGTCTGGGCATTGGTGAACATATCCGGTGCAGGCACATCTTTGTAGGGGCCGATTATATCTCTTATGGCCAGAGTATATTCTTTGGTCAGTTTTTTCAGTTCATTTTCTGACATTTTGGGCGGGTCGCAGATCACGGCGCCCTTGCCGCCGCCAAAGGGCAGGTCAACTACGGCACACTTCCAGGTCATCCAGGTAGCCAAGGCTTTACATTCGCTGAGAGATGCATTGGGCGAAAACCTGATTCCGCCCTTGGCTGGCCCCCTGACGGTGGAATGCTGAACCCTGAAACCGGTGAAAACCTCAGCCCGGCCATCGTCCATGGTTATAGGAATATGGACTATTAATTCCCTTTCTGGGTGTTTGAGCCTCTGATAAATCCAGGGTTCCAGGTCAAGAAAGCTAGCCGCTTTTTCAAACTGCAGAGTGGCTTCAAAAAACGGGTCATATTCTTTAGCTTCTGGTATAGGATGAATATAATGGATTTTTGCTTTTTCAGGCATGGTCTCTCCTTTATCAAGAAATTTCTTTGACGATCAATCTTAGCAGCTTACCGTAACCCGCTTTTTCAAACTGGCTGATCGGGATTTTCTTGTTCCGATAATAAAGATAATGAGCAGAGAGCTTTGCTTTTCTAGGCTGGCGAGCCTGTTGCTTTCTAAGCTGGTGAATTGAGGGGAATTTAATTATTTTAGCCTGCTGTTCAGACTGTTCTTCTTCTTGTTTTCTTTGGATTAAAGGGATAATGTTTTTCATTCCTGACCTCCAGGCATTAAAATGCAATAAATGTGCCATAGTTAAATTATTGCAAATAAATATGATAAAAGAATGGAAGGTTGACACTGTGGCAATTTGCAATATTGCAAATTGCGAAATTCAATCTTTCCAGGACTTTATTTTGCGGAAAAGTGTGGCCGGATGGAGACCAAGAATCCTGGCAGCCCGGCTCTTGTTGTTGCCAGTATATTCAAGAACTTTCTTGATGTAAGTTTTTTCCAGGTTGTCCAGGGTGGGCCAGTCCTTGGCCGGGGAAGGCAGAATTTTTTCTTCCGGCAGACTCAATTCTTGTCTTATTTCCTGCGGGAGAAACTGCAGGTGGATGTTTTCAGCTTGGTAAAGAGACATAACCCTTTCTACAGTGTTTCTTAATTCTCTGACATTGCCCGGCCAGGAGTAATTCAACATGGCCTGGGCGGCTTCAGGCTCAAGCCCCTTAAAATTTCTCTTTATTTCCCGGTTGAATTCATCCATAAAGAACAGCACCAGCGGGATGATGTCCTCTTTTCTTTCTCGCAGCGGCGGGATCTTAAGCGGCACCACATTCAAGCGGTAGAAGAGGTCCTGACGGAAATTCCCTTTTTCCGTTTCCCTGACCAGATCCTGGTTGGTAGCAGCAATTATTCTCACGTTTATCTTAATGGGTTGAGAGCCACCAAGTCTGGTGAAGGTTCCGTCTTCAATCACCCGAAGAATTTTTGCCTGAAGAGACAGCGACATATCTCCGATTTCATCAAAAAAGACGGTGCCTTCATCTGCCTTTTCCAGAAGACCAATCTTTCTTTTGCGAGCATCAGTAAAAGCGCCCGCTTCGTAGCCAAAAAGTTCGCTCTCCAGCAAATTTTCAGGTATGGCTGCACAATTGATGGCCACGATTGGTTTTTCAGCCCTCGGGCTGTGATAATGGATGGCTCTGGCCAGCAATTCTTTTCCGGTTCCGCTTTCTCCTTGAAGCAGGACAGTGGTCTTATCCGATTGAGCTACTCGGGCAGCCATGTCCAGAACATCTTTCATTTTTTTGCTCTGGGCGATTATTTTTCCGAAGTAGTACCGCTGTTTCTCCTTTTCAAACTCATCCAGAAATCTCAGCCGCAAAGACATAGTTTCCAGAGCCCGCTGGACGATAGTTTTCAGTTCACTCAATTTGAAGGGCTTCAGCAGGTAGTCGTAGGCTCCCAGCTTCATGGCTTCCACCGCTTTTTCCAGGATTTCGTAGGCGGACATCATTATGACTATCATTTCCCGGTCAATTTCCTTAGCTTTTTTCAGGACTTCCAGACCAGAAATTCCGGGCAGAACCAGATCCAGCAGAATAAGATGAGGTCGGTAGTTTTCCAGAATTTTCAGAGCCCTTTCGCCCGACTCGGCCATGATGATTTCATAACCCTCTTTTTCCAGGGCTTTCTTTAAGTTATTGAGAGTCAGGATTTCATCATCAACCAGCAGGATGGAGAAGGTTTTCAACTTATGACCTCTTCTTCTTTCCCTGGTTTTCTGCCCTTTTGCCTGATAGGCAGGATTATGGTGAAGGTAGTGCCGACTCCAGGCTGACTTTGAACCTGGATATCACCATTATGGCTTTTAATATAAGAAAGGCTGATACTCAATCCCAGACCGGTTCCCTGACTTTTTTTGGTGGTGAAGAAAGGGTCAAAGATTTTTTTTAAGTCTTCAGGAGTTATCCCGGTGCCGGTGTCTGATATATCTATCTGTACCAGATCTTCAAATTTTACTTTAGAGGTGGTAACAGAAAGCTGGCCCCCGTCGGGCATGGCCTGGGCGGCATTGATGAAAATATTAGTCAACACCTGGCGGAGCTGGTTCAGGTCAGCGGTTATCGGCGGCAGCTGGGGATAGAGTTTTTGTTCTATCTGGACTTTTTTGAAGATGGGTTGGTGACTCAGGAAAGCCAGAGCATCTTCAATCAACTGGTTGAGGTTCACTTTAGTAAAGCGAGGCGGAGCCGGCCGGGCGAAATCAAGCAGACCGCGAATAGTCTGGGAAATTCGGTAGACATTGTCCAGGACCACTTCTATCTGTTGCTTTTTCTGAGGGTCAGCAGTTTCTTCCAGTTGAATTTCCAGAAAAGACGATATACCCAACAGGGGATTGTTTATTTCATGAGCGGCGCCCAGAGCCAGTTGGCTTAAGGCTGAGAGCTTCTCATACTCAGCCAGTTTGCTCCGGAGTTTTTCTTTTTCGGTAACATTCTCAATTAAAACAGTGATCCCGAGGAGATTATGATGGCCGTTCAGGATAGGAAAGAAGGCCAGGTTGAAATATTCTTCACCATGGCCCCGGTCTATTTTTCTGGCAGCCAGTTGGCGGACGGATGATTCTTTGACTGTCTGCCGGAATGACTCTATAACTTCCGGCACATTCAGGACAGGCACTGCTTCAAATAAGTTAGCTCCTTTTCTCACCTGCTCCAGACCAAAGGTATCCAGAAAATGTTTGTTATAGTGGGTAATCCGGCCTTCCAGGTCTGTTCCTACTAATCCTATAGAAATACTATCAATAAGATGCATGATGTACTGTTCTGATAGCTGAAGCTCTTTGGCCAGGCGCTGGCTTTCCTGGATTTTATTCTCCAGCTCCTGGTTAATCTTATCCAGCTGGCGGCGGCTTTCACGACATTCATCCAGAGCTCTGGTCAGGTTAGCGGTCAGCTTTTGTATCAGCGAGGTTACTCGCCTGGAATACAGGTTGGAGATAATTATCAAAAAGATCAAAGAAGGCAAGAAGAAATAGAGGATAAGACGGTTAAAACGCCGAACTGGCAGCAGGGCTTCTCTTAAATCCATCTCCGAAGCCAGGTAGATACTGGTTCCAGGAAGAAGGTGATAGGCGCAGAGAACCTTTTGGCCCCGGTAGTCGGTGTGGACCAACACCCCCTTTTCACCCTGATGGGGATTCTGGTTGCCGCTGAAGGCCTTCTCGGCAAAAGGAAAAGCTCCCAGCTTGGTCGGAGATAATATCAGGCCCTGCTTGTTCAACAGGAACAACTCGCTGGTCCGGCCCAGCCGCAGGTCTGAAATAAGGCTGTAAAGATAATTAAGGTTGAGAGAGGCGCCCAGGACTCCTATGATCTGATCCTGTCGGTTCACAACTGGATGAGAGATAACCATAACGTTGCTGTCAACAATATCAGAATAGAAAATATCAGAGATGAAAGGCTGACCTTTGATGGAGGCTTGAAAATAATCCCTTTTTGAAATATTACCAGTTAAATCCCGGTTGTAGGATTTTATAAGATTACCTTCCAAATCGGCGATGAAGATAAAATCATACCATTTTTTCTCCTGAATCAGGTGTAGGTAGGTTTTATCCAGGTTTTCAAGGCAGCTGAGGTCCAGGCAATTAAGTTTGGCCACCGAACCCAGATCTGTCAGACGGTCTTCCAGAAAAAGCTGGATGGTTTTTAAGTTGTCCTGAACCGCGCCGGCCAGCTGATTATTAACCTGGCCCTTTATTATCTTTGAAATCTCCAGATCAACCACCACCAGGAGAATGATAAAAGGCAGAGAAAAGAAAGCCAGCGTCAGAAAGGTATTCCTGGTGGTTAATCTCTTAAAATATTTTGAAGCCAATTATTATTGCTCCGCGCAATCAAATGATATTTTTTATTTTAGCAAAGAATCACAGTCTTTTCATATTCTTTTTCTTTTATCCAAGAATCCCACGGATATTAAAAGTCCAGCCAATTCAGGGTTCTGGGCTTCTCTTCAAGGTGGTAAATGATTATAGATTGTAAAACCCGGCCGAGCTGTTTCCAGTCTGCGTCCTTTAGGGAGAGCCCAGGTTCAAGCGAGGGTGGATTTTTTTTCATCCAGTCAATCGCTCCACGGAGGTGCTGGCTAATCTCCAGTTTTTTATCCTGGACACATCTAGAACAAAGGATACCCTCTTTTTGAGCTTCCAGCCAGGCCGTCCCTGAGATTTTGCGGTGGCATTTCTGACAGGTCTTGAAGTCGGGCAGGAGGCCGTTAATCTTCAAAAACCAGTATTCAAAATAATGGGTGAGATAATCAATTTTTTGTCCACCTCTGGCCGCCAGAACAATGTTTAATAGCAGACGATATAATAATTCTTCTTTGGCCCGGTAGGGAGAAAATTTTTCAGTTAATTCGGCCAGGTAGGAAAAAGCACAGGATATTTTCGGGTCCTTCAAGAGTTCAAAAGCCGATTCCAGCAGGTCGCAGTTGCTGATGGTTACAAAGTCATGTCTTTCTTTTTCATAATAAAAAATTCTGACCACTGAGAAGGGCTCCAGGCTGCTTCCGAAGCGGTTGTTGAACTTCCTGGCACCCTTAGCAATTCCCCTGACCAGTCCCTTTTCCCGGCTGAAAAAAACTACCAATTTATCCTGTTCAGCAAAGTTCTGAGTTCTGAGGATGATAGCTTCAGACTGGTCAATGGGCATTAGCGGTTCTCGTTCTTCAGATTTTAGAAATTATCAATTGAAAAATATATAGATTATTCGGATTTTTTTGCCTGAGACAGAAACTGGTCAAGATTTTCTCTGGTTATTCTTATATTCTTGAGCACTGCCCCTCTTTTTCCAAAGGGCTTGCCCGGCATTCCATTCAAAACAAAACTCACTCCACCGGCATTTCCCAGGTTTAGGGTCAGTTCAGATTCGGCTCTGACTTTGGTCTTAAATCCTTCCAGCTTCAAGCCATCAACTATCAAGTTTCCGTCAGAATAAACCTGAATCCAGCAATCTTCATCACAACTCAAATCCAGCTCCAGCCCCTGGATGGGTAAGGGCTGGGGTGCAGGCTCGGGAGCTTCAGGTTGAACCTGAGTCGTCTGTTCTGGAACAGGTAAAACTGCCTCGGCTTGCAGCTTTTGGCTCGCATTTCTGGCTTCAACATTCTTCTGGGTAGTCTTAACCGAAAGATAGATGAGGAATACAAACAATGTCAGGACGATAACTGTCAGGGAAATCCAGACTGCCTTATCTATTCTTATTTCTTTCCTGGTTTTCGGTTCAATTTCTTCTGGGCTTTTTTCCTGAGATGGCAGATAGTACTTAATCCTGTCTGCTTTAGCCCCAGACTCAGGCTTCTCGGGACTGGGGAAGGTTCGGGCTTCCGGAGAAATGGATCCTGACTGCAGATACTTTGAAAGCCATTCTCCCGGTTCCAGGCCTATGGCCAGAAGGTAGGTTTTCAATATTTGTCGGGTAAAAAAGCCGCCCGGAAGCAAGTCCAGGCGGTCGTTCTCAATCGCTTCTAAATATCTGACCCCTATCTTGGTCTGGAGAGAGATGTCCTTTAACGAGATGCCCCTGGCTTCTCTTTCTTTTTGAAGCTGCCTACCTAAACTTTCCATCAGTCCGCTTCAATTTTAGTTAAACCTGGAATTTCAGTCAAACGATTTCTTCTTTAAAATTTTGGGGACTTACAGGCTGAGAAAAATCAGCCAGTAGCCTTCGTCCCGTAAGTTATCCAGCCGGCCAGCCAAGATTGCAAGTTTAGTATTGAGGTAACAACAAGGGTACCAACCTTTTAAGTTGATTACCCTGCCTGAAACAATCTGGCAGGAATTAAACTCTTAGAAACCGCGAGACAGAGGTTACGCTGCCCAGAGTACCAGTGACTATCCCGCCCACCACCAGCCATAAAAGCTGGTTAAGATTTAGCGGTCTGAGAGAGAATAATTCTCGGGCTGCTCCCAGTGAACTGCCCACGTAGATCGGGAAGATCTTGATGAGAATGAAGAGGATCAGAAAAGAAATCAGGCTTCCCAGCAATCCCAGGACAAAGCCTTCAATCAGGAAGGGAATCCTGATAAAGGTGTTAGTAGCGCCAACCAGTCTGAGGATTTCAATTTCATTCTTACGGGCAAAAACATTCAACCTAACCACGTTGGAGATAATGAAAAAAGAAGCCAGAATCAGGATCCCACCCAGGAAGAAGCCAACAGCCCTAACTATCCGGCTGAGGGATTCCATCTTCTCCACCCAGTCTTGGTTAAACTGAAAATCAATTACCCCCTTCAGCCTTTTGATATTTTCCATGAAATAGACGATAGCCGAGAGACTGAGAATTTTGTCTTTGAGTTTCACTTCAAAGGAAGGCGGGAAAGGATTGGATTTCAAATTGTCCAGAATATCTTGGAGCTCAGGGAAATTGGTCCTGAATCTCTTAAGGGCATCATCGGCTGAGACATAGGTAACCTGCTCCACCAGTTCGGAGGCCAGGATCTGAGATTTAATCGTTTCCAGCTCTTCGGCCCTCAAATTCTTGTCCAGAAAAAAGGAAATGGCCAGATTGTTGGAAAGCTGCTCTCCGAGATAAGTCAGATTGTTGGACAGCGCCAGGAAGATGCCGATGACCAGGAAGGAGAAACCTATGATCAGTACCGAGATCAAATTGCGGCCGCGAAAGCTCCAGAGATTAGAACCAGCAGTCTTAAGCAGGTACCCGAGTTGTCTGAAAATCATTATTTTTCTTCCTGGCCTATAATTTTCCCTTTCTGTAGAAAAAAGATCTTGTCGCCAAAATGTCTTATCAGCTCGCGATCGTGGCTGCCGATGATGACCGTTGCCCCCTGTTTATTTATTTCCTTGAAGATAGCCATGATTTCAAAAGCCAGCTCCGGGTCAAGGTTTCCAGTAGGCTCATCAGCCAGCAATATCTTCGGATTGTTAACGATAGCTCGGGCAATAGCCACTCTTTGTTGCTCACCGTAGGATAGCCTCTGAGGAAGTTCCCACATTTTATGGTGCAGGTTTACCTGGCGCAGGGCATTGAATACTCGTCGTCTTATCTCTTTGTAGGCCAGACCCAGAATCTGTAAGGGAATGGCCACATTCTGAAAAACATTCTGATGGAAAAGCAGCCGGAAATCTTGAAAGACGATGCCCATGGTCCGGCGCAGCTTGTAAATCTTATGGTCTGGTATTTTCAGAATATTAACTCCATCTATGAGAATCTGTCCTTCAGTAGGAAAGAGTTCGCGGAAAATAATTTTTAGAAGAGTGGTCTTACCCGAGCCGCTCGGTCCGGTGATAAAACAGAAATCCCCGCTCCTTATCTCCAGGGAAACATCGGACAGAGCCCAATGGGGTTTTTGGTATTGTTTCCAAACGTGATAAAGTTCTATCATCAAATTAAAATTAATAACAAAATTTATTTTTTGATAAACTTTGCAGAGCTTCTTTGAGGAGGGACTGGGCTTTCTTGGGTTCAGCTTTACCCTTGCTGGCCTTCATCACCTGACCAAGCAAGAATCCCAGAACCTGAGTCTTACCCTCAAGATATTGCTGGACCGGTCCGGGGTTGTTATCCAAAACTTCCTGGATAATGTTTTTTAAGGACTGGTCATCGGCGATTGGCTTCAGACCGAGCCTTTCAATTATTTCTTTCGGGTCTATTTTTGTTTTAATTTTTTCTGAGACACCAATTCCTTCTGTGACTATAACAGCAATCTTGGGTGCTTCTTTTTCCATCTTTTCGGCTTTTATTTTTTCTGCTTCTTTCAGCATCTCTGGGAAGACTTTTTCTTTGGCCAGAGTCATGGTTATGACCTGGTTTTCAACCAATCTAATCAATTCGGCCAGAGATTCAGGGGGGATGGGAAACCGGTCTATGGTCAGGTCGTTCTCTTTTAAGTACTGGAGCACTTCTCTCATTATCCAGTTACTGGCCTGTTTGGGATTCTCAGCCGCCCGGGCAGTGGCTTCATAGTAATCGGCCAGGGCCCGGCTGGTGGTCAGAACCCGGGCATCATAATCGGGCAACTGATACTGGCTAACGAATCTTTCCACCTTATCCTGGGGCAACTCGGGCAATTCTGCCGCTATTTCTTTTATCCAGGCCTCGGTAATCACCAGAGGAGGCAGGTCGGGTTCAGGGAAGTAACGGTAATCGTGGGCTTCTTCTTTGCTCCTCTGAGGGACTGTTCTGTTTTCCGAAGAATCCCAGCCCCGGGTTTCCTGAACGATTTTTTCCCCGCGTTCCAGAAGTTCAATCTGTCTTTTGGCTTCATAATCCAGAGCCTTGGCCAGAAAGCGAAAAGAGTTCAGGTTCTTGACTTCAGTCTTGGTGCCGAGAACAGTTGAGCCTTCAGGCCGGACCGAGAGATTGGCATCGCAGCGCAGATTTCCCTCTTCCATGTTACCGTCACAGATTTCTAAGTATTGGACCAGGGTCCGAAGATTTTGAACAAATTCAACGGCTTCCTCGGCCGAACGCAGGTCGGGATGACCGACGATTTCTAACAGAGGGACTCCGCAGCGGTTAAAATCCAGATAAGTCTTGCGAGCTGAATCCGGCAGTCCTTCGTGAATGGATTTACCGGCATCTTCTTCCAGATTAATCCTTTCTATTCTGACTACTTTTTTTACTCCGCTGGTTTCAATGGTCAGCTGGCCGTTTTCAGCAATGGGCAGGTGATATTGGGTAATCTGGTAACCTTTGGGCAGGTCAGGATAAAAATAGTTCTTCCGGCTGAATAGTGATTTGAGGTTTATCCTGGCTTTCAAAGCCAGAGCCAGTTTAACGGCCATCTTGACTGCTTCTTTATTGATCACCGGAAGGCTACCGGGAAGTCCGAGACAGACCGGACAGGTCAGAGTATTGGGGGTCCGGCCAAATTCAGTGCTGCAGCGGCAGAAAAGTTTAGTCTTGGTGAGAAGCTGAGCATGAATCTCCAGACCGATGACTGTTTCGTATTTCATGATTAAAGGAAAATGATTATAGCATAATTTATTTTCCGGGAAGAAATTAAAATATGGCGATTTGGATTGAAGGGCAGAAGAATTATTTAGCGAAAAGATACATAAACCAGCCAAAGGCGATAGAGGCCAGGACCATAACCAGAAAGAGAGTTAAGAAATACTTCAGGCGGGACTTAAAATCGGGCCTACGGATGAGGGACAAAACTACTGACACCAGAAAAGCATAGATGACCATGGTGAAAAGATGGCTTTCTAAGATCATGATTTTTTACCTCTGCCAATGTCCCAGGCATCAAGGACTATCAAATAATTTAGCAGCCCGGCTCCTGCCAGATAAGCAGTGCCAAATTCAAACGAAACTCTTTCCATCTCACCCAGGCCGATGGGCAAAAATCTGGAGAGAAAATAGAGCAGGCCATTGCCGAGGTCGGAAAGAAAGGCTAAGAAGGTAAGCGGGTTTTCTGCTTGTAAGGGATAAAGCTTGCCGCCCATCACCAGACCCAGCAATGACATCAATACGATGGAGACCAGGAAGATGAGTCCTCGCCAGTACTTCCTAAGATAAATATGGCCCAGGCCAGGAACAATCCAACCAAGGATACTTGCGGTTAAAGCTTTCTGTTTCATGAGAGATAATGTTAATCAAAAAGTTGTTTGAAATCAAGTAAATGGATTAAAGATTTATCCCGGGCTTGGATATTTCTCAACCCCGGGGTAAAATCTGTCTATGCCCGAACTGCCAGAAGTGGAGACCATTGTTCACGGCCTGAACTCCTGTCTTGCCGGACGGAGAATCAAAGAACTTATTTTTCTTTCACCCCATCTTAAAAATAAACAACCCCCTTCGGCTTTAAGACCAGAAGCATATAGAGCTCTAAAGATTGATAAAATCTGGCGCCGGGGAAAGATGATTGTTTTCAGTTTCCAGGACCGGAGAGGTTTGCTCATTCATTTAAGAATGACGGGACAGCTTTATTTAGCCGAGCCCAATCAACCACTGGACCGCCATACTCATGCCAGAATGACCTTTCTTAAATTGCGCCGGGAACTGCGTTTCAGGGATATCAGGAAGTTTGGATTCCTTTGCTGTCTGGAAATGGGCGAGATTGAAAAGAGATTAAAGGCTGAGCTCGGACCTGAACCTCTGGATATTGAGCTAAGGGAGTTTCTGGAGCGATTAAAGCAGCATGGTAAAAAAAGGCTTAAGGGTTGGTTGCTGGATCAAAAAATTATAGCCGGCATCGGAAATATCTACTCTGATGAAATTTTATTCCGAGCCGGTTTGCTGCCCGAGAGGAAGGCTGGAAGTCTTTCCTTGGCAGAAGCCAAAAAGTTTTGGCGAGCTATGCGGTCAATTCTGAAAAGAGCTATTGAGCTTAAGGGTTCGTCAATCAGCGATTATGTGGATTCAACCGGACAGAGGGGAGAATTTCAAAAACAACATCGGGTCTATGGTCGGAAGGGCGAGTTGTGTTTCCGTTGTCGCCGGGGGCGAATAGAAAAAAAGAAAATCTGTGGTCGCAGTTCTTTTTTCTGTCCTGTCTGTCAGTCCTGAGGTCCATTTCAACGGAGGGAAGGTTTATTGAAAAAAAAACTCAGTTAAGATATATTTAGCTCCTAAAGGGTTGCCCCTGTAGCTCAGTATGGATAGAGCAAGGGATTCCTAATCCCTGTGTCGCCAGTTCGAGTCTGGCCAGGGGCACCAGCTAACCGCATGAAGGGGAAATATTTCATCTAGGAAATCACCTGGAAAGGTGATAAATATATTGGAGGATTGTTTTATTTATGAAAATGGAAATTCAGACGAAAGGATTGGGCAATGAACAGGGTCATTCTTTTAGATTTTGAAGAAAAGGATAAACAGTATTTTGAACAGGAAAAGGTTGATACCTTTCTGATTAGAACTACAGATTTTGCCAACATTCCCGCAATTTTGCCCGAGGCCAAAGTCATTTTCTATCAGATGAACTGGCCAGTAGAAGAAGATATCATTCCTTCCGACCTCTCAGAGAAAATAAGAGACATGGTCAACGACGGAACCAGAGTGGTCTGTTTTATCGGCAAAGGGCGGCTTTACCAGCTGACCAGTATCATCGGTGCTTTTCCTGACATCCATCTTCAGGAATCAACGCCCGGAGAATTGGTATTGGTAAACCCGGAGAGCCCCTATAATCTGCTCTTTGATAAGCATCTTGAAGACCTGGCTCATATGTACAAGCTTCTACCAACCTCTTTTGGAGCTGACCTCTGGGAGGTCCCGGCGGCCCTGGATGAGAACTGGAAAATCGTTGCTAAGAGTTCAGATGGTTATCCCGTCTCCCTCCTGATCAAGAAAGGGAAGGGCTTTTTCTGGCTCTTGCCCTGGTTCGGTCAGAATAACATTAAGGTAGCAGATTTTATCCTGAAAGATATTTTCCCCTTGCTGGAAATGAAAGGGAAAGAGATTGAACAGTCCGATTGGATTGATAAAGAAGATTATCTGTTTCCAGAGATAAAACAGCTATTCTTGAAAAAAGAAGAAGAGAAAAAACAGTTTGAAGAGAGAATCAAGGCGATTGAGGAACAGATTAAGAAATTGAGAACCACCGAGCAGGAAGCTTTTAACCGCCTCCTGAAGGCTGAGGGTAAGGAATTAAAAATAGCTGTGGCTAATGCTTTCAAGTATCTGGGCTGGGGCAAAGTCATAGACGTTGATGAATACTGGAAAAATGTCATCAGGGATAAAGAAGAAGATTTATGGTTGATTGAGAACAACAGCCAGCCAACCGAAGTCAGCCTGAGGAAGGAATTTTTAATTCTGGTAGTGGTCAGGACCAGTCGGAATTGGGCCACTGATGATGATTGTATCTTACTTCAGAGATTTAAGGGCCGGCGGATGCAGGAATTTGACAATACCAAAATGAAAGCCATTCTGGTCGGAAATTATTTTAATCTGCTTGAAGCTAAGTTGAGGAATAACCCCTTTTCCCAGTTTCAGATTGATGAGGCTGAGAAAGATGGCAATACTCTAATCACCACTTACGAGCTTTTTAAGGCCATCAAGGCTGAAAAAGAAGGCCGGATGACCAAGGAAGAAATCAGAGCCTTGATAAAAGAAAAGGCAGGCCTTTTAAGGTTTCCCTTTTAGTCCCGAACAAAAATTTTAGTCGTTACCCACTCTGAGCCAATCCTGAACTATCCGTTTCTCTTGGAATTTTTGCTGGATTGTGCTAAATAAATGTCTTAAGACAAGGAGAGAACATGAAAAGAACCGAAAGAAGACAGCTGAAAGAGAATGAACTGGCTACCGGTTTGAGTCAGTTTGTTAAATGGGTCAGGAAACACGAAAAAAAGTTTATGGCTGCAGCTCTTGGTTTGATGGCCTTGTTGATAGTCATCGTGGCCGTGAAGCTGGTGGTTAATTATCAGCGAAGCCGGGAGGCCAGTTATCTAAGCGAAGTGCTGACTTTGAGGGCTGAACTGGAAAAGAAGCCTGAGAACCTGGCCCGCCTGGAAAAAATGACCGAAGAGACCGGCTACGGACGGATGGCCAGTCTGACTCTGGCTTCTTATTATCTGGAAAAAAATGACCTGGAAAAAGCAGAACAGGTTTTGGCTAAAGTTAAGGATAAAGGCCGAGACCTGATGCATTATCAAATTCTGGACCTTTATGCTCAGATTCAGGTCAAAAAAGGGAATTTTGACCAGGCCCTGGAAATCTACAAGCAGATAAAAAAAGAAAAGCCCGGGTCCTACCCCCTGGATGTTATCCTTTATCATCTGGCTGAGACTTATGAGAAGAAAGGAGATAATCAACAGGCTTTGAGTGTTTATCAGGAACTCCAGGCCGGATACCAGAATACCTATTATGGTTACCAGGCTTCCTTAAAAGCGGTGAAGTTGGCGAGCAGTAGATAATTCTTTTCCAGCACTTGTTTATTTTAGATAGCCGGCTATAATAGAATTTAATCAAAGAAGAGGAGGAAAATATGGCCTATAAGATTACCGATGAATGCATTAATTGTGGTGCCTGTGAGCCAGAGTGCCCAAACCAGGCTATTTCTCCGGGCGACGAGAGATATGAGATAAACCCGGAAAAGTGTACTGAGTGCGTAGGCTATTATGATGAGCCTCAATGTGCTTCGGTCTGCCCCAGTGGCGCCTGCGTTCCCGATCCTGACCACAGGGAAAGACGTGAAGACCTGGAAGCTAAAGCTAGAAGGATTAAAGGGAATTAGTTAAGGTAAATCAAAGGCAGGAGTGCTGCGGCACTCCTGCCTTTTTGTTTGTGCTTGCTAATGAATGCTGCTAGAAGATGGATAAATGTCTTATTGTTTATCCTGACGGTGATCTCCACTTTCTTTGTGGGTTATTTGTGGGCCGCTAATTATGTCCTGGCAGGGAATAACCTGGAGACCAGCCCTGATTTTTTATCTTTGCGTCTCTTCCTTAACCCCGTCTTAATCAAGCTCAGTCTGATTTATTCTGTGGCTCTCTTAACCATTCTCCTTGGCCATGAACTCGGTCATTACCTGACCTGCCGGCGCTATGGAATCCAGGCCACTTTACCATATTTTATTCCTGCTCCTACTATTATAGGCACTCTGGGGGCTTTTATCAGGATTCGTTCTCCTTTTACCAGAAAAACCGAGTTGTTTGATGTCGGGGCCAATGGCCCGCTGATCAGCTTTGTTCTCTCTGTTCCGGCACTTTATATAGGGCTAAAGCTATCAAGGCTGGTTCCGGCTTTGCCCCGGGAAAGCTCCATCCTTTTCGGTGAACCCCTATTGTTAAAAGTTTTTGTCCAGCTGATATTCGGGAAAGTTGCGGGAAATCAAGACCTGATCTTGCACCCCCTGGCTGTGGCTGGCTGGGTAGGTCTGCTGGTAACTTCTTTTAACCTCTTCCCGGTCGGGCAGCTTGATGGGGGGCATATACTTTATGCAGCCTTAGGAGAAAAGACCAAAAAGATCGCCCTTCCGATAGTAATACTGTTGATAATCCTTGGCCTATTTTATTGGGCAGGATGGTTAATCTGGGCACTACTGATTTACCTGATGGGTCTAAGACACCCAGCTATTCTGGATGAAACTCAGAGACTTCCTCGGGAAAGGAAATTGGTCGGAGTTTTTATCATCATAATTTTCGTTTTGTCTTTTATCCCGGCCCCTGTAACCGGAAACAGTATCTTAGATTTATTCAAATAATTTTATCTTCTCGGATATCCACAATTTTTGTGGAAAATCCTGTGCAAAAGTAAGAAAAAATTATTTTAATTATGTTGAATTTATTGAAGATAGCACAAGCTGCACAAGAAATAGTCAGCAGAAAAATTCTCTCCAAACTCTTGCCAAGGTCTGGCAAAAAATTATAGAGTAGGTTAGAGTTTAAGAGATGTTAGACAGAAGATTTAAGGAAGCAGAAGTAACTTTCGCTCAACTACGTAAACAGTTTCTCCGGGGTGAGATAAGTCGGGATCAATTTGCTGAATCTTTGAAGAAGTTAAGGCTTTTTGATGACCAGGGTAAATGCTGGATGATCGGGGTTCAGAGCGGCAAGTGGTACTATTATGATGGCCAGACCTGGAGACAGTCAGAACCACCCGTTGATAGACAGGAGCTAATACTCTGTCCAGAGTGTCAGCATTACAACGAACCAGGAGTCAGGGTTTGTGAGAGTTGTGGAGCAATCTTAACCGAAACAGTGACAAAAATTGCCTGTCCTGTCTGCGGAAATTTGATTGATCCCACCCTCAAGACCTGCCCTTACTGTCAAACTCAGGTAATATCAGAAAGGACTTTCACTCAGAAGGGCGAAAAAGCAGAAGTCTTGGGCACTGAAAAGAGGGGAGAGGAAACTGAATTTTCCTTCTTGAAGGCAGCTGACCATTTTAGTTTCTTTTTCTTTTTCGGAGGGCTCGGAATAATTATCGGGGTTCTGTTTGGGTTAATCCTCGGCGCTACAGAGTTCTTTCCCAATTTTGTATCTCTTCTGCCTGCTTCCTTAAAAGAAATGCAGGGTAAGCTGGTCGGAGGATTAGTTTTCAGCCTTCTGGGTGGAATCTTTGGTTTTATCCTGGCCGCCCTGTCAGGATTGGTGCTGGCCATTTTAATCAATGCTTCAATCTATTTTTTTGGCGGGCCGGGTTTTCGTCTGGAAAAATCCAAAAGAAAGATTTTCCCCAAATAATTGGCCAGTCCTGACTTTTTCTTAAAAGTTCTCAGGTTTTCCAGAAAGATTTTTCAGGCGGTTGAGGACATAAGCTATCTGTCCCAGGGATATTGATTCATCGTTGGGCGAATAAAAGGTTGGACGCAAAACAGAAAAGCCTTTTTTCTGGAGAAGTCTTTCGGTTTTTTCAGTCAGAAGGCGATTGAGAAAAACTCCTCCAGTCAGGACAATTCTTTTTAGGCCTTCTTCTTTTCTGGCTTGCTCTGCCACCTCCACTATAGATTGAACCAGTGTCAGATGAAATTTCAAGGCGATAATTTCTGGCTTTACTTCTTTTTTTAGGTCCGAAACAATTTCTTGAATGGTTTCTCTAAAGTCAAGCTTATAGGGTAAAGATTTATTGAGGAGGGAAAAGTGATAACCTTTCTTAATCTTTTCTTGACATCTGGCTGCGGCTGCTTCCAGGAGACTGGGAGCCTCAGCCTCGTATTCAATCCGGCAGGGTGCCAGTCCACAGAGGAATGAAACGGCATCAAAAAGCCGGCCGGCGCTTGAAGTCAGGGGGCTGTTCAGACCACTTTCCATCATTTGCCAGATTGATTTCTGCTTAATCCTGGGAATTTGTTTTAGCGGTTTCAAAACAGGAATGTTTGGGCCGAAGGCTTTCCTAAGGTAAACCAAGGCCATCCGCCAGGGCTCTTTAGCCGCCATATCACCCCCAGGCAGAGGGACGTAATCAAAATGGGCATAACGGACGTAATCTGAATATTCAGCAAGCAAGAACTCGCCTCCCCAGGCCTGACCATCTTGGCCCAAGCCGAAGCCGTCAAAGCTCACTCCCAAGACTCTTTCTCTCGGTTGAATCTGGTGTTCTATCAGGGGGGCAAGAGTATGGGCAAAGTGGTGCTGAATCTGAAGATGGGGAATACCAAGTCTTCTGGCAAATCGGGTACTCCGAAAGTCGGGATGAAGGTCGCTGACGACAATTTCCGGGCTAAAACTGAAAAGTTTCTTTAGATGAGAGAGAGTTTCCTGAAAATAATCAAAATTCTCATAGTCATCCAAGTCGCCCAGAAACTGGGAAGTGATAATGTACCCATTCTTATATATGGAAATTGTGTTCTTAAGCTCTCCGCCAACCGCCAGGATCTGTTTTTCAGCTTTCAGACTTTCAGGCACTGGTTGAGGAAAAGGGACAAAACCTCGGGCCCGTCTAAAGAAAAGCGGTCGTCCATTAACCACCTTCATCACCGAATCATCCGCCCTCATGGCTATTTCCCGGTTGTGGTTCAGGATAAAGTCACAAAGTTCAGGCTTAATCTCGTCTCGGTCTTTGATAATCGGAGCATCTTTTCGGTTGGAGCTGGTGGCTATGATCAGAGGAATTTCCCTGGTTATAAGATAATGAAGTGGTGTATAGGGAAGCATCAGGCCGAAGGTGTCAATTCCGGGGGAAATTCCGGCCAAGTCTCTTTTTTTAGTGAGCAGCAAGATGGGTCTTCGGGAAGAGATTAACCATTTTTTTTCTTCAGCATTTAACCTGGCGTACATTTTAATTGTCTCTAAGTTTTTGGCCATCAGCGCCAGGGGTTTGGTTTTCCTCTGTTTGATTTTCCGCAGCCTGGTTACAGCTCTGGGATTAGTGGCATCGCCCACCAGATGGAAGCCACCCAGGCCCTTAATGGCTATTATCTTTCCTTTTTTTATTAACTTTATGGCCTCGTCCAGGCTTTCGGAAATTGTTTTGCCGGTTCGGCTCTCAATAAGCACGATTTGAGGTCCGCATCTGGGACAGGCTATAGGTTGAGCGTGATATCTCCTGTCTCTTGGGTCTTCATATTCCCTTTGACATTCAGGACACATCTTAAACCTGGCCATCGTGGTCTTTTCTCGGTCATAGGGAAGACCTTTAACTATGGTGTATCGGGGACCGCAATTCGTGCAATTGGTAAATGGATACCTGTACCGCCTTTCTTCCGGTTTTTCTATTTCTTTAAGACATTCTTCACAGGTAGCGATGTCAGGGGCGATGAAGACAAAGGATTCTTCCTGACTGGAATGTTCAATCAGAAATGACTTCAATCCCAGGGGTTGAGCCTCTTGATAATCCACAGATTCAATCCTGGCCAGAGGAGGGGCTTCTGATCTTAATCCTCTGAGGAAAGCCTCAAAATCGGCTTGCTCAGCTTCCAGATGGATTTCCACTCCTTGCCCGATATTTTTTACGTATCCAGAAAAACCGAGAGAGGTGGCCAGCCGGAAGATAAATGGTCTAAAACCAACTCCCTGAACCGTTCCCCTGACTAATAGCCGGTAAGCTTTTTGGCTCATATCCTACTTGTTTCTCCGACTGTAAAGGCAACCACAATAATTCTGGCGGTAGAGGCCAAATTGCTTGCTGAGCTTGACACTCTGGTTAAACCCGTCTTTTTTCTTGAAGTCAGCCTCCAAAAAATTCAAGCCATATTTTCGGGCCGCCATCCGCCCTATCCGGTTCAGGATAGCTGAGTTTTTCCAGGGACTGATGCTCATGATAGTGGTAAAGACGGGAAAAGAAAGTTCCCGGGCTTTTTCTGCAGTCTTATCCAAGCGCCAGGCATAGCAAATATGACAGCGTCGGCCTTTCTCCGGTTCGGATTTGAATTTATCGGTTAGCTTGAACCAGACTTCTGGTTCATACTGGCCCTCAATCAGGGCAAAACCTAAATGTCCGGCCACTCTTCTTACCTCTTCCAGCCGGAGTCGGTACTCTTCTTCAGGATGGATGTTAGGGTTATAGAAAAAACCACTTACCTCATAGGAGGCTTGAAGTAAACCTACAACGTAGAGAGCATCAGGAGCACAACAGAGGTGGGCTAAAAGTTTGGGTTTCTCGCTCATCTTCTTATTTTAGTCTGCCCCAAGGAGTGGGTAAAGACTTTTTAAAGGTTTTCTATTTTTTCTTTTATTTCCTGAATTGACCTGCCCAAATCATCAATCTGGAAATAGATAAAGTCCAGGTCCTCACGGTCAGGTCTCAGTCTATATATTACCCGGCCGATTGTTTCAAGGTGAGGAGAGAGAAGCTCCTCTGTGGCCATGATGTTTCTCTGGATTTCAGCTTTTTCTTTCTCCAGCTCGGCAATTCTTCTGTCCACTTTTTCCTGTTCCTCTTTAGCCCTCTCTCTTGGATTGCTATTAGCCGATAGCTTCTGTTTTTCCAGTTTTAGGAGCTCTAATTCCCTGTATAAAATGTGCCATCTGTTTTGGAGAGCTGTATTTTTTTCTTCCAGAGACCTGATCTCAGAGGCGATCTCTTCAATCTCTGGTAGGTCTGGCCATTTGCTAGAGGTTAGTTCCCCGAGTCTTCTAAAAAGTTCAGCTTTTTTTTGCTCCTCTTTTCTCATCTGCACCTGAAGTCTGAGGCGGTTAAATCTCCTTCTTGGGCCAGCCAGGGTATAACTAAGTCTTTGCCTCAAGCTTTTGTTTTTCAGGAAATTGAAGATAATCAATAAGACAATGACACTTAAGAGCAAGTAAAAAAGCCAGAAGGGCAAGCCGGCCTTTTGTATTTCTGCGGGAGGTAGCAAAGACAGATAATCCGACGGCTGAGTGTTCACTCAGTACCCTCCTGTCCCTAAAAAAGGGAACGTTTGTCTTTTACTACAATTCCAGGTAATTTTTCAAGCTTATTTTCCGGGAGGATCCTCTGGTGCCTTTTGCTGGCCGGATAGGAGGAAATTGCCCAATCCAGCAGAAACAGGGCTGCCGGCCAATTTTCCAGAAAAATGTTGTTGATATCCTCTTCAGAGTTGAGGAAACCGCCATGAAGTCTGTCCACGGGCGGCAATTCTATGGTAAAAACCGGTATTTGAAAAAAGCCATAAATCCAGTCAGCAAAATCTCCGTTGGTCAAGTAAAGTGAAGACGAGGCTCTGCCAATTTCATAGAAACGACCGTTCACCTGAGAGATAAGGCTGGCCATCTGGGCAGCCAGCTGGGAGAGCAGTTCCTCTTGGTCGGTGGCCTGATCCATGAATCCCCAGGGATAGAGAATGATTTGGGAATAGCTGTGATAAGAAATAGCTGCCTGGAAACTATTTTTTAAGAACAGGTTTTTTACGGCCTCGGTTTCAGGTTCAGAAAAAGGGGCAGTGCCCCGATAAGTTTCGGCTCTGGGTTCCGGACTTGAACCGAGATTATCGTAGGCCCATTGGTAAGAATAATTCCTGTTGAGGTCCACTCCATATGAACCATCCTGGTTGAAGCGCCGGTTTTTGCGCCAGAGGCGGTAATTGAGTATTGAATACTCAAGTCCGTCAGGATTGACCAGTGGTATTATCCAGATTTCAGCTGAATCTACCAGGTTTTTTATCCGACTATCGCCATTGTAGTTTTCCAGAAGATTCCGTCCGATGAGCAGAGGGACCTCTACTGAAATCCATTCCCGGGCATGATGGCATCCGAGGAAGGCCACTTTAGCTTCATTCTCTTTAAGACTAACATTGTCGCTTATTTTCAAAGCATAAATGTTCCTGTTTTCCAGACTCTTTCCCAGAATGTGTAGTTGAGCCAGACCTGGATAAGAGGTTGCCAGGGATCTAAGGTCTGAGGCTAATTCCTGGTAAGAATGATAGGCACCGTTAAGCCCGCCCTGAGCTGTAGAGTTCAGGTTGGAGCCAGAGCCAGGGATTGGACTGGATGGTACCTTTTCTAACCTGAAATCAAACCCTGCCTTCTTTATACTTTCCAGGTATTTCCTTTCAACCAGGAAAAAGCTTCTCCGGCCGTCAGCCATAACCGGGTCTACAGGAAAGGAGGCAATAAGCGATTTGAGGTCAGCCTTTTCAGACAGGCTTATCAACTCATATTCGGTCTTTTGAGAATCGGCAGCATAAATAACTGATAGAAAAATTATCAGGCAGGCATAAATTATAAAAGCCAGAAAAGGAAAACCTTTCTTGTTTTCTTTCATGATGTTCTTCTCCCCCGATTCTTTTTGGCCCCGGGGTAAAGCTCCAGGGTTATTGCTATTTTCTGGTTTTTAAGATGCTGTCCCGAACCAGTTTCCAGCCCAATAGCCGTAGAGAATGACAGGCTTATAAAATCCGTACAAAGACCAGAGCCGAAAGTCAGATAAAAGTAGTTGGAATTAACCTCAGTCATGGGCTGGGGATCCCAGAGGAATCCCAGGTAATAAGGGGTGCTCCAGATGCGGCCCAGGAATTTTAATCTGGTCCGGTACTCAAGCCCTGTCCCCAGTCTTATAACCTTCCGGAAATTGCGTTCAAGGGGTTCACCGAAATAAGAGAAAGCGTAATTTGCCCAGTCAAAATAAGTGCCTTCAAGATAGTAATCAAGGTTGGGCCGGAGAGAAAATTTAGCCCCGACGCCTGCAACCATCGGTTTTTTGGTCCGGTCTTGAGCCTGACCCAGAATTTCAATATTAGTCTGAGTTTCAGGAACCTTGTAAGTAAGCTGGCTTTGGCCGCTTACTTTGCTGACGGAGGGGAGGATTAGACTTAAACCCAGGGTTAGCCAGTCCCGGACTCTATAACTTAAGCCAAAAACAACATAGAAACCCCTGATTTTCTGATAACGGTTATCAGTCATCTGGATGCCATCAACCGGCCAGGTCTCTTCAAGGTTTCTCTCAATATGGCCGCTTCTTAATACCAGACTCAGTCCCGCGGCCAGGCTGGAGTTTAAATTTCTGGAAAATCCCAGGACATAGTTTCTCTGACACCCTTTTTGCCAGAGAACAAGTTGATGGGAGAGGGTTTGCTGATATATCAGACGGTAATCAACCTTAGGACGGCTATAATCTTCTGTAACGGCGACGGCCATAGCTACTGTCCATTTTCCAAACCTCTGGGAGATTCCGAGATAGTCAAACTGCCAGTTCCGACAGTAAAGGTTACCATTAGTGGTCAGCACCCCCGTATTTACCAGCCAGTATTTAGCCAGCTGGTCCTGACTAAAACTAAGGTTAAGACTCAGAGTCGTCGCCGGCAAAAAGGATAGTAAAGCAGGGTTAGTCAGGCTGGCAGCACTCGTAAGGTTTAGAACACTCTGGTTAAGTCCGAGGCCCAGGGAAGGTGCTAAGTTTACCCCAAAAATATTCCAGGTTCCAAGGGGTGCTTCCTCAGTGTATTGACCGAGATTGGATTGAGCCCAGAGAGTTGACGACGGGAGTAGAAGAGAAGCAGAAAATATTAATAGCCAGAGCAAGTTGGTAGCAGGTCTAACCATGCCTTTTGTCTGGTATTTTAGCATCTAAAACTTTATTTTTACACTAAAAATATGTATCATAATTGACAACTCAGGGTAAAAAATGGCTCAGAAAGAAAGAAGAATTAAAATCAGGAGCATGGGAATCAGCCTTCCAGAAAAAATCCTGACTAACCTTGACCTGGAAAAAATGGTAGAAACATCGGATGAATGGATAACTACCAGAACCGGGATTAAGGAAAGAAGGATTGCTGCTGACAACCAGGTAACTTCTGATCTGGGGGTAGAAGCCGCCCGTATGGCCCTCGCCAAGGCCGACCTTAAGCCTGAAGACCTTGACCTTATCCTGGTAGCTACCAATACCCCGGACACGATTTTCCCTTCCACCGCTTGCTGGGTGCAAAGGAAGCTGGGAACAAAAGAGATGCCGGCTTTTGACCTTCAGGCAGGTTGTACAGGGTTTCTTTATGGTCTGATAGTGGCTGAGAGTCTGATCTTAAATGGAACTTGCCGAAGGGTTCTGCTGATCGGGGTTGATATCCTGTCAAAAATTACCAATTGGGAAGACCGGTCAACTTGCGTCCTTTTCGGCGATGGGGCAGGAGCTTTCGTCCTGGAAGAGAGCAAGAGTGATTCTGGCCTTATTTCTCATTTCTGGGGGGCGGATGGTTCTCTTGGGGAATTGTTGATGCTGCCAGGCGGAGGAACTCTTCACCCCGCAGATGAAAAGACCGTCAAGGAGAAGCTTCACTATATTTATATGAAAGGAAATGAAGTCTTCAAGCATGCTGTCAAGCGGATGGGGGAGGCGGCTGTAGAAGCTTTAAGAAAGGCCGGGTTGACCAAAGAGCAGGTTGATTATCTCATTCCGCATCAGGCTAACCTGAGAATAATTGAAGCTACTGGGGAAAGACTGGGATTGACGAAGGACCAGGTGGTGGTAAATGTGAACAGGTACGGAAATATGTCAGTGGCCACAATTCCCGTAGCTCTCTATGAACTGGAGAACGAAGGGCAATTAAAACCTGGCCAGATTATTGCTATGGTGGCTTTTGGCGCCGGTTTTACCTGGGCTTCAGCCATCTACCGCTGGTAATCTTAACCTGGCCTTGCCAGCTGGCGGAATTTCCGGAAAAGCTTTTGGAAAAAGAGTTTAATTTCGGGGGTTTTTAATTTTTATTCTTCTTTATTTAATTCTTCAAAAATCTTAACCAGCATATTTTTGCCTAACTGGCCTACATGTTTGTACCTGATGTGGCCGTTCTTATCAATGAAAATGGAAGTTGGAATGTACCGCCCCGGCTTAAAGGCAGTAACAATGTCCTGACCGACGAGAGCCACTGGATAATTTATCTTAGCTTTGTCCACAAAGATTCTCAATTCTGATTCTGGGAGGTCATCAACTGAAAAACCCAGGATTTCCAGTCCCCGGTCCTTGAATTCTTGATAAGCTTCTATGAATTCCGGAATTTCAGCCCGGCAGGGCGGACACCAGGTTGCCCAGAAATTAACCAGAATTATCTTACCCTGGAGAGATTCAAGGGAAAGCTCTCTCCCGTCAATAGTGGCCACCCGGAAGGAAGGAGCTGGCTCGGCTGAGGATGAGAGAATCAGTGCCCCGGAGCCCGATTCATTCTCCTTATGGCAACTAAAATTGAAAATTAGGAGAAAAATTACAACTGTCAGAAGAAAATATTTTTTCATCTTATTATTCTATCCTTTTTGTCTTTTCTTAGAAGGGATCAGTTATAGTCCTAAGCGCACTTTTTCAGAATCCGTTCCCAGTTAGAATCAACTTCTTTTTGAATCCAGGCAATCTCTTCTTCTTTTAGGTGGCGGAATCTTCCCTGAAGTTTAAGATATTCAGCTATCGGCTTTCTTTCCTTTGGTTTAAGATTTAGAGTCCACTTTTCTCCATCCTCTATTTCATAAAGTGGGAAATATCCAGTCTGAACAGCCAGACGGGCTAATTTTATGGTATCTTCAGGACGACTTTTCCAGCCAGCTGGACAGGGAGCAAGGACATGGATGAATCTGGTTCCTTTGATAGCTTTTGCTTTCTTAAATTTTTTTACCATATCTTCGGGATAGGCCACGCTGGCTGTGGCTATGTAAGGAATGCCATGGGCGGCTATGATTCCGATAATGTCTTTTTTCCTTTCTTTTTTATAGTGCTTGACCGGGGTGGTTGTAGTCCAGGCACCCAGGGGTGTGGCCGAGCTTCTCTGGATTCCGGTATTCATATAAGCTTCGTTATCGTAGCAGGTATAAATAATATCGTCATTTCTTTCGGCTGCTCCGGATAGGGCTTGAAGTCCGATGTCAAAGGTTCCTCCATCCCCCGCCCAGGCTAAAACTGTAGTTTCAGTGTCGCCCACCATTTCCAGACCGGCTTTTACCCCGGAAGCAGAAGAAGCAGCTGTCTCAAAGGCGCAGTGGTATATGGGAATATCAAGGGAAGAATGGGGGAAGGGCCCATCAATAACTGCCCAGCAGCAAGCTGGAATACAGACCACTGTCCTCTGTCCTAATCCTTTTAGGGCCAGCCGCATGGCCAGAGAAGCGCCGCAACCCTGGCAGGCTAAATGTCCGGGACTCATCAATTCTTCTTGCGGTATGGTTAAGGTCATTTTTCTTTCTTTGGTCATTTTTTTACTCCTATCCAGACAATTTCTTCTTCGGCCTTATCCTTGGAAAGGGCATATTCAGCAATTTCTTTAAAGCTGTCTCTGGTAATGTCGCGTCCACCGAGACCTGCGATAAAGCCAAAGATAGTCGGTTGAACGGGCTCTCCGAACATGGCCGATTTTACTTCCTGATAAAAAATGCCATGATGGCCGTAGGAGATGTTCCGGTCAAGCACCGCCACCTTGGGTACTCTTGATAATATTGACCTGACTTTTTCAAAGGGGAAAGGACGGAAAAGCTTGATTCTCAGGTTACCGGCTTTTATTCCTTTTTCTCTTAATTCATCCACAGCCACCCGGGCGGTGTACCCGGCTGTTCCCGAAGTTACGAAAACGAATTCGGCATCTTCACAGAGATAGGCATCAACCTGACCCAGGTAACGTCCAAACATTTTTTCGTATTCTCTGCCCGTTTCTTCAACCAGGAGGGGGACCTTTTCCATGTCCTTCTGTAATTTATAACGAAGCTCCATGTAATGGTCCGGAGAAGTCAATCCACCAAAAGCATGGGGGTCATCTGGAGTCAAACGAAATGGGGGATTAAAGGGAGGTAGATAAGCATCAACTTTATCCTGGGCAGGAATATCCACTACTTCATAAGTATGGGATAGGGCAAAGGCATCTAGAACTATCATGCTGGGAATCATGACCTTTTCTGAGACCTTGAAGGCTTGAATCACAGTATCCAGCACTTCCTGGTTGGAAGAGCAGTAAAACTGAATCCAGCCTGTATCCCTTTCAGAGAGACTATCGTTCTGGTCAGTCCAGATACTCCAGCCAGGGGCCAGGGCTCGGTTGATATTCCCCATTACCACTGGCATCCGACCACCTGCGGCCCAGTGGAGCATTTCATGCATCAGGGCTAGGCCCTGGGCTGAGGTTGCAGTAAAGGTCCTGGCACCAGCCAAGCTGGCTCCTAAACAGGCGGCCATAGCCGAGTGTTCAGATTCAACTTTGATGAATTTGGCATTCAGGGTTCCATCAGCGCACATTTCGGATAACAACTCAACTACCTGGGTCTGAGGGGTGATAGGATAGGCAGCGATAACCTGGGCTCTGGATAACATCGCCCCATAAGAAAGAGCGTGATTTCCCATTATTACTTTTTTCATTTTTCCTCCTCAACCATGGCAATACATTTTTGCGGGCATTCTTCGGCGCAAATCCCGCATCCCTTACAGTAGTCATAGTTAATCTGCGGCCAGTCATCCACGATGTCTATGGAAGCGTCTGGGCAGAACTTCCAGCAGATGCCGCATTTTATGCATCTGGACAGGTCTATAACCGGCTTTATGTTTCTCCAGGCTCCGGTCTTATTATAGAGCATTGAACCCAAAGACATCGGGGCCATGGGCATCTCTTTTTCTGAATTAAAAACTATCTTGTGGGATTCTTTCTTTTTGCTCATTATTTTCCTCCCTCAAGCTTTCTCGTAAGCTTCTATGGCTGCCTTGATGTTATCTTCTGGCTTGAGCGGAACACCTTCCCTTATCGCTTCAACCAGAGATTCCAGCTTGGTCAGGCCGAGGATCTTGACTACTGCCCCGGTTATGGCTGTGTTGACTATTGGAGCGGCCAGGGTCCCGAGCTTATGTTTGACGGCAATAGAAGTAGCATCAACGGTAAAAACCTTAAACTTCTCAGGAAAATGAAATTCTTCAGCTTTCTTGGGGCTGTTGATGATGATAAAACCGCCGTCTTTAAGACCATCAGTTACGTCAATAGCCTCAACCAGGGTGGGGTCCACCACCACCACATGGTCCGGATTATAAATCTTGCTCTTGTCATAGATGGGTTGGTTATCAATGCGGATGAAAGCGTAAACCGGAGCTCCCCGGCGTTCTACTCCGAATTCCGGGTAAGCTTGAACATAATTGCCTTCCTTAGCCAGGGCGTCAGCCAGTATCTTGGATGCTACCACTGTTCCCTGGCCACCGCGTCCATGGAATCTAATCTCAATCATTCGCTTCTCCTTTTTTCAGATATGTCTAAGACCAAGTTAATATCTCTTCTCTGATAAAGTCTTGCCTCCTACTCCTAAAAAACTTAGGTTCTTTCGCTCGGCAGGAGGCGCCAGGATTTGGCGAAATTTCCGAAGATAAATTTCTCCCCTTTTTTAAGAGAAAAAGTTTATTTCCTTTTTCCCCGATGATCTTTGAGTCCATTATGATAAAAATTATTAAAATAAGGATTTAGTTTAGACTTTACCCAAAACTATGTCAAGAATTTATTGGTTGGTTCTTGCCTGGGAAGGGAGCAAAAATAATTCAAGATCTATCCAGGCTGCAGTAAATGAATAAGATGAAGGGCTTTTTCTCTGGATGGAATCACTCGGATTGTTCGGCGGTCGTTTTCTTCTGCTTGAGGCTATGATAAAGGTTTTTCAGCATGAGGGCGTCACTTTCAAGGGAAGGGCTTTCGCAGATGACCACACCCGCAAGACTGGTATCAATCAGGGCCTGTAACCACTCATCAAAATGAAATTCAGATTCACCCAGGTTTAGATGTTTGACTTCTCCAGTCTGGTTGAACCGTACGCCCGAAATATGGATATGAACCTTCTTTAAGGCTGCTGCTCCCAGCCTCTTTTCCACTTTTTTCAGGGTTTGATAGAAATCCCGGTAAGAATTGATTTTCCCATCCCTGGCCAGAATATGGGCAAAATCCAAACAGGGTTGAAGACCTTCCAGCTCCCGGCAGAGGTTGATAACTTCCTCCAGACTGCCAAATTGCTTCTTTTTGCCCATGGTTTCTATTCTCAACCTGACCGGAATTTTCTCGGCCCGGGCGATTGATAGTACTTCTTTCAGGTTTGCTTTGATATTTTGATAGGTTTCTTCCGAATTTTTTTGTCCGTAATAACCGGCATGAAAGACCAGGTCAGTAGCTCCTGCGGCAGCCGCCAGCCTTAAAGAATTAAGCAACAGCTCCTGACTTTGTATCCTCTTCCCCCGGTCTTCGGCATTCAGATTGATGAAATAGGGAGCATGAGCGCTGAGGCGAATTTTATGCTGAAGGGCTGCTTGCTTTATCCTGCCGGCTGTTTCTTGGTTCAGGTTTAAGCCGTGGACGAACTCTAACTCCATCGCCTCCAGGCCAGCCAGATGCACCTGATTCACGGCTTTCAGGGAAGAATTTTCTTGACAGGAATGAGGAATGCCGGCTACTCCAAAGACTAAACGGTCAGGTACAAGAGTCATCAGCCTCTCCACCGTTTAAGAACTCGCTGACTATCTTCAGCGCACAAAATTCGCCACACATGGAGCAGGCTTTGGTCCGGGATTTACGCCCTCTGCGGATTGCAGCAAATTTTTCAGGATCAAGACACAATCGCTGCTGTTTTTCCCAATCAAGCCTCTTTCTGGCTCGGGAAATTTCAGCATCTCTATTTAAGGCTTCGGGAAAACCCTTAACAATGTCAGCCGCATGAGCGGCAATTCTTGAAGCTATTAAGCCTTCCTTAACATCTTCAAGGGATGGCAGACCTAAGTGTTCAGCCGGGGTTACATAACAGAGAAAATCAGCACCGGCGGCCGCAGCTACGGCTCCGCCTATGGCTGAAACTATATGATCATAACCCGGGGCGATATCAGTTACCAGCGGACCTAAAACATAAAAGGGGGCTTCCTGACAGATTCTTTTTTGCAGCTTGATGTTCATTACTACTTGGTCCAGGGGAACATGGCCAGGGCCTTCCACCATCGCCTGCACTCCCGCTTGTCGGGCCTGTTTTACCAGTTCACCCAGAGTCAGCAGTTCTTCAATCTGGGGTCTGTCGGTGGCATCCAGGACAGAACCTGGTCTTAAACCATCTCCCAGACTTAAAGTGACGTCGTATTTTTTGGCAATTTCCAGGAGCCGGTCAAAATTAGAGTAGAGCGGGTTTTCCTTTTCCTGATGAAGCATCCAGGCTAGATGGAAAGCACCACCCCTGGAAACAATGTCAGCTACCCGCCCCTGTTTTTTCAGCCGGTCAATCGCTTTTAGGGTTAAGCCGCAGTGGACGGTCATAAAATCCACACCCTCTTCAGCCTGAGCTTCTATAACCTGAAAAAGGTCCTCTTCGGTCATCTTGACAATTGAGCCCCGCCTGGCAATAGCTTCAATCGCCGCCTGATAAACAGGGACAGTTCCCAAGGGCACAGGGGAAAGGGCTAAGAGTTTTCTCCTGATTTTTTTTATATCCCCACCAGTGCTCAGGTCCATAACGGTATCTGTCTTGAATTTAAGGCTGATTTTTAATTTGGCTACCTCGCTGGCCAGGTCTGGGAAATCACGAGAAGTGCCCAGGTTAACGTTGACTTTAGTCCGCATTTTCTGGCCGATAGCCGCCGGCCGGGAGGGGGAGTGCTGGCGATTATAGGGAATAACCACTTTGCCCGCTGCAACCAAGGAAAGAAGTTCTTCTGGGCAGATTTGTTCTTCTCTGGCCAGTTTTTTCAGCAGGGAAGAGAGAAGACCTTTCTTGGCTTTTTCCATAAGGGTCATTGATTTGACTTTCTTCTTAGTGATTTTTCAACAATTCAGTATAGTTTAGCCCCCTATCACTGTCAAGGAAACTGCCGGCTTCTGGACCCCTGAATCAGGTACAAAACCTAACTTGAGCAACCAGGCGTTTTTGGTTATCAATTTACAAAGACCTGAAGAATTGATAGCATTTAGTAAAATGAAAAAATTCAGGAGCCTCGGCTTAATTCCTAAATTCTTTATTCTTACCGGTATTATTCTGTTTGCTTCTCAAGGACTGGGAAGCCAGGAGAAGAAATCAAAGGATGATTTTCAAAATCTTGATCAGGCTTTAAAGATTATCAATTTTTTAGAACAAGTCGCAGCCCAAAAACAGCAGTCGGGAAGATTTCAGGGGAAAACAGCTCAATTTCTTGAACAGGAAGTGTCTGCTTTCTTTACTTACCTTTTCTCAGAACAGGTTTCAACTTTTAGGGCCATTGAACTTAAATTTTTCCCCGGTAATAAGGTTGAAGGGAGGGTCCTGCTGGACCTTTCCGCTCAGGCTTTGCCTGCCTATTTCAAGCCTGAGTTAAATTTATATTTTGCAGCCAGAATAGAAATTTCTGGAAGGAAAGTCAGGCTGAATTACAGCAGTCTTTACCTTGAAACTCAGAGAATTCAGCCAGAAATCATTGATTCCCTCATTTCTCTGGTGGCTAAATCTCAGGGATTAGAATCCCGTTCGCTTGAATCGTGGTATGAGCTACCAGAAGGAGTAGAGAACCTGGAGACGGGTCAAGGCAGGCTTATTGTCCATTATTGAGGTTATGATGATAAGAGTGATAGCCGGAAGGTTTAAGGGACGGAAATTGAAAATGGTCCCAAGCCCGTTGGTTCGTCCTCTGCCGGCCAAATTAAGGGAAGCCCTCTTCAATATAATTCAAAATCGGGTTATGGATAAATTTTTCTTAGATGGTTTTGCCGGGACAGGTTCGGTAGGGATTGAAGCCCTGAGCCGGGGGGCCAGCCGAGTTGTCTTTATAGAGGAACTTCCCCTGGCAGCCAGAATCATTCAGGCTAACCTAGTTAAATGCCAGGCTGAAGAGTTTGGCTTGGTCATCAATAAGGAATTCAACCGGGCGGTGATTGACCTGGCTAAGAAAGGGGTAAAATTTGATTTGATATTCTTAGACCCTCCCTATCAGCTTTTAGCAGAAAGAAATCCTCTGAAGGTGCTGAGAAAAAGAGGGCTCTTAAAACCCGAAGGATTGCTCATCATCCGCCATCATCGCCGCTATACCCCATCCCAGAAAGATTTTAAGATGATCCGGCGAGTTGATTTCGGCGACGATCAGTTCACTTTCTATTCAGGAGAAGTGCTGGAGAAGGAAGAGAAAGATAAGAAATATCAGGATGGATGAATCAGTTTTTTTTCTGATTGAACTTAACTGATAGTTATATTAGAATATAAATCTGTCAGCTTGGAAAAAAGATGTCAAGGGATAGCAGAAAAATACATCCGTTCTGGGAACAAGAGCCTGGAGGCCAAGAGGATGAAATGTTTTCAGGCCTCAGCCCGGCCCGGGGGTCACTTCTTTTTCTCGGTCGCTATACTTTGAAGGAAGTAATGGCAGTTCTGGCCAAAAAGAGCTTTTTCCGGGAAGCTAAAAAAAGAAACCTCTGGCCAATCAAATACCGACTGGATTCCTCAGAATATCCTATTCAGCGTTTATTGATTTTCTGGGAAGAAGAAAATCCGGATAGAGTTATCGTTGATTTGAAGATAAGAGAGGCTGAGGTCAAATTTTCAGCTTCCCAGAAACATGGGTACAAGCTGCCTCCCCAGAGGTGTTTGCTTTTTGAATGGCTGACCCTGCAGAATCCCAGGCTGAATTTTGATGAAAAGCATCCCCCTCTTCCTGGCCAGAATAAACCCGGTCTGAGTCTTTCCAAGAAAATACTGGAAATTTTTCTCTACTTAGGCAGATTGATCCAATTAGACGGACTGGTCGCTTTCCCCGCTTATTTTCATAATGCTCTTCTTTTCTCCCGCTATTTTTATTTTATTGACCCCATCAGGGAAGGTCAGATAAAAGCTATCAGAAAGCAATTCAGCCATGTTCCCTTCAGACAATTAGCCTGGGCAGTTCACCTGGGTTGTCTGAAAGATGAGGAAGGCCAGGTCTATGAGTGGCAGGCTGAAGAACAGGTGTTTCCCTTGAGTGCGGAATTAAAAGACTACATAGACTCAAGAATATACAAAGAAATTGCCCGTCATGTGGAGAAAACTGCCAGGTTTTCTCTGGATTGGGAGCTGTTTCAGAAGAAAGCCAGAGGGCTGAACATCCTTTACTGAAAGGCTGAAACCTGCTATAATCAATCTCCTGAACAGGAGAGAAAAGAATGAAGAAAGGAATCCATCCAGAATATCAAGAATGTACGGTGATTTGCGCCTGTGGCAATACTTTCAAGACCAGGTCTACTAAGAAAGAAATCCGGGTGGAAATTTGCTCTCAATGCCACCCGTTTTTTACCGGAAAACAGAGAATAGTTGATACCGCTGGTCGGGTGGAGAAATTCAGGAAAAAATATGCTGGCAAGACCAAAAAATAAACCCTATGCTTCAGGAATTAAGAGCAGTAGAAGAGAAGTATAACCAGCTTACTGCCCTCCTTTCCGACCCCAATATTTCTTCTAACCCCCATAAAATCAAAGAATTGGCCCGGGAAAGGTCCGAGCTTGAGCCCTTGATTAAAAAATATGATGAATACAAGAGAGTGGTCAAAGATTTGGGGGAAACTGAAACCATCCTGATGGATCCCAAGAGTGATCCTGAATTGAGGCGGTTAGCGGAATCAGAGCTGGAGCAGCTAAAAGAGAGAAAGGAACTGCTGGAGTTAGAATTAAAAAAATTGCTCCTGCCCAAAGACCCGAATGACGAAAAGAATGTCATCCTGGAAATAAGAGCGGGAGCCGGCGGGGACGAAGCTTCGCTTTTCGCTCAGGATCTTCTGAGAATGTACACCCGGTATGCCGAACATAAAGGGTGGAAATGGGAATTAATGGATGTTAGTTATTCACCGATCGGGGGAATAAAAGAAGCAATCTTGAACATCCAGGGAAAAAAGGTCTATTCTTTCTTAAAATATGAAAGCGGTGTTCACCGGGTTCAGCGTGTTCCCAAGACTGAGGCTTCGGGAAGAATCCATACTTCTACGGCTACGGTAGCCGTTTTGCCTGAGGCTGAAGAGATTGATTTGAAGATAGACCCAAAAGAATTGAGGATTGAAGCCTATGGAGCTTCAGGTCCGGGTGGTCAGAACGTGAACCGTAATTATACAGCTATTCGTATTACTCACCTGCCTTCCGGCCTGGTTGTTTCATGTCAGGATGAAAAGTCTCAACACCGCAATAAAGAAAAAGCCCTCAAAATCCTGAGAACCAGGCTTCTGGATATTGCCCATCAAGAACAACAGAACCGGATTTCTCAGGACCGAAGAAAACAAGTTGGTACGGGAGAACGAAGCGAGAAAATAAGAACCTATAATTTCCCTCAGTCCAGAGTAACTGACCACCGCCTCAATGAGAATTTCTATAACCTTGAGAACATCATGGATGGCGAGATTGATGAACTCATAGATAAGCTGGTAGTCTATTTTCAGACCCGGGCCTTGGAAGAAAATAAATCAGCAGGAGCGACCAACCATCAAACTGAAGTCTGAGACCCTGGACCAGGTTTTTCGGAAGACAGCTGGTCGGTTGTCGTTTTCCTCTTGTCCTTTTATAGAAGCCCGTTTGTTGATTCAACTGGCGGGCAGGCTGGATGAAAATCAATTTTACCATCAGCTAAATTCACCGGTTTCCGGGCGCTTACTTAGGAGGTTGGAATCTTTAATAGAGAGAAGACAGGCTGGCTGGCCGATGGCTTATCTTCAGGGCAAAAAAGAATTCTGGAGTCTGGAATTTAAGGTCAATCGTCAGGTCTTAATTCCCAGGCCCGAGACTGAATTACTGGTTGAGAAGATTTTATCGTTGCCCCTCTCACCCAGGCCTTGTCTTCTGGATGTGGGAACCGGCTGTGGCAACCTGGCCATTGCTTTAGCCCATGAATTGCCTCGGGCTAAAATCATAGGCTCGGATCTATTCAAGAGAACCTTGAGAGTGGCTGAGGAAAATGCCAGGAGGCATAACCTCAAGAATGTCCGTTTTATCCAGAGCGACCTTCTTGAGCATTTTCTTAAAAGGAAACAGCGTTTTGAGGTTATAGTCAGCAATCCGCCTTATGTGGCTGAAGATTCATGGCAGCATCTGGCCCGCCCGGTCAGAGACTTTGAACCCAGAAAAGCCCTGGTGGCTGGACCGACCGGTTTAGAAATCATCAGCCGGTTGATTGACCAGGCCAGCCAGTGTCTGGTCCCAGGGGGCTATCTGGTTTTTGAATTTGGAGCCGGCCAGGAAGAAAGGTTAAAAAATTTGTTTGGCCCCGGCTGGGATGAGCTGGAAATTCTAAAAGATTACTCAGGATTACCCAGGGTCGCTTCAATCGCCTGGCGGGGGAAATCTTGAACCGCTAAGGGATTCAGTTTGGGCCGTGATTTCTGTTTTTAGCCAGCCTCTGATATTCTTCAAAAGAGGGTAAGAGCTTGGTGGTTTCGTAACGGATTCTTTCCCACTTATCTATTTCCAGGGAACAGAAAGCTTCAACCACTTTCGGGTCAAACTGGGAGCCAGCGTGCCGGATGATCTCGTCTCTGGCGCTGAAAAAATCTTTTTCCTGGCGGTAGGGCCGATGAGAGGTTATGGCATCCAGGGCATCAGCCAGGGCAAAAATTCTGGCTTCCAGCGGAATTTCATCTTTTCTCAGTCCCCGAGGATAACCGGAACCATCATATTTTTCGTGATGATAAAGGATGATGTTGCCGACCTCTTTGAGGAGTTTCATTTCCTTGATTAAACCAAAGCCCAGGGTCGGGTGCAGTTTTATTTTTTCCCATTCTTCCGGAGTCAACTGTCCTGGTTTTTTCAAAATAGAATCGGGTATGGCGATTTTCCCGATGTCGTGGAGCAGGGCTCCTTTTCTGACATTATCCAGAACATTCTGATTCCTGATTCCCAGGACTTCAGCCAGAACCTGGCTGTATTTGGAAACCGTCCGGGAATGACCGAAAGTCTCCACATCTCTGAGGTCCAGGGCAGTCATCAGGTTCTCCACGGTGGTATCATAAATTTCTTCTAGCTCCAGCATTTTTCGGATGTGACGGGAATGTTCCAGTTTAAGCTTGGTCATATTTTTCAGGTAATACTCATTTTCCAGCTTGAGTTGACGGCGGGAAATTTCGGAACGGACAGCAGAGAGAATGGCGGCCAGATTGTTCCTGGAACATATTAAGTCAACCAAATTATCTTTCAGGAGCTTCAGGAAATGTTCATTTCCAGATGAAGGAGTGAGGAGAATAATGGATAGACGGGGAAAAGTTTTTCTTAAGTTTTTTAAGTAATTGAGTTTTTTAAGATCCTCCGGTGTGGCGGTCAACAGCAAAATACAGTTCTTAATTTGATTTTCTCTTAAAAAATCTGAAAGATAACTTCCCTCCATAACTTCCAGCTGGAGCTCCCTGAGAGCTTCAACCAGACGGCGCCGGAAGCGTTCCTCGGGATTAATGACCAGGAGCTTCAGATGATTGTTGCTGTTGGGGTTAGGTCCATTACTCATCATATTACTTTAACTCTGTATACAATATTTTTGTTCTTAAAGCAAGATTTTTTTGAAAATAAGAAAAAATCTTACAGCAGGTCTAAAGATAAAGGAAAATGAAGTCAGGCTAAGGGCAAATTTATGATCTTAATTTTACCTTTGAATTATTTACTCCCAAAAGACAGCTGGTTCCTGGTGGATTGGAAGGTCTTCCGAACAAACGGGGTGGGTGAGATAAAAGCTTCTTTTTCATCTTTCCTGGCTACTCCCATTCCCCCTACCTGATTAATAAAATACTCATTAACCTCACCCAATAATTTTCTTGACACAAAATTCTATTGATTTTAGAATACTGGTACCCAAGGTTTAAGGGACTATAAGGAACGGGCAATGAGCGAAAACGAGCCATTGATAAAAAAGCCAGTATCCATTATTCAGGAAATTGAGGCCCAGCTGGAAAACTATCTCAAGAAACAGCGAGAAGAGATAGAAAAAACCCTGGAAGAACGGATAGCAAAAGAAAGGGAGCTGGCCAGAGAACAGCTGGTTAAGATTGAACAGGAAGTCAAGAAAGAGTGGCAAGCTCTGGAAGAATACGGAAATTTGTGGGGTGAGTTTGAAGAACAGAGGGCTCAGGTTTTGGTCAAGATCAAGGATTATCTGCAGAGAATAATTGACAGGCAGCAGCAGATTGAATCCCTGGCCAGGGAGACCAACGAAGATATCAAAGCCATTAACCAGCTCCAGGAGCAGCTGGAGGAAATCCGCAGTCAGTCAATGGAGAAAGCCGCATTTCTCAAAAAAAGGCTGGAAGAAAAATTTGGGTTGAAGACCGAGATTCAGACTAAAGCCGAAGAGGAAGAGAGGCTGGATTTAACTCCAGAGCTGGAAAAACTGAAAAAAGTTAAGGAACTGTTGCTTTTGGAAAGCGGCATTTCGGTAACTCCTGAAAGGGTGCCGGCTGAAGAGAAGCCGAAGGAGCCGGCGGCGGAAGAAATTAAACCACCAGAGGTTGAAGCTCAGGGACCATCAGCATTGGAAACATTTCCGGAGGAACCTCAAAAAGAAGTTTTAACTGAAGAAAAAATCTCTCTTGAGAGCAAGCTGGAAGAAGAAATAAAAAGGACCATAGCCGAGAAGCTCAGCGCCGACCAGACTAAATCCTCTCCAGACTTCAGGGAAGAAAAAATTGAACAGTTTACTCATAAGGATTTAGAAGAATATTACCGTCAGGAGACAGCTAACGGCTCCGGTCAGATTGGTTTCTATCAAAAAGGGAAAAAATATATTCTGGAAGCAGAAGAGTTGCTGAACAGATTAAGAGAAACTATAGACGAAGCTAAGAAGATAAATTATAAACTAGCTTTTGTTACGGTTTCTAAAGAACAATTCTATCTTAAACAAGAGTTGATAAGCATTCAGGAGGGGCTGAAGCGCTATCTACAAAGAATTTTGTTCTTGATGAATAAAAAGGGTTTTCGTTTCCCGGCTTTAACTCAAGATATTCTCAACGAAAATAACTTGAAAGAGCTGATAGAAATGCTCAGCATCCAGAATTGGAGTTCAGCTGAGGAATTGAGTCTCTTTGAACAAAAGATAATCTCTCTCACAGCTTCCTTTAAGGCCCGCACCACCCCATCTTCCATTTATTTTGCTGCTTTGAAAAAAGAGCTGGAAGTCTGAAACCTCAGGTCAAGATTCCTAAGTTTTAATTAAAGGTATCTTTTTCAATTTCTTGGAAATAATCTTCCAACAACTGAAAATCCTCAGGATTTAGTTCCTTAAACTTTAAGCCGGTATAGAAAGTTGAGGAATCCGGGCTGGCTTTCTCAGAATAGACGACTTCCCCTTGCAAGGGCCTGGCCTTTTTACCCAGAATCAGGATGAGCTCAAGTTGCCTGGAAGCCGGCAGAGGTTTTTCAGAGAGAATCTTGGCCCCTCCCAGGCTTAAGTTGATAGTTTTGCCGACTTTCAGTTGTCCGTCTTCTCTGTACATTAAGATGGTAGAAGTGTAATGCCTTTGGAAGTGCCTTTTTTCCCGGTACAACTTTTCTTGATAGGTGAGTGTAGGTTTGAGATAGCTCTCTTTTTCCCAGTCCCGGGAATAGGCAACAACTGTATTCTTGGTGACTGGTCGGGATTTAGCCTCAGAGGGAGGTAATCTCCAGGTTTGCTTGCCCTTGGCCTCGGCCAAAGCCAGGTCACACTCGTGGACTAAATGTTTCAGGTCTTCTTTGGTCAGCGGATTGTCCCCGGTAAACTTTCTCCTGGGGAAGATTGTTACCCCAAAAGACATGGTCAGATTATTTCGTGGCTGGAACTCCTGGTAAGGGAAATAATGGTCTTCTATATTCTTTCTTATTCTTTCGGTTAATTGACAGGCTTCTTCCAGGCTGGTCACTCCACTCAAGAAAAACAAGAATTCTTCTCCCCCGTATCTGCAGATCAAATCATTCTCCCGGACTGATTGCTTCAAGACCAAAGCCAATTCCTGCAAAAGGCGATTGCCAGCCTCATGGCCATTGCGGTCGTTGTAATGCTTGAACCAGTCAACGTCTCCCATGACCATACTGAAAGAGCCCTCTTCAATTTTTCTCTTGCTCATGGAGTTGACTTTTTGGAGTATCCGGTCAAAAAAAGGTTCAGCTCGCAGCAGACCGGTCAGAGCATCGTACTGGATCAGGTTGAGCTTGGTCATGGCAATCCCGATGTGTTCAGAAAGACCCCTCAATATCTGTTGGTCTTCGCGGCTGAAGCCCTCCGGCAGAAGGTTATCTTTGAAAGACTTATTATAGAGCTCAATGACTCCGATGATCTCATCCTGGTATATTATGGGCACAGCCAGGATGCTTTTCAAGGGAGCCTTTAGGTTGTGCTGATAACGAAGGGAAAAACGTTTGTCGTAGGTTAGGTCAGCTACGTTTATTTCCTGTCCATAACGAGCTGCGGCTGAGGCGAAATCGGGAGCATCCAATCTGGCCACATACTTAAAAGTCTCAGGATGGGTTATGAAGGTATCGTCCCAGATGAGGGGCTTCAGGTGTTTGCCCAGAGTTTCGCTTTCTTCAATCAGATAGATGGTCAAGCCTTGAGCTTGCAGAAGCTCTTTGATATCCGGCACCACACCCAGCAGGCTGCTAACATCATTGGCCGAATAGATCTTTCTGATGATATTCTCTATCTTCTGTCTTTCTTTCTGGTACCAGACATAGCGGGCTTCAAGGGTTATTCTCTTTTCCAATTCCCGGAGATAATTTTCGTTAATCAGTCTTTTTATTTCCATTATCTCGTTAAAGACTTCTCTGGTATTGGTTGAACTTAAGGAAATAGTCTGCTGGAATTGGGTCCATTCTCTCTTGATCCGGCTATGGTGGACTGCGGTCTTGATGATTTGCATTAAGACTGGTTCCAGAGGTTGTCCTTCTTTTTCCAGAACATAATCCAGGTGGTAGTAAACCGGCCAGGTCAGGAACATCTGATATATTTCTGCTTCCTCCCTTCCCAGGATGATTACTGAGCAATCCGGCTTAATCAGGTCTTGCCAGCGGTCGTAACTGGCGCAGGAGGCGTCCACAATTATTGCCCAGCAGTCATAGTTTTTGAGCAGCGGCGGGATTTCCTCAAAGGAATTGGCTACGATCGGCTGATATTCCCTCTCGCTTACTTTGACTACTTTTAGAGCTTGTTCAACGCTGGGAACATATACCAGAATGTTTACCTGAGTCATTTTATCCGGGAATTAACTTCCCTTCGCCCTCCAAAAACCTTGGCTCTTTCTTTACAAAAATAATTTACTCAAATTAATTATCTCAGTCAACAATTTTTTTCAAGCAAAATTTTTTTTTCCGAAACCTGAGAATTTAAATCAAATTTATCCCAGTCCGAGAATTTGGTGCTGCGCCAGAGACATTAGTGAGGCCTCAGAATCATTTGAGTGGTGCTGAACATTAATCCCCTTTCCGCTGAGAGAACTTTTAGTTTTCCTCTTATGGCCAGATTAGGCTCAGGGCCACCGACATCAACCAAGAGAGCGATTGATGGTCAAAAAGTCTTGAGGAAAAGTGTCACTGACGTCCTGAAGCTAAGCAGGCTTTTTGAATAAAGGCAGTCAGTATGATATATTTTTTATCTCAAGGAAGAAGTTAATAATTAAAAAATGATCAGAGTAAGATTTGCTCCCAGCCCAACCGGCCATCTTCATGTCGGGGCTTTGAGAACAGCCTTGTTCAACTGGCTTTTTGCCCGGAATCAGGGTGGGGTATTTGTTTTGAGGATTGAAGACACAGATGTGGCCAGGTCTTCTGAGGAAATGAGTAAATCCATTCTGGAAGCCCTGCGCTGGGTCGGCTTGGACTGGGATGAAGGTCCTTTTTTTCAATCCCAGAGGTTTGAAGTCTATCGCCAGGCCGCCAGGGGTCTGATAGACCGAGGGCTGGCTTATTACTGTTTCTGTTCCCCTGAAGATATAGAAAGACGCCGACAGGAAATGCTGAAAAGGGGAGAACACTGGAAATATGACCGTTATTGCCTCAATTTGCCAGAAAAAGTTAAAGAGGAGCTGATGGCTAAAGGGAAACCAGCAGCTATTCGCTTTCTGGTGCCTGAAGGTCTAACCGAGTTTGAGGATCTGGTTCACGGACACATATCTGTAGATAACAAGAATCTGGAAGATTTCGTTCTGCTACGCAGCGATGGCTTTCCGACCTACCACCTGTCAGTGGTGGTTGATGATATTGATTCCAGGATTACTCATGTTATCCGGGGTGATGACCATATTTCTAATACTCCCAAGCAGATTTTGCTTTACCGGGCTTTCGGTCAAGCTGTGCCCCAGTTTGCCCATCTGCCGCTGATCCTCGGACCGGACCGGAAAAAACTGAGCAAGAGGCATGGGGATACCGCAGTCCTCAATTTCCGGGATAAAGGCTACCTGCCACTGGCCTTTTTCAATTTTATGGCTCAGCTGAGCTGGTCGCCTGGTCCGGAGGAAAAAATTTATTCTATTGAAGAAATGGTCAGAGAATTTTCTTTAGAACGAATCAGCAAAGGCAGCCCTATTTTTGACCTGAGCAAGCTGGAATGGCTGAACAGCCGGCTGATAAACGAAATGCCGGTAGCCGAGTTAGTTGAACAACTGAAACCCTGGCTGTCCAGAATCGGACTCTGGTCTGATGAATTGTTGAAAGGCAAGAAGACCTGGTTTGAAAAACTGGTCAATATGACCAGAAGCCGGAGCCGGAACTTAGTTGACCTGAGCCAGATGATAGCTCCGTTTCTTTCGGACCAGCTTTCATACGATCCCGAAGCGGTCAGAAAACATTTACTCAATCCAGAACTTGATCTTCTCTTGCCGAAATTGAAGGAGGATTTTCAAAAATTGGGCGAGTTTTCAGCTCAAGAGCTTGAAAAAGCTCTAAGGGAAAGAGCAGAAAAAGAAGGAGTAAAAGCTGCAGCCCTGATTCATGCCTTAAGAGTCTTACTCTTGGGTCGGGCGGTGAGCCCTGGAATCTTTGAAGTGCTGGAACTCATGGGAAAAGAAAGAACCCTGGCCAGGATGGACAAACTATCCGAAGCCAGAAAAGTAATAAAAAATTCGGAGGAGAAAATCAAATGAGGGAGAAAGAAAAATTTGTTTATAAACCGGTCAAAGCGCCGCGGGGAAGCCGGTTGAATACTAAGGGCTGGTCTCAGGAAGGTGCTCTACGAATGCTGATGAATAATCTGGACCCAGAAGTGGCCGAGAAACCCCAGGAGCTCATTGTCTATGGTGGAACGGGAAAAGCTGCCCGGAACTGGGAATGTTTCAAGGCAATAGTCAGCAGCCTGAAGAGACTGGAGAATGATGAAACCCTTCTGATCCAGTCCGGAAAACCGGTGGGCATCTTTAAGACCCATACCGAAGCTCCCAGAGTTTTGATTTCCAATGCCATGATCGTTCCTAAATGGGCAACCTGGGATGAATTCCGCAGGCTGGAGGGACTGGGATTGACTATGTATGGCCAGATGACTGCCGGCAGTTGGATCTATATCGGCACCCAGGGTATCCTTCAGGGAACTTATGAAACCCTGGCGGCTGTGGCTAAAAAACATTTTGGTGGAACCTTAAAGGGTAAATTGGTGGTTACAGCGGGTCTGGGGGGAATGGGTGGAGCTCAGCCTTTAGCCGTGACCATGAATGAAGGCGTGGCTATCGTGGTAGAAGTGGACCCGGCCAGAATAAAACGGCGGCTAGAAACAAGATATGTGGATACTATGACTGAGAGCCTGGATGAAGCTTTAAGAATGGCTAACGAAGCTGGCCTCAAAGGCCAGCCGCTGTCAATCGCTCTTCTGGGTAATGCGGCCGACGTCCTGCCAGAGTTGGTGCGAAGGGGAATTACTCCCGATGTTCTGACTGACCAGACTTCAGCCCATGATGAACTAAATGGATATGTGCCCCGAGGGCTGCCTTATGAGGAAGCTCTGGAATTACGGAAAAAGGACCCACAGGGCTATATCAGTCGGGCATACGAATCAATGGCAGTTCATGTGGAGGCCATGCTGGAGCTGCAGAGACGAGGAGCAAAAACTTTTGATTATGGAAATAATATCCGGGGACAGGCCCAGAAAGCTGGAGTGACTAATGCCTTTGATATCCCGGGTTTCGTCCAGGAGTATATAAGACCCCTTTTCTGCCTTGGCAAAGGGCCTTTTCGCTGGGCAGCTCTTTCGGGTAGACCCCAGGATATCTATGTTACCGATGAAGCGGTGCTCAGGACTTTTCCTGAAGATGAAGCCCTGGCTCGCTGGATCCGGAAAGCTCAGAAACAGGTTAAATTTCAGGGTTTGCCTGCCAGAATCTGCTGGCTGGGTTACGGCGAAAGAGCCAAGTTCGGACAGGTAATAAACAGCCTGGTTAAAAAAGGGAAAATAAGTGCGCCGATAGTCATAGGGCGGGACCACCTGGATACTGGCTCGGTGGCTTCACCCAACAGGGAAACCGAAAAGATGAAAGACGGTTCAGATGCCATCGCTGATTGGCCGATCTTGAACGCTCTGCTCAATGCTGTCTGCGGCGCGTCCTGGGTCTCTGTTCATCATGGTGGGGGAGTGGGTATCGGACTTTCCATTCATGCCGGTATGGTCATAGTAGCTGACGGCAGTCCGGCCATGGCCAAGCGGTTGGAGCGGGTGCTGACGGTGGACCCGGGTCTGGGTGTAGCCCGGCATGCTGATGCCGGTTATGAAGAAGCCATCGCTTGTGCCCGGAAAAATAGGATTAAGATTCCGATGCTGCCGAAATCAAGATCTTGAGAAGAAGAAGATGTTTTTTTTACCCGTAATTCTTTTATTTTTGATTTTCTATTTTTTCCTCCTGGGCGGGTTATTCTTTTTTCTCAAAATAGGAATTATTTCTCTGGCCTTTCAGAGACTGGGGCTTCCGCCAGACCTGGTCTTCACCCTGCTGCTGTTAAGTCTGCTTGGTAGCGGTCTCAATATTCCGGTGAAGCGAATCCGGGGAGAGAATCTGCTGCCGGAGCAGGTGGTTGAATTTTTTGGCTGGAGATTTCGCATCCCGGCTGCCGCTGAGAGCAATACCACAGTCCTGGCGATTAATGTGGGTGGAGCGATAATCCCCGGTCTTTTAAGCCTGTTCTTAATCTGGCGATGGCCCTCTCTGTTAGTGTTTTTTATTGGGTCAACCGCTGTGGTTACAATTTTGGTTAATAGAGTAGCTCGGCCGGTAAGGGGATTAGGTATTGCCACCCCAGCTCTCTTCCCGCCGCTGGTAGCCGCTCTGACCTCTTTACTCCTTTCTGTTTTTTCTCCTTCTGGTCTCCAGGCTGCTCCGGTAATTGCTTATGTTTCCGGAACGTTGGGTACCCTGATTGGAGCCGACCTCCTGAATCTTAAAAAGATTGCTACTCTGGGAGCGCCGGTGGCTTCAATCGGAGGAGCCGGCACTTTTGATGGTGTCTTTCTTACCGGCATAATCGCCGTGATCCTGACCTCTGTTTAATAAACTTCCCGAGATTAAGAGATAAAGCGGCGATTCAAGGGTGAGCAGTTTTTCTTTTTTCTGAACCTGGTCTGGACTTGTTCTACAAAGGCCTCAAGCCGGTTTCTGGTGCTGTTGGTTTCAGTTTCGCCGTAGATCAAGGTGGGTAAAGGAATGTCACCGAAGTCTTGTTTTATTCTTCTGGAAATGCCTGCGGAAACTGTGCCCAGCATGCAGTTAAAGCAGATAACATTGATTATTCCATCCGCTCCCTTGCGGGCGAAATCAATTATCTTGGCCACGTTGAGGAAAAGACTCTGATTATTGTTGTAATTTAAATAGGTCAGAGTAGACCTGAGCATTTCTGCAAAACCGGGTTCTTTTATTTTGAGGTCGGCGAAATCCAGTTTTTTCTTTACCTGGAATCTCTTAGCTTCTTTGACCAGGTTGAGGCCGGCATACTTAATGGTTTCCAGCAAATCGCCCTCTGATAGTTTTTCGTAGAAGCTACGGCTGAAAGTAAAATCAATCTCATCAACCAAAAAGGGTGAGGGCCAGATTTCACAGCCCAGTTCTTCCAGATGATGATAGAGCCGGTTGTTGGCAAAGTCATTCTGGCGGGTGTAGATATCGCCAGCAATTCCGATGACCGGTCTTTCTTCTAGCCGGACCTCAAGGTCTTGGAACTTAGCTTTGATTTTTTCCAGAGCTTCAGCTAAGCGACCAGCAGCCAGACCTTCTTCAAGAAGCTTTAAGCTTTCCTTAAAAGCCAGGTCAACCTGGCCCCGGTTCAATTCATAAGGTCTGTATTGACAGGCTATTCTTATTAGATTGTCCACTGCCAGCAATCCCTGCCACAGGCTTTTCAGGCCATCAAAGCCAATCAACTTCCATAAATAGTCTAGGGTTGGAGTCATAACCATAATCTGGCTATTCCCCAAGTCGGTCAGAAGCTGGCGCATGGAAGGACCATATTGCTGGAGTAAACAAGAATAACGAGCTCCCGGGAAAAAGAAGATGCGGGGCTCTCCTGGTTTTTTATCCAGAGTTTGCTTTAAGAGGTCCCCTAAAAGATATGAATAAGCATGGCATTCCTTACCGGAAGAGTATTTTTCACCCAATTCCCGACTGCGGTCGTCGGGCGGAGGCAAGACCTCAGCCTGGATGCCAGATCTTTTTAAGACTCCGGAAAAGGCTAGAGCATGATCAGCGAAATAGGGAATGACAAAGGGAAATTTTCTAACCTCTTCCGTAGGCCAATCTTCGGGATTTTGAGCTTTTTTCAGTTCAGTAGTTATCCTTCTTCCTGCCTGGTACTGGCTGATCTCATCAGTAAAGGCCTCCAATCTGGTGATTAAGCCCGCTTCTCCGCGGTGTTCATCAAATTCCAGTAAGAGATGGGGAAGTCCGGCTAATATATCCTTCAGATGTTTTAAGGAAAAGCCGTCTATTCCACAGCCATAATTGCTGAGATAAACAGGGAATACTCCTACCCGACTGTGGCACCAGGCAGCTAATTTCAGCATATGCTGGGGATAACGCCAGGGCGGTAGGGCAGAATTCTCAAGACCAAGGTCTTTAAGTTCTATCTCTTCTATGGGCAGATAATCCGCTGGCAGGGCAGTCAGTCCCAGTTTTTCCAGATGAAACCACAGATTAAGGTTAGCAAAATTATCATAAAGAAGATAAGGCCGGCTGCTGATTACCAGGACAGGCCTTTTACTCTGAAAGCTCTTTTTAAGAAGTTCTTTTCCCTTTTCTTTTAATTTCTGATTGAACTCTTCCTGAGCTTGCCAGCCCGATTTCCAGGCCTGTTCTATCCTTTCTTCTGACTCTTTGAGAATTCTGGCCAGATTCATGAAGTTTGTTTTCTGGCTCTCAACTACGGGTTCCAAATAAATGGGAAGAGTCAGTAATTTGTCCCTGATTGCCTCAGGAATCATGTGGGGTAAGTTTTCTGTATATGGACAAAAATAGAAGGATTCAGCCGGAAAGCTGTGGCTGTCCACCAGGCTTGGCAGGAAAATCAGGTCAACTTCCGGATCATCCTGGAGGACCTTAAAGTGCCCGATAGCTATTTTGACCGGAAGGCAGGTTTCAGCCGGTTGGAGTTTGATGCCGGCTTCCAGGATCTCGGCACTGGTTTCTGGCGATACTTTAAGCCGGTAGCCTAAATTTGAGAAAAAAGTTATCCAGAAAGGCAAAAATTCTTGAAAAACTGAAGCTCTGGGTAGCCCGATAGTCAAACCCTGTTTTGAACTCCCATCGGGCAGAGATTCCAGAAGTTTTTTTCTGAAAATGATCGGGTTATGAAATTCAGAGGAAGCTACTCCCAGGTGGGAAGTTGAAGTGTAGCGTTCGCAGATATCGCCAAAATAGATTTTTTCTTTTCCGGAATCAACTGCAATCACCTGGCAGCGGTTGGAACAATGATGACACTCAAAGCTGGTAAGCTTGTAAGATTGATAGCATTTTTCTTTTATCTCGCTGGCACTCAGTGATTTTTTCCCTGATTTTTTCACCCTATCCATGGCTTCCAGAGCCACTCCGATGGCTCCTGAAATCCGCTGATAAGGATGGACTTTGATTTCTTTTCCCAGCAATATAGAGAAGGCTTTGACCACAGCCTGGTTTGAGGCTACACCTCCCTGGAAAACGATATTATCTCCTATAGGTCTCCTCTCAACCACTTTCTCTAAATAATTTCGGGCGATGGAATAGGCCAGTCCAGCCACCAGATCAGGAAGAGGTTGGCTGCGGGTAGAAGCCTGGAGCAACTCGGATTCCATAAAGACCGTACAGCGGCTACCAAGGTCATAGGGCTGGCTGGAAACGGAGGCTAAAGAGGCAAACCTTTCTTCTACCTTGAACCCGAGCTGCACAGCCTGTTCTTCCAGGAAAGAACCGGTCCCGGCAGCACAGATCTTGTTGAGGTTAAAATCAACCACCCGGCCGTTTTCTACCTGGATGAATTTGGAATCCTGACCACCGATTTCAAAAATAGTGTCAACCTCTGGGAAATAATGACAGGCACTGCGCATCTGGCTGGTTATCTCATTTTTGATAATATCAGCCCGGAGTAACCGGCCGGCCAGATAGCGACCGCTGCCAGTTGTTCCGATTCCCATAATTTCCAGTCCAGCTTCAAACCTGGAAAAAAGCTCCAGTAGCCCTTCTTTCAGCACCTCAAGGGGTTGTCCTCTGGTCGGTAAATAAACCCCGCTCACAACTCTGGCCTTCTGGTCAATGATAACCAGGTTGGTGCTTACCGAACCAATATCTATCCCCAGGTAGCCTTTTACCGGAATCTTGATCACCCCGGTTGGTTCCGAATTCTGGGAAGCCAGAACCTGGCCGAGCGGTTTAAGTTCAGAATATCTGACTTCAGCAGTAGGTTTGAGGGCTGTTAACAAATTCTGCAGGGAGATGAGCTGTTTTTTTTCGGGCCTGGTTAAAGCCAGATAGGCAGCACCGATAGCTGGAATATAAGGCGATAATTCAGAATAGAGAAGCTCTGTTCCCTCAGCTTTCAGGACCTGATGGAAGGCTCTTAGCACTCCAGCATTTTTGATGATATTTCCAGCCAGAGCTGCGGGCAGCAGACAGGGTTTGCCTTTAAGCATAGAAGATATAACCGACCTCACCAGGGCCAGGCAAACTCCATAGGCTATTTCCTCAATCGGTGTCCCTTTCTGTTGCAAATGAATCATGTCTGATTTAGCGAAAACGCTGCATCTTCCGGCAATAGCCGCTCCTTTTTTGGCTCTGGCTGCCAGGGAGGAAAATTCTTCTACAGTCAACCGCAGACGATAAGCTTGTTGTTCCAAAAAAAGCCCGGTACCAGCAGCACATCTTTCATTCAGGGAAAAATCTACGATTTCAGGTAATAATTCACCCCCTAAAGCTGGCTTGAGTTCTGCCCAGCGGGCCGTTTCAGCTCCTATATCAAAAACTGACTGAGCCTGGGGGAAAATCCGGCTGGTGCCGTAAGCCAGGGCTGATATCTCGTTCACTTTTATCACTGGTTCGGGAAAAATAAAACTGTTCTTGCCAGCCCCCGTTATTGAAATTAACAGGTTTTCTTGTGCTAGTGAAGATAGATTTCTCTTCAGAAGTTCTTCCAGAGCCCGGACAATGTTCCCGCGGACCAACTCTGAGTCTTTTCTGAGCAAATTGTAATTCTCATCCAGGACCACCAGCTTTAAGGCCTGAACCCCAAGGTCCAATCCTAAAGATAACCTGCTCATATTTTCTCCCGCGAGAAATAATTAATTTCAGGAAAGAATCTTGAGCAACCGGTATTCATCCTCAAAATTAAATTTCTTGGGCTGGATGGCTATTTCAAGAGGAATAAGTTCTATTCTCTCCTCCTTCAAGGATAGGCACTTGTCAGTTTCTCCCCGGAGCAAGAATTCTACCGCGGCCTTACCCAGTTTGGCTGCCAGGATCCGGTCAAAAGCAGTCGGTCGTCCTCCGCGCTGGATATGACCCAAAACCGCTATCCGGGTTTCCAGACCGGTCATGCTGGTGATAGCCGTGGCCACATCCTCAGCTCTGGCTTTTCCCTCAGAGACAATCACAATCCAGCTGACCTTTCCCTGGGCGTTGCCGGCTTGAATTTCCCCACAGATCTCTTCTAAGGAAAAATCCATTTCTGGAAGGATTACATCCTCACAACCCCCGGCCAGCGCCACTTTCATTGCCAGGTAGCCGCAATCGCGACCCATGACTTCCACCACAAAAATTCTTTCCAGGCTGGTTGCCGTATCTCTTATCTTGTCCAGGGCATCAAGGGCGACATTAACCGCGGTATCGGCACCCAGGCAAAAATCAACTCCGTTGACATCATTATCTATGGTCGCCGGAATACCTATTGTTCTTATTTGGTATTCTCTGGCCAATAAATGAGCTCCAGAAAGAGAGCCGTTGCCTCCGATTACAATAAGAGCATCAAGTCTATTCTTTTTTATGGTATTGACTGCCTGGAGCTGACCTTCCGTTGTCAGGAATCTCTCGGAGCGGGCTGATTTCAATATCGTTCCGCCTTGATTGATTATGCCCGAGACAGAACGGCGGTCAAGGGGCAGAAGATTCCCTTCTATCAGACCGTCATAACCTTTCAGTATGCCCAGAACCTCCAGCCCCTCACTGGCTGCAGTCCTGACCACTGCTCTCAGGGCAGCATTGACCCCGGCGCAATCTCTGGTAATAACTCCGATTCTTTTAATCATCTCCCAATCAATGCCTCTAAGGCTCCTAAAATCATATCAAGATTGGGGTTCAGTTTAAAGCCTGCCCACAATAAGGACAAAAGCGGAAATCAGGACTAACCGGCTGGCCGCATTGAGGACAAAAAGAAGGACGAGAAGAGCTGAAGCCCTGTTCTTGACCCGAAAAACTTTCCCTGCTTTCTGGAGATTTCAACCTGCAGTTTTCACAGAGATAGAAGGGCTGGCCCCTTTTTACCGGACAGATGGGGATAAAAAAAAGGTTAAGATAACTATCAATTCTGACTTTATAAAAAGAGGCCTGGCCACACCGGGGACATATTTTTGGTTGGTCATCCAGCTTTTTTATTTTAGGAGTCAAGCCACCGATAAAGAAAAACATTCTCAAACCTATCCTTTTTTAGTACTGCCCTTTCATATAACTCAGGTATTCAGTAACCCGGTCGGGTGGAGCGGTCTTCAGGCTGACCAGGACCACGGCCATAAAGGAAAGAATAAAGGCTGGCACCCATTCGGAGACTATGGCCTTGAGGGCCGGGATAAGATACCAGACAATTTCGGTGAGGGACCCGACCAGGATACCGGCAATAACTCCTTCCTTGGTTATCTTTTTCCAATAGAGAGAAAGAATTATTGATGGCCCGAAGGCTGCTCCCAGGCCGCCCCAGGCAAAAAGAACCAGGTAGAAGACCAGTTTATTGGCGTAGGCGGCGAAAACCAGAGCTACCAAGGCCACCAATAGAGTGAAAATCCTACTGATGATGACCAGCCTCTTCTCCGGTATTTGCTTCTGACTGGCGATGATTTTTTGATAGGCGTCCCGGACGACTGCGGATGAAGCTACCAGAAGTTGGGAAGAGGCTGTTGACATGATTGCCGCAAAGATAGCAGCAATGGTCAGTCCGAACAGGAAGGGATGGAGATGCTGCGAACCCAGCAGCGGATAGACATTTTCTGGGTCTTTTCCGGGGAGGTTGGCTACATCCTGATAGATGGCCCTTCCAGCCAGTCCGATAAAAATCGCTCCCCAGGCCATCAAAACATTCCAGATGGTGCCGATGAGTCCGGTCCTATTCAGTTTTTCTGGCTGTTCTATGCTCATGTATTTATTCAGAATGTGGGGATTGCCTGGGGAGCCGAAGCCTATTCCCACATAGCTCAGCCAGGCTCCAAAGGAGAGAGAGAAGGTGTCCAGATAGCCCGGAGAAAAATTCTGGAGTGTGGAGAGCAATTTCCCCAGCCCTCCTAAGTGAACTATGGCTATGATAGGCAGAATCATCAGGGCAAAAATCATAAACAAACCCTGCAGCATATCAGTCAAGCAGACAGCCATAAAGCCACCCAGGACGGTATAGAAAATTACTATCCCGGCAGTTATTATGATTCCCTGAAGTGGAGTCAAATTAAAGCTGGCAGCCAAGGATTTGCCACCGGCATTGAACTGAGCAGCGACGTAGGCAGTCATAAAGATTAAAATTGGAATTAGGGCAAAGAGCCTCAGCAAATGCTTCTGGTCTTCAAATCTTGATTCCAGATAATCGGGAATGGTGATGTCACCCATTTTCCCGGTAAAGTAGCGCAGCCTTTTTCCCGGGAAGATGAACATAAAAAGCTCCACTGTGATGTAGCCCACAACTGCCCAGACCGCTGAGACCCCGCGGGTAAAAGCCAGTCCTGAAACGCCAATTAACAGCCAGGCCGAACGGCCTGAAGTCACAGCAGCCAGAGCTACCACGAAAGATTTCATTTTCCGGCCGCCCAGGAAAAATTCACCTATGCCCCGAGAGGAAAATTTAACTGTGATGATACCGATTGAAACCATCATGATAACGTACATAATGAAAGCGGCTAAGGCCCAGGGGTTGGTATGAACGCTGAGGGTATTCATCTCTGGGCTCCTTTTTTCAGGCCAAAAATTAGAGCCAGGATTAAGATTATTGCTGGCATGATAAATAAACCGAAGATGGTTGATAACATAGCCACCTCCTCCAGATGCCATAAAATATCACAGCCGGGTTTTATCTTCAATTCTATTATTCTCAGCAGATTTGTCTGGCAAAAAAAAATAATTTATGTTATGAATTTAATCCTCATAATTAAATGAACGGAGGATAAGGATGAGTAAAAGAGATCTGTTGGCTTCAGGAGTTATTATTTGCCTGGTTTTATTGTTTCTGGGACAAATAGCCTGTAAGCAGCCAAGAGAAAAAATAATTTATCCCCAGACCAAGAAAGTTGAGGTGGTTGATGATTATTTTGGAACCAAGGTAGCTGACCCTTACCGCTGGCTGGAAGATGATAATTCAGAAGAGACCAAGAAGTGGGTGACAGAGCAGAACAAGGTAACCTTTGCTTTTCTGGGAAAAATCCCTTACCGGGAGAAAATCCGTCAAAGGCTGAAAGATATTTATAATTATCCCCGGATGAGTCAGCCGATGAGGGCCGGGGAGTACTATTTCTTTTACAAAAATGATGGTTTACAGAACCAGTCGGTTATTTACGTTCAGAAAGGCCTTGAGGGCCAGCCAGAAGTGTTCATAGACCCCAACCAGCTTTCGCCCGATGGAACCATCAGAATCGGGCTGGCTGGGTTCTCCAATGATTTCCGCCATGTGGCCATCAGTCGCTCAGAAGCCGGCTCAGACTGGTCAGAACTTCGGGTAATGGAGATTGCTACCAAAAAAGAACTGCCAGACAGGATTCAATGGATAAAATTTTCCGGAGCAGCCTGGTATCAGGATGGTTTTTTCTACAGTGGTTATGATAAACCAGCTCCGGGTGAAGAGCTCAAAGCTCGTAATGAATATCAAAAAGTTTACTACCATAAGCTGGGTCAACCCCAGGAAAAAGATATCCTGGTTTATGAAGACCAAGAACATCCTCTTAGATATTCCCGTTTAGAAGTTACTGAAGATCAGAAATACGCCATTCTGAGTGTTTCTGCCGGGACTTCTGGTAATGAACTTTACTGGCGGGACCTCAGTCAGAAAAAACCCGGCTTTCAGCTACTCATCCCGGGTTTTGATTATAACAGCGATGTTATAGACAACTTAGGGGATAAATTTCTGGTCAGAACCAACATAGATGCTCCAAATTACCGCCTGGTATTGATTGACCCAAAGAAGCCGGCCAAAGAAAACTGGAAAAATATTCTTCCCGAAAAACCTGAGGTTTTAACCGGAGCGGTTACTGCCGGTGATTATATTTTTGGTATTTATTTGCAGGATGCTCACACCAAGGTTTATCAATATACTCCTGAAGGCAAGCTCCTTAGAGAAATAGAGCTGCCGGCCATCGGAACCGCCTCGGGTTTTGGCGGCTGGCGGGATGACAAAGTAGTTTTCTATACTTTTCAGTCTTTTAACTATCCACCCACTATATATAGGTATGACCTGGCTACCGGTAAGTCGGAATTATTTACCAAGCAAGAAGTTAAGTTCAAACCTGAGGAATTTGAGGTTAAACAGGTTTTTTACAATAGCCAAGATGGGACTAAAGTCCCGATGTTCATAGTGCATAAGAGGGGACTGATGCTGGATGGAAAGAATCCAACCTATTTAACTGCTTATGGAGGCTTCAATATCAGTTTGCTTCCTTCTTTCAATCCGGCCATCGTTCCTATCCTGGAAAATGGAGGAGTCTTTGCTCAGCCCAACCTGAGGGGTGGTGGAGAGTATGGAGAAAGTTGGCATCGGGCTGGAATGCTTCAAAATAAACAGAATGTCTTTGATGATTTTATCGCTGCGGCTGAATACTTGATTAAAGAAAAATATACCTCACCTAAATATCTGGCCATTGCCGGCGCTTCTAACGGCGGCCTGCTAGTGGGAGCGGTCATGACCCAGAGACCGGAGCTGTTCGGGGTGGCTTTCCCGGCAGTTGGGGTTATGGATATGCTCAGATATCATAAGTTCACGGTTGGCTGGGGCTGGGTAGTTGAATATGGCTCAAGCGATAAAGAAGAACAATTCCGTTGCCTCATCAAGTATTCGCCTCTTCACAACATAAGAGACGGAGTTTGTTACCCGGCGACCCTGGTCACCACTGCTGACCATGACGACCGGGTGGTGCCAGCTCATTCTTTTAAGTTTGCGGCCACCTTGCAGGAGAAACAGGCCTGTGATAATCCGGTCTTGATCCGAATTGAAACTCGCTCGGGGCATGGCTCCAGCAACGTCACCAAAGCCCTGGATGAACTCACTGATAAATACGCCTTTATGTTCTACATTATGGGACTGAAACCGATTTACCGATAATAGTCCTCTTTTCGCCGGGCTGATGAATTGAGTCTGAAGAGACTCCGGTCTTTAAATAAAAACCGGATAACATTTTTATTATTTTCCAGAGTTCCCTAATCTTTTATTTCATACTTCTCCAGCAGCACCCGCCATTTATCCATCAAGGATTTGTTCAGGTCAAGAGGGGGCTGGGCATTATCGGGCAAGAAAGACTTATAAGGATGAGTCTTTAGGTGCTCTTCAAATTCAGCCCTGACCTTTTTCAATTCTTCAGGTTTGGTCAGAAGGTCAAGCGCTGAAAGAGCCATGGATTTAGCTCCGGCGTTCAATCCTTTCCAGGCAATAGAACCGTAGACCGAGGCCACAGTTGACCAGTGATGACTTATGGCTCCAGGGACATTGCTGGGGAAACGGACCGTGGCAGTAGGGGCCACCAGAGTCACTTCGCCGACATCCGTTGAACCGCCGCCGACGAATGAATCCCTGGGCTCGCGGAGCTTATTGACTTCTTTTTTTAAGCCCTTTTCTTCAGATTTTACTTCCTGCTGCAGAGCCAGGGCAAATTCTTCCTCTTCTTTATCCCAGGCCGGCATCCCAACGAGCTCAATATTCTTCTGGATCAATTCAGCCAGAGCCTTGTTGCCATGGAATTGATGAGTAGCGCTCAAAACCCTAACCTCTGCCAGCTCAGTTCCAGTGGCCAGGGCAGCCGCTTTGGCGCAGTTGAATACTCTTTCATACATTTGTTCCAGCTGGTCATCGGTGTTGCGGATGTAATACCAGACTGAAGCTCTATCCGGGACGACGTTCGGGGCTTCTCCACCTTCCAGGATGACATAGTGCAGGCGGTGGGCCGGGTTTAAGTGTTCTCGCAGATAATTGGTGGCGACATTCATCAATTCCACCGCATCCAGGGCACTTCTTCCAGCCCAGGGGGCAGCGGCGCTGTGGGCGGTTTTGCCCTTAAAAATGAAGATAACCGAAATCACCGCGTTCCCAGAAATTCCGTAGGCTGTCCCAAAGTCGCCAGAACTGTGGTTGTCTATGACCGCATCCACCTCCTGAAATAAACCCGCTCTGACCATATAAGGACGGCTGGCCAGGATTTCTTCAGCCGGTGAGCCAAAAACTTTGATGGTTCCTTTAATCCCGAATTGTTCCATCGCCTTCTTGGTGGCGATGGCTGCGGCTACAGCCGCTGTGCCCATGGTGTTATGGCCGCAGCCATGACCCGGAGCTCCATCAATCAGCGGGTCTTTCTTGGGAACCCGTCCCTTCTGGGATAACATCGGCAGGGCATCAAATTCGCCCAGAATACCTATGACTGGCTTTCCTTCTCCGTAAGTGGCCACAAAACAAGTCGGCAGGCCAGCCAGTCCTCTTTCCACCTTGAAGCCGGCTTTTTCCAGAGTATCAGCCAGGAGGCTAGAGGACTTGCATTCCTGAAGTCCGAGCTCGGCAAATGACCAGATCCGGTCTGAAATATGGCCGAAAAATTCAATCTGCTCTTTTTGTCCCAGCCAGTCTAAAACAAATTTTTTTTCTTTGCTGACCTTGACCGCGTTGGTCTTCTTTGCCGTCTGGACTTTTTCAGCGGCAGCGAGGATTTGGGTTCCAAGAAACAAAAACATCAGGCCGAATAAGAACAAGAATAAAAGAAAATTACCGGCAACATTTTTCAGGCTAAAAGAGCCAGTTTTCTTACTAAATATCCGGCTCATGGTTATTTCTCCTTTTCTCGCTTTTTGAATTTCTCCATAAGTTCGGTATAGCGGTTACCCATATCAACTTCTTTTCCCTCAATAAAAACTTTGGCCACGGTTGTGCCGAGCTCTAAAAGGTCTCCGTCAGTGAGGACGATGTTAGCCAGCTTTCCAGGCTCCAGGCTGCCCATCATTTTATCCACTCCGAAAATTTCTGCCGGGTAAATCGTAACTGCTTTCAAAGCTTCTTTCCGGTCCAGCCCAAAAGCCGCAGCTTTGGCTGCATGGTAAGGCAAGTCTTTGGCGGCGCTGGCACTGGAGGAAGAAAAGGCAATCTTAACCCCGGCTTTATTCAGGATGCCCGGATTGATGAACAGCGAATCATAGCCATCCTCCCAGACTGGTGGCTGATCGTAGAGGGAGCCGATAATGCAGGGAATACCAGCTTTCTTTATTTCCTCGGCAACCTTAAATCCCTGTTCTACTTGATAAAAAATAGCCTTTATTTTTTCTTCCTGAACAAATTTGATTGTCTGGATGATGTCTTTGTCAGCATGAACCGAGAAAATTACCGGCAATTCTCCCTTGACCACCGGAAGCAGACATTCGCTGGTCTCGTCAAAATCTGGTTGAGGCAGGAGCAAATTCTTTTTGGCCAGCTCTCTCCTTTTTTCATACATTCTGGCCTGATGAAAAAGCTCTTTGAGTTCAGCCAGAGCTTTTTCTGTGGAAATCGCTGGCTGCTGACCGCCAAAGCCCATGAAACCCCGGCGGGCGCCACGAATTCCCGGGAGCTCCACCATCAGAGCTAAGCTTTCTTTTATCACCATTTCCCTATTGGTCCAGCCATCAAGTTTAACCAGGGTACTCTGACCAGCAATCAGTCCGCCCGAAGGTGAAACCACTGCAGCCACGATGCCATTGGACCTGGCAATCGGAATGTGCATGGAATCGTACTTTAAGGCTTCAACGGCTTTTACCTGAGGGTTAATCCGGCCGGTTTCCCGGTTATCCACGGTGGCTGAGACTCCACTTATTTCTACCAGCCCCAGTGAAGAATAGCTATCTATCATTCCTGGATAGGCAATCAGGCCCCGGGCTTCAATTACCCTGGCTTCTGAGGGAATATCAATATCAGGGCCAATGGCTTTGATCTTTCCATTTTCAATCAAAATGGCTCCCGAAGGTATTTCTTCCCCTACCACTGGCACGATTCTGGCGTTGACGATAGCCAGGAGATTGGGTTGTTTTTCAGAGTCGGGAATTGTTTTGAGGCTCTCAGCTCTCAATGATGGAGTCAGTTGGGTATTGGTGAAGAAAATCATCAGAAGGAGGATGAAGATAGCTTTTATATTTTTTATGGTTAAGGATTTATGGGGACTCATCAGTTCCCTCCTTTCTTGGCCGAGGCCTCTTCTCTTTCTTTTATAATCTGCTCCCGGTCAAAATAGACCTCGCCCTCAATGATGGTCAGGTCGCAGCGAGTATAAGCACTCATCGGGTGTTCATTGAACAGCGCCAGGTCGGCCTGTTTTCCAACCTCAATACTTCCTACCAGCCGGTCAACTCCGAGCTGCTTGGCGGCATTGATGGTTATCATCTTCAGAGCTTCATCCCTTGTTAAACCGTACTTAACGGCTTTCCCGGCCTCATTGAACAGTCTTCTGATTCTTTCAGCGCTATCAGAATTGATGGAAACCAGAATGCCCCTCTGGGTGCAATAAGCAGCATTATAAGCTATGCCTTCGGCGGCTTCCATCTTGTAAGCCCAGCTGTCAATGAAAACCGAAATTCCCACACCGGCTGAGAGCAGCTCATCAGTAATCTTGTAAGCTTCCCAGGCATGCTCAAAAGCTCCAACCTTGAACCCGAATTCTTTGGCCAGATTGAGAAATTCCACCATCTCGGTGGCTACATAGGCATGGCAACGGGCATAGAGTTTACCTCGGAGCAGGTCAGCCAGAGTTTCCAATCTCAGGTCCCGCCTTGGCGGAAGAAGATTGGCTGGCGGGTTTTTGGAATTCTTAAGCTTCTCGTATCTATCCCACTCAGCCATATAGTCTCTGGCCCGGAGTAGCTCCCGCCTGATCAGGGCATTGGCTCCCATTCTGGTAGCCGGATAGCGCTGGAGACGTCCGGGAATAAGAACCCGGTTGGATTGTTTGACGTTTTCACCCAGGGCAAATTTAAGGGTGGGGTAAGCTTCCTTAACTATGAGTTGCTCAGAAGGTTTACCCCACTTAAGTTTTAACACTACATTCATTCCACCGATGACATTGGCACTGCCGTGCATCGTGTGAACCATGGTTACCCCACCGCTCAAGGCGGTAAAAATGGAAGTATCATCAGCATTGATGACCTCAGCCATGTTGACTTCAGGAGTCACGGCATCAGTGCCTTCGTTGGTTCCGGAGAGAGCGATGTGAGTGTGAGTGTCTATGATTCCAGGTATCAGGTATTTGCCTGAAGCTTCAATTATTCTGGTTCCCGCGGGTGCGGTGAGGTTCTGGCCGATTTGTTTGATCAGTCCATTGATGATCAAAACGTCGCCTTTGGGAATGGGTTCTCCAGTAACTGGCAGAATGGTGGCATTTTTGATGAGCAGGTTGCCACCGGCTAACAGCCAGCTTCCTGAAAATACAAGGAGAATTGATAGGGCTAAGAAGAAGATTATTTTTAGGCTTTGGTTTTTCATTGGCTCTTCTCCTCGTAGCTAAATAAAATTCCATCAACCAGGACTTTAACTACTTTGGTTTTTTCTCCGAATAACTCCCCTCTGGTCAGGATGAGGTTGGCAATTTTCCCCGGCTCCAGAGTTCCTAATTGTTTTTCCAGGCCCAGAGCCCGGGCTGGTTCCACGGTTAAAGCTCTGAGGGCTGTTTCGGCGCTCAGCCCGGTCTTGATGGCCGCCTGCAGGTTCTTAAGAAAACTGGATTCAGAAAGTCCAAAGCTGGTCAGGGAAAAATTGATTTTCTCTTTGGCCAGGCTAGCTGCATTGGCGGGGTAGATTTCAGCCTCGGCTTTCTTTCTGGCGTTTTCACCCTGTTGACTGTAGATGCTGGTATTGGGCGGTCTAAAATCCAGAGTTACCAGCAGGGGAATTTTGTATGTCTTTAGTTGCTCGGTTACCCTCCAAGCTTCATTACAGCCGGTAAGAGCAGCTTTCAGCTGAAATTCTTCAATCAATCGCAGAGCTCTTTTTATGTCTTCCTGGTTGTTGCACTGGAAGACAATTAGCTTCTTATCCACCACGAACGGGAGCAAAGCTTCCAGAAAAGGATCATATTCCGGTCTTTTCAGAAATAAGGGGGAGGCGCTGTATTTTTTCAGGTGCAACGCATAATGCTGGGTGTCATAGAATTTCTGCCTGATAAAAGCCACTGTGCCCATTAAACTGGAAGGATAAATCCCTCTTTCTGTGGTGAAGTTGAGATGCAGGGCCCAGGGTTGTTTAAGGACCATCTCGTTGGCCTGGTCGCCGTTGAGGTTGAGGACCACACTCTGGCCCTGGAAAATTCCCTGGTTGGGAGCAACGACCACGGTAGTGATGCCAACCTTATGGTAGGATTCAACCGTCTGTTTCTTGGGCTTTATCTCTTTGAAAATCTGGTGCTCAGGGAATTCCTGAGGGGCAGAAGGTTGGGTGTAGGCACTCAAAAATTCTTCGGGAGTTTGAGGTTGTTCCTGCTCTTTAATTTCCAGAAAGAGGTTGGTATGAGCCGAAATTAATCCAGGATAAGCGGTCAGGCCAGAGGCCTCAATGACTTCGGCATCGGGTGGAATAGAAATTTTTTCCGCAGCCCCAACCGCTTCAATCAAACCATCGCGGATCAAGATAATGCCCTTTTCAATTGGAGGGCTGGAGACTGAGATTACACGGCAATTAACCAGAGCGTAGGCCGGCTTGGTTTCTGCGGCTGTAGAATAATTAACCATTAGCCAGTTAAGGGCCATCATGATAAGAGCCAGGAAGGCAAAAAATGCCTTACCACCAGAAGCTAAGCATAATTTTTCAGGCTTCTTGTTCATGAACCTCCTTCCTTAAATAATTTCTGTTTATTTATATTGTTCAGATGAAAAATTAATTTCTGATCTTCCAAAGACGCTTTTTTTGAATCAGAGGTTTCAAAGAGACAATGTGCTGGAGAAAAAGTGGATTGGGGCGATTCTTGATAGATTTGGTCTGAGCCAGGATTCTTAACTACTAAATTCAAAATAGCCGCCGGATTGAGGCCTAAAATTATTTAGAAAATATATCTTATATCTGTCTCCCTTTTTGTCAATAAGAATTTTAGAGTTGAACAGATAAAATCTTAAATTCTGTCACTTAAAAACTAGTGATAATTAGCGGACGAGTTGAATTTTCTGTTGAAGCAGAGGATAAATATTATCTTCGGTCTAAAGGGTAAAACTGGAAAAACCATTTTCTGCGATTGATGCCGCTTGTCTTATCATCGGAGATATAATAGAATTAAAATCAGCAAAGTCACTGGTTAGAATGTTATGGCAAAAGAAAAAGGAGTGTAGGATGAAAAAAATAACAATCTTGTTTATCCTGGTTCTGATCTTGGTTCTTTCAATCCCGGGTCAGGCTCAGCAGAAAAAATTCGGCCTGGGTATCATCCTGGGTGAGCCGACTGGTGTGAGTGCAAAATACTGGACCGGCAATAAAAGCGCCTTTGACCTGGCTGCTTCCTGGTCATTTGTCGGTGAAAATTCTTTTCACCTTCATGGTGATTATCTGTTCCATAATTTCAATCTGTTCAAAGTAGAGAAGGGAAGACTTCCCCTTTATTATGGAATCGGAGCCAGGATTGCCCTTCAAGATAAGACCAGGTTTGGAGTCCGGATTCCGGTCGGGCTGAGCTATTTGTTTGATAAGACTCCTTTGGAAATTTTTATTGAAATCGGACCCGTTATGGATCTTATCCCGGCCACTGAATTTCATGTGCTGGGCTTTGTAGGTCTGCGTTATTATTTCTAAAAGTTTTAAGCTTTTTCAGAATTTCAGGGCTTCCCAGTCTTGAGATAATTAACCTCTTGAATCTCTGATTTGGACAAGAATGGTGGCTATTAGCTACAAGCCGCACCCATCCCGGTTATTTCAATGATGGTGGACTTTTGATTTTTCAATATCATTTTTCCTGACGTCTGGGGCTTTGACTTTATGACCAGATTGATTGCTGCCGTTTAAAACCAGCCTAAAATAATTCGTCAAAAAATCAAAAAAAGGTAGAAATTAAACGGGAAATAGATAAAATCAGAAAATAAAATGTAAGTTTTTTCCGGAGGCTACTGATGCTTTCGCTTCCAGAAAAGGTAATTTTAATTCTCCTCGTTCTGGCCACTGCCTTTTTATTTTTTATCCCTGTCATAAAAAGAATCTGGATTCTGACTAAGTGCCGTTCTGAAAACCGCTTTGATTCTCTTTTCCAGAGATTCTTTTACACCCTGTTCAGGGTTTTTCTCCAGCTTTGCACCCTTAAGAATGAAAGACCCTGGACCGGAGCGGCTCATGTCCTGGTTTTCTATGGGGCTCTGGCCTTTGATACCATGACCATTAATCATGTCATTGAAGGCTATGTTGATGACTTCTATCTTTTTGGCTCTTCCTGTTTTGGCCTGCTTTTTTCAGCCGCAGTAAACCTTTTTTCCATAACCGTTCTGATTGGGGTTCTATTTTTCGCCATTAAGAGATATGTTTTGAAGCCAGCCGCCTACAACACCGGAACGAGGGATTCTGGGTTAATCTATATTTTTATTTTTCTGGCCGTGGCTTCTTTTATCATTTTTAATGCTCTGTCTATCGCCAACCATCCGGATAGTGCCCGCTGGGCTTTCCTCAGCAAGCTTCTGGCAGACAAATTAAACCTGATGGCTCTTTCTCCGGCTTCTTTGAGTAACATTCTGAGGTTTGCCTACTGGTTCCACACCTTAGTGGTCTTTTCTTTTATTGCTTACGTTCCGCATTCCAAATATTTCCATTTGTTCGCCGGGCCGGTCAATCTATTCTTTAGGAAACACCGACCTTCAGCTCAGATGCCAGCGATTAATCTGGAGACGGCTGAGAATTTCGGAGTAGAAAAAGCCACTGATTTTACCTGGAAGGATGCTCTGGATGCTTTTGCCTGCGTGGAATGCGGCAGATGTCAGGATGTCTGTCCGGCTTTCCAGAGCGGAAAAGCTCTTTCCCCGAAAATGATAATCTTAAACCTGGAAAATCACCTTCTTTCATCTTTCAAAACCCTAAAAGGAGGGAAGGCTCAAGAACTCCCAGCCCTGGTCCCGAGTGTCTTCAGCGAAGAAGAAATCTGGACCTGTACCACCTGCGGAGCCTGCCTTCATGTTTGTCCTTTTGACATTGAACATCCGGACAAGCTAATCAGTTTGAGGCAGAACTTAGTCCTGGCTCAGGGACGTTTCCCTTCTGAACTCCGCAGCTTCTTTCAACATCTGGAATCTTACGGCAACCCCTGGGGATTTCCGGCAACTCAGAGAGCCGGGCTGGCAGCAGAACTTGGTGTCAGGACCATAGCCGAAGCACCCGGGGCTAAATACCTGCTCTGGCTCGGCTGTTTTGGGTCGTTTGATGAACAGGGCAAAAAGATTGCCAGGGCGATGGCCAAGATAATGAAAGAAGCTGGGTTGAAGTTTGCCATTCTCGGTGAGGAAGAACGTTGCTGCGGTGACTCAGCCCGGAGACTGGGTAATGAATATCTTTTCCAGAGTCTGGCCCAGGAAAATCTGAGGGCTCTGGTCAAACACAGGGTATCAAAGCTGATAACTTTCTGCCCCCACGGTTATAACCTTTTCAAGAATGATTATCCAGCACTGCTGGAGGTTCTAAGTGATTTCACTCAGGAAGAAAAAGAACAGCTTAAGGCTATTGAGGTCATTTCTCATGTAGAGCTGCTGGCGGACTTGATAAGAAAAAAGAGAATCAGAATCAACAACCCGAGACCGGAATCCTATACTTTTCATGATTCTTGCTATTATGGTCGTCATAACGGGCTTCTGGAGCAGCCCCGGCAGATTTTGGCCACAGCGCTTTCCGGACGGTTTAAGGAACTTGGCAATTCCAGAGAGCACAGCTTCTGCTGCGGGGCTGGCGGCGGGTTGATGTGGACAGAAGAAAAAGCCGGGAAAAGAGTTAATCATCTTCGGAGCGAGGAAATAATCAAGAACGGAAGCCAGCTGGTGGCTACCTCCTGTCCCTTCTGTTTGACCATGCTTCAGGACGGACTGCGGGACAAGGGGGCTGAGAAGGTTCAAGTGCTGGATGTAGCTCAGATTCTGGCCGAACAAATTGGCCAAAAATAATAAAGTGGCTGTGAAATTCCTCAAAAATCGGACAGGGAAATAAGGAGCAAAATGATCTGCCCTGATTTGGTAAAAGAGCTCGCATGAAATGATTATCTTAAATGCTTAGATTAATAAGAAAGGCCGATAAAAGATTTACCTTCCAAGACGCAAAATCAGTTCACTTTCGGGTAGATTGTTCTCGTGAGGCAATGATTCATTTTCAAGAAGACTTTAATAAGGCAATTCAGAGCTTGACTTTTTTGTAGAATAATTTAAACTATAAGTACCCATTAATGGGCACTTTTGGTTTACAAATATGGGAAGAGATTATATTTCAAACTTGCTTCGCTCCAACAATACAATTTTTTCTTTTAAGGATATTTGTTTGATTTGGAACGAAACTGACGTCGGGCTGGCAAAAAAAAGAATATATCGCTATATAAAAGCGGGGAAATTGTATCCTGTCCGCCGCGGTATTTATGCCAAAGATAAAAGATATGATAGATTTGAACTGGCGACCAAAATATTCACTCCCGCCTATATCAGCTTAGAAACAGTTCTGGCAAGAGAGGGTATCATTTTTCAGCATTATGACCAGATCTTTGTTGTCAGTTATTTGACCCGTGAGATTTCTTGCGACGGTCAGACTTATGTCTTTCGCCGAATAAAAGATACTATTCTGATGAACTCGCTGGGCATAGAGAAAAAAGACAATTACTGCATCGCCTCAAAAGAAAGGGCATTCCTGGACACCATCTATCTGAACAAGAATTACCATTTCGACAATTTGTCTTCAATAAACTGGGATAAGTGCTTTGAAATGCTTCCTATTTATGAAAATAAAGCCATGGCTACAAGATTATATTCATATTATAAGCTGGCTAAACATGCTTGATCGAAACATTCATAAAACAATTCTCCTTCAGATACTGAAAGACATCTATACTGATACTTCTCTTGGTCCCATTTTGGGCTTTAAAGGTGGCACAGCCGCAAATTTCTTTTATGATCTCGGCCGCTTTTCAGTTGACCTGGATTTTGATCTTTTAGACGAGACTAAAGTGGACTTTATTTTTGAAAAATTAGAGAAAATACTTCGGGAATATGGAACGATAAAGGAGAAGTATAAAAAGCAGAATACCTTGTTTTTCATCCTTTCTTATGATGAGAAGGCGCAGAACATCAAAGTAGAAATCAATAGAAGAAACTTCGGCTCTCGCTATGCTCTGAAAAATTATCTTGGCATCTCCATGCTGGTAATGGTTAAAGAAGATATGTTTGCGCACAAGCTGGTGACCATGCTCGAACGATCCAAGATAGCAAATCGCGATGTCTATGATATTTGGCATTTTCTAAAAAACCTTTGGCCAATCAATAAAGAGATAGTAGAGAAACGGACCAAGATGAATTTTAGAGAATATTTAAAGAAATGTATTAAATTCGTAGATTCTCTTAACGACCGAAATATTCTTTCTGGGATGGGCGAACTTCTAGATGAAAAACAGAAAATCTGGGCAAAGAATCATCTCAAAAAAGACACCACCTTCCTTCTAAAGGTTCGGCTGGAACAGGAAAAATGACTTTAGGTCTTTTCAGAGCATTGCCCAAATAGGAAAAATATTTATTTTGCCAAACAAGCATTCAGAGTAAAAGTAATAAGGCTGTAGTCTTCGGCCATCAGCCTAACATAGGGCGATATTTGAATCTGATAGAGATTATTGTGTTGGGTAAATGTTCTCTGAGTGCGCCTTGCCAGGCTTCTTGCCATCAGAGATAAAATCAGTTATAAATAAATGAGTGCGCCTGTAGCTCAGTTGGATAGAGCGACGGACTCCGGATCCGTAGGTCGCGCGTTCGAATCGCGCCAGGCGTACTCTTTCATTAGAATAGAAAATGATACTTTGCTCATTTGACATAAATTTCCAGTTCGGTTAGCTTTTTAAGGGTATGGTTAAAGAGTTTTTCAGAGCAGAGAGCAGAATAAGCCCGATTGCTCATGAAAAAAGAACCATGAAAAAAGCAAAGAGGCTTTTTCCTAGTTGGCTTTTGCTCCTGATTATATTTTACCTCCGAATCGCTTCCGTTAATCCATCTGCTCTCAGCACAGGATCTTTCGCTCAAATATCTGGAACCGAGCCTGAAGCTGCTGAATCTGATCTATCGGGACTACCTGAAGCTGAAAAAATTTTATCTGACTCTCTAACAGCCAGAATTTCAGAGCAGACTTCCGGGAAAAAGTTATACCGGGTGCTAAGGGTGGCTGATGGAGATACTTTGGAACTGGAGGGGGTGGGGCTGGTTAGGTTGATTGGGGTTGATACTCCTGAGCTCTACCATCCCTTAAAACCGGTTCAATATTATGCTAAAGAGGCTTCAGATTTTGTTAAAAATCTAATTGGCAGGTCCCGGGTCCGGCTGGAATACGACCAGGAAAAAGTGGATAAGTACGGCCGCACTCTGGCCTATGTCTATCTTGAGGACGGTCGCTCGCTGAATGAAGAAATAATAAAAAATGGCTATGGATTTGCTTTGCTCCGGTTTCCCTTTAAGAATCTGGTCAAATATAAGCAGCTTGAGGCCCAGGCCCGGGAAAAAGGCCTCGGGCTCTGGAGAAATCAGGGGCTGGATGAATTCAACTGGATTCTGGCTCATAAAACTCTGCCTTATGAGATTTTTGAAATGGCCAACAACTGGTGGGCCGTAAGATATAAGGAATTTGTCAAGCTCAGACTGACTGCAGATGAGGTTCAGAGAGAATTGCTCAACCTAAGACAATGGACCAATGAATTTTCTCCTTCGGACCTGGAAAAGACCCTTTTAGCCAACGGCTGGTTGAAGGTGGAAAGATGAGAAGAGTAACCCGGCTGGCGATAATTTTTATTTTGCTTTTTTTCTGTGTTAAACCGGGGTGGCTTTTCTCCCAGGAAAAAGTAATTTCCTGGGAGCAAGCCAGAGAATACCTTGGCCAGACTGTTACAGTGGAGGGAATTATAGTCAGAACCCATAACTCAGGCCGGGCCTGTTTTCTGAACTTTCATCCTGATTATCAACAATACCTGAGCCTGGTAATTTTCGCCTCTGATTTTCCCAAATTTCCGGCTCAACCCGAGAGATATTATCTGGACAAAAAGGTTAGAGTCAGGGGAAGAGTGGTTCTCTATCAGGGGCGGCCAGAGATAATTCTTAATTCACCTGCTCAGATAAGAGTAATTGATGGGAGGGAGGAACAGGACCAGCAGAAGACAGCCTCGGGCCTGGAACAGGGACAGAGAGAAATATCGGGCGCAGACCGCAGAACGGTTAAAGAAGTTTCCTGGGAGGAAGCTGCCAATTATTATGGTCAGAAAGTCTGGGTCAGGGGAACGGTGGTGGCAGCCAATAATACCGGCAAGGTTTGTTTCTTAAATTTTCACCGCAACTGGCGTAGATATTTCACCGTGGTTATCTTTGCCAGCAGTTTTCAACGCTTCTCAGAACCACCTGAAAAACTCTATCTCAACCGGGAAATAAGAGTTTATGGTCTGGTGAGGGAGTATCAGGGCAAGCCGGAGATAATTGTGGAGAGCCCGGAGCAGATAGAAATCATTCATTAGAGCAAACTGGCCACAGTTTTTTCTGATAATACTTCTGATGGTATTCTTCTGCCCGGTAAAAGCTGTGGAAGGGAGCTATTTCAGTCACAATTTTCTTCTTGTATTTTCCACTCTGCTGCAGTTCCGCTTTAACTTTTTCGGCGATTTGCTTCTGCTCTTCATCATGATAAAAGATAGCCGAGCGGTAATTGGGACCGACATCGGGTCCCTGGCGGTTGTACTGGGTGGGGTCGTGAAGTTCAAAGAATTTTCTGACTAACTGTTCATAAGAAATCAGGTTCGGGTCAAAGATTACCTGGACTGACTCGGCATGACCGGTCTTACCGGTTAAAACCTGATGATAGGTCGGGTTGACGGTCTTTCCTCCGCTGTAGCCGACTGTCGTCTCCAGAACTCCTTTAATCTTACTGAATTCGTACTCCACACCCCAGAAGCAACCAGCGGCAAAAGTGGCCACCTGAGGCAGCTCTTTTCTGGCTTCTTCGGCCGGCTTAAAATTTAATGCTACCGAATTAATACAATAATGTTTTCCGCTTGGAGCTGGCCCATCGTAGAAAAGATGTCCCAGGTGAGCTCCGCAGACGGCACATCTGACTTCAATCCGGTGGGTTCCCAGGGATAAATCATCATGGTACTCCAGGTTGGTTTCCGAAAATGATTCTTTGAAACTCGGCCAGCCGGTCTGGTGGTCATATTTATCGGCTGACTTAAACAGGGGAGTACCACAGGCAGCACAGAAATAAATTCCTTCTTCCCAGAAGTCATTGTATTTGCCGGAGAAAGCGGGCTCAGTGCCCTTCTGAAACATTACCCGGAATTGTTCTGGAGACAGTTCTTTTTTCCATTCTTCTAAGGATTTATTTATTTTTCTCATTGTCTGTCCTTCCTTAGCCTGATTTAGGGTTGAGGCTGTCCCTTGATAAAAAAGGGCATTCAGCCCCTTCCAGCCAGCCCAGGCCAGAAGCAGACTGAGGCCCAGGATTAGCATTTTTTGGTATATTTTAAGCATCAAGTTTCTCCCTAATCTCAAAAAATCCTACTATTTCAGTATACATTAAGCTGAAGCAAAAAGTAATAGGCAGGGCAAAAGATTAATCTTGCCTTGAAGCCTGAAACAGAAGAATGTTCAAAAAGGAGAATTTTATTCTCGGGAATTTTATTAAATGGATTATAGGAATTGCCAGGCAGGTAATATAAACAGCGGCAGGTTGATAAAAAATGATGGCCTTAAGCTCAGCAGCCAGCCTTTGTTCTCTTTTGTCTTGATAACTTAAAATATCATATAATATAAAACAAAATTTTATGTGAGAGAGGGAGATTATAATGAATGCTGTCCTGAAATTCGTTATTCTCTGGCTTTTGACCCTAGTTCTTTTCAGCCTGGCGGATGCCATCTGGCATTTTCTGATTTTTGGCCGGGCTTACAAGGAAGATTTTAAGCCTCTGGCTCTGGTGGAGCAAGATAGGATTGTTTTCCGAAAGTTTTACGGTTTTTTAGCTCAGCTGGTTCTAATTTCTTCCTTAATCCTGCTGGTTCTTCTCTGTAAACCGGAGAATCTTAAGATCTCGGTGCTGGTCGGAGTGCTGGTCGGACTTTTGGCCATAACTGTCTATGGTCTGACCAATTACGCTCTGATGAAGGACTGGAGTTTTAGACTGACCCTCCTTGAAGTATTCTGGGGTCCGGTCCTAGGAGCCTGGGGTGGGTTGGTGGTTAGCTTTCTCTATCGCTGGCTTTTCCGTTAGGCACCCCAGAACTATTTTTTTGAAAAGCTAATATCAAAAAGCCTTGCCTTCAACAGTGAGTGACTAGTGACAAAAAGAAAGCTGTTTGAACCATCAGAAGGGAGCAAAGCCGGGCAATTCAGAAAGCATTTCTCAACGTGGTTAGAGATATTAGCGGTAAGAAGGCAAATAACTTTAGGGCTCTTCCCAACACTCCGGAAATTCAATGCTTATTTTAACCTGAAGCTCAGGCTAATCGGCTTTTAAGAGAATTTCTTGGGCGGCAGGGGGAAAAAAGCGCTGGTAACTTTTTTGTAGGCTTCAAATTCTGGATTTCCCTGGTATTTTTTCTCCAACAGAGGGACTCCAGACACCTTAACCAGAAGGAAAGTTATGGTCAGGGGACTGATGATTCCCAGCCAACCTGAAGGTGCGTTGAGAGCGATGATGAAAATTCCCCACCACATCAATGATTCACCGAAGTAATTGGGATGGCGAGAATAACGCCAGAGCCCGCCACGCATGATTTTCCCTTTATTTTCAGGATTCTGCTTGAATTTTTTTAGTTGGTCATCAGCCTTAGCCTCAAACAGGAAGCCGATCAACCAAACTAGAAGTCCCAGGCTATCGTAAAAGCTCCAGCCAGGTTTCTGGCTGGTCATAATCAATAGACCCGGCAGAATGATCAAGAACATAAAAAATCCCTGAAGCAGAAAAATCTGAAAATAACTCCTGAGGGCAAAGTTCCGGCCCCACTTCTGCCGCCAGGCTGCATACCGATAATCTTCAGGCTTACCTTTATTCCTCTTATAAATATGCCAGGAAAGGCGAAGTCCCCAGATGGTAATCATTATGGCGGTCAGGAATTTCCGGCCGCCAGCTGACTCATGGTTGACCAGAAGCCTTGAATAAAAAGTTAAGATGACCAGGATAAAGCCCGCTCCCCAGGCAATATCAACGATGGAAGCGTTCTTTTTAATCAACGAAAGGAGGTAGATAAGGCTCATATAAGCCAGAATTATTAATGCGGCCAGAAGAAAGTAATCTCGGGTCATTGTCTTGCGCCTCCTTTATTTCTCCAAAATTTCCCCTTTTTCTAAAGTTATCCTGGGTTAAGGATTGGTTGAATGCTGGTGGCGGAAATATTTTCTTGACTGATATATGAAAGTTTATTCATATGTCAGGCAGATGCCGACCGAGCCGATTCCATTATGGACTCCGACCACCGGCGAGGCGTCCATGATGAAACTGACTGGTTTGCCACAAACCTTTTCAATTTCTCGGGCATAAGCCTCAGCCCTTCCGGGGTCACTGACGTGAACCAGGGCGAAGGAGTGGATGGGATGCTGGCGGTGTTTTTCTCTCACCATTTTCAGGATCTTTCTGAAATTCTGCTTCCGGCTGAAAGACTTGCCGGCGGAAATAGCTTTACCTTCTTCATTAAGGGTGATGATGGGTTTGATGTTCAAAAGCTTAGCCAGAAGACCCCTGGCTGGACTGACCCGACCGCCTTTGACCAAGTATTTCAGGGTTCTGATGTCTACCAGAAGGTCGGTTTTTCTGACCAAGTCCTCAGCTCTGTTAGCCAGCTCTTCCACATCCTGACTTCCAGGCCAGCCTTCCAATAGCCGCTGGACAATCAGCCCGAAAGTCCCCGAGAGATGGCGGGTGTCAACCACCCTTATTTTTTTATCGGCGAATTTTTCGGCCACCTTTTTTACCAGGTTGTGATAACCGGAAAGTCCGCTGGAAATGGTCAGAACCAGGATGGACTCAAAGTGACTGCTCAGGAAGGAAAACCAGTTTTCTAAGGTTTTGGGCGAGGGCTGGGCGCTTCGGGGCAGAATTTCCCCGCTTTTCATCAGCTGGTAAAGCTTTTCCGGGGAAATGGTTAGCTTATCCAGGAAGACATGTTCCCCGATGTTTATCGGGAATGGAATGACCACGACCTGGTTGGCTTCAAGCAGCTCGGAAGGTAGGTCGCAGGAGGAATCCACCACCAGGCCGACACGGCTCTTCGGTTTCAGGCTTATTTCGGCCTGAAGTTTCATGTCTTCAGCTTTGGGCTGGACGATGGTGCCTAAGTCCTTGAGAGCATAGAATAATTCGGCCGGATGGTTGGTGTGAACATGAAAGCGGGCTTTGGTCTCTGAGCCGCCGATGATGGCTGAATCGCCGGCTCTTACCACTAGCTCTTTTATTTTTTGTAAATCAAGATTTTCTCCAACAATCATAGCCTCGGTGCAGTAACGGTAGGGAATATCTTCTTTAACCTTGTGCGGGGCTTCCTGGAATTCAATGTCCAGAAGCTCCTGGCTCATAACATTTTTCAAACTGCCCTGGTGGATGAAGTTGGCCACTCCTTCAATAAAGTCAACAAACCCCTTGGCTCCGGCATCCACCACCCCGGCCTTTCTCAGCACCGCCAGCTTTTTGGGTGTTTCCTGCAGGGCTTTTCTGGCTTTCTCCAGTGAGTGGTGAAGCAGTTCGTGGTAATCTGAGAAGCGATGCCGGTTCTGATAAACTTCTTCGGCCCATTCCCGAATCAGGGTGAGCATGGTTCCTTCCTGAGGATGAGCGATAGAATTATAGGCGTAGCGAACGGCGTTCCGGACTGACTCGCCAAAACGGGCTGTGGAAACTCTGATTTCATTTCCCAGCTCTTTGCTCAAGCCGTAGATAAACTGGGCAAAAATCAAGCCGGAGTTTCCGCGGGCTCCAGTTAGGGCGGCGTCAGCGATGGAATTCAGGGACTCTCGGATAGAACGAGATGGGCGGGCCTGTTCGGCGATGGCTTTCATGGTAGAAGCCAGGTTGGTTCCAGTATCTCCGTCAGGCACTGGAAAGACGTTAATCCGGTTCAGATAGGCGAAATCTTTGATGATGGCTCTGCCGCCGGCCAGAAAGGCAAAATAAAGCCGGCGACCATCCAGATATTTTATTTTCATGATCGGTTGTGTACCTAATAATTCATTGAAATGTGCTTAACAGCTTTCTTATTTTACCAGATTAGGAGTTAATTAGCCATAAAAACCTAAAAATAATTATCAGGGGGAAGAGTCCTCTGAGTTCTGCCGTTTCTTTTCTACCCCCAGCTCAAAGTTCTGAATCATCCCTTAAGTGACGGGGCAGGTAGAACATGGAGAGATGAGTTTGACCGTCATAGAACCGGAGCGGGCCCTTGATTCTTTCTTTTATCAGCCTGTCTATGCTTTCGGCCGTCAGCAGCGGGTTCAGATGGTTTTTGACTGCCAGAAAGAAACCCCAGGAGCTGTCATAGGAGGGGATGTAAGTCTGATAAGGATAAACATGCTTGAATACTGATTTCAGGTTGTTTTTTATCCAGAAATGATGTTCTTCCTGGCCGAGCCGGGTAGTCTCACCCTGAGTGACCAGAATGCCAGCCGGGCTCATCCGGTCAAAAGCCAGGCGGTAAAACTCTGGGGTGTAGAGACGGTAAGCCGGGGTGTCAGGATAGGGCTCAGGCAGGTCCATGATGATAACATCAAAAATTTCTTCGGTTTGCTGGATAAAATCCCAGCCGTCCTGCAGAACTATCTGAACTCCAGGATGATTAAAGGCTCCATGGTGCCATTCCTCCAGATACTTGCGGGAAAAATCAATCATTTCGGCATCAATATCCACTCCAGTTATTTTGAGGCTATCGTATTTCAAAAGCTCCCGGATGGTGGCTCCCTCGCCCACGCCCATCACCAGGATTTTCCGGGGATGAGGGTGAAGCAGAAGCGGCGGATGGACCAGGGCTTCATGGTAGATGAATTCATCCTTTTCTGTGGACTGGATTTTTCCGTCTATGATTAAGCATTTGCCCAGACTGTCCACTTCAATGATCTGGATTCGCTGGAAGGGCGACTGGTAATCAACCAGAACTCTCTTGATGCCAAAGCCGTGAAACTGGTCGGGAGCGGCCTGGTCAAAAAACCAGTGAGAGAAAGGCTGATCCTTCATCTACCCCTCCCTCAAAAATCAGCATCCTCTCTCTTTTTCCCGAAACCCGAATCTATTTTGTCAGCTACTGCTAAGGTTCTTTATCTGATTACGTGATAGATTTCTCTCCAGGAGCGAATGCGGAGCAGGGCGCCCACCGGCTGTTCCAGCTTTTCAATGGTGGAGTCGTATTCCTGGATGTAAACATCCTGCTTGTAATTACCACCTGCTCTCTGGCGTTCACCGACCGTGACTGCGGTTCGGGCTTTACTGGCCATAGTTAGATAATCAATGGCCTGGCCCTGGGCGTTCTTCAGGGCACTACCGCCAATGGGCAGGCCGTACATGGGCTGTATGAAGCGGGCATAAAGGCGGCCGGGGTCGCCCAGGTTCTGGCAGGGGTCAGCGGCTTCTATACTTCCTTTGAGAGTGCTAAAGTAAACAACATAATTGGCAATAACCGGGTCGGCCCAGACCCTCTCTCCGGCGGTCAGAATTCCGGCCTTCTTATTTGAGGGAATGCCAGTTTCTGTTGGGTCCCCTATGTACCATTCAACGGCTGAGGTCCCTGTTTCTTTACCATCATCAAGCAGGGCTACGAAAGAGTACAACCTATCGGCCGGAGCCCGTTCGTCCCCACCGGTGCCAAAATAAATCCGGGGATAGGTAGAGCCCGAAGTAGCTGCGCCCAGCCAGATGGCTGGTTTAGTTATGATGGGATATAGGCAGCGGTCTTTATAAAGAGTGGTCATTGACCATTTATTCTCATTTCCGTCGGTGCAGTCAAGCTTCCACAGACGGCCGTCAAGGTCGCCAATGTAGACATATTCTATGGTTCCGTCATTGTTAATATCCACGGCGTTGGGAGAGCCCGGCAAAGACACGTAGATGTTGGTAAAAGGATTATCTGAATTTTTAGAACTGCTGGAGTCTAAGTCCGAAATCTGGTTAGCATAAACAACTTGGCCGTTGTCTATTCTGACCACAGCCAGAGTATTACCGACATAAAGCAGCGAAGCCGGGTCATACCCTGAGCCCATGATCGCCACCCAGGCTGGACCGCTGGAAAGGTTGACCCGGGCAATGTAGGGAACTGACCAGGTCTGGCCGTTGGTAAAATAATATTTTGTATTTTTACCTGATCCCACCTTGAGATAGTTTCCAGCAAATTCCCACATGGGAATGGGGTTAAGAGGGTCGGTGACATCAAGGGCAAAATAATAATAAAAAGTGCTGTTTTTCATTCCTGAGTAGCCATCGG
>Ga0078972_1001514_pt1 | contig 86139 bp, 81 predicted proteins | sample YelNatPaOPGAMG01_FD_67568 | JGI IMG/M metagenome (GOLD analysis project Ga0078972, IMG submission 67568) | Hot spring thermophilic microbial communities from Obsidian Pool, Yellowstone National Park, USA - OP-RAMG-01 (SPADES assembly) (version 2) | ecosystem: Environmental > Aquatic > Thermal...
TGGCTGTCTCTTGAGCTCCATTAGCCAGTTCCTGCACAGTACTAGCCACCTGTTGAACTGCCTGTGTTGTTTGATTGGCTGCCCCACCTATCTGTTCACTGGTGGATGCAATCTGACTGGATGAATCCTTGGCGGTAAGTATTATTGCCTTGAAGTTGTCAACCATCCTGGCTAGGCTATTAGCCAATCTTCCCACCTCGGCAGAGAAAGTAGTTTTTATATTGGCGGTAAGGTCACCCTGTGCCAGGATATCTGCAGTCTCTGTAAGCTCTATTATAGGATTGGCTATACTGCCACCAATTATATAGGAGACAAAGACGACAACTGCAACCGCCACAAGGATTATGATGATGATAAATCTTAGCAGGTTCTTTGAGGCTGAGAATGCCTCATCCTGTGGTTCCTGTACCCCAAAGGACCAGGTGGTACCCTTTATAGGGTCATAAGCAACGAGTTGAGCCTTTCCGTTATACACACATCTACCCACACCCTCTTCTCCGGCAATCATCTTTTTAGTTATACTATTTACACTCTCTGAATCTGTCTGGAGGAAGTTTGCCTTTAATACCAGAGATTCATCGGGGAATGCAAGTGCAAGCCCATCGCTCTGGATTATAAAACCATAGCCATCCTGGGTCATAAGCTTAGAAATTTTGCACAACTGGGAAAGATAGTCCAGTGTTACTGTTGCTCCGAGGATTCCACCTATCCTACCATCATCTCTGAATATAGGGACAGCAAAAACTACTATAGGTCTATTGGTAGCTCTTGATATGACACCATTTGATACTGCAGGCTGACCTGTGGAGATGACCTTCTGAAAGTATTCCCTGTCTTTAACATTTGCCCAGGAGTCCAATGTGGTATGAGACTTACCCTCCAGGTCTGCCCAGAATAGCATCTCCCAGGCAGGACTGAACTTTACATAGGACTTTATCCTCGGCATAATCTGGTCGTCCTTCAATGACCTTATCTCTGGAGTATCTGCTATAATCTGTAGCTCGTGGATATTCTTTTCTACCCACTTACTTATACTATCCGCCTGGGAGGTTGAGTATGTGTCCAGGGCTCTCAGATATGTACCCTCCAGAGAACTTCTGGAATTGAAGTATGCAAGCATCGACACTACAATTACCGGAACAAGTGATAGGATGAGAAACCAGACAATGAGTTTTGTCTTTAAAGACCCTCTAATAGCAAGATTCAATTTTTCACTCCTCCTTTATCTAATAGCGTAATTTGAAAAATATATTATCATAGTGGGAAGGATGTTTCAACCCCTGCTGGCAGGATGCAATTATTTTATTCTCATATGATATAATATTTCTAGCATTAAGATTATTTTAGGAGGTAAGCGTGTTAGAGATAAGTTTAAAAGATTACTCCGGAATAGTAACAGGTGGGGCAAGTGGGATAGGAAAGGCGGTAGTGAAAAAGTTACTTGAGGCAGGAGCAAAGGTTATAATTGCAGATGTAAATGAAAAGGTAGCTGAAGAAACCCTTAAAGAGCTTTCAGGATTTAAGAGTAATGTGGAATTTATAAAGACAGATGTTACAGACAGAAAAAGTGTTGAAGGGATGGTCCGGTTTACAAAGGAACGATTTAGAAGTATTAATTACCTTGTTAATAATGCAGGGATAAATATCCCAAGGCTTTTAGTTGACCCACAAGGCAAGGAGGAAGTAACTGAGGAGATCTTTGATAGAATAACGATGGTAAATCAGAAGGGGTCAGTTCTATGTGCTCAGGCAGTGGCAAGAGAGATGCTAAAGGACGGGATAAAGGGAGTAATTGTAAATATGGCTTCAGAATCGGCATTAGAAGGTTCAGAGGGTCAAAGTATCTATGCTGGAACAAAGGCAGCCCTCTATTCCTATACAAGGAGCTGGGCAAAGGAACTTGGTAGATATGGAATAAGGGTTGTAGGACTTGCTCCTGGAATCCTTGAACCAACTGCTTTAAGGACCCCTGAGTATGAGAGGGCACTCGCCTATACGAGAGGAATAACTGTTGAGGAACTAAGAAGGACCTATGAATCTGTATCTATCCCTCTTAAAAGGGTTGGAAGACTTGAAGAGGTAGCAAATCTTGTGTGTTTTTTGATTTCAGACCTGGCAAGCTATATAACAGGTACAGTTATAAATATCTCAGGTGGAAAATCTAGAGCATAGGAGGATTGGACATTGGAGAGTAAGTTATATTTTATTCCATTAAGAGCAGAGAATGAGAATCAATCACCAGTGCGCAGGTTGAGGAGATTGACTAAGGTACTTTTGGAGAGGAGGATGGAAAAGGGGGACCTTGTAGCTATAAAGATACACTTTGGGGAGCCTGGAAACCATGCCTTTATTCGTCCTATCTTTGTTAGACAGGTAGTAGAGGTAGTAAAGGAGATGGGCGGGAAACCCTTCCTTACAGATGCAAATACACTCTACAAAGGTGGAAGAGCTAATGCAGTAGACCATCTGGAGTCTGCTATCTATAATGGATTTGGATATTCATCTACAGGTGCCCCCCTGATCATAGCTGATGGTATAAATGGTGACTACTTTAAAGAGGTTGAGGTGAATCTGAAACATTTTAAGAATGTAAAGGTGGCAGGTGGTGTCCACGATGCAGATTTTCTTCTTGTACTTACGCATGTGAAGGGTCATATAGGTGCAGGGTTGGGAGGAGCGATAAAAAACGTAGGTATGGGGGCTGCACCGAGGTCGGGGAAGCAGATGCAGCATGCCCAATTTAAACCAGACCCAGACCATAACATATGTATAGGTTGTAGTAGATGTGTAAGACACTGTCCTACTGGTGCACTTCGCCTGGTAAATAAAAAGGCAGTACTTACCCCAGACCTATGTATTGGTTGTGGAGAGTGTGCAGTAGTATGTCCTACTGGTGCTATTAAGATATCCTGGAACGAATCTGCTGTAGGATTACAGGAAAAGATGGCTGAATTTGCTTATGGAATGGTAAAGTCTAAAGAGCCTAAGGTGGCATTTATAAACTTTGTTATGGATATAAGTCCTGACTGTGATTGTGCAGGATGGCACGATGCCAATATAGTTCCTGATGTGGGAATCCTTGGTGGTTGGGATATAGTAGCTATAGACCAGGCTTCAGTGGACCTGATAAATCAGCAGGTAGGATTAAGGACATCTGTTCTAGAAAAAGAATTAGCTCCGGGAGAGGACAAACTTAGGGCGGTACATCCGGATATAGACTGGAGCGCTCAAATCTCCTATGCTGAAGCTATAGGTTTAGGAACGAGAAAATACATTTTAGAAAAGGTATAGAAGAAGAGAACGGATTCGTTGATTTTTGAATGGCTTAGTATTATAATAATGGTAGCTTCATAAGAGATTGACTTAGGAGGTTTAAGGTATGAGACAGAATTTAGCTATGGTAAGGAAGAGAAGGTTCCAGGGGCTCCTATTTATATCCCCCTGGTTGATAGGATTTGCTATATTTACACTTTATCCTTTTATAAGTTCTATATATTATAGTTTTACCTCTTATGATGTTATATCTAAGCCTGTTTATATAGGTTTAGATAACTACAGAAGTTTTCTTTCTGACCCGCTTATCGGTAAAAGCCTCTATAATACATTTTATTATGCTATTTTCTCTATCCCACTTGGAATTATATGGGCTTTGATAGTAGCCAGTGTGTTGAATTTTAAAGTAGGCGGAATAGCTGTGTATAGAACATTATTCTATATACCGAGTATTGTTCCAGTCGTTGCTTCCTCTATGATATGGCTTTGGTTACTGAATCCTCAATATGGAATAATTAATGGTATACTCTATTTTCTTTTTAAAATTCCAGGTCCTGGATGGCTGTCAGACCCTGCTTTCTCTAAACCATCTCTTATATTTATGGGTTTGTGGGGAGTCGGCAATACAGCTTTAATATTCCTTGCTAGTATGCAGGATGTTCCTCAAAGTTTATATGAATCTGCAGAACTTGATGGAGCTAATGCACTGGTAAAATTTAGACATATAACAATCCCAATGATTTCTCCTGTAATATTGTTTAATGTAATAATGGGACTTATAGGTACTTTTCAATATTTTACCCAGGCCTATCTGATGACGAACGGAGGACCTGCTGATAGTACCCTGTTTTATGCACTCTATCTTTATAACAATGCATTCAGGTACTTCAAGATGGGCTATGCTTCTGCTATGGCCTGGATAATGTTTCTAATAATTCTTATCTTAACTCTAATTACTTTTAAGCTTTCAGCTAGATGGGTTTATTATGCTGGACAGGCTAAGTAAAATATGAAATCAAGGAACCTTATAATAAAGGTATTTTGAAAGATTCTTTAAGCAAAATCCAGTTTCTAAAGGAAGGTGATGAGTGGAAGAGTTTTAGAGATTAGTTACATAATTATAGTAACCTGAAAGGTTAGGGGAGAGGTTTAAATGGGTTTAGCAGTTCTTATAGGTAGAGTTCAGTATATTAAAAGTTTTATGGAGGTGATTTTGAATGATGAAAAAGGCATTGATTATGCTTATAGTGGTAAGTTTGATGATGCCGGTATTTTTTGTTACCCCTGGTTTTACCAAGGATAAAGTCCAAATTGTATATTGGCATCAGTGGACTGGCCAGTGGACAAAAGTATTAAATGATATAGCAGATATGTTTAATAAATCTCAGGATGAAATAGAAGTAAAAGCAGTGTGTGTACCAGAGAATTTTAGAGAGAGATTAATGAGTAGTATGGCTGCTGGAGATGTCCCTGATGTGGTGAGCCTTACTGGAGATGGCAACCTCTATATGGCAGAAAAGGGAGTTTTAACCCCACTAGATGAACTTATGACTCCAGCAGAAATGAAGAGTTTAAAGGATTGGGCAATGCCCGTGGTATGGCAAGTAAATGAGTGGAAGGGTCATATATGGGCGCTTACCCCATATATAGATGTAGGGAGTTTGTATTATAACAAGAAGCATTTCCAAGAGGCAGGACTTAATGTTAATAATCCTCCACTAGATATTGCTACACTTGATCAGTATGCTGAAAAACTTACAAAATATGATGCTAGAGGTAATATAGATAGAATAGGATTTTATCCTAGTTGGGGACTAGATTTCTGGGGCACTGTATTTGGAGGTAAATTAGTAGATGATAAAGGAGCTCCAATATTTAATAAGGACCCCAAAATTGTGAAAGCACTTGAGTGGGTAGCCTCTTATGCTAAGAAATTTGATGTTACTAAGTTAACTGCATTTGAATCTGGCCTTTCTGAGGAAAGAGCTGGTGCTCTTGATCCATTTATCTCTCAGAAGAAGTCTATGGAACAGCAAGGTCAGTGGGTAATAATAAACATAGCTAACTATGCTCCGAAAGACTTTTCATATGGTATTACTAAATATGCTCCTTGTCCTCCTGACGGAAAGAAAAACGCTATCTTAGTAAGGTCAGCATATGGTGCACTTGCCATACCGAAAGGAGCAAAGCATCCTAAAGAAGGATTAAAATTTGCTCTATTCTGGCTTGGATATGGTTATGAGGCACAGAGGGCTAAGATATTTGAATGGGGTGCTTGGATGCCATTGGATAAGAAACAAAAGGTATGGTCTTATACCCAGGATTATCTGAATAAGTATCCACAATTCAAGATATTTAGAAATATACTATTTGCTCAGAACTGGACTATAATGAAGACCCCTGTAGATTCCTTCTTATTTGATAGGCTATCATCAGCAAGAGACTATGCTAGACTTCTCAAGAAGACACCACAACAGGCATTAGATGATGCTGCAGCTGAAGTGATGAAAGAATATGAAAGACTAGAGTCGGGTAAGTAGTACAATAAGCTCTGTAGGAGCCCTTCACTAGTTTAGTAAGTAGGGGTTCCTATAGAGCTTTTTACTACTAATAATGGAGGTCCAATAAAATTATGATTAATAAAAGAAAAACCGTTAATGTTATATTGACTCATATACTTCTTATACTTTTCTCTATATTTTTTACCTTGCCACTTTTTTGGCTGATCTCTACTTCTTTCAAACCAAATGATGAGATCTTTATATTTCCACCCAAATGGATCCCTAGTCATCTATATCTGGGGCACTATAAGACAGCAGTAAGTTTTATCCCCTTCTTTAAATATCTCTTCAATACGATTATAATATGTGCATTCAGTATGCTAGGGAGTGTACTCTCTGCTTCTCTTGTAGCTTATGGTTTTTCTAAGATCCAATGGCCAGAAAGAGATTTTTTCTTTTTAATCCTTATTTCTACAATGATGATTCCATTTGCGGTCACTATGATTCCTCTGTTTATAACCTTTAAGAATCTGGGGTGGTTAGATACCTATTATCCCTTAATAGTTCCCGCTTTCTTTGCTCCAGCTTATTATACCTTTCTTCTTAGACAATTTTTCTTGACGATACCAGCAGAACTTTCGGATGCTGCTAGAGTAGATGGGGCTTCCGAGTTTTATATCTACAGGGGAATAATATTACCTCTAGCTAAGCCTGCTCTTGCGGTAGTGTTACTCTTTCAATTTCTTGGAGCATGGAATGATTTCCTTGGCCCACTTATATACCTTAGAAATCCAGATAGGTATACCCTTGCCTTAGGAATTCAACAGTTTAGAAGTGCACTGCTAACTGAGTGGGGGGGACTTATGGCAGCCAGTACTCTTGTAACCCTTCCTATAATTATCCTCTTTTTCTTTACCCAGAAGACGTTTATTCAGGGAATATCTATTACAGGGCTTAAGGAGTAGTTTTACTAAAGAAGAGAATTATCTTTCTATTATTCCTCCCCCAATTACAATGTCTTTTTGATAGAAGACAGAGGCCTGTCCAGGGGTAACTGCCCTCTGTGGTGACTTGAATCTTACAAGCACTTTGTTTTCATCGATTGGAACTATTTGAGCCTCTGTCTCTTCACTTTTATATCTTATCTTTACGGTTACCTCCATAGGGAATTCTAGTCTCTCTATAGCGATCCAGTTTATATCCTCTGCCACAAACTCTTCTCGGTAGAGGTCTTCCTCTTCGCCAACAACTACGGCATTTCTTTTTTCATCTATATCTATTACATATAAAGGTTTTTCTGATTGGAGACCAAGACCCTTTCTCTGTCCTATTGTATAATTCCATATTCCCTTGTGGGTTCCTATGATTCTGCCATACTTGTCTAAGATAGGTCCATAGACATCAGTAACTCCAAGGAGTTCTCTATAGTTTCTTCCATAGAAGTCCTGGCTCTCCTCTTTGTCATAGACATTTAGTCCAAACTCTTGGGCTATCTTTCTAACATCATCCTTCCTGTACTCTCCTAAAGGAAAGATGAGCATGCTTAACTGAGCCTGGGAAAGCCCATAAAGGAAGTATGACTGGTCTCTTTTTAAATCCATCCCTTTTTTGAGTATATACCTATTCTTCTTTTCGTCATACTCCACTCTTGCATAATGGCCTGTGGCAAAATAATCAAAATCCACCCCTATCTCCTTAACCTTTTTAAGAAGGGCATTGAATTTAACCATCTGATTGCATCTTATACAGGGATTAGGAGTTCTTCCCTTTAGATACTCTCTCTTAAAATATTCGAGGACTATCTCTCTGTACTCTTTGACAAGGTCTATCTCGTAGAATGGTATATCAATAGCCTGGGATACTCTTCTTGCATCTTCAATGTCCTCTAGCTCTTCTGGTCCATAACAACTATGACGTCCCTTCCGTATTGAAGATCCTCCTTCCCATATCTTCATACTTACACCAATGACATCATACCCTTTTTCTTTTAAAAGAAGGGCAGCTACTGAGGAATCTACCCCACCACTTAGTCCAACGACTACCTTCACTTATCAGATTGCCTCCACTCAAGAGACCTCTTGTGAGCAGAAAATCCTTCTTTTTCTGCTATTATACCTGCCAGAGTAGTATCTTCTGTATTTCCATAATATTGAGTGATATTTATGGTCTTTATAAAATCAGTTATATTTAATCCTGAACTAAATCTTGCTGAACCTCCTGTAGGAAGGATATGACTTGGTCCCGCAATATAATCCCCTAAAGCCTCTGGCGTCAGTTCTCCTATAAATATAGTTCCGACATTTTTTATAGAGTTTAAATATCTCATTGGTTCTTTTAAGTGGAGTTCTAGATGTTCTGGAGCTACCAGATTTATAATATCTATCCCCTCTTCTATTGAATCTACTAATATGATTCCCCCCCAGGTTTCCCAGGATGCTTTAGCTACATCTTTAGTAGCTAATTCTTCAACAAAGATGTCTAATTTTTCTTTTACTATTTCTTTTGTCTCTTCTGAATCTGTTATCAGTAAAGCCATAGCAAGGGGGTCATGCTCTGCCTGAGAGAGGAGGTCTATAGCTATAAGATTGGGATTAGAATACCTATCTGCCAGGATTACAATCTCACTTGGTCCAGCTATTGTATCTATCCCTACATCTCCAAATACGTACTTTTTTGCTGCCTGGACATACTTATTCCCTGGGCCTACTATCTTGTCTACCTTAGGGATTGTATCTGTTCCGTAAGCAAGGGCAGCTATGCTATGAGCTCCACCTAACCTGTATACCTCTTTAATTCCAAGGATTCTGCAGGTAGCAAGCACCTCAGGGGTAGTCTTAGGGGTTGTAACTACTACCCTTTTTACTCCTGCTACATAGGCAGGAACAGCTGCCATAACTACAGTGGAAGGATATGGAGCCCTTCCCCCAGGGACGTATATCCCAACACTCTCTAAAGGAACTACTATCTGCCCCAAAAGTCTATCCCCTTTGAGATAGAACCAATTTTGGACCTTAGGCATCTTAGTATAGAAATCTCTTACATTCTCTATTGCTTTTGTAATTCCGTCTACAAAATCTTCTCCCACCTCTTTTAGGGAGCCTTCTAACTCTTCCTCTTTTACTCTAATCTCTTGGGGAGAGGAAAATCGGGTACCGTCAAACTGATTGGAAAGCTCTATAAGGGCTTCATCCCCTTTTTCTTTTACGTAGGATATTATCCTTTCTACCTCTACATATGCCTCTGTTGAGACCTTCCTGGATATGAGTAACCCTTTTAATTCCTCTTTATTTCTTATAATCCTGTGTTTCATCATACCACCTTATTCTTATTTCTCTTCTAACATCCCTTTTGTTATTTTTATCCTGTTTGGTACCGGTATACAGTAATCCCCTGTGAAACAGGCTGTGCAGAAGCCATTAGCTCCACCCTTACAGGCTTTAATGAGTCCTTCTACACTGAGATAAACTAATGTGTCACTTCCTATATACCTTCTTACATCCTCTATATCCTTGTAAGCAGCAATAAGATTCCCCCTTTCTGTGGTATCTATCCCATAGAAACAGGGGTATGTGATAGGAGGAGAGCTTATACGCATATGCACCTCTTTTGCTCCAGCCTCTCTTAATATGCTTACAATCTGACTGGATGTCGTCCCCCTCACTATGGAGTCGTCAACAAGTACGATTCTTTTTCCATCTATGACCTCTCTTAGGGGGTTCAATTTTAATTTGACACCAAGCTCTCTTAGTCTCTGATCAGGCTGAATAAATGTCCTACCTACATATCTATTCTTTATAAGACCTTCACTAAACGGAATCCCTGACTGTTGTGAATATCCTATAGCTGCAGGTATCCCCGAATCTGGCACAGGTATCACCAGGTCTGCATCTACCGGGGCCTCTATCGCTAAAATTCTTCCTAATTCTTGCCTAATCTCATGGACGAGCCTTGAACCAAATTTGCTATCAGGCCTGGCAAAGTATACAAATTCAAATATACACAGGTGTGGTTTTGATTCTGCAAATCTTATACTCCTTACACCAGAATCATCTATAACTATTATCTCCCCTGGTTCTACCTCTCTAACTAATTGAGCTCCTATGATATCTAAGCCACAAGATTCAGAAGATAATACATAGTGCCCGTTGATCCTTCCTAATACTAAAGGTCTTATTCCATATGGGTCCCTTACTCCTATAAGCTCATCTTTAGTAAGAATAACCAGGGTATATGCCCCTTGAAATGAGGGTAATACTTTTAATAGGGCAGATACTATATCCCCATTGTAAAATAATGCAAGTTTCTTTGCCATCAGCTCTGAATCAGACGTTCCTGTAATATCTATACCCTCTCTTGTTAATTCTTCTTTTAAATCCAGTGCATTTACAAGATTTCCATTGTGAGCAAGGGCTAGAGGGTATTCTCCAGAAACTAGTATTGGCTGTGCATTCGCCTCTATACTTGAGCCTGTAGTAGAGTATCTTACATGGCCTATTGCTATATCACCTTTTAATACTCCAAGGATCTTTTCATTAAATACCTGGCTTACTAATCCCATCTCTTTATAACAGACGAGATTCTTTTTATCAGAGACTGCTATACCTGCACTCTCCTGTCCTCTATGTTGGAGGGCAAATAATCCGAAATAGGTAAGCCTTGATACATCTATATCAGAACCGTATATGCCAAATACCCCACAATGGTCTTTTATTCCATCCATCTTTCTATTCCTAACTTCCATACCCTTTCTAGTTCTGACACCTCGATATCTGCTACTTTTTCTCCATTTATTACTATCTTTAAGTTATTCCCCATCACTTCTCCAATCTTCTTCAAAGGCATATCTTTAAATAGTTCCTCTATCTCTTTTTCTTTCTCGGGGTCTACACTTATTATTACTACTGGCTGAGCCTCACCGAAGAGAAATTCTACTTTGGAAAGATTGGTGTTTACATCTATATCTACTCCCAGCTTTCCCCATATACTGCTCTCAGCCAGAGCTATGGCAAGTCCTCCTCTTGATACGTCATTGGCACTCTTTACTAGACCCATTCTTATCGCCTTAAGAAGAATAGATTGAAGCCTTACCTCTAACTCCATATCTAACTTAGGTTTTCCCTTTACTTCTCCTGTAAACTCTTCTATAAATATTGAACCACCAATATTTCCTGGCTCACCAATTATATAAAGTGTATCCCCTTCTTTTTTAAAGTTTGGAGAGCATAGATGCTTTATACTATCTATCCTTCCTATCATACCGACAATAGGGGTGGGATATACCGTATAATCTTCTGATTCATTATAGAAGCTTACATTTCCACCTACCACCGGAATATTTAATCTCTTTGCTGCATCACTCATCCCTTTTACTGCCTCAACGAAATACCAGGCTATCTCCGGGTCCTCTGGATTTCCAAAGTTGAGTCCATCTGTTATAGCTAGGGGTTCTGCACCAATACAAATAAGATTTCTTGCTGCTTCGGCAACGGCAATCATTCCGCCAGTGTATGGGTCTATATAGCAATATCTACCCTCACCATCGGTAGTAACCCCAAGGAGATAATCCTTTCCTTTTATCCTTAGGACAGATGCTCCTGTACCTATACTTATGGTATTTGTTTCTACCATATGGTCGTATTGCTCGTAAACCCAGTGGCTAGAACTACAGTTTGGAGAACCTAAGAGCCTCAGTATGACATCTTCGTAGTTTTCTATCGATGGGATATTTTCAATAGTCTGCAATCTCTTTATTTCCTTAGGTTCTTTTGGCTTGAGGTCATAGGCTGGTACCTTTTCAGTGAGTATGTCAATGGGTATCTCTCCAACGGTCTTACCTTTTTCCTTAACCCTTATCACCCTATCCTGGATCACTTCTCCTATAACAGCAAAATTGATCCCCCACTTTTCAAAGATGGACTGTATCTCTTCCTCTTTTCCTCTTTCTACGCAAAGAAGCATCCTTTCCTGAGATTCTGATATCATTATCTCTTCAGGGCTCATCCCCCTTTCTCTCTGGGGAACCTTTGTTACCTCTATCTCTACCCCAACCCCTCCTCTTCCTGCCATCTCTGAGGCAGAACTCGTTATACCAGCTGCCCCCATATCCTGAATGCCGATTATGGCATCACTCTTCTCAATCGCCTCTAGAACTGCCTCTATCAGAAGCTTCTCCATAAATGGGTCACCAGCCTGTACGGAAGGTCTACGTTCTATAGACTCATCAGTAAGTTCCAAGGAGGCAAATGTCGCTCCATGGATCCCATCCCTCCCTGTAGATGCACCTACAAGAATAAGTTTATTCCCCACTCCAGAGGCTTTTCCTCTCATCAATCTACCGTTGGATAGTCCTACACACATAACGTTTACAAGGGGATTATCTGTATAGGGTTTTTCAAAACCTAATTCTCCTCCTACGGTAGGAACTCCGATGCAGTTTCCATACCCGGCTATACCATTTACAACACCAGAGAATAGATATCTGGTTTTTGAATCATCCAGGGTTCCAAACCTTAAAGAGTCTAAAAGGGCGATAGGCCTTGCACCCATAGCCAGTATATCTCTTACGATGCCCCCTACCCCTGTAGCTGCACCTTGGTATGGCTCTATAGCAGAAGGATGATTGTGACTTTCCATCTTCATTACTAACAATAGATCGTCGTCTAGCTTTATCACTCCAGCGTTTTCTCCTGGACCCTGCAAGACATAAGTGCCCGTGGTTGGGAATAACCTTAGGGTCTTCTTTGAATGCTTATAACCACAATGTTCAGACCACATAACTGCTATCATCCCTAACTCTAGGTCATTTGGTTCTCTACCTAAAAGGGATTTTACCATTTGATATTCTTCTAAACTCATAGATATTCTTTCTAGCTCTTCCTTTGTTCTCATAGTGACCTCACTATAGATGTAAAGATTCTTCTTCCGTCTTCAGAGCCCAAAATTTTCTCACTACATCTTTCAGGATGGGGCATAAGTCCAAACACATTCCCTTCCTTATTTATAATGCCTGCTATATTATCGATCGAGCCGTTAGGATTTTCTCCATAGTATCTTAAGATAATCTGGTCCTTTATAGTTGAAACATCATCTATGTAGTAGTTGCCTTCATTATGGGCTATAGGCATTCTGACTATCTCACCTTCTCTGTAGTCTCTTGTAAATGGAGTATCAGTTCTTTCCACTCTAAGCGATACATATCTACATATAAATCTTAATCCCTTATTCCTTCCTAATGCCCCTGGAAGTAGCCCCGCTTCTGTTAATATCTGAAATCCGTTACAGATTCCCAATACAAGTCCCCCTTTTTCTGCGAAATTTCTTACAGCTTCCATTATAGGAGAAAATCTTGCTATAGCTCCTGACCTTAGATAATCTCCATATGAAAAACCCCCAGGTAATACCACACAATCTACTCTATTTAAATCCCTTTCCTTATGCCAGATAAACCTTACTGGTTGTTCAATTACATCCTTTATTACATAAAAACAGTCCCTTTCACAGTTGGAACCAGGAAAGACTATTATACCAAAGTTCATTCTATCCACTCCCACTCAGAATCTTCCATTACAGGGTTCACCAAGAGCTCCTTACACATCCTTTCTATCCTTTCTATCTGGTCTATCCTTCTATCCAGCGTTAGTTCTAGAAGTTTACCTGCTCTAACCCCTATTACCTCGTCAAATCCTAAAGACTTCAATGCATTCATTATCACTGAACCCTGGGCATCAAGTATCTGTGGTTTTAACTGTATAAGAATCCTTACCTTTCCTTTTATAGGTGTATTTAAAACCCTATCTTTTACTTCTCTATAAGCCTCTTCTACCTGACCGAGGTCTTTCCTGAACCTATCCTTATCCCAAGACATCCTAGTTTCCACATCCCATAGTCTGCAGGTATCTGGAGAGATCTCATCAGCAAGATATATATTTCCATCCTTGTCTTTACCAAATTCGAACTTCATATCTATCAGTTCTAGATTGCAGGACATAAAGAATCTAATCAAGACCTTATTAGTCTTTAAAGATAGGTTCTTTATAGTAGACAGTTCTTCCTCTGTAGCCAATTTTAATGCCAGGATGTGGTCTTCATTTATCATTGGGTCGTGGAGTTCATCACTCTTATAGCAGAACTCTATAATACTCTTATCTAGAGGTGTTCCCTCTTCTAATCCCAATCTCTTTGCCATACTCCCTGCTACCCTATTTCTCACTATTACCTCAATAGGGAATATCTTCACATTCTTTACTAGCATATCCCTCTCATTTAGCCTTTTGATGTAGTGGTTTGGGATACCCTCTATTGTGAGGAGTTCAAAGAGTCTACTGGAGATAGCACAATTAGCCTCTCCCTTTCCTGATATTGTTGCCTTTTTCAGACCATCGAATGCGGTAGCATCATCCTTAAACTCTATGATAAATTCCTCCTCATTAGAGGTAGAGTAGACCTTTTTTGCCTTACCTTCATACAAAAGCTTAATCTTTTCCATTCTTTCCCTCCAAAAACATTCTTCTTTTAAAAGAGTATTCTATATAGGGAATTTAATCAAGGCAAGCACGAATAATGAAGGATTGTTTCCTTGACGTTCAGATTATTTTCTTATAATATAAATGGAGAAGAGGAATGAGTAATGTCTCAGGGATTAGTAAATGGATTACAGTTGTTTTTGCAGATAGGAATTGTCTTTGGTCTGTTAGCAGGAATCATTGCTTTCGTCATTACCTGGAGTGAATGGCAAAGGCATAGATTTACTAAAGAGAGACTTTTCTTAGAGTCATTCCTAGTGGGAATGCTTGCATTTGTTATCTTCCTTGTCTTATCATTAATCTCAGGGTTTCTCTTAATTTATTTTGGTGTTTCCCATTGATGAGAGCAGAAGATATGCTTCTCTTCGTGGCTATAAACTCAAGATATATACATACAAATATCGCTGTGAGATATTTGTATCATCTCTGTAAAGATATCTATCCCTGCCAGTTTTTGGAATTTAACATAAATCAGGACCTAAATGATGTGGCATTTGAGATTCTTAAAAGAAAGCCAAGGTATGTGGGAATATCTACCTACATCTGGAATTCTCTCTTTGTGAGGAGGCTTATTGAGGTTATTAAAAAGACTATCAGGGATGTAAAGATAATCCTGGGAGGGCCAGAGGTATATTTTGATACATTAGAAGATTGGCGATATGCCGACTTTATAGTGAAAGGAGAAGGGGAACCGTTCTTTTTAGAGTTCTGCAGGTCTTTATCTGAAGGAAGGGAATTTCTCTTAAAGGGCTATCCATACTTTGACTTAAAAGACCTTCCCTTTCCATATAGGGATGAGAAGATAGATCAGAATAAGATTTATTACTATGAAAGTAGCAGGGGCTGTCCTTTTAGATGCTCCTATTGTTTGTCTTCATTAGATAGGCAGGTGAGATTTTCACCTCTTGAGAAGGTCTTTGACGAGATTAGGGTATTATTTGACGCACAGGTGAAACTTCTTAAATTTGTTGATCGAACATTCAATGTAAATAAAGAGAGGGCTATTAAAATAATCGAATTCGCCAAAAGGTATTCAAAAAATACTCAGGTCCATCTTGAGATCGAGCCATCTCTTCTAGATGAAGATTTGATAGAGGCACTTAATACCTCTAAAGAGGGCCTATTTAGACTTGAGATAGGTATCCAGAGTTTTAAATTGGATACGCTTAAGGCGATCGATAGAGATTTTGATATGGAAAGGATTGATAAGAACATCAAAAAGCTTATAGAGAAGAACAGATGTATACTCCATCTTGATCTGATTGCCGGACTCCCTTATGAAGATTTCAAAGAATTTAAGAGATCTCTAGATAAGACACTATTATACTTTGCTAATGAGGTCCAGCTTGGATTCTTAAAAATGCTAAAGGGAACCAGGATTAGAGATGAAGCCAGGTTATATGATTATGAGTATCTTAGTTTCCCACCATATGAGGTTATATCTAATAGATTCCTCTCCTATGAGGATATCTATAGGCTGAAGCATATGGAAGCCCTTATTGAACGACTTTATAATAAAAGGACCCTGTTCTGGACTCTAAGGTATATATTTAGAAGATTTTCTCCCTCTGAATTTTTTGAGAGACTGAGTTACGAGATTGACCTGAAAAAGGATATAAGAGAAATACTGGATGAATTATATCGTTATTTTGTTAGATATAACCTGATAGAAGATCGTAATATTTTAAAGAATCTTTTTAGATACGATATATTAAAGATGTATCCAGAAGAATATCTTCCTTCTGAATTGAAATATTCTCAGGAGGAGAAAGAGAAGATAAATACATATAGAAAAGCTAATGCCAGAAGCATCCCTAGAAATTCTAGGGTAGGACTTTTTGATTTTGATGTAGAAAAGTTTATCTCTAATGGTTCCCTTGAAGGAGGAGGGTTCACTCTTTTATTTCCAAACACTTTGTGATATAATCTAAAACCAGTAGAGGAGTTAGAAAGGAGAGTGATGCTTGGTAAAGAGGGTGGATATAGATATCAAATATAGGTGGGAGTATCCAGTCGAGTTAACCCGAAAGGGTAGTCTTGGTAGTATTTCAAAAGAGAATAATTGTGAAATCTTATTTATGAGGAGGGATGTATTGTGAAGAAGTTTTTGAAGATCTTTATTGTGAGTTTACTTCTAGTTGCCTTTGCTCTTCCATTACCTATATCTTCTGCCCCAAAGAAGTATAAGATTGCCTTTGTGCCAAAGCTTATCGGCATTCCTTACTTTAATGCAATGGAAGAGGGAGGTAAGAAAGCAGCTCAGGACCTGGGGGTAGAGTTTATCTATACAGGACCTGTAACTGCTGATGTGGCTAAGCAGATTGAGATCATAGATAACCTTATCACCCAGGGTGTTGATGCTATAGCGGTGGCTCCAAATGACCCGGAGGCTATTACTCCTGTTTTGAAGAAGGCAAAGGACAAGGGAATAAAGGTATTGACCAGTGATACAGATGGTGCGATGGATGTTAGGGAGTTGTTCGTAAACCAGGCACTCCAGGATGAAATTGGATATACTACTATGGATGAATTGGCTAAGGCAATGAACTACGAGGGTGAATTTGCTATAGTATCCTGTGGACCAACTGCATGGAATTTAAATACTTGGATCAACTATGAGTTGGCTAGGTCTGCAAAATATCCAAAGATGAAGATGGTTACCATAAGATATGCAGAAGAGGATGTGGAGAAGGCGATAAATGTTATGTTAGACCTTATCAATGCTTTCCCAAATCTAAAGGGTGTTATTGGACAGTGCAGTACATCAGCTCCTGGTGTTGCAGAGGCTATAACAAGGGCTGGAAAGATCGGACAGATCGTTGCTACAGGGGTTTCTGTCCCATCGATGATGAAGCCTTACGTAAAAAATGGGGCGGTCAAGTCCTTTGTCCTTTGGAACCCGGTAGACCTTGGATATCTTACAGTATGGGCAGCCAAGCAACTCTGCGATAAGAAGAAGTTTAAGGATGGTCAGGTATTTGATATACCTGGAATAGAGACTAAACCAAGATATATAGCAAAGGATAAGATGTTAGTACTTGGACCTCCAAAGGTATTTGATGCTAGCAATGTAGATAAGTTTAATTTCTAAACTATTATTATAGGGTCTGGAGATACCTCCAGACCCTATAAAAGGAGATAATAGATGGAGAATATTCTGGAATGTAAGGGTATAGTGAAATCTTTTGGAGGTGTTCAAGCATTAAAGAGGGTTTCCTTTTCTTTAAAACAGGGAGAAGTCCATGCTATAGTTGGAGAGAATGGAGCAGGCAAGTCTACCCTTATTAAGATAATATCTGGGGCTTTAAGACAGGATAGAGGTGAGATATTTTATCTTGGGAAGAAGGTGGATATCAATTCTCCCAGGGTGGCACAGGAGATAGGTATCTCTACTGTTTATCAGGACCCTATGGTCTATCCTGAGCTCTCTGTGCTTGAGAATATCTTTTTAGGTAGAGAGATCCTGGATAAGAGGGGGAATATAGACTGGAAGAAAGAAGAGGATAGAGCAAAGGAGTTGTTCTCTTCCTTAGAAATATCCCCTGGTTTTCTCAATGAGCCTATCGGTAGATTGACCCTTGGTTTGCAGCAATTGGCTCTAATAGCCAAGGCGCTCGTCTACGAATCAAAGGTGATAATATTTGATGAACCTACCGCTATACTAACTGAGCATGAGACAGAGAGACTATTCAATATTATATCTCACCTAAAGGAGAGGGGTGTCAGTATTATCTATATAAGTCATAGACTTGAAGAGATCTTTACTATAGCAGATTATGTGACTGTCCTTAGAGATGGAGAGGTGGTTGGAAACTTTCCTGTTGGAGAGGTTACTAGAGATAAGATAGTGGAATTAATGGCAGGAAGATTATTAACAGAGGAGATAGAGCATATAGAGGTAAAGAGAGAGAATCCTGTCCTTTCGGTGAAAAATCTAACAAGGAAGGGGAGGTTTTATGATATCTCCTTTGATGCCTATCCCGGTGAGATCTTATGCTTCTATGGTTTGGTTGGTTCGGGAAGAAGTGATGTGGCTCAGGCTATATTTGGTATAAATAGATACGATTCGGGGGAAATAGTCTATCAGGGAAAGAAGATTCAGTTTTTATCACCTGATGAGGCGATGGACCTAAATATAGCGTATCTTCCAGAGGATAGAAAGGCACAGGGACTGTTTCTTCCCCTCAGTGTTGCCTATAATATCTCCATCTCTATATTAAAGAATATATTGGGGCTGTTTAATTTTGTTAATGTTGAAAAGGAAAGGGAGATTTCAGAGAGGTATGTCTCTGAATTATCTATTAAGACTCCTTCTATCGATACCAAGGTGTATAGCTTAAGTGGGGGTACCCAGCAAAAGGTAGTTCTTGCCAAGTGGCTAGCGGTTAATCCTAAACTTCTCATCTTGGATGAACCAACCCATGGGATTGATGTGGCTACAAAATCAGAGGTTCATCAGATTATTTCAAAACTAGCCAAGCAGGGTGTAAGTGTGGTAGTTATCTCTTCTGAGATCCCAGAGGTGATAAAACTAGCAGATAGGGTTATAGTAATGCATGAAGGTAGAATTACTGGGGTATTTAAAAATAGGGAGATAACACAGGAGAATCTAATCAGAGCAGCAACAGGTGAGAGATTATCTTCTGATTTGAACTAAAAATTTATATCTTGTGAGGAATAGGATATGGAGTTTTCAAAGATAGTAAAGAAGAGAGAGTTTACTATACTAGTTTTGATAATTGTTTTAGGGATTATCTTTTCTTTTACCACAGCTAAGTTTCTTTCTAAAGATAATATGACAAATATTATGTACCAGTTATCAAACCTGATCATCTCAGCCATAGGGATGACTATGGTAATAATTACTGGGGGTATCGATGTATCTATTGGTTCTACATTAGGACTTAGTGCTGTAGTTGCTGGGATGCTCCTGACTAATAATACCTCTCTTTTTCTGGTGATATTGGCAGTTCTTGGAGTAGGAGGAATAGTAGGGGCAATAAATGGGGTTATTATTGGCTATGGGGGTATTCCTGCTATAATAACCACCTTAGGGACTATGAATCTGGTCAGAGCATTTCTTTTCCAGGTTCTCAGGGGAAGGTGGATTACTGGATTACCAGAAGGGGTGAGATTTATTGGGATTGGAAGGTTCCTTGGGCTTCCAATCTCTATATGGATTGCTATAGTATTACTTATAGCCTTCTCTTATTTCCTCCGATTTAGACCTTCTGGAAGATACATATATGCCATTGGGAATAATATAGAGGCGGCAAGGGTCTCTGGAGTTGACCCTAAGAAGATACAATTTATAGTCTATCTTTTTGCAGGTATACTGGCTGGCTTCTGTGGATTAATATATACAGCAAGGACTGGTATAGTACAGACGAATACCGGAATGGGCTTTGAAATGGATGTTATTGCCGCTGTTGTCTTGGGTGGAACAAGTACTACAGGAGGAAAGGGAACGATCCTGGGAACACTCTTAGGGGCGATACTTGTAGGGATTATTAAAAATGGAATGGTCCTTTTAAATGTCCCTGCATTGGGTGAAGGCTTAGTGATTGGGCTCCTGATCCTTGTTTCAGTGGTTATAGACATTATAAGAAGTCAAGGGGATTAAAAAATGAGAAAAGTATGGAATTCTATAATAGAAAATAGATTTCTCTTCTTACTTGTCTTAACGGTTATTCTGTTTCTGATCTTTTCCTTTACTGTTAAGGGTTTCTCGACACTTTATAATCTAACAAATATGACCCAGTATGCTGTAGAGCTTGGGCTATTGGGTTTAGCAGAGACCTTTGTAATCATCTCTGGGGGTGGAGGTATAGACCTCTCGGTAGGCTCTATGATGAGTCTATCTGCTATGCTTATAGGGGTTTTGATAGGTAAGTTAGGCTGGAATCTATTTGTAGGGGTTCTGGTAACCTTATTTGCTGGCATAATTATGGGTCTAGTAAACGGGGCTTTGGTAACTTATGTAAGGATACCTGCGTTCCTGGTTACCATAGCTACATTATTTATATACAGATCGATGGCTCTGATTGTGGCTATTGACCCCAAGTATGGACCAAATCCTATGCCCATATCATCATTTAAGGAATCATTCTATTTCATAGGACAGTATAAGATCTTTGATTATATACCTTTTCAGGTAGTTGCCATATTTATCCCTGTCCTTATAATAACCCACCTGATCCTATCTAAAACGGCATTCGGGAGAAGATTATATGGGGTGGGGATAAATGAGAAGGCGGCACTATTCTCTGGAATTGACCCTAAGATGGTGAGGTTATTTGCCTATTCTATCTCCGGGCTATTAAGCTCTATAGCTGGATGGATTATTACATCCCGTATTGCCAGCGCAAGACCAGATGTTGGATCAGAGTTTCTCCTTCAAGCCATCACTATCGCCGTTTTAGGTGGTGTGAGTATAAGCGGAGGAGAGGGAACAGTTCTGGGAGTTTTGGGGAGTGTAATAGTAGTGACTATTCTTTACAATGGATTAGAACTGGCTGGCATCAATCCAATATGGCAACTTGGAGCTTTGGGAGTAATCCTAATTGGAAGTGTCTTTTTGAATAAGATCCTGCTAGAGAGGAGAAGATTATGATAAGAAGGATATTCTTTATAGTCCTTCCTATCTTTCTTGTCATTTCTTTTGCGAACTCTGGATATTGTGCTACAAACCCTGTAGTGAATATCCAGATTGATGGAGAATACACCAATGAGAATAGATTAACCAAACTTGTTGATGAGTTAGTCAAGAGAGATATGAATGCTACAGTATATGTATCTACAATGTTTGTGAATGATTTCAGGGATGTTGTTAAAGATATAGCAGGTTTAGGATTTGAGATTGCTATACATGGATATAAAACAGGTGAAATATTAGAGAGCTTAGAACCTGACGAGCAGGAACGAAGAATAAAAAGCACATACATTGCCTTACAGGGCTGTCTTTTCTGTGAAAAGTCTCCGATTATGATATTGGGTTTTAGACCACAGTATTTCTCCCAAAACGATATAACATATAGGATCCTAGATGAGATGGGTATTTTCTATGATAGTGGTTTTATTGAGTCTATGATTTATCTCCCTGGCTTTGAACACTATTCGAAGCCATACAGAGTTGAAGGGCATAGATTTTATGCCGTCCCGATAAGTTCATACTACTATGAACCTGTTAAAGATAGGGTCTATCTCTGTGATATGTCGATAAAGAATAAATATAAACTCAATGCTGATCAATGGTTAGAGGTATTAGAAAAGAGATTAGAGATATCTATAAAGACAGGGGAACCTATGGTTATAATCATCCACGACCTTATTACAGGGATAGATGATTCGTATTTTAACACATTTATTAAATTTCTCGATGAGATTAAAGAGAAGGGGATAAAGACCGTTTCCACTGCCGAGTTGGTGAATATTTATAAATAATGTAGGAGGGATGAATTATGTCTAATGGAACTATTGAAAGGTCCTTTTTTGGAATAACAGGTGAAGGTATTCCAATATACCAATATGCCTTGACAAATGATAATGGCATTATGATGAAGGTGATTCCCTATGGCTGTATTATTACAGAACTCTGGATTCCAGATAAAAATGGCATACTGGATGATATAGTTCTTGGATTTGATAGTCTAAGTGATTATGAGGTCAACAGTCCATATCTTGGGGCTCTTGTTGGAAGATATGGTAACCGTATCGCTGATGGGAGATTTACAATTGAAGGGATAACCTATCAGTTGGCACTCAACGAAAAGGGTAAGCCGAACCATCTCCATGGAGGTGTAAAGGGTCTGAATAAGGTTGTTTTTAAGGCGATCCCTATGAAGACCCCATATGGACCTGCCGTTCGATTGAGATACTTAAGTCATGATGGAGAAGAGGGCTATCCTGGAAATCTGGACCTGACTGTAACCTATACACTTACCAATAAGAATGAACTTAGGATTGACTATCTTGCCACTACCGATAAGCCTACACCTCTTAACCTGACAAATCATACATATTTTAATCTCTCTGGAGAAGGTTCTGGCGATATATTAGACCATGAATTTGTAGTAAATGCAGAATACTATACTCCAGTAGATGAGAATCTAATACCAACTGGTGAGGTGGCTCCTATAAAAGGAACTGGTATAGATTTTACCACTCCTAAAAGACTTGGAGAGAGGATAAAAGAATATGCTGATCCACCGTTTGGAGGATATGACCACAACTTTGTCCTAAATAAGAAAGAGAAAGGCATTGATTTTGCAGGTAAAGTGCAAGATTATAAGTCTGGAAGGGTAATGGAGGTATATACTACTGAACCTGCATTACAACTGTATACTGGGAACTGGCTTGATGTTAAGGGAAAAGAGGGGAAATACTACAAGCAGTATTATGGGCTCTGCCTTGAGACACAACACTATCCTGATTCTCCAAATCATCCAAACTTTCCATCTACAATCCTAAGACCAGGAGATGTCTATTCTTCGACTACTATATATAGGTTTGGATGTGAGTAATGGATGAAATGTTACTATGTCTATATAATGACAAATAAAAATAATTCAGTGTAGATAAGCTCATCTACTATGAGGTTTTTGATGACCCAAACAATGCAATTGCAAGAGAAAAACAAATTAAAGGTTTCTGTTTGACTTGATATATATAGATGTGGTAAAATTTGAACAAATATATCTGAAGGGAGGAATATGTATGAAAAGAACAAAGGCAAAGGAAGGATTTACCCTGATAGAGCTTATGATTGTTATAGCAGTCATAGGCATTCTAGCAGCCGTTTTGATTCCTTACACATTTAGGGCACAGGATAGGGCTAGAGAAACTGGTGTGTTAAATGCAGCCCGAGCGATTCAAACAGGGCTTGAGATGTATGCATCAAATCAGACAGGCTTTCCGTGGTATCCTAATGATGCCACATCTATTAAAAGTCTTACTACTCTAGTATCGCCAGCACCCAATAATCCATTCAGTGCAACGGGGTATTTGAGTGCTGTTACTGGTGATACTTCTCCATTCGTTTTAGGAGGAACAGCTACTGGTAATCCCGGAGTAATCGTATATCAAACCGATGGTAACTCTTATACACTAATTCCCTACGGGGCTCAAGGTTCTAACACACTTGGTAGCCCTCTTGCAGGCGGACGTTAAGAAGATTTAAATCCTGAAGGGGGGCTTTAAGCCCCCCTTTTATTTTTCTTCTATCCTTTTAATCAGAGTGAGAAGTTCCTTTATCTCTTTTATCTCATACTGAGGGGTCTCTTCTTTCGATTTTGGGGTAGATGGATATCTATCATTCCAGTGAAACCATACAGATATAAGACCAAGTCTATTTGCCCCAACTATATCTCTTTTGAGGTTGTTCCCCACCATTAAGACATTTCTATACTCAGCCTCTTCTATCCCCAATGAATTGAGCGCATATAGAAATATTCTAGGGTCAGGCTTTTCATATCCAAGCTCTTCCGATATGGCAAAGCAATCAAAGGAATCCATTAGCTTATACTTGGAGAGGACATTTTTATATGTGCCTATCCTTGTATCAGCCACCAAGCCAAGTTTATAGTTAGATTCTTTTAAGGACCTTATCACCTCTTCTATTCCATCTATAAGCCTGGCATCGTGAGTAACTCCAAATATATCCTTTATCTCTGTCACCTCGTTCATTATAGTATCACCTAGGTCGAAAAATATTGCTTTTATTTTCATTTATCTTCCCTCCATTACAATAAATAAGGGGGGGGCAGGTCTTAAGACCTGCCCCCCCCTTGGTTCTTTTATAATCTATTTCTGTTTAAAGAAGAATGTCTCTGGGGCATATGAGGTGAATCTTCTCAGGTCCCATCCCCATAGACCTTTTTCTGGAACATTCCTCAGGTTATTCCTTACTATAACTGGATGTGGGGCAAGCCCAACGGTACCAATGGTCCATAGATTCTCTGCATTGGATTTTAGTATCTCCTTAGCTAGTCTTATTCTCTCCTTCTCATCCATAGTGGTTTTCATCCTGTCCCAATCCTCTCTTATCTTCTTTATCTCGGGTGGAGGTTCTTCTCCAGCCTTACCTCCTGAAGCAAACCATCTTGCCCATTCAACACACCAAGGAGCTTCGCTCCTTACCTCTGTAGGTACCCAATAATAGGGCTCAACTGTGAATAGGAAACCAGCCCTATCTGCATGCCATAAGCCAAACTGTATAAGATTTGCCGAGGTCCTCTGACTCTTCAGACTACCACTAATCTCTTTGGCGGTTACCTTTATTCCTAATGCATCCCAGTAGTGTACCGCCATCTCTGTGGTCTTTCCCTTCGGGGTCTCCCCTTCTTCATATTCAAGGAGAATCTCTAGCCTTTTCCCATCTGGTCTTAGACGATATCCGTCTGGTCCCTTTTTAAGTCCCATCTCATCCAATAGTCTGTTTGCTTCTTGAGGGTTATATTCTATATATGCCTTGGCAAATGATTCATCAAAGTATGGAGATTGAGGAATTACGGTTGCCTGCCTTGGTGTAGCCCTACCAAGATATAGGAGTTGGTTTATCTCGTTTCTGTTTAATCCCAGGGATAGGGCTTTTCTGAACCTCACATCTCTAAATATATCTCTTAAAACAGGGTCTTCTTTATATGTGAGGTTTAATTGATAGGCAACATCAGCACCTATTATTGACTGCCATAGAAGGACTCTATAGTTTCCCTTGTCCTTGTTCTCTACATAGAATGGATAGTTCTCCATCGTGGTATTTAATTCTGCTATATCTACCTCGCCAGATGCTATCTTCACATTTGCTACCTCAGGATTTGATATGTCTGTCACAGAGACCTCATCGATATAGGGGAGTTGGTTACCAGCGGTATCTACCTTCCAATAGTATGGATTTCTCTTTAAAACAACATGGTCCAGCTCCTTCTTCTCTATATAGAAGGTCTGTAAGGTGGGAGCTCCAGGTTGTATTGCCATTCCCCCTCCGCTATAGTAGTCCGCATACTTCTGGAAATACTTATACCAGGTATCAAATCCTTCCTTCTTTGCCTGTTCCATAATCTTGTCCATAGGTGTATATTTGGGATGGAATTTCATAAGGTAATGTTTTGGGAGGAAGAATCTACCGGCTACACCTGCTGAGTGAGCCAGATGTATAATAGCTACTGGATATGGCACTGCAAAATGTGCTCTTACCGTATAGTTATTTACCTTTTCCAGTTTCATAAGTTTTCCACCTGGAGACCACTCTACTGGTTTGGTTGGAGTGAGTTCATTATTCTGAAGAACATCCTCATACCAGAACATAATGTCATCTGCTGTAAATGGCTCTCCGTCAGACCACTTCATCCCTTCACGTAGGTATATAGTCAATACCTTACCATCCTGAGAGAACTTCCATCCCTTAGCTATATTGGGCACCACCGAGAATCCATCTGGACCTACCCTAAGAATCCCCTCATGAGGTCTAAGTGCCTCCGTGTCACCATATCCATTTATAGGACCTATAACTCTAGCCGTTCCCCCATATTGTCCTATTTCTTCTACCGGGTCTATCACTATGGGTTCTTTAGGAAGTCTCTCTTTCACTGGGGGAAGCTTCCCTTGCTTTACAAGTTCTGCTAATACTGGAGACTCACTAAACTTTGATATCCTCTTACCTGTCGCCTTTAGGTAATCGGTAGGGGTATTGTATTGTTTATGAAATCTAAATTCCTGGGCAGATAGAGGAACTAGAAACATTAAACATAGGCTCAGCACTAATGCCAGTGAAACTAGTTTATAGATTCTCATTTCTAAAACCTCCCTCTCTATTTATTCTTAATATCATAATATATGAAAACGTATTCAAAGTCAAGGGCCTCCCTTGACCACTCTACTGTTCTAATGATAGAATAGAAACAACTTCAAGGAGGGAAGATGGTAATTTTCTTAGAAGTATTAGTAGTTATAATGGGTGTTATCATAATTTATCTTTTCACCAGAAGAGTTAAGGAGACATCGTTAGAAGATATTGGTGCTATAAAAGCCCAGACTGAACATATCTTGCGTACCCTTCAGGAGACCTATACAAAATTGGAGGCTCAGAGGATTCTGGATGAAGAACTACAGAGGACTACCAGAAAGATAGAGAATGCCCTCCTGGGGAGTAAGTCCCGAGGAGAGATGGGAGAAAATATAATATATGAGGCATTAAAACAGTTTCCTCCAGATATGATAGATACAAATTTTAAGGTAAATGGAAAACCTGTTGAATATGCAATAATCTTAAGCGATGGGAAGAGGCTACCTATAGATTCTAAGTGGATTTTGATGGATGAGGAAAAGGATATCTCTGAACCTGAGGTTGAAAGAATAATAATCCGTAAGGCTAAAGAGGTGATGCAGTATATAGACCCAACAACTACTATTCCATTAGCCATAGCTGCGGTTCCAGATAGTGTTTTCTCTATGTGCAGACAGGCTCACATCAGGGCTTATAGAGAGAATAGGGTTCTTATAATGCCTTATAGTATGACTATTCCCTATGTCCTTGCCTTATACACTCTTCATAAGAGTTATTCTAAGAGTATAGATATAGAGGCTTTACATAGCTATCTGAGTGAGATGAACTCCTCTCTAAATAGATTGGAGACTGTTCTAGAAAATAGTATTGCGAGGTCAATTACTATGGCAAATAATGCCTATTCAGAGTGTAAGCAGATAGTATCAAAGATGAAAGGGGCAGTAGAGTATCTAGAGAATTCTAATAAAGTGGAGGGAGAAGATGGAAAAGAAACTTTATAGGTCAAGAAAGCAGAGGATTCTTGCTGGAGTATGTGGGGGGATAGCAGAGTATTTTAATGTAGACCCGGTAATAATAAGACTTATTATGATACTCCTCGTTTTTGCTAATGGTCTTGGGATACTCTTCTATATAATAGCAGCTATTATTATCCCGGAGAATCCAGAGGAAAGGGGAGGTACTGAGGGTACAGTAGTAACACCACAGGAAACTAGAAATCCAATAGTTTTAGGTCTTATCCTTATAATATTGGGGATAGTTGCTGCTTTTTGGTCTTGGGGATTTCCCTGGGTTCATATGAGTCCTGGGATATTCCTGGGAATTATTCTGGTGATATTTGGACTCTACTTCTTGGTAAGAGGGTGGAAGTAATTGTACGATGTCATAGTGGTTGGTGCAGGACCTAGTGGAGCAAGCAGCGCATTATTTCTTGCCAGAAAAGGTGTAAATGTCTTAATATTAGAGAAGAAAAAGGTCCCGAGGTATAAGGTATGTGCAGGGGGGACTGCAAGGTTTACCTTTGACCTATTGGATGTTCCCCCCAAATATTTTGATGCATTTCAGATAGAAAATCTTGAGATTATATATGACAATGAACGTAAAACCTTTACCGTACCTTCTGATAGTATATTTACCGTTCTTAGAGACCAGTTTGATTATAAACTTACAGGATTGGCTTGTGAGAGTGGGGCTAATCTGATAGACGGGGAGGAGGTGATAGGGGTAAGAGAAGATGGCAATAGTTTAACGGTAAAGACTAATCTTGGACATACATTTACCTCTAGATATATAATAGGGGCGGATGGAGTTGGCTCTATAGTGGCGAGGTTTTTAAAAGAGGATTTTAGATACCCAATGCCATTGGCAATCCAGAAGGATGTGCCGGAGAGAGAACCTCCTCATACTCTTCGCTTATTTATGGGATTGGTTCCAATGGGTTATGGTTGGATATTTCCCAAGGATGGAAGGCTTTCTATAGGATTAGGGGCATATAAGTTCCCTCCAAAGGAGATGTCTAAGATACTTCAATCTATTCTAAAGAGATTTTCTTCCAATGATTCCAGGCTTCTAGCACATCCTATCCCTTTCTATAGAGGAAGAAGAAAGATAGCAAATGATAGGGTACTGCTGGTGGGAGACTCCGCCAGACTGGTAGACCCGTTTAGTGGAGAAGGGATAAGAAATGGAATAAAGAGTGCCAAAATAGCTAGCGAGGTAATACTAGATGCGTTGAATAAAAAGATATCTCTACAATCTTATCAGGAAAGGGTATACAGGGCTATGGCAAGAGAGCTCTTTATCTCCTGGATTATAAGTGGTATATTTTACAGGTTTCAGAGAAGGATATACCAGAAACTGGATGGATATAGCATAGGTGATGTTTTGGCAAATCTATTAAATGAAAGGACCAGTTATTCTCATATATTAAGAAGGATATTTAGATTATAGTTATTCCCAGGCATCTATTTTTTCTGTTATCCCTTTTGTCATCTTTATAGAAATATAGATAACAATTAAAGATACCAGTACTGGTATCCCTATCCCAATGATGTTCTTATATTGTCCCTGGAGTACGGTAGGGCTTGTGTATACGGTAAATGGCGCTATAATACCAGCTACTATGCCCATAGTAGTTAGTTCTATAGTAATGACCTCACCTATCCTGAATATATTCCTAGAGCTTATGTCTCTAGTAGGGTCTTTAAAGAAAAACCTTATTGCCAATATTCCAGAGTAGAGGAATGCGATAGATATCATAGGTATGGTAAGGAGTATAATACTATTTAGATTGAATATGTATATAGAAAAAATCGTGATTGCCAGATATAGAAGAGAATATATGAGGGATGGGATGAGAACCTTCCATAAGAGGAGATTTTTGAGTTTTATGGGAAAAAGTCTAGGTAGAGGCCAGACTTTTTTCTCCATTACTAAAAGATGCGCCGTTATATAGCTACAGTAAAAGCTAGCTATGGTAGCCATCACCAGGATAGCTCCGGTATAACTCTTATTCCCTATTAGTATTATTAAGGGAAATACGATAGAGTAGAGGAGCATATATATACTCTGAGGATCGCGGTATAGCAATTTTATATCCTTTGTAAAAAAAGGAGAACCTGATGAACCTTTGGAGAACGAGACCTTTTTACTATTCTTAGAGCTCATTGATTCTATTACTAATGTATCTGATATCTTATATACCAGAAGTCCAAAGAGCATAGAGATTCCTAAGAGGAAAAAGCCCTTGATGGGTTCTCCTCTTATCATAGAGATTAGCCAGCCTGTAGGAAGGATGTAATATAGGATGTTCTCCAGATATGTCTTACTGCTATAGGTGAGATTTTTTATCCCTTCTATAGAAGAGGTGTCAGGTTTTATCACATTCAGTATAACTACATATACTAACACAGTTAATAGATAGATAAGGTTTGATAGTATCTTGGCAGATGTTCTTGACATAACCTTTGAGACTATAGCTCCAAATAGGAGAGAGACCGTTATAAGAAAGATAATAAATAGTATGCCAGCTACAGAACCAATAACCCATCCCTTTCCAATTGCTATGGAATATGCTATACATCCAGGAAGGATAAATCCTACCGCAGGTATAGAGTATATAATACTATCTATCGCTTTAAAGAGGAATATGCTTGTTCTTTTTATAGGAAGTGTAAGGAGAAGATATACATCACTACTCCCGAAAAGATTAAAGACTATGGTAGGGGCATACCCTAGGATAAAAAGAATGCTTGAGGAGGTTATAAACATAGAGAATAATAACTCAGATAGTTCCATAGGGAGGTTCTTTAAGGGTGCATATATAACAAAACCTACTGGTAGTCCAAAGGCTATAGCCGGTATTATATATCCTATCCAGCTCAGATTTATCCTGTGGCTTGATGTTTTTCTCCTTTTTGATAGAGATATATATCTGAATAAGATAAGAAGGTCCTTCATTGTAACGCCTCTAGGATGGAAGAGATATCCTCCTCCCCAGTAAGTTCGAGGAATAAATCCTCTAAGCTAATATGTCCTTCTGAACTTAATGCCCTTAATTCCTTAAGGGTTCCTTCTGCTATAAGCCTACCCCGATTTATAATTCCAATCCTGTCGCACATCTTTTCTGCTATCTCTAGAATATGTGTGCTCATAAATATAGTAGAACCATCTTGAGAATACCTCTTTAATAGCATCTTGAGGAGTTTCACTGACTTGGCATCAAGCCCAACAGTAGGCTCATCAAGGAATATCACCTTTGGATTTCTCAGAAATACAGAGACAACCATAAGCTTTTGCTTCATTCCGTGCGAATAGTCGCCTATATATCCGTCCAGATAATCTATACCAAAAGCTTCACAGAGGTCCTTAAGCCTCTCTAAAATCTTTATCCTCTCCAGCCTATAGATATCTATTATAAAATCTATAAACTCCTTACCCCTTAAGTTCTCATAGATTCTAGGCTCATCCGGAACAACCCCGATCAGCCTCTTTATCTCTATCTCCTCTGAACTCATATCAAGTCCAAGGACCTTTATCCTTCCAGATGTAGGTCTGAGTGTTCCAGTGAGCATCCTTATTGTAGTTGTCTTTCCAGCCCCATTTGGACCTAAAAAGCCGTATATCTCTCCCCTCTTTATCCTGAGATTTAAATCCTCTACAGCAGGTACCTCCCCAAATCTTTTGGATAGATTATAAGCCTCTATTGCATATAACTGTTCCATAGGATAGATTGTAACATACCAGATATATAGATATCAAATCCATCGAACTTTTGCTGGTTGCATTCATATAATTAAAAAAGATTAGCTTCATACATCTTTCATCTTTTTCTTGATATAATTATATCTAAGGAAAGATATATGAAGCTAAGAAGATATGAAGGACAGGAAGATAAAGATCTTATATTATGGGCTCAAGAAGGTGATGAGAAGGCATTTGAAGAACTTGTAAAGAGATATTCAAATCAGGTGATAAATCTCAGCTCTCAGATAATGGGTTCTTCTGATGAGGGTTGGGATATGGCACAAGAGGTATTTATATCAGTATGGAAGAATATAAAAAGTTTTGATAGAGATAAGAATTTTTACCCTTGGATAAGGAAGATTACAATAAATGCCTGTTATGAGGAGTTAAGAAGGAGAAAGAGGGAAAGAACGATCTCACTTGATAATGTAGAGGATAACGAGCCAAGTGTAGACCTGCCTGATATAACATATTCACCAGAGGAGATCTTTGATAAGAAAGAGATAAACGAGGTTCTGGCTACACTTATAAATACACTGCCAGAACACTATAGGATTACCCTATGGTTAAGGGTGGTAGAGGACCTGAGCTATGAAGAGATAGCACAACAGCTGAATATAAACATAGGGACGGTAAAGTCTAGGATAAATATGGCGAGAAAACTGATGAAAGAAAAGTTATCAATGTATTATATGGAGGAGAAAGATGAAACATCCTCGTTTTGAGGATCTATCGGCGTTTATAGATGGAGAGCTCCAAGATGAAGAGATGATGGAGGTTAAAGCCCATATAGATGTTTGTAAAGAATGCAGAGATAGGGTTGAATTCCTCCTTGCTTTAGATAAGGGGATAAGAGAAACGCAGGAAAAATGGGATGTAGATAGATTTACTTCTGAAGTAATGGAGAGGATCCATCCTCCTGTAGGAAGACGCAATCTTATTCTTAAGGTTGCTACTATTGGAATAGCTGCTTCTATAATATTTGGTTTTGCATTCACTAACATAAGGGATTCATATAGAGAGAATCTAAATAAAGAGAAGTATCAACTTATAACCCAGCATCAGATTATTTCATCTGGGGATATGGGGATTATCTTTATATCGGAAAGGAAATGAAGAGACTTTTACTTATTTTAATCTTACTATTAAACCTGGGGCTGGTAGATAAACCATCTAAGACCCTTTTAGACGAGTATATAGCCAGTATAGACCCTCCAGTTGATTATTCTGCTACAATGGAGATCAAAGTAGGAGGTTCTTCAGATAAGGTGGATGTATTAAAGATAGGAAACTATACGAGCCTCTCATTGAAATATAATAACTCCAGGATATATGTAATAAAAAGAGGGGAGGAATATTCAATAGTATCTGATGTCCCTGTAAACATAGGAGCACTTCTATGGGCTTATAGATTTTCTAAAGATACCTCACTGATACTGAAAAACTATGACGTAATATTTAATTCATACGAGACAATAGGTAAGATAAAGACCGTAAAGATATCGTTCAATCCGAAATATGAAACTGGGATAAAAAGGACCGTCTGGATTAGTGAATCTCCAAAGGTCCTCATAAAACTAGAGGATCGAGATTATAATGGAAATCTTATAAGAACAAAGGAGATGATAGATATAACATTTAATCCTTCCCCTGCCAAGAAAAAGGTGATAGAGTCTCTATTCAATAAGGGGGTAAAGATTCCAGAAAGAGAGACACTCCTCTCTCCTTTGTATGCAAGCAGAGAATTGGGATTTAACCTGATTATTCCAGAAAATCTTCCCTCTGGATATCAGCTTATAGGGGCAGATATACCTCAGGATGGGGTAGGACAGTTAGTTTTTACAGATGGGATAGGTTTCATATCTCTCTATCAGATCAGGGTCCCTTGGTGGGCAAGGGAAAACACCCCTCCAGAAGAAAAGGATGTGATAGAATGGGAAGACTCTGGAGTACACTTTATACTTGTAGGAGACCTATCTCCTGATAAACTAGTGAATATGGTAAATAATAAGAAGAGATAATACTGGGGGGCTCCCCCAGTATTATCTTATGGATGTAACCTCTTATACTTTGCCTCGAGTTGCTCTCTTGTCTCTACGTGGTCAGGGTCAGGCTGGGGTGCACCTACTGCACACACAGATGCACACTGTTGGGTATCATAGACGGGAACACACTCTGTGCATTTTTCAGGGTCAATAACATAGGGTGACCCTTCTGTTATAGCCTCATTAGGGCACACAGCCACACAAGCCCCACACTCTATACAATCAGCAGTAATCTTAAAAGCCAATACAATCACCTCCAAGAATAAAAACTACGGCTAAAAGAATACAACAAATAAGAAGCTGTGTCAATGGATGAATATCGGATTAGTTATAGCTATTAATTCTCCACCCTTCCAGAACTCGATGTAAACATAACCTGGTTCTTCTGGCTTGAATTCTATCTCTCCTATAGATGTGTTCTTTATAGATTCTACCTCCCTACCATTATAGATAACCCTTAGGTCTGAGTCTTTAGAGATTGAATAGTTTAGGTCAATAGGCGTCTTAGATGTCTTTATACTATCTCCAATAGTGGCATCGCCAATGCTAAAGTTGACCTCTGGGCCTCTGGTAATGTAGACCCTTCCTTTCCTTATAGAATCCAAAAGGTTGGGAAGGTTTAGTTCTTCTACCAGAACATACGTTATAGGAACATCAGGATATATATCATTTAATGAATGGATATCTGTAGAGCCTAGTCCAACTATTCTATATCCTCTGTTTAATAGGGTTCGCCATAATTTTAAGGCTTCGGTATTTTCATGTCTTCTCTGACTAAACGTACCTGCCCATATCTCTAGGGCATCTACATACCTCCAATCTACATCCATTATACATCTACAACCAGTACATACGGGGTCTCCTATAGTAAATGGATGGGCTACACAGAATAATCCTCCCTGGGAATGGACTGATTGAGAGATTTCAGCTATTCCTTTTTGAGGATTTATCCTGTCCCATTCTATATATCTGGTTGTTCCAAAGGCTGTAAAGTGTCCCCAAAATGTGGTGAATTCCACTCCTGGCAGTAAAGGGAAGTTTTCACTTCTAGCTGTCTCCCATCCAGAGATTTTATTGTGGTCAGTGAGAAAGATAAAATCAAGTCCTCTATCTATGGCGTTCCTTACTAACTCCTCCACTGAGAGGACTCCATCACTGTGTTTGGAGTGGGAATGAAAGTCACCCTTAACCCAGCCACTTTTATATCTCTTCTCTTTCCAAACAGGATTATACGAGCTGGCTATTTCTGGTATATCAAAGCCCATCTCTTTCTCATTGAGTTCAATATTCAATTCTAAGTGACACCTATTGATAATAGCGTGAGTTTCAACTACAAGTCTCCATATACCAGGATGGACCTTACCAGCGACACAGCCAAAGGAACTGACATTATTGCCTATTTTTATTGGAATTCCATTAGAGATTCTACTATCACCCGTGCCTCTAAAGTTCCCTAAGGGGTCGAAAACTCTAAAGTTTATAAGATTTCGCACTGGAATAAACTCTGCCATAGTCTTCTCTAGAACAGACTCCGGAAGGGTATCTACATCTAGAGGAGTGTCGCCCTGATTTAGGTAGACTCTCAATGCAGACCTGGCTAACTCTTTAGAAATGTCTTTGTCAACAGCATCTGGTAGGTAAAACCCTCGAATTATTATCTCTTCTACCCCTTCTTTTACCTCGAATGTTATAGGAAAGTGTTGTTTGGTATCTTTCTCTGTAAAATCAAAAATAAAGGTATACTGTGCCATCTATAGGTCTCCTTTCTTAAATTTTCAGGATTACATTTTAACATATCTAGTACTAAAGGACAAATTCTATATCCGAAAGGATTATATTCTCTGCCTATACATCGGATAGTAATGGAATCTCAAGGGTATTATCCTGTATATAGGAGATGAAGATGAAAAAATTATTTTTAGTAGTTTTAATCATCTTAATAGGGCAAGGGGTGGCATTTGGAGGAGAGACCAGCAAGCAATCTTTGGTTACATTTTCATTTTCTAAAACCCAGATAGAATTCGATATAAATGATATAACAAAGCCATATACAGAGACTGTTAATGTAGGTATATCCGAAGGTATAGATAAAATAGAGACGTTCTGTCAGATAGACCTCCCAGGTATTCCAAAGGATAGAATACTTATAGCTTTTGGTATAAACCCAATGGATATAAGTTTTTCGCCAGCTAATAGAGATATTCGACTTGCAAAGGGAAAGGGTAATTTCCTCCTCCCTATGAGTATAAGGTTTATACCCTCTTGGCAGGATAAACCGGGAAGATACGAGGGAAGGATTAAGATTCTATACAGGACAGATTCTGGTGATGCTATTGTAGGTTCAACTATCCCTATAGTTATAGATATCCAGCCTGTTCTTGTTATTACCGTATGGACAGAGCCTAGATATAGCGAGGATCTGGAGATATCTTTTAGGGTTCCTTCACCTGGAGAATGGAAGTCAAGGGAGAAACTTTGGTTTCTTATAGGGACAAACTATAACTCCTGGAATCTCCAACTTAAGGCAAACCCCCTTATCCATGAGAAGTTTCAGGATATAATGATTAATCCTGAGGATCTATCTATTAGAGTAAGAAATGGCAACTACCAGACTCTGGCTAATCCGGTAATAGTATCCTCAGGGAGTGGTGGGTCCAAGATAACTATAGGTCCAATAGAATTTAAACTTAAAGTAGACCCAAAGACTAGAGCTGGAGATTATACGGGCAACTTTGAGTTTACCTTCTTTGGAACGCCAAGATGAGAGGAAAGGTTAGTCTAATGGGAAAGATAGTGATATGCACAGCACTAGCAACATCTGCCTTCCTGGCAGAGGATGTTTTGGGAGAGATAAGGATCTCCATCTCACCACCTGTATTGGACATATCTTTAAAGCCTGGAACAAGTTATGACTTTACCATATTCTTGACCAATCTAGGGGATACACCGTTAAGTATAGTATCTAAGATTCTTCCTTTTACGCTGGACGAGTTTGGAACACTTGTCCTGCTGGAAAAGCCTGATGAATGGAGCTGTGTAGATTGGATAAAACTCGAAAGGGATAGGTTTGATATACAGCCAAATAGTACCATCTCAGTTAAAGGTAAGGCCATTGTCCCCTGGGGAGTGGCAGGGGGGAGACATTCAGCTGTGGTCTTTGAGGTGAGCAGTAAAGAGACCAGAGATGGGATGGGAATAAGGATAAAGAGTGGAACATTAGTATTTATTTCTGTGCCTTTTACTGAAAAGAAGGATGTTGTTATTGTATCTTTCTCTGGTAAGAGGGATACATCAGGAAGTATTCTATTCTCTATCCTTGTAGAGAATAGGGGAAATACCTATGTAAAGGTAGAGGGAGATATCCTTATAAAGGACTCTCTAGGGAGGATAGTAAGAAGTATTCCCATCAAGGATGATTATTTAGTTCTTCCCCAGGGGAAGAGGTTAATACAGAGCGATTGGGATGGAGCTTTTCAGGGAGAATTTAGTGCGAATGTAAGATTGAACTATGGGGGACATAGACCTGTGGAGGCATCTACCCAATTTCTGGTAGAGCCCAGTGAGGAAGGTGGAAAATGAAGGTTTATCTCTTAGTGTTCCTGCTTTTGGTAGTAGCCGGAAGTTGTTTGGGGGTAGATTTATATAGATATGATAGAGGACAATGGATAAAGCTTTCAGAGCCGAATGAATATGGTTCGGTTGAGATTGTAGGAGAACCGGTCGGTGGATACTGCAACAGATCTAACTGGGATATAGGGGTATCTGTAAAGGCAATAATAGAGACCCCTCCGAATTTTAGTTTTACAAAGACAGCAGTTGCCAAGACTTCGAATATAGAGACTCTTACTGATGGTACATTTAGAGTTCCAAATAGACAGTATGCAGAGTGGGAAGTAACGATCCAGTTATTTTCAGATAGCCCGATAGATAATGTGGTCATCACCGATAACTTTGGCGGGGAGTTTGGAGTTGAACGTATCTCTGTCTCAAGAGGGACGGTAGAATTTAATTATTCAGGGGCAACAAAGAAGGTATCTATAAAATGGATAATAGGTAACAGTTTTTCTGGTCCTGCCAGTTTAGTCCTGAAGGTTTATACAGATAAGAATCCAGCAGGTAAGCAGGAGTTTACTTCTAGTGGAACACACTTTCTAAACTCGGGCTCAGTGTTGAAGTATAGGATTGGTAATACACAGTACTCTGTAAATGTTCCAAGTGTAATAAAGGTGGTTTCATATGGCAGTTAACGAGATGATAGGAAAATCTATTAGCACCTATTATCTGTTGACATATAGTTGTTTAAGACTAACTTGGAAGGAGGTGAAAAGATGAAAAGGAGTAGATTAGGAATGTCAGTAAAAAATTTAGAGAGAGGAGGTGGAACAATGAGAAAGATACTATTAGTAACATTAGTGGCAGGTTTATTGATGAGCCTGGTAAGTCTAGCATGGGCACACTCTTACGATATTTCCCAGGCGCCTGAGACAAAAGTATGGAAATGGGATGGACAAAATTCGCGTTGGGTTCAGGAACCCACGGGTGGTGTCGGGGCTAATGCCAGAGCCTGGCATCAAGGGGACCGGCCTTGGGGCGAGTGCAATAAACCAATATGGGACATAGAAGTCAATAATCATGCATCGGTTGCTCAGTGGATACATTGGAGCCTTAGTGCTAGGGGTTGGCAGTTCAGGATTAGAAAGCCAGGTATATATGTCGCAGATTGTATCACTTTTTCCATCAATTCCAATGCAGATGTTAATATGAAATTCACTGGCTTCGGTGATCTGGAGAAGCAGGACAACCCTGGTCAGGGTGAGCTTATAGAGACATGGTATGCCTTTAACAACGATTCGGATACCCCACCAACTAGTGGTTGGTATAAAGCAGGAGAGCTAAATAGTCTTCCAACAATTACACTTCTTGTAAATAATCTCCCTATAGGAGGTGGGTATCATCTATGGATAAAGATCAATGTAAGAGATAGAGATGGAGATAACTATCCCAAGACAAAGGCATGCGAGTATCAGAATGATGGTCATATACTGCTCGCGGTAACAGTGCTTAAGAACTGGATAGACTCCGAGGGAAATTTCATAGTCCCACAACCAGCAATCCCAGGGACTGTGGTTCCTACATTTCCATCATCTAGTGATTAGTGGATCAATAATGTTATGACCTGTTCAGCTTTTGTAAGGCTCTCCCTTTTGGGGGAGCCTTACAGCTTAAAGAGTGAAAGGAGGCAACAGGAATGGATAAGAAGAGATCTCTATTTATAGTAGCAATCTCTATAATATTAGTTCTCTCTTTTATGAATCCGGCTTTTTCAGCTGTTAATATAAGTGTAACACCCCTTTTTAATGAGGTTAGTTCATATCCAGGGGTATCCAATAAGTTTGAGATACTTCTGGTAAATGAGAGCGACCCAAATACTGTAGGAAATTTCAGAATAAAGCCAATTCCGGTTAAGGTAAATAGAGCAGGTTATTTTCAGCCTCTGGGTAAGGATGAGACAAATCCCTGGGATTGCAGTGAGTGGCTCAAGGTTTCCCCCGCTGAAGTAACCCTGAAGGGACAGGAGGGGAAGGTCATTGAGTGTACTGTAACTATACCGAGAGGGGTCTATGGTGGAAGGTACTGCGCAATACTTTTTGAGCTTTTACCTGAGAAAAAGGCAACCACTGTAGAAGAGGAGGAAAGTGTTGCCAGTCTGAATGTCTCCACCCAGATACTGAGTATAATAAGTATCTCCATCCTTGGAGGAAGGATTGAGCGAAAGGTAGCCCTTTCTCAATTTAGTGTAGAGAATGTGAAGATAGACAATAATAATATGATGTCATTTACCGCATTATTAAAGAACCAGGGGAATATTACAGTCCAGACTAAAGGAACACTCCTTATAAAGTCAAGACTCGGTAGAAGGATTAGAGAGGTCCCTCTTGGTGGTGGAATGGGACTTTTATTCCCAGGGGCAGATGGTGAACTCAATAGCATCCTGAGGATACTTCCTCCTGGAGAGTATATTGCCGAGGCAACGATAAGGTATGGGGTTCCTACTGCATTAAAGGCAAGTATACCATTCAGCATAACCACTGGTGAGGTTAAGCTTGGGACACTGGCGGAAGGGAAAGGGATAGATGTTGTGGCTGAACCCTCCATCCAGGAGATAACCGCTCCGCCAGGGGCATTTAGAAGTTCGGTCATCACCATACAAAATATGAGCAATAGCCCTGTAGATTTGAAGGCATCCGTAAACCCAGTGGCTCTGGGATTAAACGGAGAGATAACTGAAACAGACGATAACAGGTATTCCTGTGCTGATTGGATAAAACTTGATACTAATAGTTTCTCGTTAAAACCTAATGAGAGACGTTCTATCAGAATAAACGTGACTCCTCCTAGAGATATAAAATCAGGTGGCAGGTATGCAAATGTATCATTTGAAGCCTCAAGTCCCACATCTAAAGAAGGGCTTGTTACTACATTAGACACACTATATCTAGTCACTGTGCCAGGCGAGTTAAAGTACTCTGGAGAGGTCCAGGATATAAAACTATTGAATCCTAAGGATTCAGCCTTTCCCCAGTTCTTAGCACTATTTAAGAACACGGGTAATATCCATCTTAAGGCTAGTGCAGTTCTTACGATAAAGACAAAGGAAACTGAGAAGGAGAAGTCTAAAGTGATTACCGAAGAGCTTCCATTCTCAGATGGAGAGGTAATAGTTCTACCTGATGGTACCAGACAGTTTATGCTTCTATACACCCAGACCCTTGAGCCTGGAGAATATATAGCCAGTGTCAGGGTAAACTATGGGGAGAAAAGATGGGCAACCCTTGAGAAGGAGTTCAAGATAGAGGCACAGAAACCTAAAGAGGAGGGTAAAGAATGATAAGAAAGATTATATATATCTTGATAATACTCTTAATCTCTTATAACTATACGATAGTTATGGCAGGCATACCGACGACAAATGAAGACACCTCAATAACAAAAGAGGATGCCTCAATGACGAAAGAGAATATATCAGGGCTAAAGGAAGATCTATCAAAACCTAAACTTATAACCAATGTTTTTATAGATACCGACCTTAGACAGGCATTAAGGGATATATCAGCTCAGGCTGGGGTAAATATTATAGCCGATAATACCATCCAGGGATATGTGACTGCAGACCTTAAGGATGTTCCTGTAGAGAAGGCTCTGGAGATAGTGTTGGCTGGGGGAGGTTATACATATAAGTGGATGGGAGATTACTATCTGGTAGGACTTCCAGATATAAAGAACACTGCATTTAACTCTCTTTCGGTTACTGAACATATAAAGGTCCAGAATATAGATGCAAGTGCAATAGTGCAACTTTTGAATGATTTCTATCAGCCATTTGTAAAGGTTGATCCAGTTAATAATATAATAACTGTTACCGCATCTAAAGAGATAGTAGAGAGGTTAAAATCTGATATAAAGAGATTGGACGTTCCCAAAAAACAGGTAATAATTGAAACGGTAGTAGTAGAATTATCTGAGAACTCTGGGGATAGTTTGGAAGGAGGTTTTAGCTGGACCTGGCCTGTTGGGGAAACCCAGGGTACAGGAACTGGTTCTATAGGATACACCTACCTTCAGGGTATAGTCTACAATCTGGATGCTGCTCAGAAGATATGGGTTAATTTAAAGGCGTTAGCTCAAGAAGGAAAGGCAAAGGTGAAGGCATCCCCAAAGATCTCTACTATAGATGGTAAAGAGGCACAGATACAGCTTGGGAAAGAAGAATATGTGATTCTTACTACAGGGACAGATACCTCTAGTGTTCAGACACTCCAGATGATAAAGGGGGGAATATTTTTAAAGATATTACCCAAGGTGATAGATAATTCAGAGGGTGGTAATGATATAGCCCTTAACATCTCTAGTGAGGTTAGTGATGTAACGATAGGAACTGAAAAGATGCCTACTGCATTAAGAAGAGTAGTATCTACAAATGTAAGGATAAAGGATGGACAGACAGTTGTAATAGGTGGGCTTAAGCAGGAAACAGAAAGAGAGACGGTAGAAAAGGTTCCTATCCTTGGGGATATACCAATTATAGGGGCGTTCTTTTCAAGTAAGAAGACAGTGAAGGATATGAGTGATATATTAGTATTCATAACCTGTAAGGTAGTGAATGAACTGGAAGCTCCAAAAGAATAGGGGGGAGTAAATATTGAAGTGGATAGTATTCCCATTAGTTTTACTCCTTCTAGTCCCTAGGATTGGAAGTTGTGCCACTCTTATTACTGGGACATTTGTAGATGCCGATATTAGAGAAGTTATTGGAGATATAGCGAAACAATCTGGGATAAATATAATTGTAGATAATACGGTACAGGGGATTGTTACACTAGACCTTAAGGATGTAACATTAGAGAAGGCATTAGAAATGGTTACATCTTCTGGTGGTTATGCATACTGTAAAAAGGACGGATACTATATAGTTGGTTCTCCTGATATAAAAGACCCTTCATTTGGAACTCTTACTAAGACAGTATTTTATACCCCTAGATATGTTTCTACAAATCTTATCATTCAGAGGATGGGAGATTCTTTTTCGCCGTTTGTAAAGGCTAATGAGGACTTAAATACAATCTCTATTACTGCTCCGGAAACCCTCATAAATGATATCTTGTATAAACTTAAAGAGATGGACACCCCTTCAAGGGTAATATTAGTAGAGGCGGTATTGGATAGAGGTTATATAAATTCCCAAGAAGATTCATCTATAGAGTGGAATCTGGGATGGAAGATTGGTGGTAATGAGGTTGATGGAGTGTCTGGCATATCTTTCAAGGACCTGAAACTTGGCTATATATACAAGAATAATAATGATATATCGCTCCTTCTTAAAAGTCTGGAGAAAAAGGAAGGTCTTGTTCAACTTGCCCATTCTAAATCTATAGTCCTTGAGGGAGAATCTACAGGGATAAGTTTCGAACAGGAATTCTTTGTAAACCTTGATGGAGAGACTGTCTCTTACTCTCCCATATCTTCTGTGTTTAGTGTTAATATGCACCCTGTAATAAGGGACAAAAAGGTCAGGATAGATGTAAGGATAGAATCGGATTATATAACTGATGCATCTACCAAAAAGAGTGGTGGGGCTACCACAAGTATAGAACTAACTGAAGATAAGGTTGCGATAATAGGAGGGGTTATAGAGGAGAGGGAATCTCTTAGCAGAGAAGGAATGTTTTCCCCTATTATCCCATCAGGGGGAAAAAGCAGGGATTCCTTCACTATATTCCTCTCCAGCAGGATTATTCCAGAGTATGATGATGCCAGTATGGTCTTTGCTACACAACTTGATACATACAAAAAGGAACTAACTACTGAAGACCTTAATACCTCTTCAAAGGGACTGGTTCTTTCAGGTTATCCTGTCTCTATAGCCGATATTGGTGCCAAAGACCCTTTACATCCAGTTATAAGGTCCGGGCTAAAGATAGATGGAATATTGCCTATAGATATGAAAAATACCCTCTCTCTTTCTGCATTATATCTTCCCGATGGTGCCAAAACAGGTAAGATAGAGATAGATTATCCTATCAATAATATAGATACATCGGCAGGTCTTGGATACCGAATATTTACATTAGACCCTGTCTCTCTGAATTGTCTCTATGTATTGATAGATGGAAAGACATATCCGATGGATAATCTTTCTTTAAATGGAAAACTATTTGGGATATTATTAAAAGATAATAGAGAAGATAGTGTAAAAGGGACCGTTGGTTTAAGCCTATCCTCTCAATACAAGGTCTCAGAAGATGTAGATTTAAATCTTGAGTACTTCAGAACCTACCAGAAGGATATACTCTCATCACTGAGATTGGAGCTGGGTATGAAATTAAAATCCCTCCCTAAAATTATTATAGGCTATGATTTGAGGGGGTCTATTTATCAAGATAACCTGTTAGATGACTCTTATGGAAGAGGTGTATATCTAAGAATTGATTGGAAATTCTAGCTATTGACAGATATTATTCAGTAATGATATCATATTAACGATAGATTTTTCTAGAAAGGGGAGGTATAGAAATGGGTATAAAGAATCCCATCTATAGTATCTTACAAGAAGAGAGAGACTCTCCAGAGATTAGAAAGCTCTTGAAGAATTCTTTGGATATGCTGTTAAACCTTCTAAATGGAGAGAGTGGTTCGATTATGCTACTAGACCCAAAGAAGAATGTACTGAATATCCTAAGCTATAGAGGGCTTAAAGAGGAGATTGCAAGAACAGGAGAGGTTTCTCTAGAGGATAGAATCTCGGGATATGTCCTTAAAGAAGGGACTCCATTAATACTTAATAGGGGAGATAAATTTCTGGGTAGGGACCTCCCAAGAGATGATATCAAATCTTCTATTGTGTTACCAATCATATCCAATGGTGAGAAGATAGGGGTTATAAGTGTAAATCGAATAAACCAGGGGGAAGAATTTTCTCAAAGCGACCTTGATTTCGCCCTTCTTCTTACCAGATATGTTTTTGCCCTTTTAGTGAATCTTATAACCTCTAGAAAGATTAGCCAAGAGTTGTCTTATTTAAAGTTAGTGTGTGATGTTTCTAGAGAGTTAAGAGGTCATAAAAAATTGAATTGTCTTGCTCGGATTACTACTGAAGGAATGATGAGGCTTACAGAGGGCGAGTTTGGCGTATTCCTTATCTATGAAGTAGAAAATGAGAGATTGAGAGCTATATACAGTAAACCAAAGAAGGACCCAAATGAACTCCTCAGTTTAGAGCCTATCCTGAATAGTATGTTAAAGAGCAGGGAGGAGATTTTTGGAGAAGCCTTCCTGTATTTTCCTATCTTCTATAAGGATGATGTCTTGGGTGCTTTATATATAGAAAAACCTGATCTTGAGAGATACTCCCAGGAATGGTTAAAGGCTATAGAATTACTTTTAGAAGAGGCAAGGTTCTATATAAAGAATAGTTTAGACTATTCTCATATAGAGGAATCAATAAGAATAGAAGAACGTACCAGAATGAGCAGGGAGTTACATGACATAGTAGCCCAGGGGATAGCTGAGGGGATAATAAAGGCTCAGTTGATAGAAAAACTTGCTGGAAAAGAGGGCAAAGAAGAGGTCTATAGAGAAGTCTCCGCATTGGAATCTATACTGGTAAGAGTATTGAATGAGGTAAGGTCTATAATCTTTGAGGAAAGACCAGTGAAGATAGAGAGGAAATTATTCGATCAATTGAGAAGATATATGGAAGAACTAAATAGAGGTAGCAGTATAGAATACAGGCTTGTATTTAGTGGAGATGAAAGACTTATTTCTCAGAGAAAGAAAAAGAATATATTCTTTATCGTTAGAGAAGCCCTTGCAAATATAAGACGTCATAGCGGTGCATCAAGTGCATTGGTAGAGCTTAATGTAATGGATGATGGAATAAGTCTAATAATCTCAGATGATGGAAAGGGCTTTGATATGAACCAGTATGAAAATAAAAGGAATGAGAGTTTTGGAATAAAGATTATGGAGGAGAGGTCTGAACTACTTGGAGGTAGCTTCAAGATAGAGAGTTCTCCAGGTAAAGGCACAAGGATAGAGGTAAATATTCCTCTCTAGGTGAGAGTATGAATGCAGAGCCCATAAAGGTGCTTATATGTGATGACCATCCTATTATATGCGATGGGATAATAAAGCTTTTAGAGGGTGAAAGAGACATAAATGTTATAGGTAAGGCTTGTAATGGACAAGAAGCGATAGAGAAAGCAAAAGCTCTTTCCCCAGATGTAATTATTATGGATATAAAGATGCCTATAATGGATGGTATAGAGGCAACAAAGATTATAACCTCTATGAAACCTTCCACTAAGATTATAGCTTTTTCGGTATATGAGGATGAAGCCCTCCTCCTCCAGATGATACAAGCAGGAGCGGTTGGGTATATATTAAAGGATATAACCTTAGAGAATCTTGTGAGGGCTATAAAAAATTGCTATGAGGGCCGTGCAATGTTGAATCCTAAGATTGCACGGAAGATTCTAGAGCTTATGGCAAAGGGGAGTGTAGATTCTTCCTTAGAGAACCTTACACCTAGAGAGGTTGAAATATTAAGAGAGGTCGCTAAGGGAAAATCTAACAAGGAGCTGGCGGAAAAATTCTTCGTAAGTGAAAGTACAATAAAGACTCATATTGCAAACATATTTCAAAAGTTAGGTCTCCATAGTAGAGCAGAAGCGATCTCTTATGCAGTAAAGAAAGGTATTGTTTGACCTTCTAGTTCAGCGATATAAACCATTTATCCTTAGTAAAAACAAGATACTTTTCAGAAATGAGATTTAGCGGTTTTTCAGCTATAGTAAAGTTTTTACTCAGTATTGAGAGTGGCTTTTCCAATCCGATGATCTTGGCATCATAGGAATCAGATGCTAGCTTATAAAAGGTCTTCCCTATATCTTCATATTCTTTTATGCTCATTTTGTATCTAAACCCTACTTTTGGTGCTAGTTTTGTGTTTTCAATCTCTCTTGGTAATACGTATTCAGGAAATACTCCAAGTGTCCAGAGGCATATGTCTCCTATCCTTTTGTATATGGGAAATCTTACCTCCTCATTTACTATATCAGCTAGGCGGATCATATCTATAATATCTATATCAGAGAACTTGAGCCTCCTCACACCTCTCCTCCCCTTAGCCACGTAGTATATGGTTTGACTCTCCGTCCTTGTAAATGAAACAAGCATATCTATAAGGTATTCAAATATGTCTTCATCCTCTATAAGTTCTCTTACCTTTTCTACATCAAATACCGGGATCTTATGATATCTGTCTCTTTCCATAGTATAAAGTTCGTTCCTTAGGTCCTTTTTTGCCCTAATCATTAATACGGTAAAAAAGAGTTTTGGAGAAACCTTTATCATTATCTCCTCATCACTTATTATCCTGTTAAAGAGTCTTTCATCTTCTAACATCCCCCTTATTATCTCCTCGTCATTTCTTATAGCTTCTAATCTGTCTTTAAGAGTAGGGGCTACCGTCTCTACTACAAACAACAGGTCATTGTCTAAAAGTCTTAGGTATTCTCTCTCCATCTGTCCCTCCTATCTACCTTGTACTAATAACTCCTCTGTAGAGTATACCTTCTTTTCCCTTCCATCTCTAAGCTCAACTACTAGTGCTCCGTCTGAGGCTATCTCAGTAATAATACCTTCTTCTTGGGATAAACCATATCTCACTATTACCCTTTCCCCCAGGATATCACAGGATTTTTTCCACTCATTTATTATCAGTGTAATACCTTCACCTACAAGTGTATCAAGGCTTAGAGAAAATTCCTTCAGTATGCTCATAAGGATGTCATCCTTTTCAATATCTCTTCCTATTATTTGGTATAGAGATATCGCCGTATCCAGCCAATAGGGGAAGTCTTTTTGATTTATATTGAGTCCAATACCTATTATAATAAATTTCCCCCAATCCTCTCCAAGGATCCCTCCTAATTTCTTTCTATTAAATATAACATCATTAGGCCATTTTAGCCTGATAGGAATGCCTGTCATAGAGATAATTCCCCTTTTTACTATAGCCCCAGCCAATAGGGGAAGTAAAGAGGGCTTATATAAAAACCCTCCATTCAGGATTATAGAGAAGGTAAGTGAGTCATCATCTGAGAACCATACATTCTCTCCTTTACCTCTTCCAGCCCACTGTTGTTCTGCTTTGATTACTATATTCCTTTCTCCAAGTCTACCTAACATATAGGCAACATCCATAGTAGAGGAAACTCTAGATAGAGATATAATCTTCTTAAATGGTGGAATATTTATATGAAGTTCTCTCATAAAAGAAGCTATAGCTTTCCGACCGTCTGAATGATTTGGAATATAGGCATATACATAGAGATTACTATAAAACCTATGATTCCACCTATAAATACTATCAGTATTGGTTCTACTAAAGACGTAATAGTAGCAATCATTGCATTTAACTCATCATCATAGTAGAGTCCTACCCTTTCTAACATCTCATCAACTACCCCACTCTCTTCCCCTACAGCGGTCATATATCCAAGCATTGGAGGAAAGAGGATGTTTCCAACAAAAGAGGTAGATAACTGCCCACCTTCTGTAACCTTCTGTTTAGCCTTTTCTATAGCCTCCATATATGGGGTGCTATCCATTGTATCCTTAACTACATCAAGTGCGGTAACAAGAGGAACTCCTCCAGAGATGAGCATACTTAACGTGTGACAGAGTCTAGATATAATCATAAGCCTCACAAGTCTTCCAATAATTGGTATTTTTAACACCATAACATCCCATACACTCTTTCCCTTAGGTTTTGATGTAGAGAGCCTAAAGAGAAAATAAAGGGCTATAACTACAGAGGCAATAACATACCAGTAAGACCTTAAGGAACTGCTGACCCCCATTACTATCTTTGTAGGCAGAGGTAATGGGGCATTAAACGAGGTGAGTAGATTTAGGAATGTTGGTAATACATAGGTAAGAAGGAAGATCACCATTACAATAGCGATTATTATAATTGCTAAAGGATATGCAGCAGCACTTTTTATCTTTCTACTTGTGTCTTCGTTCTTTTCATAGTAAGAGGCAAGTCTTTCGAATATAACATCAAGAAACCCGCCTGTCTCTCCTACCCTTACAAGGCTTATATATAGTCTGGGGAATATATCCCTATGCTTACTCAATGCCTGGGATAGAGCGGTTCCAGATTCTACCTCTTTCCTTACATCTTCTATAGCTACCTTTAGTTTTCTATTTCTCGTTTCCTCTCCAAGGATGCTTAATGCCCTAGTTAAGGCAACCCCTGCTTTAAGCATCGTAGCAAACTGACGGGTAAAAACCACCAGGTCATGGAGAGAAACGCGTTCCATACTTATAAGCATCTTCTGGAAGTCAAGACCAGCTGGCTTTGGCTTTATCGAGACCACTATAAATCCTTGAGCCTGAAGGGTCTTCACTGCAGTAGCATCATCTTCTCCATTTATAATACCTTCTTTCCACTGGCCGGTTTTCTTTTCTCTTGCCCTGTATACAAATTCTTGCATTATCTAATCATACCCCCTACCGCCTTTAAGGCTTCCTCTCTATTTGAAATATTATTGATGAAGTTATCCCAGGAGATCTCACCCATTTTATATAGGGAGATAAGAGACTGGTCCATAGTAGTCATTCCGAATTGACTTCCTGTCTGAATAACATTGGGAATCATATATGTCTTCCCCTCTCTTATTAGATTCCTCACTGCTGGAGTGGCAACCAGATACTCTATTGCTACCACCCTTCCACTCAGTATACCATTGGCAACAATCTTTTCTGGCTTTCTCGGAAGTAGCCTCTGTGATATGATTGCCTCTATAGTATTACTCAGTTGTAACTTTATCTGTTCCTGTTGATGAGGCGGGAATACATCTATTATCCTTTCTATTGTTTGAGAAGCATTATTCGTATGTAGTGTAGCAAAAACTAGATGTCCCGTTTCTCCAGCGGTAATAGCAGCCTGAATCGTTTCTAAGTCCCTCATCTCACCTATAAGTATTACGTCAGGGTCCTCTCTCAATGCTGCTCTTAAGGCATTTACAAATGAAAGGGTATCACTTCCTACCTCTCTTTGATTTACTATACTCTTTTTGTGAGAATACACATACTCTATAGGGTCCTCTACCGTTACTATATGGCAGTCTCTAGTCTCATTTATAAGGTCTATCAATGAAGCTAGGGTAGTAGACTTGCCACTTCCTGTAGGACCTGTAACGAGAATCAACCCTTTCGGTTTCTTGGTCAACTCTTCAAGGCTTTTAGGTAATCCTAACTCTTCAAGCTTGGGAATATTGAATGATATCCCTCTTATTGCTATACCAATCGAACCTCTCTGGTGATATATATTTACTCTGAACCTGCCTACTCCGGATAGACCATAAGAAAAATCTATCTCTTTTTCGGCCTCAAATCTCTCCCTTTGCCTCTGATTCATCAAAGAGTAAGCCAAACTTTTAGTATCCTCAGGGGTAAGGTTAGGAAACTCTGTCCTGACTAACCTCCCATATATTCTTAACATAGGGGGAACTCCAACCGTGAGGTGCAGATCAGATGCATTTCTCTCATTTAAAAGTTTTAGAAGCTCTTCTATTTTCATTGTTCCTCCACATAAACTGTTCTTAAGATCTCTTTATAGGTAGTAATTCCCTCCTTTACCTTCATCCTTGCATCCTCCCATAATGTTACCATCCCTTTACCAACAGCCACCTTCTTTATCTCATTAGCTGGGACCTTGTCTACAATCATCCCTCTTATCTGATCATCTACAACAAGAAGCTCAAATATTCCAATCCTTCCTCTATATCCAGTATGCCTGCATGCCTCGCAACCTTTTCCCTCATAAAGGGTATCGGATTCTGTCAATTTTAACACCTTTTTCTCTTCCTCTGTAGGTTCTTTTACCATCTTACATCTCTGACATATCCTCCTGGATAGCCTTTGAGCTAGGACCGCTATAAGGGAGGAAGAGATTAGATATGGCTCTACCCCCATATCTATAAGTCTGGCTATAGCCCCTGCCGAATCATTTGTATGGACTGTGCTTAAGACAAGATGCCCTGTTAGAGCTGCCTGGACCGCTATCTCAGCCGTCTCTCTATCTCTTATCTCTCCAACCATAATTATATCAGGGTCCTGTCTTAAGATACTCCTTAGTCCATTAGCAAATGTAAGACCTACCTTTGGATTTATCTGTATCTGATTTATCCCTGTGAACTGGTACTCTACAGGGTCTTCTATGGTGATAATATTCTTCTCCGGGGTACTGATCCTGCTAAGGGCAGAGTATAGAGTAGTTGTCTTTCCACTTCCTGTTGGTCCTGTAACTAATATCATCCCATAGGGACGCTGTATAAGCTGGTCAAATATTCTAAGCATATCTTCCGAAAATCCTAATTTTTCGAGCCCTATAAGGGGAGAACTTCTATCTAGTAGTCTCATAACTACCTTTTCTCCATACATGATAGGCAGAGTAGAAACCCTGAAGTCTACGACTCTTCCCCCTGTGGTAACTCTGAATCTTCCATCCTGTGGAAGACGCCTTTCGGCGATATCCATATTGGAAAGTATCTTTATTCTGGCAACGAGTGTAGGGAATATTCTCTTGGGTGGTGACATCACATCATGGAGTACCCCATCTACCCTAAATCTTATCTTTACTTCATTTTCTCTGGGCTCAATATGGATATCACTGGCTCCTTCCTGGACCGCCTGGCTTATAGTGAGATTTACTAGTCTTACTACTGGAGCTTCATCCTCTAGGATCTCTACTGTAGGCTCTGTCTCTTCCTCTGGAACACCGATATCTAAGAGGGTCTGTTCTATCCCTGTCTGGATTGTATAGATTCTATCTAACGCCTTCTCTATCTGTTTTTCAGGAACAAGAACAGGTTCAACATCTCTCCCTGTAATTATCCTTACGTCGTCTAAGGCATAGATGTTTACTGGATTTGACATTCCTACTACAATCTTATCTCCTTCCATTCTTAACGGGATAAGTTTATATCTTCTGCTTATATGCTCTGGGATAAGTTTTACCAGCTCGGAATCTATACTTACAGTATCTAGATCAACATACGGAACATTATATATTTCTGCCAGGGCAGAATAGAGCTCTTCCTCTGTTATGGCTCCCATTTTATACAATATATCACCTAGTTTTTCCCCTGTCTTTTGCTGGATGGCTAATGCTTTATTCAGGGTTTCTTCGTCTAGAAGACGTTTCTCTATTAGTATATCTCCAATCCTTTTTTTCTGATTCATACACTCCCTTCTCTTAATCTAGAGGTTTTACATCTTTCTGCTATTACAATAGAGGCGATAAGTTTCCCACTCACCTCTATAGAGTCATTTACTATAGTATAATTATACCATTTCCACTGTTTACATTCATCCTTGGCATCATTATACCTCTCTCTGATACTCTTGATATCCTCTGTTCCTCTCTTATTAAGACGTTCTATTAATGCATCAAAGGATGGTGGCAATATAAATATAAAAACCCCATCAGGGAAAACCTCTTTTACCTTCCTTGCTCCTTGGATGTCTATCTCAAGTAATACATCCTCTCCAATTTTTAGCTTCTCTTCTACATATCTTCTTGGAGTTCCATAAAGATTACTATGGACTCTAGCCCACTCCAGAAACTCTCCCCTTTCTCTCATAGATGTGAACTCCTCTTCTGTCACAAAGAAATACTCCTTTCCATTTGTTTCATTCTCTCTAGGAGCTCTTGTAGTATAGGATATAGATAGGTGTATATCAGGAACTAACTTTAAAGCTTCCTTAATCACCGTACCCTTTCCCACTCCCGAAGGACCTGAAACCACAAACAAGATTCCCTCTTTCCTGGTAACCATAATTATATCTAACAACTCCAGACTCTCTATTTTGTGATATTATATCAAAAATAAAAAAGGAAAGGAAGTATCATCTGAATGGATATATTTATATTAAAAGAGATATGTGAAGAATTGAAAGAGATAATAGTTGAAAGCACTGTTAGAGGGATATTGGCTCTGCCAGATAATACTATTGCTTTAGAACTTGGTAAGAAAAAGGACTCATTCTATCTTATTATCTCAAGCTCCAGTCAGTTCCCTAGGATACATATTGATGATAGTGTTTTGATCAATCCTATTCAAAGTGCCTTCTCTAATACCTGTGAGATTCACCTCAAAGGGTCTAGATTATCCTCTATCTTGTGTGTAGAGGGGGAGAGGATCTTAGAACTTGTATTCGAAAAGCCTACACTCTGGCAGGAAGTAGAAAGAAGGAGTCTTATAGTAGAGATTATGGGAAAACATAGCAACATAATCCTGTGCAAGGACCAGGTAATTATAGATGCTATAAAGAGAATAGATGCCTCTAAAAGTAGAGTAAGGCAGGTATTACCTGGCATTTTATATCAATATCCACCAAAGAAGAATAATCGGCTCCTCTCTGACCTTCCTAATCATCTCTCTTCGTCTAGTTCTACACTGGAGGAATTTTTGGTGAAAAATGTAACCGGAATTGGTCCGCTTTCTATTATGGAGATATTGTCTCTGGCAGGGTTATCTAAGGATAGGATTACCTCCTCATTGAGCGTGAAGGAGATAGAAGCTTTTAGGGAGGCTTTAGAGAGATTCCAGAAGAGACTAGAGAGCATACATCCTGTAGTATATCTAGATAAGGATGGAAATCCTGAGTCTTATTATCTATTTCCACTTACATTTAGGGGTGGAGGTTATGAGGAGTATGAATTACTGGTAACCGCAGCTGCAAGATATTACGATTGGGTTATCCCCTCTACCCTGTTGGAAAATAGAAAGAAAAGCCTTATTAAGGAGTTAGAGCATCAGATAGATACCCTATTAAAGAGAAAAGAAGAGTTGAAAGAGGCTATATCAAGTTTAAATGACTATGAAACGTGGAAGCTCTATGGGGATATAATCCTTTCCTGTAAAAACCAGATAGATGAGAAAACAGATAGGCTTATAGCAGACTGGGGAGGGAAAGAGATATCAATTCCTCTAAACCCTGATAAAAGTCTTATAGAAAATGCTCAGGAATACTATAAAAGATATAAAAAGGCAAAAAAAGAGAAGGAGATTCTTCCTGAACTTATATCTGGAATAGACAGAGAGATAGAATCCCTAAGGGAGAGGATAGCAGGGATAGATTCTATTAAGAGTCTTGAAGAGCTAAAAGAGGAGAAGAAGATTCAAGAAAAGGCAGAGGTGTCTCTGCCATATATAGAGTATGATTTTAAGGGATACAAGATATGGGTAGGGAAGAATGCCAGGTCTAACGAACTCATCACCTTTAAATTGTCCTCTCCTTCTGATATATGGTTACATGCCAAGGGTTATGGAGGGTCTCATGTAATAATCAGGACGAATGGGAGGCATATAGATTATATACCAAAAGAGGTTATTCTGGAAGCAGCAAAACTCGCTGCACTTCACAGTAAAGGAAGGGCTGGGGGGAAAGTATTAGTAGATTATACGCTCAGAAGATATGTAAAAAGTGGAGGGAAAAGGGCAGGGAATGTGTTCTATACGAATTATAAAACGATAGTAGTATAGAAGGTCCCTGCCCTTAATCTCTTTATTCCACTGTTATTTTTGCACTATTCTCCCATAATCCATGGATATTGCAGTAGGATAGGGCTAGTAGTGTTCCCCCTTTAGCTAATTTTAGACTCAGAGAGACTGTTGGCTCCGTATACACGGGTCCAGTATTAGGTCCACCTACAGCCTCTCCGTGGGCTGTAAATTCAAAATTTCCAACCTCATAACTGTACTGTTCATCCTCAGGCTTAAAGAAGACTTTTATCCAACTGATGTGATGTTCAGTGGTATTAGGGTGAGGGATCTCTTTACCTACCGTTACCTTAATATTGATTACCTCATTGGCTTTTATCTTCTCTGGGATTTCTATCACGGGCACATGCTTTTCCTTCTTAAAATCTTCAGTCTTTATAGTTTCTCCAAATTTCATATATATCACTCCTTTTTAAAAGATTTATTAACTAATAATTTATAATAGCATATATTAAACTATAAGTAAAGGAGAAAGGGCTCTATAAACTTTTGTGTGTTGCTTTTTGAAAAATAATATGATAGTATAATAACTGTGGGGATGTAGCCAAGCGGATTAAGGCGGCAGATTGCAAATCTGTTATTCCTCGGTTCGAATCCGGGCGTCCCCTCCAGTGGGCGGTTAGTTCAGCGGAAGAACGCTTCGTTGACACCGAAGAGGTCAGTGGTTCAACTCCACTACCGCCCACCATTTTTATGTTATAATACCTTCTATGAATATAAAACTTTTACAGTATACACCTGAACCTGATAGGACGGTAGCTATAGCAGCGAGGTTATGTTATTCTAAGATAGGAATTTCAGACCTTTCTGAAAGGCTTACGGAAGAAAAGGTAAGAGAGCTTATAAAAAGGCTTAAGAGGTCAGGACACCTATCCCCTTTAGAGCATGCGAGTTTTACCTTTGGGATAGAGGGTATCTCGAGGGTAACCTCTCATCAACTTGTAAGACATAGGATAGCTAGTTATTCTCAGCAGAGCCAACGCTATGTGAGGGTTTCTCACGCGTCTTTTGTAGTCCCGCCCTCTATTGAAAGGAATAGAGAGGCAAAATCCTTGGCTGCTGAGATAAATGAAATGGCAGAGAGGACATATCAAAAACTTATAGAACTAGGTATCCCAGAGGAAGACGCCAGATACATACTTCCCCAGGGTATAACTACAAAGATAATAGTTACTATGAATGCTAGAGAGCTTTTGCATTTTTTCAACCTCCGGTGTTGTCTAAGGGCACAATGGGAGATAAGGATGGTGGCTAACTCTATGTTAAAGGAGGTGAAAAAGGTGTCCCCGATCATCTTTGAAGATGCTGGGCCCTACTGCTTTAGTGGACCCTGTCCGGAGGAGGGACCCTGTAAGCTTAAGAAATGAAACTTTTTATAGATAGATTTGAAGGTAATTGGGCAGTAATTGTAGGGGATAATATTACTTTTAATCTCCCCAGGGCTATTCTCCCTAAGGATTCAAAGGAGGGAGATATAATAGATATAGAGATAAGTATTGATAGAGCTTTTACAGAGAAGCTCAGGGAAGAGATAAAAGATATTATAAGGGGCTTAAATGAAAAAGAAGGGGACATCTCTTTATAGAGGAAGAAATCTTTTTGTCCTTCTAGTCTCTGTATTTATAGTCTTTCTCTTTGGTTTTAGGGCTCTTAATGTTGATACATCTGGAATAAGGATATATGTATTTGATGTGGGTCAGGGAGACAGCATTCTAGTAAAGGCGTTTGATAGGAATCTACTGATAGATGCAGGTCCAGAAAGAGAGCTATGTCTTAGGAAGCTAGAAGGCTTTGGTGTGAAAAAATTAAATCTAGTGATAGTGACTCATCCCCATAGCGACCATATAGGAGGTATGAAAGCTGTAATAGAAAGATATATCCCTGAATACTATATGGACCCAGGGGTTCCTTATTCATCTAAGATATATAAGGATCTCCTTACCGTTGTGAAGGAAGAAAATATAAATTACTTAAAGCCAAAAGGACAGACTATTCATATAGAAGAGGCAGTCCTTTTTATATTCCCTCTATTAGAAGAGGATAATGAGATGAATAACAATTCTGTTATAAGCAGGCTTTCTTATAGGGACTTCAGTATGCTTTTTCTAGGAGACTCAGAGAGAAAAGAACAGTCCTATCTTATAGACATTTATAGAAATGAGTTAAGAAGTGATATAGTTAAAATAGCTCATCATGGCTCTTCAACAGGTACAAGTAAGGAATTGTTAGAGGCAGTACACCCTAAAGTAGGAATAATATCTGTAGGAAAGGGAAATTCCTATGGGCATCCTCATAAGGAGACCATAACACTTCTAGAGGCTAATAGGGTAAAGATATATAGAACAGATAGAGATGGGACTGTGGCTGTCATCTCTGATGGAAAGGGCTATGTGATAATAAGGGAAAAAGGTACTATTTTAGAAAGACTCCGTTTTATATTTTTACAGGGGAAGGAGTTCCTCTCTGGAATATTCTAGATTTTGAGGTGAAGATGGAAAATATTACGCCCATTTACCAGAAGCATAGAGAACTGAATGCTCAATTTATAGACTTTTATGGATGGAAGATGCCCCTTTACTATAAAGGCATTGTAGAGGAGGCAAATGCAGTTAGGTCTAAAGTTGGAATATTTGATATCTCACATATGGCAAGATTTATCATCTTGCTGAGGACTATAGAATCTATAGACAGACTCTTTACTAATGATCCAAAGATTTTGTCTATAGGCAAAGCCCAATATACCCTTCTATGTAATGATGAGGGAGGGATTTTAGATGATACTATACTTTATAGATTAGATTCGTTGAAATATCTGTTGGTGGTAAATGCCAGTAATCGTTATAAGATATTTGATTGGTTGTATTCTCATAGAGAGCCGGGAATGGAGATAGAAGATATAACAGATCAAACAGGTTCTATAGCGATTCAGGGCCCAAGGAGTGAAGAATTCACTAAAGAGGTTCTCGATGTTAACCTTTCTGGATTGAAGAGGTTTAATCTTTTAGAAATAGATGGTACTATAGTTTCAAGGACAGGGTATACCGGAGAGGATGGGTTTGAGGTTATTAGCTCTTCGGAGAGGATAGTAGAATATTGGAATAAGGCGATAGAACTTGGGATTGTTCCCTGTGGTCTGGGTTCTAGAGATATACTGAGATTAGAGGCAGGATACTGCCTTTATGGAAATGAACTTACCGAAGAAGTAAATCCTATAGAGGCAGGATTAGAGAGATTTGTTAGATTGAACAACAGAAGTTTTATCGGTTCTGAAAGTATAAGGAGGTTTTTACTTAATGGGGTGGCCAAAAGACTTGTATGGTTTAAGTTAGAGGAAAGGGCTATCCCTAGAAGAGGAATGGATATAACTTATGATAGAGAGAAGATAGGAATAGTTACTTCTGGAGGATATTCTCCTTTCTATGGAACTGGCATAGGTATGGGATATGTAGAAAGTCACCTGGCATTAGAAGGTAGATGGATAGGGATAAAGATAAGAGATACCATTAGAAGGGCAATCATATCAAAGAGTAACATATGATATAATATAATTATGAACATATCTCAAAGGGTTAAAGAAAAGGTAGACATTGTGGATCTGATATCATCATATGTAAAGCTTACAAGGTCTGGAAAGAATTATATTGGATTGTGTCCTTTTCACCCGGACCATAGTCCATCTTTTACCGTTAGCCCGGAGAAACAATTGTTCTATTGTTTTGGTTGTAAAGAGGGTGGGGATGCAATAAGGTTCTTAATGAAGATAGAACATCTCTCATATCAGGAGGCGCTTATGCAGTTAGCAAAACGCGCCGGGATAGAGATAGATGAACTATCTGGAGGAACAGATGAGGGTATTAGAGAATTCTTTAAGATAAACGATTTAGCAACAAGATATTTTCATTATGTATTGATGGAAACTCCTTACGGGAAGAGTGCAAAAGATTATCTAGCAAAAAGAGGTATAAAGAAGGAGACTATTGAGGTATTCAGGCTTGGTTATGCCCCGCCTGGTTGGAATACTCTTCAGAAATTTCTGGAGAAAAAAGGGATAGACCTGGAGATGCAGGAGAGATTAGGTCTTATTATAAATGATTCCGACACAGGTAAGGTGTATGATAGATTCCGTAATAGAATAATATTCCCAATATATGATATATCTGGACATACTATAGGTTTTGGAGGAAGGGTTTTGGATGATTCTGTCCCTAAGTACCTTAATACCCCTGAGACGCCACTTTTTCACAAAGGGCAGATTCTTTATGGACTCTATCAAACCAGGGATGAGATAATGAAGAAAGACCAGGTTATAATAGTAGAGGGGTATATGGACTGTATCTCTCTATATCAGGCAGGGATAAAGAATGTAGTGGCATCTATGGGCACCTCTTTTACTAGAGAGCAAGGACTAGCTCTGAAAAGAATAGCCAGGGATATAATTATTGCTTTTGATGCGGATACGGCTGGTGATATAGCAGTTATAAGAGGGGCAAATATCCTAAGAGAGGTTGGGTGTAGTGTAAGGATAGCTCGTTGGGACCAGTTTAAAGACCCTGATGAATTTGTTCGTAATAAAGGGGCTGTTGGCTTTTTAGATGTTATAAATAATGCCAAACCCTTCTTAGATTATATGATGGACCTCTTTATAAAGAGGTATGATATCTCAACACTTGAAGGAAGGGTTCAGTTTTTCCAAGAGTTCTTTCCGCTTTTAAGGATGGAACCTCATATATCTATCCAGAGGTCATATCTGGATAGGGCATCGGCTATAAGTAAGGTTCCTCCGGAGGTATTATATAGAGAGTTTGACCAATTTTATATATCAAGGAAGAAAGAATTTGAGGTAACCTCTGTATCTGCCTTAGGCTGGATGCAGAAGAGTGATAGGAATACACTTAGAGAGAAGCTAGAGAGGCAGTTATTGGCTTTTGCTCTTAATCATATAGATGCATTTAATATAATAAAGGAGACATTTCAACCAGAGATATTTACTGTAAGAGAATATAAAGATATATATGAACGTCTATTAAATTGGAATTTTGAAGAGGGGGATTTTGAGGTAGATGATGAAAAACTCGCAAGCATCATTGCCCAGGTAGTTATCTCTGAACCGGTAGAATATTCAGAAAATTCCTTATATGAGGTTATAAACAGATTAAATGCATTGAACCTTCAAAAGAAGAAAGACGATCTCGTAGAGGAGTTGAAACAAGCCCAAGAGAGAGGAGATACAGAAAGGGCAAAGGTGCTTATGGGTGAGATACAACAGTTAACAAAAGAGATTTTGACTACAGGGGAAAGGAGAATAACCGTAAATGGATGAAGATTTGAGAGAAGAAAATGAGATAGAAGAGCCCGATGAGGGCAGTTTAGAGGATGAAGAACTCTCTCAAAATATAGAATCTCTTCTCGATAAGGGAAGAACTAAGGGTTTTGTCACTCAGGAGGATATACTCAATGCTATACCTGAGGTAGAAAGTGATATAGAACATCTAGACTATCTCTATAAGTTACTTATAAATCTAGGTATAGGGGTAGAGTCGGAAGAGGAGGAAGAAAAGATATCACCTCAAGAGGTAGAGAAGCTAGAGGAAGAGATAGAAAAGGAAGAGTCTTCTATGCCTCTAGATGATGCCGTGAGGCTTTATCTAAGGGAGATAGGTAAGGTCCCTCTTCTTACGCCTGAAGAGGAAGTGGAACTTGCAAGGAGGATAAAAGAGGATAAAGACCCAGAAGCAAAGAAGAGGCTTATAGATGCAAACCTGCGATTGGTGGTAAGTATTGCTAAAAAGTATATAGGAAGAGGATTGTCGCTTTTAGACCTTATCCAGGAGGGTAACCTTGGTTTGATGAGAGCGGTTGAAAAGTTTGATTATAGAAAGGGATATAAATTCAGTACCTATGCTACTTGGTGGATAAGACAGGCTATAACCAGGGCTATAGCTGACCAGGCACGGACAATTAGGATTCCAGTGCATATGATAGAGACAATAAATAGGCTGGTGAAACACTCTCGCCAGTTGCTCCAAGAGTTAGGAAGAGAACCTACTATAGAAGAGATTGCTGAGAGGATGGGTGTAGCACCTGAGAAGATAGAGGAGATTATAAGGACAGCTCAGGAACCTATCTCTTTAGAGACCCCTATAGGTGAAGAAGAGGACAGTAGATTGGGAGACCTGTTGGAGGATACAACTACGGTGGCACCTGCGGATACCGCTTCTCAGCACCTATTATCTGAGGACATTCAGGAGATACTTGAAGGACTTTCACCCAGAGAGCGTGAGATTATAATACTAAGATTTGGTTTAGGAGGTGAAAGGGCTCATACATTAGAAGAGGTTGGTAAGCATTTTAATGTAACGAGAGAGAGGATTCGTCAGATAGAGGCTAAGGCACTAAGAAAGTTAAGGCATCCAAGTCGTGCCAAAAAACTTAAGGAATATCTAGAGGGATAGATGCTTATTGTTCAATTTGGTGCAGGAAATATTGGTAGGGGGCTTATAGGGCATATATTTCATAAGGCAGGATATAAGGTTGTATTTGCCGATGTAAATAAAGAGTTAATATCTAGTCTAAGAAGAGAAGGAAGATATACGGTAAGACTGATAAGTGATTCTATTAGAGAAGAGATAGTAGATAATTTTGAGATATTTCATATAGAGGAAGATAGAGATATCTTGATAGACTTTCTCTCCAGGGCATCTATTATATCTACTGCAGTGGGTCCAAATATATACCTGTCTCTGGCTCCTTTAATAGCAGAAGGGTTAAAGAGACACAGGAAGGAATTTGTAAACGTAATAGCAGGCGAGAATTTTTATCTTGCTACTACAAGATTGAAACACGAGATAAATAAATTTATAGACCATATTCCAGATTGGATAGGCTTTCCAGATGTAGAGATTGCAAGAATAGTTCCCCCAGGAGAAAGGGGACAACTTACGGTAAGCGTAGAAGATTACGATGAATTTCTTATAGATAAAAGTTCGTTTGTTGGCCCATTACTCGATGTACCTGGGATAGAGTTTGTTGATGATTTTGAACTATACTGGAGAAGGAAGATCTACACCATAAATATGTCTCATGCCATTTTGGGGTATCTAGGATATCTTAAAGGATATTCAACAGTGGCAGAATCGATAAGGGATAATTGGATAAAAGAGATATTAGAAGGGGCTCTAAAAGAGGTAATAGAATTACTCTCTCTCCTAGGGTTAGAAAGGGTATCTTTGGAGGAATACGCCAGAAAGGTAGTCTCTAGGCTCTCAAATGAAAGACTTGGGGATACAGTAGTTAGAGTAGGAAGAGACCCAATAAGGAAATTAGGACCAAAAGATAGATTGGTAGGGCCCGCCTTAGAGTGTGAAAAGAGAGGTCTTCCTTATGAATATCTGGCTACTGGAATAGCAGGAGCTCTTCTCTTTGATTATAGAGAAGACCAGCTGGCGGTTAAACTCCAAGAAATGATAAAAGAAGAAGGCGTTGACAAGGTATTACAGGATGTATGCAATGTTTATCCAGAGTCTTCTCTTGGTAAAATGATAAAAGAGAAATATTCTTTACTAAGCGCTATAAGAATCTAATGAAGAGACTAGACTATAACAGCCCGGAGATCGCCAGAAAGCTTATAGACGAGATTTATTCTTCCTCCCATAGAGATATATCTATAATGGAGTTTTGTGGAACCCACACCCACTCTATATTTAAGTTTGGTATAAGGGAACTCCTGCCGAAGAATATCAATATGCTTTCTGGGCCTGGGTGTCCTGTATGTGTAACAGATAATAGTGATATAGACTACTGCATAGCTCTTTCTTCTATTCCTAATGTGATAATTACAACGTTTGGTGATATGGTTAGGGTTCCAGGTAGTGTAAAGAGTTTACAGGAGGTAAAGGCAGAGGGTGCTGATATAAGAATAGTATATAGTAGTATGGATGCTATAAATATAGCCAGGGAGAATCCTGGTAAAAAGGTAGTTTTTCTTGGGGTTGGTTTTGAAACAACTGCTCCAACTGTAGCCAGTTCTATTATAGAGGCAGATAGAAATAATATAGATAACTATTTTGTATATTCTATGCATAAGCTTACTCCACCTGCTATGGAGGCTATATTAAATCTGGGAGAGGTAAGACTAAACGGAATTCTTGGACCGGGTCATGTAAGTACGGTTATAGGCTGGAAGGTATGGGAGTTTGTTCCTTTAAGATATAAGTTACCTGTAGTGGTAGCTGGGTTTGATGCTGTAGATATATTGTTAGGTATACTCAACATAGTAAAGCAGTGTAATGAGGATAAACAGGAGGTAGTAAACACATATACAAGGGCAGTAAAACCATATGGAAATAGCTATGCCTTAGAACTGATAGATGAAGTATTTGAAAAGGACGATACTTCTTGGAGGGGGCTAGGTAACCTTCCTCAGAGTGGACTTCGGATTAAGGATAAGTATAAGAGATTTGATGCGAAGTTACAGTTTCCTATTGAGGTACCATTTAAGCCAAAGCCTAAGGCTTGTAGATGTGATGAAGTAATAAGAGGAGTAGTTTCTCCCTTAGAGTGTCCATTATTTGGAACTGTATGCAACCCCGACCATCCGATTGGTCCTTGTATGGTTTCTTCTGAAGGTACCTGTAGTGCATATTATCTCTATGGAGGGAAATAATGAGCCAGATACTTCTATCTTATGGGAGTGGAGGAAAGCTTACCCATCAACTGATAAGAGAAATATTCATTAGATATTTTGATAATCCTATCCTTTCCCAGATGAACGATTCTGCAGTCTTTTCTATCAATGGGAAGGTGGCATTTACTACTGATAGCTATACAGTGACCCCTATATTCTTCCCTGGTGGAGACATAGGAGAATTGGCAATAAACGGAACCGTAAATGACCTCTCAATGATGGGAGCAAAGCCTATGTATATAAGCATTGGCTTTATCATAGAGGAAGGGTTTTCTATAGAAGATCTGGAACGAATTGCGATGTCTATAAAAAAGGCTTCCAGAGAAGCAGGAGTTGAGGTTGTTACAGGAGATACAAAAGTTGTAGAGAAAGGAAAGGCAGACAAACTCTTTATAAATACTTCTGGAATAGGTATTATTCCTGAAGGGGTAGATATAAGAGGGAATAATGCGATACCTGGCGATGTGGTGATTGTAAGCGGTACTATTGGTGACCATGGAATAGCTATCTTGAGTCAGAGGAAAGACCTGCATTTTTCTGTAGAGATAAAAAGTGATACTGCACCCTTAAATAGGATGGTAGAAGAGATGATAAAGGTGGCTGATATTCATGTGCTTAGGGACCCTACGAGGGGAGGTTTAGCTACAACACTTAATGAGATTGCCCAATCATCAGATGTGGGGATAGAGATATATGAATCTGAAATACCTATAAGTCCTCCGGTAGAGAATGCCTGTAATCTATTAGGGCTTGACCCTCTATACATTGCAAATGAAGGAAAACTCATTGCCATAGCCCCTAAAGATAAGGCAAGTAAATTATTAGAAGTTATGCATAAATTCCCTTATGGTAAGGAGGCAAAAATAATAGGAGAGGTCACCCAGGAACATCCTGACATAGTGGTACTCCATACAAGATTTGGATCCCATAGGATACTGGATATGCTCTCAGGCGACCCTCTCCCAAGGATATGCTAGACGGCCAGTGAAAGTCCTTCAGGGACATTCTCAAAATAGCATCTACCTGTCCTGCATACCCCATATGTATGTTCAATAATTTCATCCTTGAAGTATTTTATCGCTGATGCTATTGGCATAATAGGTGATTGTCCTAATGCACAGAAGCTTGTCTGCTGCATATATGTAGCTATCTCCAGTAATTTATCTACAACATCGGGATTACCGGTATTTATCTCCGAGATCAATTTGTACAGTTTATCTGTTCCAACCCTACAGGGAGTACACTTTCCACAGGATTCCTTCTTAAAGAAGGTCATTACTGAGGAGAGAACATCCACTATACAGGTAGAGTCATCCATTATAAGGATAGCCCCTGAACCCAAGGTAGCATTCAATGGCTTAAGACTATCAAAGTCCATTGGAACATCTATGGCATCTTCTCCTAAGAGGGCACCTGCCGTTCCACCAACTTGAGCTATCTTAAATGCTCTCCCTGTTCTCATCCCACCCCCATAACCGTATATTATCTCTCGTAGAGTAACACCCATAGGAACCTCTATAAGTCCGGCGTTTGTGATATGTCCTAAGATGGTATAGACCTTAGTTCCTGGAGATTTTTCTGTTCCAAAGCTTCTAAACCAATCTGCACCATTCTGTATAATGCTGGGGACATTTGCCAGTGTTTCTACATTGTTTATCACCGTCGGTTTTCCCCATAATCCTGCATCTGTAGGATACGGAGGTTTAAACCTTGGCTCTCCACGCTTACCTTCTAGAGATTCTATAAGTGCAGTCTCTTCTCCACATACATAGGCGCCTGCCCCTTTCTTTACTACTATATCGAAGTTAAATCCTGTGCCAAAGATATTTTCACCTAAAAACCCATATTCTCTTGCCTGAGATAGAGCCTTTTCTATCCTCTCTATAGAAAGCTCATATTCTCCTCGAATATATATATAACCCTTTGATGCCCCTATTGCATATCCAGTGATAATCATACCTTCAATTACCTTATGAGGGTCCCCTTCCAGAATGAGCCTATCTTTAAAGGTACCTGGTTCTCCTTCATCGGCATTACAGAGTAGATATTTAGGGGTCCCTTTGGATTTAGATGCAAATTCCCACTTCAATCCAGTAGGGAATCCTGCCCCTCCTCTTCCCCTTAGTCCGGAGTTTTTGACCTCTTGTATAACATCCTGTGGTTTCATTCCTAGCACTGCCTTCCCAAGGGCTTCATAACCGCCTACAGCGATATATTCTTCTATAGAATCAGGATTTATAAGACCTACATTCTTTAGGACTATACGTGGCTGTTTAGATATGTCAAACTTAGTAGGCTCCTTTACTACTATCCCAGGAGCAGTAGGACTCATCATAAGCCTTTTTACTGGTCTTCCCTTTAATATGTGTTCTTCTACAATTACAGGCACATCACCTGTGGTGACATTTCTATACATTGTCCCTTCGGGATAAACAATAATTACTACCCCGTCACTACTAGACCCAAGAGAACCTGTTTCTAAAACCATTACCTCATCCTGCAGGTTTCTTCTATTTAACTCTTTGATTAATTCTTGCATTACATCCCTTGCACCAGCAAGAATAGAGGATGCATCTATTCCTACAAGTATATGACTCCTTACAATCATCTTAGTTCCTCTCTTTCCCTAAGATTTTCTATTATCTCCTTTACTCTTTCAGGGGTGAGATTACCAAAAGCCTCTTCATTTATTATCATTGCTGGAGCTACTCCACATATCCCAAGACAACTTACCTCCTCTAAGGTGAATAGTCCATCTTCAGTTGTCTCACCAGGGACGATACCTAGGATCTCTTTTAGGGTTTCAATGATTTTTGGAGAACCTTCTACATGGCAGGGGGTAGAAACGCATACCCTTATTATATACTTCCCCCTAGGCTCTGTACTAAAGAGTCCATAGAAAGTAGCTGTCTCATAGACCTTTGAAACAGGAAGTCTAAGATACTCAGCTACCTTTGTCATATCCTCATTAGACAGGTACTGGTCAGGTTTCGCATCCTGCAAGTCGTGAAGAATTAAGAGGATATTCTCCATCCTTGGTTCGTATCTATTTAAAATCTCTTCTATGCTCATACAATTCCTCCCAATCTATTATAGAGTCTTCATTCTAATGTAGTCTATATTAATAGATTAAAATAAAATAGTCAAGTTATAGATAGATCTGATTCTTATCGCCTTGCCTATCTCACTCACATCCTTCTATTGGTGGGATACTGGTGCCTGGATCGGAGCTCTTTAATCCTGCCTCAATATGGAATACCTCTCCTATTAATCTACGAGAGATTATATCCTTAATCATTAGATAATCACTATCCCAACGACGATTATGAAATACACTGAGCATACATTGTTTCTCTCTAGCCTTATCAATCATAACATTAGCCTCTTCTGGGGAAGTACAACAAAAACCAGGTCTAATTCTGGTATATTCAACATTTCATCTAGGTTTGTAAAATAGCCCTTTAGATTTGGAAGCTCTTGCTTTGCTATCTCCACTCTTTCTATATTAGTATCGCATATAGCCGTCAGAGTTAGCCTGGAGGACTGAGTGATCTTTTGGGCATAAAATCTTCCCATACCACCATAACCTAGAATTCCACAGTATACAGTGTCTCTAGTGATACCTTCCCCCGTGGTCTATGCTATAGCACGTACCAGTAGTTTCTGAAATTCAGGGTGGTGCCATACCTGAAGAGAATGTCCATTTGCCAGGTAAACTACACGTCCTTTACCATATCTTACCGGCTAATTCTGTTGGATGGAACTCTGGTCTACCATACACATATAAGACCTTCTTCATTCCATAAGACCTCCTCTATCCTTGGTTTATGATTCTTTAAATACTCTTATAAAAATTAAGGCTCTGGCTTAAGCCAGAGCCTGTTTTTTCTAGGTTATCGCTATCTCAATACACTTACATTCGCTGCTTGTGGACCCTTCTCTCCCTGAACTACATCAAACTCAACCTTTTGACCTTCTTCTAGGGCGCGATAGCCTTGGCCTTTAATGGCAGAATAGTGTACGAATACATCGCCTCCATCATCTCGAGTGATGAATCCATACCCCTTCTGGGCATTAAACCACTTCACTTTACCTGTTACCATTTACAATACCTCCTAAAAATTTAAAAACTGGACATAATGTCCATTGCATATTATAATGCTTATATGGAAGGTTGTCAACAGAAAACCCTAAAAGTACCGCATAATGAAATATCCTTACCAGCCTTTCTTCCAGATGGTACCAGTGGAATTGTTCGTTCTTTAGACCCTAAAGATCTACTTGATATAGGTATCCAGGGTATAGTAATGAATACCTATCATCTTATGAGGCAACCAGGTACAGATGTGATAAGGAGTTTAGGTGGACTCCATAGATTTACCGGTTGGAATGGAGTTATACTTACAGATTCTGGAGGATTCCAGCTTTTCTCGAGGACCTAGAAAAGACCAGTGATATTAAAGATAAGGGTTTTAAAAGATGGGTAAACTATACGTAGTTGCTACTCCAATAGGTAATCTAAAGGATATAACATATAGAGCGGTAGAGATATTGAATAGTTGTAGCCTTATTGCAGCTGAGGATACCAGGAATACAATGAAACTTCTTAAGAGGTATGGAATAAAAACACCACTTATCTCTTATTACGAGTTTAATGAAGAAGAAAGGGCAAGGATTTTAATAGATTATATCCTGGAGAAGGATATAGATATCTCTATTGTTTCTGATGCAGGAACCCCTTGTATATCTGACCCTGGATACAAGGTGGTTAGATTAGCCAGAGAGAAAGGTATAGATGTTATAGGAATCCCAGGACCCTCTGCTGTTATGACTGCTCTTTCCATTTCTGGTTTGCCTGTAAGTCGATTTTCATTCTATGGGTTTCTTCCTAGAGGGAGAAATGAGAGGAAAGAAATTTTGAAAGACATCAGAGAAAGAGGGATAGAAACATTTGTACTTTATGAGTCTCCAAAGAGGATATTAGAATTAGCAGAGCTGATCCTAAATGAACTTCCAGAGGCACAGGTCTGCTTTTGTTGTGAACTTACCAAGGTATTTGAGAGGAGTTTCTATGGAAGTATAGGCGATGTATTTAAAACACTTGAGAATGAACCTAACGTAGGACTTGGAGAATATACTATAGTGGTATATTCTCCATACAGGAAGAGGGAAGAAAATGTGCAAGAGATAAGTATAGAAGCCCTTTTAGTTGATACGATAGTAAAAAAGGGATGTACCTTAAAAGAGGCTATAGAACTAGTATCAAAGGATTATAAGATATCTAAGAAAGAGGTCTATAAAAGATCGTTAGAGTTAAAAAGAATAATCCGCTAGGGGGCAATAATTATTGCCCCCATTTTCAATTATTTGAGTATCCTTTTAATATCTTCCTCTGGTTCACCTATGAGCTTTAGGTCATAATTTTTCTGTAATACCTCTAGTATCTCCTTGTTTACCCATGCTGGAAGTATTGGACCTACATATATGCCTTTAACTCCCAGGGAAAGAAGGCTCCACAGTATAGTTATAGCCTTCTGTTCCATCCAACTTAACACAAGTGTGAGAGGAAGTTCATTTATACCTACACCAAAAAGCTCACTTAAGTTTTGAGCTATCTCTATGGCAACTATGGAGTCATTGCATTGACCTAAGTCTATGAGTCTAGGAAGACCATCTATCTCCCCTAGGTCCAAGTCGTTTATTCTAAATTTACCACAGGCTAAAGTAAGAACTACTGTATCCTTTGGTAACTTTTCCACGAACTCTCTATAATACTGATTTTTCCTCAATGGGGCATCACAACCACCTACAAGGAAGAAATGTTTTATCTTACCCTTTTCTACCAGGTCTTTTATCTTATCAGCTAGAGAAAGGACTACAGATTTCGAATACCCGGTTGTAAGGTATAGACCCTCTGGTTCATCTTCTAGATCAGGCAATGTTTTGGCTTTATCTATAACTGGAGAAAAATCATACCCATCTATATGTCTTACTCCTGGGAGCCCTGTTGTTCCTGTTGTAAACATTCGATCTCTGTATGTTTCTTGAGGAATCAAGACACAGTTAGATGTTCCAAGAATAGCTACAGGATATTTTGCAAATAACTGTCTCTGGTCATGCCAAGCCTTGCCTAGATTCCCAACAAGGTGTGGATATTTCTTTAAGCCAGGATATCCATGGGCGGGGAGGAGTTCAGAATGGGTATAGATATTGATCCCCGTTCCTTCTGTCTGTTTTAGAAGCTCTTCGAGTGCCTTTAAGCCATGTCCTGTAACTATTATCCCTTTTCCCCTTACAGTGGTAGTTCGCACTTTAGTGGGCACAGGCTCTCCATATGTCTTTATATGCGCCTCTTTAAGGAGTTTCATAGTCTTTATAGCCATTTCTCCTGATCTAAGGGCAAGTTTTACAAATTTCTCTGCATCAAAATTTACATTTGTCAATGTCGAATAGAATGCTTCCTCTAGAAACGCATCTACCTCCGGGTCGGTATATCCTAATTCTCTAGCATGGTAAAGATATGCTGTTATTCCTTTTATAGAAAATAAGAGATTATCCTGTAATCTTGCTACCGTGGGAACCTTACCGCATGTGCCTTTAACTGTGCATCCTGTACCATTTACTGTCCAGGAACATTGATAACAAAACATATCTAGGGCTTCTTTTTCAACCATTTTATTCCCTCCTATCAAAATAGATTCCTACTATAATATTATACTCTAGAAATAATTCATTGTCATTTATGAAAGACCTTTCTTATCTCTTGCCAGGATTTTCCACTACTTGCAGCGTCAGCAATTAATGGGCCATTAATTGCCTTACCACCATATATCCCAAATTTAAATCCTTCACAGAATTCCTGGTTTACCGCTCCACCGCCGCAAGCAAAGGGGATTTCTATCCCTTCTTCTTCTAGCCTTTTAGCTATTTTTGGAAATGCAGACATAGTAGTAGTCATAAGTGCACTACCAGTAAGGAGACAAGGTTTGTATTTCTTTACCGCTTCAATCACTTTCTCTACTGGAACATCTACCCCTAGGTCTATCACTTCATAACCATGGGCAATAAGCAAAGATTTTACTATATCTTTTCCTATTGTATGGACATCACCTTCTGCTACATGCATAACAACCTTACCCTTTTTCTCTAAAGAGTGTCCCATCTTTTCTTCACATAGTTTCATACCACTTTGAAGTGCATCAGCAGAAATGATAACCTGAGGAAGGAAATACTCCCCATTATTCCATAGTTCACTTACTATATTCATACCCTCTACTAGCCCTTTATTTATCACATCTAAGGGGGGATAAAAATCCAAGGCTTTCTTAACTGTTTCCTTGACCTTTTCGCCGTTTCCTAAGACTACCGCCTCTCTTACCTCGTCTAGTATGTTGGATACACTCCGTTTAATAGAAGGGCTACCTTCTTTGTAAATATCATATCTGGTAAAGACTTCTACAGGCTTATATCCTTGCCTAGGTATTTGAGACTTAGGAAGTTCTATACTCTTAAGGGCAAGGATATTCTCAGTAGGTGTCCCTAAAGCTAAGCTACATCCAGGCGCTAAAATATCTATTCCATTTACTAGAGATTCGTTTGCAGTCTTTATAATATCATCAGGTCTTCCTTGCAGAAGTTTACCTACTGGATCTAGATTTCCTATTAAAGTAACCCTGTCTTTTACCTCAATAGCCTCAGATAGATTTAGTTTATGGTCTATACTCAATGCATCTGCCCCGCTATCAGCCATATAAGAGATTATTGGAGTAACATCACCACAGATATGAAGTACAGTAATGCCACTATTTAGTGCATCAAACAGCCTTTTATGGTAAGGTAATACTAAATCCCTATATGTTTGAGGACTTATCATATCTGTGCTTGCACTCATATCTTCTACACATATTATATCAGCTCCTGCATCGATTAATGCCTTACCATAGAGGATACCTATCTTAAGCCCTAACTCTAGGAATGGTTGTAATGCTTCTGGTTGGGATATCGTAGCTATAAGCAGCTCATTAAGCCCCAATAGATATCCTCCAATACTAAAAGGACCAACTATTCCAGATATGACAGCTACTTCATTACCTACATTTTTTGTAAGTTTCTTAGTAGCTTCAATCACGACAGGAACCCTACCTCTTGAGAGAAAATCTTCTGGAAGTTCTAAAGGTGGCTCATCTAATTTGTAAGGATGTGAAACTACTGCTGGAAGATTATTATCATCACCCAAATTTATCTTACAACCTAATGCTTCTGCCTCTACAGTCTGACAGAATGGAACCCTCACGTTATCTAATCCAAGAATCTCTATCGCTCCAATGGAAAGTTTAGCCATCTTCTCTGGGTTGATATGGGCAGATGGAAAATGAACATCAAGACGTTTAAATTGTTCTATAGTAGCTGTCTGATTTACACAGGCTATTGGTACCCTATCTAAAAGCTTAGAGCCTAATAAGGCTTTAATCAACCTCTTCTTAGGGGTCATTAGTATCCCTCCAATCCATAAGAATCTAACCTAAAGCCAGGTACGATACCTCTATACTTATCTATGCAGTCTGATATAAATTTTTCCTGATCTTCTGGTAGGCTTTCTATAATCTTACCGCACTGGGCTAGGACATCTTTTTCATGTGTAGAAAGTTTTAATGCCTCCTCTTTTTGAGCTTTATCCAGTTCTTCATAGGCTCTTCTTAAACCGAAGAGAGCTCTTTCATAGTAGTTATTACCCTCTACAATACTGGAAGCTATATTATATGCAATCCTGGGAGAGATGACAAAAGATTGTGGATCTCGAAGTTCGTCTGATGCAATAAAGATATCTCTTAACACTTTCCCATAACCTAATTTCAACGCTGTATTCATCTGGGCAACATCATATCCAAGAATCTCAGTAAAAACGGCTGGAGTCGTACCACCAAACATCTCGGCATATTGAACAGCTTCATTGCTCCAGAGGTCACATACCGCTGCAGATATATTTCCCATCAAATCAGAATGTGCACAGGCACAGCTCTTTCCTTCCATAGATATTGGATAACCGGTAATAGCCTTTATTATAGTTCCCTCATATCCACAGTCCTTGTCTGGACCTTTCGCCCCCATATCAAATGCTACTAAAGATCTAGCAGCCCCTATTGCCCTTATTAAGGCAGCAAATATATGAGAGAGCTCATTATTTGTGTATCCTCCTGCTAAAAACATTGCAGAATTTGAGTGGGCACAGTCTGTATCTCCTCCAGGAATGATATTATATTCGTTTGCTATCTTCACAATATCTCTCCAAAGATATTCCATATCCAGAGAACCTAAGATCCCTACCGCAAATAAACATCCCTCAAGGTCTTGTCTAGTAATGGCATAATTAAACACCTCTTTACCTCCAGTGGATTCTATAGATAAGATATCTGCCCCACCTTCTGCACTAGCCATAAAACTATCTAGTATCTTTTTGTGCTCTTTTGACCCTCTATAACCATTTTCTGCCTTTCTTATGTCTGCAACTGTGGCCCTTACTGCCCCTTTAAGACCAAAATTGTCATGATATTCTTTTAGGAGCCATTTCGTCATATGGGTGATTTCTCTTGCCCACCTAGTATTGTCTGTAAGTTGAAAGACATGCTCAATCTCTAAAACTACAGAAGGTAGCCCAATCTGGATACATCTGTCGAGGATATCCTTCGTCATCCTTTCATATTCATGATAGATGGTTTCGAAGTTTTCTTCAGCTCCTGGGCGTGGATGATATTTGATTTCAGGATGGACAGCACCGTTCCCTATCTCTAGGTCAAAACCACATCTTACAGGATAGATAGCATTTCCAAAAACCATTTCGTCCCAAGAAGAATAAGCCATACTTTTATACATCTTTAACCTCCATTCTATAATCTTTTATACCCTCTTCTAATACTGTCCATGCAAGTAGAACACACTTAACCCTTAATGGAAGATTCCTTACCCCCTCTAGCGATTGAAAATCCCCTAGCTCATCTGTAGAATCCTTTTCTCCTTCCATTATTGATTTGACCCTAGATATTAAAGAGTCTATCTCTTCTAATGTCTTTCCTTTCACTAGCTCGGTCATTATAGAAGCAGAAGCCAAACTTATGGCACATCCAGTACCTCTAAATCTTATATCAGCAAGTATATCTCCTTTTATTAAGAACTGAATAGATATAGAATCTCCACAGAGGGGATTTTCTCCCTCTGCATTACAGAAAGGATATACACCCTTAGAACAGCTAGAGGAATGATTAAGCTCTCCGTAGTTCCTAGGATTTTGATAGTGGTCTAGAATTACCTCTCTATAAAGTTCTTCTATCTCCATTTTTAAATACCTTATCCACCTTTCTTAATGAGTCTATCAAGATATCAATCTCTTCCTTTGTATTATAGAGATAAAAAGATGCTCTACAGGTAGCTGATACCCCTAAATAATCCATCAGAGGTTGAGCACAGTGATGTCCAGCTCTAATAGCAATACCATCTTGGTCAAGTATTGTTGACACATCGTGAGGATGGACATCCTTATAGTTGAAAGAGATTATATTGAGTCTTGACTCATTATCGATTGGCCCATATATCTTTATCCTTTCGAAGCTAGAGAGTCTAGTAAGCGTATATGAAACCAGGGACTTTTCATGCTCATAGATATCTTTTAACCCTATCTTGTTTAGATATTCTATTGCCTTTCCAAAACCTATAACTCCAGCTATATTTGGAGTTCCACCCTCAAACTTATAAGGTATATCTGCCCATACGGAAGATTCTTTAGTTACCTTCTTAATCATATCTCCACCACCTAAAAGTGGATCCATCATCTCTAATAGCTCTCTCTTACCATAAAGTACTCCTACCCCAGTTGGTCCGAGCATCTTATGACTGGAGAAGGCAAGAAAGTCGACATCTAAATCTTGCACATTAGTAGGAATAGATGGAACACTTTGAGCTCCGTCTAATAGAACGATAGCTCCTATATTATGGGAAAGTTTAGTGATTTCTTTAATTGGGTTTATAGTTCCTAGGACATTACTCACATAAGTTATAGCTACAAGTTTTGTTTTTTCAGTTAAAAGACCTTTAAAGGTTTCTAAATCCAGAGTTCCATCTTCTTTTAAAGGAATAAATTTAAGTGTTAGTTTTTTCTCTCTAGCTAATATCTGCCAGGGTACGATATTACTATGATGTTCCATTAATGTAACAATAATCTCATCTTCTTCTTTTAGGAACCTTCTCCCCCAACCGTATGAGATGAGATTTATAGATTCTGTAGTGCCTTTGGTAAATATTATACAACTTGAATCCGGAGCGTTTATAAAACGGGCCGTATCTTTTCTTACCTTTTCATAGGCATCGGTAGCTTTAGCCCCTAACGAATGGATACTCCTGTGGATATTAGCATTATAGTGTGTATAATAATGCTGGATTGCTTCTATAACAGTTAGAGGTTTCTGGGTGGTGGCAGCATTGTCCAGATACACAAGAGGTTTATCATTTATCATCTCCCTTAAAATAGGGAAGTCTTCTCTTACCTTATATACATCATACATTAATTATTGACCTCCAATTTTTCTTCTATATACTTTAAGACCTTAAGCTTTATAGATTCAGACGATATATCTTCTATTATTTCCTCTAAAAAGCCTATAGAAATAAGTTTAAGGGCTTCTTTATCCTCTAGCCCTCTACTCTTCATATAGAATAGTATATCCTCATCTATTTGACCAACGGTAGCCCCATGAGTACACCTTTTTAAATCATTATTCTTAATCTCTAAGATAGGTATAGTATCTATACTAGCATTTTCTCCCAAGATTAAGGTATAATTTGCCTGATAGGCATCACTCTGTACGGCTTCTTTTTCTATCGTTATTTCTCCTTTGAAAAGTCCTTTTGTATCATCTTTTAATATCCCTTTATAGACAAGATTACTGGTGGTAAAGGGGGCTTTATGCTCTTGTAATATATGATACTGTAATAATTCGTTCCCTTCTAATATGTATATCCCTCTAATATTGGATGTTGCATCTTCCTCTAAGAGAGATACCTTTACGTCTCTTTTTACTCGGTTTTTGGCCAGGTCTAGAAAGAATAAATCGCATATTGAACTCTTTTTAAGAAAGAATGAGAGATTAGAATCAGTATATATATCTTTGGAATCCCTACTTAGGTTTAGAAAGTAGAGGTGAGCCCCTGGGCCTATGTAAGCTTCTACTGAAACCGAATCATTTTCACTGACATAGGTTAATTCACTATCTGGTTCCATAATAATAAGAGTATAAGGATTTCTTGAAGTAATATAAGGCATCCTTATCTTTATATCTTTAGGAACATATATAAATACCCCTATGTCTTTTTTAGTGTATCTTTCTAGAAGCCCTGGATAGCAATTTCTGGCCTCTTTTAAAGATAACGAGATTACTCCTTCCATTTTATCCGATAGTTCCTTCCAATTGAATCTTTATCAGTCGATTCAACTCTACTGCATACTCCATAGGGAATTCCTTAGTGATGGGTTCTATAAATCCCCTTATTACCATAGCATTAGCTTCTATCTCATCTAATCCTCTACTTCTTAAGTAAAACAATTGTTCCTCTCCGATCTTACTCACGGAGGCTTCATGCGATAGGGAAACATTCCTGTTCCTCACTTTCATATATGGATAGGTATCAGAACGGGAGTATTCATCTAGTATTAAGGTATCGCATCTTACACTACATCGTGAACCCTCTGCCTCAGGTCCTATGTAGACCAAGCCTCTGTAACTGTTGTGTCCGCTGTCTTTACTTATAGATTTACTTACAATATTTGAAGAAGTGTATGGAACGAAATGGAGAACCTTCCCACCTACATCCTGATGTTGTCCCTTTCCGGCAAAAGCAATACTTAAAAGTTCAGCCCTTGCTCCTTTACCATATAGATAGACACTTGGGTACTTCATACTGACCTTGCTACCGAGATTCCCATCTACCCATTCCATAATGCTATCCTCATAAGCAAAGGCTCTTTTTGTCACGAGATTGTAGACGTTATTAGACCAATTTTGCACCGTAGAGTATCTCACTCTAGCCCCTTTTTTTACTATTATTTCTACTACTGCACTATGTAGGGAGGAACTACTATATATAGGAGCGGTACAACCCTCAATATAATGCAGATAACTTCCTTCATCTGCTATAATAAGTGTTCTCTCAAACTGCCCTGCATTTTGGGCGTTTATCCTGAAATAGGCTTGAAGTGGGATATCTACGTAAACCCCCTTAGGAACATATATGAAACTCCCACCACTCCATACTGCGCTATTGAGGGCGGCAAATTTATTATCCTGGGGCGGAACAACTGTGCCTATATATTCTCTTACTAAATCGGGGTATTCTCTTATGGCAGTATCGGTGTCAACAAAGATTACTCCTTGCTTTTCCCACTGTTTCTTTAGATTATGATAGACTGATTCAGACTCATATTGCGCGGAGACTCCAGCAAGATACTTTTTTTCAGCCTCTGGAATCCCAAGTTTTTCAAAGGTATTGCGGATATAACTAGGGATATCCTCCCAAGAATGTCCTTCTTTCTCTACAGGTTTTATATAATAGTAAATCTCATCAAAATCTAATCCGGAAAGATTGGGTCCCCAAGAGGGCATAGGTTTAGAGATAAAAATTTCATAAGCCTTTAAACGGAACACCCTCATCCATTCTGGTTCCATTTTCATCCAAGAGATCTCTTCTATAACCTCTTTAGAAAGTCCCTTCTTGGTTTTAAATACATAGTCTTCCGGGTCTCTGAACCCATATCTATAATTGGTGCTTATTTCATTTGACATTTGCTACTCCTTCTAACCATTCATAACCTCTTTCTTCCAAAATGGCAGCAAGTTCATCTCCTCCGGAGGTTATAATACGTCCATCCATCATTACAAATATAGAATCTGGCTTTATGTAATTTAAGACCCTCTGATAATGGGTTATGATAATAATTGACATATTTGAATTGAAGGTCTTTTCTATTCCTTTAGATACAATCTTTAATGCATCTATATCAAGGCCAGAGTCGATCTCATCTAGGATTACTAACTCCGGTTCTAACATTGCCATTTGAAGGATTTCACTCTTCTTTTTCTCTCCACCACTGAATCCGTCATTAAGATAACGTCTTTCAAAACCTTCTTCGATCTCTAAAAGACTCATCTTTTCTTTAAGGGTGTTACGGAATTTTACGAGAGGCATATTTTCCCCTTTTCTGATATTTAGAATGGTCTTTAAGAAACTAGCCACTGTAACTCCGGGAATTCCTACAGGATATTGAAAAGCTAGGAATATACCTAACCTAGCCCGTTCTGTTGGAGAGAGGCTACTGATATCTCTATCATTAAAAAGGATTCTCCCTTTAGTAATCTTATATTTGGGATGCCCCATAATGGTGTAAGCTAGGGTGCTTTTGCCTGTACCATTTGGACCCATTAATGCATAGATCCTGCCTCTTTCTATCCTGAGATTAACCCCATTAAGGACCTCCTTACCTTCAACTTCTACATATAAATCCTCTATACTAAGCAAATCTGCCTCCTTTATATATCTTTGTATCTTTATAAATATTATCATATTACTATACATTTTACAAGTCAAGCCCTCCCTCTTTCTTTTTTAAAGATGTGGTATTATAATATTCTCAAAAATATTATGGAGGTGAGAGTTTAAATGATTAGATGGAGGTCTTTGTTTGCTGTTTCTCTTGTTGTTATTTTATCCTTGATAGGTGGGATGGTCTATGCAGCTGATAAGAATGTTGGAGATGTTTTAAAAGATGCTGGAAACTTTACCACTTTCTTGAAAGCACTAGAGGCTACTCAGATGTTAGATGAACTAAATGGTGAAGGTCCCATAACTGTTTTTGCTCCTACTGACGACGCTTTTAAAGGTTTAGAGGATGTAGATGAGCTTTTTAAGGAAGAAAACCTGGATAAGCTTACTACACTTGTGAGCTATCATATCGTCTCTTCTGATAAGTACACTGTTGAAGACCTCAAAGGGCTTGAAGAAGGACAACTGTTTACAGATGGGGGGATTATAAAGGTTTCATCAGAAGGTAATGAGTTAAAGATAGGTGATAATATTAAAGTGATACAAACTATCGATGCTACCAACGGTGTAGTATATGTAATAGATGGGGTAATAGTTCCTCAGGAAGAAGAATAAGTATAATTTAATAAGGGGGACCTGCCTGGTCCCCCTTATTGTTTATGGCTCTTTGTTTTCTATCAGGTCTGCAAGAGTTCTTGTCTCTGTTATTTTGATTATATCTTCTCTTATAGTTTCCCATAGCCTTCTTGTCAGGCAGGTGGCTGACCTATTACATACAGAAGGGTCAATGAGACAATCTATAAGGTTTATCGGTCCTTCAAGGACATCTATTGCTTCCTTTACCTTGATATCTTTTGGCTCCCTTGCCAATATAAAACCCCCCTGAGAACCCCTTATACTTCTTACCAGTCCAGCCTTCTTTAATGGTTCCATTATCTGTTCCAAATAATTTTCTGAGATATCTTCCTCTTTAGCTATGAGCCTAGCCATAATAGGTCCCTCTTTGTAATGTCTAGCCAAAGCTGTTAAAGCTCTTAAACCGTATCTGGCTCTTGTAGAAAGGCGTAATGCCAAATTATCACCTCTTTAAAAATATTAGTTATTCTATTAGAATTATAATATATATTACATCCTTTGTCAAAAGCTATAAGACTCTTACTTTTTAGATAAAAATGTATTATACTATCCTCTATGGAGACAAATATTATTGAGATAAATTTGAGAAATCTAAGAGATAATGTAAAGGCAATAAGGGAGTATATTGGTCCGTATACTAAGTTCTTGGCTGTGGTTAAAGCAGATGCCTATGGCCATGGGATTAAAGAGATTGCTTCTTCTCTTTCTGATATAGTTGATAGCTTTGGAGTGGCTAATGTTGATGAGGCAATAGAGTTGAGAGATATCGGTATCTCAAAGCCTATCCTAATACTAGGGGATGTTTTTCCATCTAGTACAAAAGAGATAATCCAATTTAATATAACACCATCAGTCTCTAGTGTGGATTTTGCCAGATCCCTCTCTAAAGAGGGAGAGAAATTAGCTAAAGCTATCCCTATTCATATACAGATAGATACAGGGATGGGAAGATTTGGTGTCTTGCCAGAAGAGGTAAACAGGTTCTTAGAAGATATCTTCTCATTTTCTAACCTTAAATTAGAGGGTATATTTAGTCATTTTAGTACAGCTGGAACAAATAGAGAGTTTGTAGACGTACAGTTTAAAAGATTTGTAGAGTTGATCTCTCTTTTAGAAAGAAGGAAGGTTTATTTTTCTCTAAGACATATTGCGAATAGCGCTGGTACACTCTTTCATCCATATACGGTTATGGATATGGTAAGGATAGGAATAGCTATGTATGGGATTAATCCAGGTAATGAATCTATCCCTATCCTGTTAAAGCCTGTTATGAGTCTAAAGAGTAGGGTCTTAAGTATAAGAGACCTCCCGGAAGATTGGCCTGTTGGCTACGATGCTACTTATACGTCTGGAGATAACTCTAAAATTGGTATAGTTCCTATAGGATATGGGGATGGCCTGCCTTATCAACTCTCAAATAAAGGCTTTGTAATAGTTAGAGGTAGAAAGGCTCCTATAGTAGGACGTATATGTATGGATTATACAATTATAGACCTATCAAAAGTCCCAGAGGCAAAGATAGGAGATGAGGTAGTTATTATTGGAGAACAGGGAGGAGAGGTAATCTCGGCTAAGGACTTGGCAAGATTAACCGGACAGATTCCTTATTCAGTAATTACCAATCTAAAAGGTAGAATCCAGAGGCAGGTCATAGAGAGGTAAGTAATTAACAGTCCTTTTTGAAGATTAGTGATACGGAGGTATGTTGAGATGACAGATCGCATATTAAATTTATTAGATATCCTGGAAAGGGAAAAACTGGATGGACTATTATTAGTAAAAGATTCTAACCTCCAGTATATAAGCGGTTTTAGGGGTTCTGAATCTTATGCGGTAGTTTCTCCAAATGGCAGGGCTTTTATAACCGATTCCAGATATACTGAACAGGCTGAACAGGAGTGTCCAGATTTCGAAGTGTTTAGGTGGCGTGTGCCTTTTCCAAAGATTGAGGATATGCTTAAAGATGTTTGTGAAAGGTACAAGATAAAGAGACTTGGCTTTGAAAAGGACCGAGTCACATTTGACCAGTATGAAAGATTTAAAAGGACTCTTGGCGATATTGAGTTTATACCAACTCTAGGTCTAGTGGAAGAGCTAAGATATGTTAAAGACCAGGATGAAATAGATTGTATAAGGAAGGCAGCTCAAATCGCAGATAATGCATTTGAGGAATTATTAAAGTCTGTTAAACCTGGGATAACAGAAAAGGATATAGAGGTGGAATTACAGTATCTCATTAAGAAAAAGGGAGCATCGGATATAGGGTTTCCTACCATAGTGGCATCAGGAGTAAGAGGTTCTCTACCTCATGCCATACCTTCTGGGAAAAAGATTGAACCAGGTGATTTTGTAACATTGGACTTTGGCGCATTGTATAACGGTTACCGGTCAGATTGTACCAGGACATTTGTTATTGGTAGTCCTAACGAGAAGCAGAGGGAAATTTATAATATCGTTAAAAAAGCCCAACAGGTGGGTATTGAAAGTCTTAAACCCGGAGTTAACGGGAAAGATATTGATAGAATTGCTAGAAGTATTATAGAGGAAGCTGGGTATGGAGGGAATTTCGGTCATGGACTGGGACACGGGGTAGGACTTGAGATCCATGAACAGCCTTTCCTGTCACAAGATTGCGAGAAAAATATATCGGCTGGGAATGTAATTACTATAGAACCTGGTATTTATATACCGGGATGGGGAGGCGTTAGGATTGAAGATTCAGTACTTATAAATGAAAATGGTCCTGAAATCCTTACAAAGCTCTCAAAAGAGTTAATAGTAATTTAGAAAAGGGGCTGAAGATTATGGTTTTCTCTTCTGAGGACGTAGTTATTGAAAAAGAGATGCAAAAGAGGAGGGCAACTGTTAGGCCAGTAAATGAGAGGATTGCAAAACTTAGAGAGGAGAGTATAAAGGCTGAGGTTAAGATATCTGATGAAAGAGCTGTAATTATGACACAGTTCTATAAAAGCGGAATTACCCATGGGAAGTCAATCCCTGTGCAACGTGCTATGGCATTTAAGTATCTAATGGAAAATGTAAGTTTGCCAATTGAAGAAGGTCAGTTGATTGTTGGATTAAGAGGGACTGGACCACAGGAAGTTCCCACATATCCAGAAATTTGTACTCACAGTATGGAAGACCTGGAAATCTTAAACTCTAGAGTGAATATGCCTTATAAGGTTGATGATAAAACTAAAGAATTATATAGAAATGAAATAATTCCATTCTGGAAAGGCAAAACAATGAGGGACATCATCTTTAAAGACTTGCCTGAAGAGTGGATAGAGGCTTACAAGGCAGGGATATGGACAGAATTTATGGAACAGAGGGCACCTGGCCATACGGCTGGTGGTGAAAGGATATTTAAGACAGGGATTTTAGACATAAAAGAAGAGATTAGAGAAAAGATGCAGGAATTAAGATCGAGTGACCCGGGATACTATGAGAAGATAGAAGAACTTAAAGCTATGGATATTGTAGCAGATGCAATTATGATTTATGCGAGACGCTATGCAGAGAAGCTCGAGGAAATGGCAGAGGAAGAAAAAGACCTTGAGAGAAAAGAAGAATTTAAGAAAATGGCTGAAATTTGCCGCTGGGTACCTGCATATCCTCCAAGAACATACTGGGAAGCTCTCCAACATTACTGGTTCATTCATGTAGGTGTAGTCTATGAAACAAATCCGTGGGATTCCTTTAATCCTGGAAGATTGGATCAGCACCTGTATCCATTTTATAAAAAGGATATTGAAGAGGGAAGGCTTACGAGAGAAAGGGCAAAAGAACTTTTAGAGGCATTCTGGATAAAATTTAACAACCAACCTGCAGTTCCCAAGGTAGGGGTGACAGCAGAGGAAAGCTTCACATATAACGACTTTACAAAAATCAATATCGGAGGACTAAAAAAGGATGGCTCAGATGGGGTAAATGAAGTCTCTTACTTAATCATGGAAGTCCTCGATGAGGTAAGGACCTTACAGCCTAACACAGCCGTGCTGGTGAGTAACAAAAATCCTGAACGCTTTGTTATAAGGGCTTTGGAAGTAACAGGACCTGGTTTTGGTGAACCTCCGTTCTTCAATTTCGATGGAGTTATAGTTAAGATGTTAAGACAGGGTAAAAGCCTGGAAGATGCCCGTACTGCTGGCGTTAGTGGTTGTGTGGAAACTGGGGCATTCGGGAAAGAAACTTATATCCTCACAGGATATTTCAATCTTCCTAAGATCCTTGAGATCACCCTGAATAATGGAATAGATCCGAGAAGCGGGAAAAAGATAGGTATAGAAACAGGAGATCCTAGAAACTTCAAATCCTTTAATGAACTGTGGGAAGCCTTCATAAAACAAGTAAAATATTTTATGGATATAAAGATGAAAGGGAATGACATTATAGAGGCGATTTATGCAAACTATCTGCCAGTTCCCTTCTTATCTCTCTGGATTGAGGATTGTGTTGAAAAAGCCCAAGATTATAATGCAGGTGGAGCAAGGTATAATACCCAGTATATCCAACTGGTAGGTTTAGGAACCCTGACTTATAGTTTGACTTCGATTAAATACTATATATTTGATGAAAAGACCTTATCAATGGATGAACTGCTTGAAGCTCTCAAGCAAGACTTTGAAGGAAGGTATGAAGTGTTACGACAGGTTATCCTGAATAAGACTCCTAAGTATGGCGAAGATAATGATTATGCTGACGAAATCGCAAAGGAAATAGTCGACGTTATGGTGGAAATAATTGAAAGCTATCCTCCTTCTCCAGTGAGAAAAGCCTCCAGGAGGGTCTATTTCTTACCTACGACAGCTCATGTATATTTTGGAAAAGTTACTGGAGCAACGCCAGATGGGAGGAAAACAGGTGTTCCTGTTTCTGAAGGTGTTTCACCGGTTCAAGGGAGTGATAAGAAGGGAATTGCAGCTGTATTCAGGTCGGTTTCTAAATGTGATTGGGATAAAACCGGAGGAGCTTTGCTTAACCAAAAACTCACTCCCGACCTGCTAGAGAGTGAAGAAAATATAAGGAAACTTTCACAACTCATAAGGGCATTCTTCAAAATGGGAGGACATCACGTCCAATTTAATGTAGTAAGTGTCGAGTTACTCCGAGAGGCACAAAAGCGCCCTAAAGATTTTCAGGACTTAATGGTTAGAGTTGCTGGATATAGTGATTACTTTGTGAATCTGCCAAAAGGTTTACAAGAAGAGATAATCACTAGAACTGAATATAAAGATGTATAATGGTATACAGGTGGATAGTTTCTTGATGGACAGTAATGGCTTTATATTCGATATAAAAAGATATGCTATCCACGATGGCCCTGGAATAAGGACGACAGTATTTCTCAAGGGTTGTCCTTTAAGATGCTGGTGGTGTCATAATCCTGAGGGTATCTCCCCTGGATATGAACTTATGTACTTTGAATTTAAGTGTATGCATTGTAAGACCTGCCTTAATGTCTGTGAGACGGGAGCTATTACCTTTGAAAACAATAACCTGTTTATAGACCGCTCTCTCTGTACCTCCTGTGGAGTCTGTACTGAAACCTGTCCAACCGGGGCATTAACTCTTGTTGGTAAAAAGATCACTCTAGAAGAGCTTGTCAGGGAGATTGAAAAGGATGTCCTGTTTTATGATAATTCAGGAGGAGGTGTAACTTTTTCTGGAGGAGAGCCGTTACTTCAACATCAATTTTTAATAGAGGCACTGAAAGAATGTAAAAAGAGAGGACTTCATACTGTATTGGATACCTCAGGCTATGCCCCGAGAGACATATTCTCTTTAGTATTGGATTACGTCGATGTGTTCCTCTATGATTTGAAATTGGCTGATGATGAAGAACATAAGAGATATACTGGGGTTTCAAATAGTCTAATTAAAGATAATCTACAGACACTGGTAAATATAGGTAGAGGTAAGGATGTTATTCTAAGGCTGCCTGTAATTCCTGCGATTACTGATACAGAGAGAAATATTAGTCTTCTTATAGAATTTGTTTCTTCACTAAAAGGTATACGCGAGATTGACTTATTACCTTTTCACGATGTGAACGAGAAATATAATAGACTTGGTAAAGAGTATAAGATGCATATTCACAAGGCTCCATTACGAGAAGATTTAGAGTATATAAAAGAAAGATTTGAAAGAATTGGGCTTTATGTAAAGGTTTAGATTGAACTAATCAAATCCAAATAAAAGTATGCTTACTGTGGCATTGTTCGTTGAGTGCTTTAAATGTCTCATTCTCTATATGCCATCTAATCTTAGTTAGTTTTTTCAAAGACATTGGACTAGGGATTCCATAAAGAAGTCCCTCTTACAAAATTGTATGAAATGTTTTATATTATCTTTTACAGGGTTTCATAATAAAATTATATCCCCTCTTGAAGGGTAACGAAAAGATACCCTATAAAAGGAGATTAATTTTTAAATCTATGCTTCATAATCTTATATGTGATAAAATAAGGATAAAAAATTTGGAGGTTAAATTATGATTGTTCAAAAGTTTTCTGTAAATCATCATCCAATCCAAACTATCCTTTCTTGGATTCAGGCTGGAGAAATTGCAATTCCAGAGATACAGCGTCCTTTTGTATGGGATGCTACCAAAGTTAGGGACTTGATAGATTCCCTATTTAAAGGGTATCCAGTTGGATACTTAATAGCCTGGCAGAATCCTCATGTGAGATTGAAGGACGGGACCACTTCCATAGGTAAAAAGATACTAATAGACGGACAACAACGTATTACAGCATTAATGGCTGCAATTTTAGGGAAGGAAATTATTGACTCTGAGTATAACAAAAGAAGAATAGTTATAGCATTTAATCCAATTGAAAAGATTTTCGAGGTATCAAATTCTGCTATTCAGAAAGATAAAAGATGGATACCTGACATATCTATAGTTTTCTCTCCAGAGTTTAAAATATTGACTGCAGTAAAAGAATACTGTTCATTAAATCCTGAGATAAGAGAAGATGATATCCTGGAGAGCATTGACTCACTAAAGAGTATTATAAATATTCCTATCGGATTGATTGAACTAAATTCAGACCTGGACATAGACGAGGTTACTGAGATCTTTATCAGAATAAATTCTTCTGGGGTCATACTGAGCCAGGCGGATTTTGCTATGTCAAAGATTGCCGTCAATGAAAACTATGAGGGAAGTCTACTCCGTAAAGCGATAGACTACTTCTGTCACCTTGCTATAAAACCAGAATTCTATTCTCAGCTTGTTGAGTTTGATAAAGAATTTATTAATACAGAATATTTTAAAAAGATGTTCTGGTTAAAAGACGAAAAGGACGACTTATATGATCCATCATATACAGATATGTTAAGAGTTTCTTTTACATATAAATTCAAGAGAGGGAAACTACAAGATCTAGTTGCATTACTCTCTGGGAGAGACTTTGAGACACGCCAATATAGAGAAGAGATCGTAGAAGAATCGTTCAGCAGGCTTAAAGATGGAATAATAGACTTTATAAATGAAAATAATTTTAAAAAATTTGTAATGATACTAAGATCTGCCGGTTTTATAGATAGTTCTATGACAAGGGCGCAGAACGCAATTAATTTTGCATATATACTGTATTTAACTTTACGGGACAGAGGACTTCAGCAGGCAAAGATTGAATCCCTTGTCAGAAGATGGTATGTTTTATCTGTATTGACGAGTCGCTACTCTGGCTCTCCAGAGACTCAATTTGATTTTGATATAAGACGTCTGAACGAGCCAAATCCTGAAGAATATATGCAAAACGTCATTGATGCAGAACTTTCAGATTCATACTGGAATACAGGTTTACCTCAGCAGATGAGTACCTCTGTAGTAACTAATCCTGCATTTATTGTGTTTCTGACTGCTCAAGTCAAAATGAATGATAAGGGATTCTTATCGAAGAGTATAACAGTGAGTGACCTGATCACTTTAAAGGGAGATGTGCATCATATATTTCCAAAAGACTATCTAAAAAAGATCGGATATGACAATCGCGGTATGTATAACCAGGTAGCAAATTATGTAATGGCACAGAGCGAAATAAATATTGCAATAGGAAACAAACCACCAAAGGTCTACTTCAATGAACTTTTAGTACAATGTAGAACAGGAGCCCTAAAGTATGGATCAATAGATAAAGAGGATGAACTGATGGAAAATCTGAAAATGCAATGTATTCCACCCGATATCTTTAATGATCTTTCAGATAACTATGAGAAATTTCTCGAGGAGAGAAGAAAATTGATGGCACAGAAGATCAAGGCTTATTTTCAAAGTCTTTAGAGGACGAAAACTTAAGGAGGATATGAATTACAACTTCGGCGTATATAAAATTAACATCTTTATGAAAGGAGTTGATCCATAATGCAGATAAACTTTTCACAATATCTTTTAAGAGGTTTAGTAGAATCCTTTTTCCTATTCTGGCCCTTTTGGTTACTTTTTGGAGTAATTCTTCTCGCCGCAATCATCTTTAAATTAATAGAAAAAGAAAGGCTAATTAAGTCAGGTATATCAGATATTGATAAAATGGACGGCAAGTTATTTGAAAAATATTTAGAGGTGTTATTTGAAAGGTTAGGCTATAAAGTGGAAAGGACTAAGTATATTGGAGACTATGGGGCAGATCTTATTATTCGAAAGAATGGTATAAAAACTGTAGTTCAGGCAAAAAGGTATAAGGGCAAAGTTGGGGTGAGAGCAATACAAGAGGCAGTTGGAGCAAAGGGTTATTATTCCTGCGATAGGGCGATGGTTATAACTAATAGCTATTTTACAAAACAGGCTAAAGAACTTGCAGATAAAAACGAAGTTGAGCTATGGGATAGAAAAGAATTAGTTAGAAATTTACTTAAGGTTAAAAAAGAAGGAGGAATAGAGATTAAAGAGTCAATTCTCAATTCTACCTTTAATGAATCTCAAAGTATATGTACCGTCTGCGGCATACCTGTAAGCGACAGAGTACGTCAATATTGCCTTAACCATCCAGAAAAATTTGGGGGTAAGATATACTGTTATAAACATCAGAAGGAAGTTAACTCTGGAGGATAAAGGACCCTGAACTGTAATTACTTTTGAATACCCCCAACTATAAGGACTAATCTTCTTGCCTTGCTTACTTTTAACATCATACTAATAAATATCTATAGCTAATGCTATGGCATACCTTACAAAACTTATCTTCTTTCTCTAGACAGAAAGGAGTAATTTTTAAGAAAGTGAT
>Ga0078972_1001515_pt1 | contig 86128 bp, 85 predicted proteins | sample YelNatPaOPGAMG01_FD_67568 | JGI IMG/M metagenome (GOLD analysis project Ga0078972, IMG submission 67568) | Hot spring thermophilic microbial communities from Obsidian Pool, Yellowstone National Park, USA - OP-RAMG-01 (SPADES assembly) (version 2) | ecosystem: Environmental > Aquatic > Thermal...
CAGTCCCAGTGTGGCCGGACACCCTCTCAGGCCGGCTACCCGTCGTCGCCTTGGTAGGCCATCACCCCACCAACAAGCTGATAGGCCGCGGGCCCATCCCACACCGCAAAAGCTTTCCACCACACCACATGCATGGCATGGTCCTATCCGGTATTAGACCCAGTTTCCCAAGCTTATCCCGAAGTGCAGGGCAGATCACCCACGTGTTACTCACCCGTTCGCCACTCGAGCACCCCCAAAGGGGCCTTTCCGTTCGACTTGCATGTGTTAAGCACGCCGCCAGCGTTCGTCCTGAGCCAGGATCAAACTCTCCAAACAAAACCAATCCAGAGAAATCAAACCCCGACAAAACAAAACACCACACCCTGACACGGGACATCAGAATGCGGCAAAAACAACAACAAACAAAACCACCAAACACACTATTGAGTTCTCAAACAACACCCATGTGACCGGGCAACCCTGCCAGCGTACTCCGCGCCAAAGCATCGGTCAACTGCCATAACCGCTGGGTCGTGGGTCGGTCACGGACCGGCATAAGTCGGCGCAATCGTTATGCTACCCGTTCGATCTCCGCGCCGAGACTGGCCAGGTTTTCCACGAACAACGGGTAACCGCGGTCGATGTGGAAAACATCGTGGACTTCGGTGTCGCCGTCGGCGACCAGTCCGGCGAGCACCAGGCCGGCGCCCGCCCGGATGTCCGAACACCACACGGGGGCGCTCGAGAGTTGCGGCAGCCCGCGCACCACCGCGTGGTGCCCGTCGGTGCGGGCGTCGGCTCCGAGGCGGATCATCTCTTCGACGAAGCGGAACCGCGCCTCGAACACGTTCTCGGTGATCATCGAGGTGCCGTCGGCGATCGAGGCCAGGGCGATCGCCATCGGCTGCAGATCGGTCGGGAACCCGGGGAACGGCAACGTTGCGACGTTGACTGCCTTCGGGCGCTCGTACTGCGTGACCCGGAAACTGTCGTCGGTCTGGGTGACGGTAGCGCCCGCGTCGTGCAGCTTGTGCAATACGACCTGCAGATGCGCGGGGTCGATCCCGGTCACCGTGATATCACCGCGGGTCATCGCCGCGGCGATGCCCCAGGTAGCGGCCACGATCCGGTCCCCGACCACGCGGTGCTCGGTGGGATGCAGGCGTGGCACCCCGGTGATCGTCATGGTCGGCGAACCCGCGCCTTGGATCTGTGCGCCCATCTGGTTCAACATCGTGCACAGGTCAACCACGTCGGGTTCGCGCGCCGCATTGTGAATCGTGGTCACGCCCTCGGCCAACACCGCCGCCATCAGAATATTTTCGGTCGCGCCCACCGATGGGAACTCGAGTTGAATCTCGGCACCGTGCAAGCTGTCTGCGTGCGCAACAACGCAACCGTGCTCGATATTGCACCGTGCCCCCAGCTGCCGTAGGCCGGCTTGGTGCATGTCTAGTGGCCGTGATCCGATGGCATCTCCCCCCGGCAGGGCAACCTTGGCTCGCTTGCACCGCCCCACCAGAGGGCCTAACACACAGACCGAGGCCCGGAACTGACGCACGGCGGCGAAGTCGGCGTCGTACTTGGGCTCGTCCGGCGAGGTCACTCGCACGGTTGACCCGGCCAGTTCGACCGTGGCGCCCAGACCACGCAACACCTCCGCCATCAACGGAACGTCGAGGATGTCGGGACAGTTCGTGATAGTGCTGGTGCCCTCGGCCAACAGGGCCGCCGCCATCAGCTTGAGCACGCTGTTCTTGGCACCCCCCACAGCAACTTGGCCCGACAACCGGTTGCCACCGGTCACCACGAAACGTTCTGGCACCCTGGCAAGTTTAGTAAAGCCCCATCGGCCTGTCAGTCAGGTCTCGAGCGCGGTACGGTTTTGACTCATGGCGGTACACCTGACCCGCATCTATACCCGCACCGGCGACGATGGGACCACCGGGTTGAGTGATTTCTCCCGGGTCTCGAAGACCGATGCACGTCTGGCGGCCTATGCCGACTGTGATGAGGCGAACGCCGCGATCGGGGTGGCAATCGCGGTGGGTCAACCGGAGCAGCGGATCATTGACATACTGAGGCAGATTCAAAACGATCTGTTTGACGCGGGCGCGGACCTGTCGACCCCGATAGCCGAGAATCCGAAAGATCCTCCGCTCCGTATCACCCAGCCCTACATCGACCGGCTGGAGAAATGGTGCGACGAGTTCAACGAAAGTCTGCAACCATTGAATTCGTTTGTATTGCCTGGAGGTTCACCGCTGTCAGCTCTGCTGCACGTCGCCCGCACGGTGGTGCGGCGCGCCGAGCGTTCGGCGTGGGCAGCGGTCCAACAGCATGCGTCGGACGTTAGCACGCTGCCCGCGAAGTACCTGAACCGCTTGTCGGACTTGCTGTTCATCTTGTCCCGGGTGGCCAACCCGGACGGCGACGTACTGTGGCACCCCGGTGGCGGTCAGCCGCGACAGCCGGCGACCTAGACCGATTTCAGGTACTGCGACGTCGAGCGCGTGGCGACGGACGCGATTCCAACCACGATAGGAACGCGGTCAGTGCGCCGCGATCCAGGGCGATTTCATAACGGCCCCGCCGGTTCGAAGACGTGTCACGCAGCTCGACGACGACCACCTGATCGCTCATGATGTCGAACTCGTCACCACGCGGAGGCCGACGCGAGATGATTTCGGTACCGCGCCTGCTGAGTCGCCGATCGGGCCAGAGCCGCATACTGGAGAGCCGGTAGAACGCGGCTTCTCCACCGCGATAGCGGACTACGCCGTGCCGCCACCCGTGGCCCCCGATCGCGGGGATGTCACGCATGATGGCCGCCGTCCCGCCCTGACCCAGCTTCCACAGCCGATAGCTCAACGCGACAACCGCGAGCCCCAATACGGCGATCAGCGCAACCATGCCGATCATGGGCGCGCTCATCAGCCGCGCACCGGTCAGTCGATCGCGCCGACAGCGCGCAACCTGGCACGGCCCCTGGCGGCGATGCGAGGATCGTCGGACTCCGCATCCTGTCTGGCGGCCACCTCGTCGATCTCCGATTCGAATGCCGCGGATTCGGCCAAAATGCTGACCCCCTCCTCGGTCACCGACAGGAAACCGCCGTCCACCGCAATGCGCAGGTCCTTCTGGCCCTCGCGCTCCACCCGCACCATCGCGTCGTCGACCAACTGGGCCACCAACGGAATATGCCGCGGCAAGATGCCGATCTCGCCGACGGTGGTGCGGGTGAAGAGAAATGTCGCCTTGCCCGACCAGATCTTCCGGTCGACGGCGACGATCTCGACATTCAACTCGGCTATATCACACTCACCTTTCGCCTTTAACCTCTCGCCGCAAGGACCGTCGCCCCGGCTGCATCACAGTTTGGCGCCGAGGCTTTCGGCTTTCTTGGCCAGGTCGTCGAGGCCGCCGATCAAGAAGAACGCCTGCTCGGGCAAGTGGTCGAATTCGCCCTTGGTTAGCTTGTCGAAGGCTTCGATCGTCTCCTTGAGCGGAACGGTCGAACCCGGCTGACCGGTGAACTGCTCAGCCGCCATCATGTTCTGCGACAGGAATCGCTCGATGCGCCGCGCCCGCTGCACCAACTGCTTGTCTTCCTCGGACAGTTCGTCGATACCGAGGATTGCGATGATGTCCTGAAGATCCTTGTAGCGCTGCAGGATCCGGATCACTTCCTGAGCCACCCGGTAGTGCTCGTCTCCGACCACACCGGGGTCGAGGATGGTCGAGCTGGATGCTAACGGGTCCACTGCCGGGAAGATGCCCTTGGAAAACACCGCCCGGGAGAGCTCGGTGGTGGCATCTAAGTGCGCGAACGTTGTCGCCGGCGCCGGGTCGGTGTAGTCGTCGGCGGGCACGTAGACCGCCTGCATCGAGGTGATGGACCGGCCCCGTGTCGAGGTGATGCGCTCCTGCAATTCGCCCATTTCGTCAGCCAGCGTGGGTTGATATCCCACCGCCGACGGCATCCGGCCGAGCAGGGTGGACACCTCGGATCCAGCCTGGGTGAATCGGAAGATGTTGTCGATGAACAGCAGCACGTCTTGGCCCTGCTCGTCGCGGAACCACTCGGCCATAGTCAGCGCCGACAAACCCACCCGCATGCGAGTGCCGGGCGGCTCGTCCATCTGCCCGAATACCAGCGCGGTGTCTTTGAGCACGTTGGCTTCACCCAACTCCACCCACAGGTCGTTGCCCTCGCGGGTGCGCTCGCCGACCCCGGCGAATACCGACGTGCCACCGAAGTTACGCGCGATGCGGTTGATCATCTCCTGGATCAGCACCGTCTTGCCCACCCCGGCACCACCGAACAGTGCGATCTTGCCTCCGCGCACGTACGGCGTCAGCAAGTCGACGACCTTCAGCCCGGTCTCCAGCATCTCGGTGCGCGGCTCGAGCTCGTCGAAGGCCGGTGGCTTACGGTGAATCGGCCAATGATCGAAGTCTTTCCCATAGCCCGGGTCATCGAGGCAGTTACCCAGCGCATCGAAGACGTGGCCTTTGACGCCTTCGCCCACGGGAACCGAGATCGAGGCGCCGGTGTCGAGCACCTCGACACCGCGCACCAGCCCATCGGTGGGCTGCAGCGAGATACACCGCACCAGGTTGTCACCCAGGTGCTGGGCCACTTCCAGCGTCAAGGTTTTCGCGAGCGCCTCGAACGTGACGTCAACGTGCAACGCGTTGAACAGTTCAGGCACAGAGCCCCGAGGAAACTCGACGTCGACAACCGGGCCGGTAACCCGTACCACGCGACCACTGGTGTCGGCGCCGGCCTTGTTGTTCGATTTTTCAGCAGTAGCAGTCATTATTCTCTTCGCCTCCTAGTGGCTTACCCGGCAGTCTCGGCCAATGCATTCGCGCCACCAACGATTTCGCTAATTTCCTGAGTGATTTGGGCCTGCCGCTCACGGTTCGCTTCCAGCGTCAGGGCCTTGATGAGGTCGTCGGCGTTGTCGGTGGCCGACTTCATCGCGCGCTGGCGCGAAGCCAGTTCTGACGCCGCCGACTCGAGCAGTGCGGCGTATACCCGGGTGGTCAGATAGCGTGGTAGCAGCGACTCGAAGAGCGTTGTGGCGTCGGGCTCGAACGAATACAGGGTTCGCGGTCCGACCTCTTCTTCGACGTACTCCACCACCATCGGGGCTATCCGATGTGCCTCAACCGATTGCGACAGCATCGACTTGAACACGGTGTAGACAATGTGCAGCTCATCGACGCCGGGCGTGCCGCCCGGCTCGCCGGCATCGGATCCGTCGGCGCCGGCCATGAAGGTGTCGACCAGAGTCGAGGCGATCACCGCAGCGTTTTCGTAGGCGGGCTGCTCAGAGAAACCGTTCCACGACTGCGCGATGTCCCAATTACGGAACCTGTAGTAGTTCAACGCTTTACGGCCGACGGCATATAATACCGGCGTCTTACCTTCTTGCCGCAGCAACGAAAACAACTCCTCGGCGCGCCGGAAAACGTTGGCGTTGTAAGCACCGCACAGGCCACGGTCGGACGTCACCACCAGCACCCCGGCCCGCTTGGGCTCGGGCCGCTCGACGAGCAGCGGGTGATCCAGGGCCGCCTCAGCGGCCAAGGTGGTGAGCATGCGGGTGATCTCGAAGGCATAGGGGCGGGCCGCGTCGAGGCGTGCCTGGGCCCTGCCGATGCGCGACGTGGCGATCAGCTCCTGGGCTCTGGTGATCTTTTTGATCGACCCCGCGGAGCGGATCCGTCCCCGCAATTCGCGAAGTGTCGCAGCCACCGTGAACTACTTCTGCTTCTTGGGTGCGGGCTTGCGGACCTGCACCGATTCCTTGGCCAGTTCTTCCTCGTCCAGCGCTCCGACATGCTCGTCGCGAACCACTGAGCCGCCGCCGGTCGTCGCGAATCCCTTCTTGAATTGGTTGATTACCTCGGTCAGCTTGTCGCTGACCTCGTCGGAGAGCTTCTGGGATTCGCGGATCTGCGTGAGGAGGTCTTGCTCGGCGGCGCGAACGTGGTCGAGCAATTCGGTCTCGAACCGGCGCACGTCCAGAACCGGGACGGAGTCGAGGTGCCCCTGGGTGCCGAGGAAAATCGACACCACCTGCTCCTCAACCGGCATCGGTTGATGCTGCGGCTGTTTGAGGAGTTCGACCAGTCTTTCGCCGCGCTCGAGCTGCGCCTTCGACGTGGCATCCAGGTCGGACGCGAAGGCCGCGAACGCCTCCAACTCGCGGTACTGCGACAAATCGAGCCGCAACGAACCGGCCACGTCCTTCATTGCCTTGATCTGTGCGGCGCCACCGACCCGGGACACCGAGACCCCGACGTTGATCGCGGGCCGCACGCCCTGGTTGAACAGGTCCGTCTCCAGGAAGCATTGCCCGTCGGTGATCGAGATGACGTTGGTCGGAATGTAGGCAGAGATGTCGTTGGCCTTGGTTTCGATGATCGGCAGCCCGGTCAGCGAGCCACCGCCGAGGTCGTCGGACAACTTGGCGCAGCGTTCCAACAGCCGCGAGTGCAGGTAGAACACGTCACCCGGGTACGCCTCGCGACCTGGCGGGCGGCGAAGCAGCAGCGAGATGGCCCGGTAGGCCTCGGCTTGCTTGGAAAGGTCGTCGAACACGATCAGCACATGCTTGCCCTGATACATCCAGTGCTGACCAATCGCCGAACCCGTATATGGCGCCAGCCACTTGAAGCCGGCGGAGTCGGACGCGGGTGCCGCGACAATCGTGGTGTAGTCCATTGCCCCGCCCTCTTCGAGCGTTCTTCGCACAGCCGCGATCGTGGTGCCTTTCTGCCCGATAGCGACGTAGACACACCGCACCTGCTTGGTCGGGTCGCCGGATTCCCAGTTCCCCCTCTGGTTGAGGATCGTGTCGACACACACGGCGGTCTTACCGGTCTTGCGGTCACCGATGATCAACTGGCGCTGACCGCGTCCGATCGGGGTCATCGAGTCGATGGCCTTGATGCCGGTCTGAAGCGGCTCTTTCACCGACTGCCGCTGCACCACTGACGGTGCCTGGATCTCCAGGGCACGCCGCTCCTGCGTGTCGATGTCACCGCGGGCATCGATCGGCTGGCCGAGCGGGTTGACCACCCGGCCGAGGAACGCGTCTCCGACCGGAACCGAGAGCACCTGGCCGGTACGCTTGACTTGCTGCCCCTCTTCAATCTTCTCGAATTCGCCGAGAATGACCGTCCCGACGCTGTGCTCGTCAAGATTGAGAGCCACACCCAGGATCCCGCCGGGAAACTCGAGAAGTTCCTGAGTCATCACCGACGGCAGGCCCTCAACGTGGGCGATACCGTCACCGGCATCGACAACGGTGCCGACCTCCTCGCGGGCGGTTTCGGAGGTGAACGTGCTGACGTACTCCTCGATCGCGCCCTGGATGTCTTCAGCGGAGATTATCAACTCTGCCATGGCTTTTCGTCTTCCTGCCTGTTGATTCTGGTCCTGGTTGGTGCTCTTAGTCTGGTAGCTGAGCCTGGGCTGCGGCGAGGCGCGACGCAAGCGTGCCGTCGATGACTTCGTCGCCGACGCAGATGGCGAGCCCGCCGAGCAGTGCGGGGTCGATCTGCATCTGCACCGTCACCGGACGCCCGTAAATCCGGGTGAGCACTTCGGTGAGCCGGGTTTTCTGGGCATCGCTGAGCTCGGCGGCCGCACTCACGTGGGCGACGATCTCGCCGTGGCGGGCCACCGCCACTTCGGCCAAGCGCAACACCGCCTCCTGGGCCGGTTCACCCCGCAACAGGTTGACCGTCTGAGCCAGCAGTGCCTCCGCGATCGGGTTGACGGTGTCGCCGGCGCGGCTGAGTACGTTGCGCAACAACTGGACCCGGCCGTCGGCCGGCACCCCGTAGTCGCCCAGCAAGAGGGCCAGCCGCGGCTCGGCGTCGAGAATGCGGCTGAACCGAAACAACGCCTCTTCCACCTCGTCAGCCTGACCTGCTCGCTCGGCGAGCAGCAACAAAGCATGCCGCGCGATGTGTTCGACCGCATCGACCAGATCGGAGCTGGCGGACCAATGCTCCGACACCGCGCTGCGCAGGACGTCAAGCGCCGGATCCCCCACCTTGCCGGCGACCAGTCGTTCAATCAGCCGGATCCTGGGCGCGCCATCTTCGGCCGGCACAGTGAGATACCGCGTGACAACGCTTTCCCGGCTCAGCAGTTTGGCCACCGCCACCAGGTCGTCGGCGAGAGTGGCCAACGCCGCATCGTCGAGGTTGCCGGCGATCTCGCCGAACCGGTTCACCAGGTGAACCACCGCTCGCCGGCTGGTCGAGCGCATCTTCGCCAGCACGGGAAACACGACCCCGGCCTCTGTTTGTGCCATTGCGTCGAGTTCGTCGAGAAAACGGTCGACGGTGGCCGACTGCCGTGCGGAGTCAGCGACGTGGTCGCGCACCAGTTCGCCCGCGCGCCGTACAGATTCGGCTCCAAGGTCCTGGCGTAGCCGACGGACGAGTTGTGCGCGCAGCAGCTCTACCTGCTTGGCGCCTTGCTCTTTGATGCGCTCGACTTCGGCGTCGGCCTGGGCCCGCAGCTGTTCGACGATACGGTCGGCATCCTGATGGGCCTCTTCGATGAGCCGTTGGGCCTCAGCCCTGGCGTCCTCAATCGCCTTGCTGTGGGCCCGGCTGGCTTCCTCCAGCCGGGCGGCCGCCGCGGCAGCTTCGTTGAGTTCGTCGCGCACCGTATTCTGCCGATCGACCATCAGCTTGCGCACCGGCGGCACCACGTAGCGCCAGGCCAGCAACACGATCACGGCGAACCCGACCAGCTGCCCAAGAAAAGTCGACATTGCGGTTACCGCCTCGACCCGGTCGTCGTCGGGGTAAACGAGGTGACCTCCACGCCCAGGATCCGGCTGGCCAGCGTAGCGGACATGCTTTCCACTTGCGAGCGCAGCTCGGCCGCGACTGCGTCGCCCTCCTGTTTGAGTTGCTCAGCGGCGTCCTGCAGGGTCGAGGCCACTTGCTCCTCGGTGCGGGCACGCATGCCGTCGATGATCTTACGGCCTTCGGCCCGGGCGTTGTCGCGCGCAGCCGACGCCTCGACCCGGGCTTGCGACATGGCTTTGTCGTAGTCGGCCTGGGCAGCCGCGAACTGTTCGGCCGACTTTTTGTTGTCGGCTAGGGTCTTGGCGACCATGTTGTCGCGCTCATGCAGCACCCTCATGATCGGCGGTACGACGAAAGTGCCGATCACGCCGAGCACGATCAAGAAGATGAACAGCACGACGAAGAAGGTGCCGTTCGGCAGCAGGAAATTGTTGCTCTCCGCCAAGACTTTAGCGCTCATGTCGCCCATCGCGCCGGTTACGCCAACGGGTTGGCGAAGACGAACAGCGCCATGAACGCCAAGTTGATGAAGTACATCGCCTCCACCAGGCCCACCGTGATGAAGAACGGCGTGAACAGCCGACCTTGGGCCTCGGGTTGCCGGGCGACCCCGGCGATCAGCGCGTTACCGGCGATACCATCGCCGATGGCGGCGCCGACGGCGCCACCGCCCAAGATCAGTCCACCGCCGATGAGGGCCCCGGCAGCGATAGTGGGATTCATTGCTTATCCTCTCTGATTTTCCGTTGTGGTCGTTGGTCGTTCGAAGCTGTCCCGCCTACCCGTGGTTCTCCTCTAATTCCATTGCCTGACTGAAGTACAGAATGGTCAGCAACGCGAAGATGAACGCCTGGATCAGGCCGACGAATAGGTCGAATGCTTTCCAGATGGCGTTGGGAGCCCACAAAATGTATGGCGGAAACAGCGCGATCAGCGACACCAGGATGCCGCCGGCGAAGATGTTGCCGAAAAGTCGCAGCGACAACGAGACCGGCTTGGCGACCTCTTCGACGAGGTTGAACGGGGCCATGAAAGCGACATGGCCCTTGATCACCCCGAGCGGATGTCCCAGGATGCCGCGGCGCCAGAAACCAGCCGCGTGATAGCAAATGAACACGAACACCGCCAGCGCCAGCACGTAGTTGATGTCGGCGGCCGGCGATCTGAGCAACTCGACGGTGTGCCCGTGCGCATCGGTGAACTGAAGCGGAAGCACCGATAGCCAGGTGGAGACCAAGATGAACACGAAGATCGTTACTGCAAGCGGCAATACGAACGGCGCGATCCGCATACCGATCGCGCTTTCGATCTGGTTGCGCATCCCGATGGTGATCGCCTCGAAGAACAACTGCACGCCGCCCGGCACGCCGGTCGAGGTGACCTTGGCCCGCAAGAAGAACGCCAGCGCGATGACGATCACCGCAGCGATCGCGGTCGACACGATCGTGTCGACGTTGACCGTCATCCCCCACCACGTGGCGGTGGCGTGCTCACCGACTTCGATGCTGGCCTCGGCCAGCAGCAGCTCAGTCATCGCTGAGTTCCCTCCCCTCGGCGCCACCGCCGGATGAGCCAGACTCGGCGGCTCCCATGCGCAGCTTCTTCCATACCGGCAGAGCCGTGCTGAGCACCAGCAGCACCTGGAAAAGCGCAAGTCCGAACACTACGCCCAGCCCGTCGGGCCGGAACACGAACGCGATGGCCAGCCCGATCACCGAAATGACCAGCAACCGTCCCGCCGAGTTCAGCGCCATCGTCGACTTCAGCGGGTGCGCTTGCGCGGTGATCACCGCGACTGACCGTCGCACACCGAGCGCGTTGAGCAAACCGATCAGCAGGCCTATCCCCAAGAACACACCGAACTTGAGGTGGTTGACCCAGCCGGCCACCGGTACCGCCACAGCGGTCAACGCCAGCGAGATGACGAGCAGCCGAATCGGGCGGAACGCCACGGACGGAAACACCAACGGCGCATCCTGCGCTGGCGTTGTCACTGCTGCACCTCAGTCCTCGCTCGGGAACGTCGCGGTTGATCGTTACGTGGCCCGTAGAGCGTATCGGAGGGCAATCACCACGCTGGAATCACCCACGCAGTAGCTCTCCGTGACGGTCGTAATTCGGCGCGATCAGAGCTGTATTCGCCGTCCAGATGGCCGGCAACCCGCGAGGTTTCTTCGGGTTCTACGTGCACCGTATCACACAACACGGCGAGGCTACTACTACTCGTCGTAGAGGTCGTCGCGGCGGCTCAGCAGCGGAATCAGCGTGACGATGATCGCCACTACAGTGGCGGCCAGCATCACCGCTCCGGTGTCGCGCGGATTGAAGAAAATCGTGCTCGCAGCGCCGAATGCGACGATGCTCACCCACAGGTAGATCAGCAGCACCACGCGACGATGCGAATGACCGATCTGCAGCAGACGGTGATGCAGATGCATCTTGTCGGGGCTGAACGCGCTACGGCCCGCCCGGGTGCGGCGCACGACGGCAAGCAACAGATCGAGCATCGGCACGAATATGACGGCCACAACAAGCAGGAATGGAGAGAGCAGAGCAAACACGTCGCGGGCGCCGTAGGCGTTCTGCGAGATCGGGCCTGCGGCGGTTGTCGACGCGGCGGCCAGCATCAGTCCGATCAGCATCGAACCGGAGTCGCCCATGAAAATTCGGGCCCGGTGGAAGTTGTGCGGCAAAAACCCCAGGCATGCCCCGGCGAGCACCACCGAGATCACCGCGGGGGGGTAGAACAGCACGTCGCCACCGTGGTCACGGAGCAGGCCGACGGAGAACATGCAGATCGCCAGCGCGGTGATCAGGCCCAGCCCGGCGGCCAGCCCGTCGAGGCCGTCGACGAGGTTCATCGCGTTGATAAACGACACGGTCAGCGCCAGGGTCAGCAGAATCGAGGAGGCCTGATCCAACACGATGGTGCCGACACCGCCGAACGGGATATAAAGCACGCTCCAGGCGACTCCCATGGTGACTAGAACACTTGCCGCGGTGATCTGACCGGCAAACTTTGTCAGCGCATCCAGGCCCCACCGGTCATCGATCAGCCCGATGACGACGATCACCGCACCGGCCACCAACACCGCCGGCATGCCGGTCGAGTAGACGAACCCGCGGGTAAGCGCGGGCAGTTGCGATGCCAGAAAAACGGCGGCGACGACGCCGACGAACATCGCCAGACCGCCCATCCGCGGCGTCGGGGTCACGTGCACGTCACGCTCGCGCGGGTAGGCCACCGCGCCCACCCGGGTGGCCAGCACGCGCACCGGTCCGGTCATGAAGTAGGTGACGATCGCGGCGGTCAACCCCACCAGTGCCAGCTCACGCAGTGGGACGCCGGCCCCCCGATCAGCGAAGGCGAGCGGACCGCCGGCCAGGCTGTCGACGCTAAGCACTCCGCGACCGTACTGCACCCTCGGGCCCCAGCAGATCAGCCGGTCAGACTCGCCGGTTCCATGCCGAGCACCGCGGCGATGCGTTCGGCGCTGACCGGTCCATGTCGCAAGATGCGCGGCGTCGCGCCGGTCAGGTCCAGGATCGTCGACGCCGCCTGCTGCGCGGCCGGACCCGCGTCCAGATAGACGTCGACGCAATCCCCGAGTTGCCGACGGGCATCGTGGACATCGACGGCCGGCGGGCTGCCGGAGACGTTGGCGCTGGACACGGCCATCGGACCCACCTCGCGCAGCAATTCGATCGCCACTGGATGCAGCGGCATCCGCACCATCACGGTGCCGCAGGCTTCGCCGAGGTCCCACTGCAGTGACGGCGCTTGGTACACCACCAGGCTCAGCGCTCCGGGCCAAAATGCTTGGATCAGATCGCGGGCCGCCGGCGGGACCGCCAGCACCAGACCATCGATGGTGTGCCACGATCCAACCAGCACCGGCACCGGCATATCGCGCCCACGACGCTTCGCCGCCAGCAGCGCGGCCACCGCTGCACCGTCGAAGGCGTTGGCGCCGATGCCGTAGACGGTGTCCGTCGGCACAACCACCAGTCGACCGTTGTTGACCGCCTCGACCGCCGCCGCGATGCCGCGGGAGCGCTGGTCGGGGTCGTTACAGTCGAACACGTTGCTCACCGGCGCCGCTCCTTATCGGCGTTTCGTCCCCCGCCCCTCCTACGGGCCGTGACGAACCTGAGCCGCCCAGTCATGTCCGTTCGTGCCACAATATCATCGAAAAGTCTTGTGCTGTTGAGTAATTGAACGGTCTGTGACGATGCGCAGTCATCATGCTCGACAGCGAACAATCCGTCCGGGCGCAACCAACGACCGGCGAGGCCGACGACCGCGGCAATCACCGTCATCCCATCCGGGCCACCGAACACAGCATGCCGCGGATCATATTGGGCTACCTCGGGTTCCAGCTCAAGCCCGTCGGGGACATAGGGCGGGTTGGCCACCATGAGGTCGACGTGGTCGTCAAGCTCGGCCAGCACACCGGGTGCGGTGACGTCGGCGCACACCAGTTCGACCGGGCTGCCGACCGAGTTCTGCCGCGCATACCCAAGCGCCGCCTCGCAGTCGTCGATGCCCACGACGCGCGCCGTCGGCCAGCGCCGCGACAGCGCCAGCGCCAGCGCGCCGGAACCGGTGCAGACGTCGACGATGAGCGGCTGCTCCGAGAGCCGCGAAAGGTCCTGGCCGGTAGCCCATTCGAGCATGGCCTCAGTCTCCGGCCGAGGTATGAACACACCGGGACCGACCCTCAGTTGCACCGGCCCGAACTGCACCATGCCGATGAGGTGCTGCAACGGCACCCGGCGTGCACGCTGGGTCACCGCCGCCTGATAACGTCCGAAGAACTCCTCGTCGGGCCGGTCGAGCAACGCCAGCCGCCCCCGGTCGCCGCCGGCCAGGTGCGTCGCAAGTTCTTCGGCATCCCAACGGGCAGAGTCGATCCCGGCCTCAGCAAGGATCGCCGCAGCCGAGTCGATCGCGCGCCGAAACTCAGAGTCGATCATCATGCCCGCAGCCGGGATTGCCGGTCCGCGGCCCCCAGCGCGTCGAACAGCGCGTCCAGATCGCCGTCGAGGACCTGGTCGAGGTTGTGAGCCTTGTAGCCGATGCGGTGATCGGTGATCCGGTTCTCCGGGAAGTTGTAGGTGCGGATGCGTTCACTGCGGTCCACCGTGCGGATCTGGCTGGCCCGATCGGCCGACGCTTCGGCCAACGCCTGCTCCTCGGCCATCGCCTGCAGCCGGGCGGCCAGCACCTGCATGGCGCGGGCCTTGTTCTGCAGCTGGGAGCGCTCATTTTGGCAGGTGACGACAATTCCGGTGGGCAGGTGGGTGAGTCGCACCGCGGAATCGGTGGTATTGACACCCTGCCCACCCTTGCCGGAGGAACGGTAGACGTCGACGCGCAGATCCGACTCGTCGATCTGCACCTCCCCGAGCTCCTCGGGTTCCGGATACACCAACACGCCGGCCGCCGACGTGTGCACACGCCCCTGAGACTCGGTCACCGGGACGCGTTGCACGCGGTGCACGCCACCCTCGAACTTCATCCGCGACCACACCCCCTCGGCGGACTCGCCGCCGCTGACAGTCTTACGAGAAATTGCCAAGGTGGCATCCTTATAGCCGCCCAGATCCGAGAAAGTCTCGTCGAGCACCGTCACCGCCCAGCCCTGCCGCTCGGCGTAACGGATGTACATCCGGGCCAGGTCGGCGGCGAACAGCGCGGACTCCTCGCCGCCTTCCCCGGACTTGACCTCGAGCACGATGTCGTCGGCGTCATGCGGATCCCGCGGCGCCAGCATGTCCGTGAGCTGGGTGTCCAGTGCCGCCGCCCGCGCTTCGAGTTCGATTACCTCGGTGGCGAACGACTCGTCGGCGACAGCCAGTTCACGCGCGGTCTCCAGGTCCCCGCGCACCGACTCCAGCTTGCGGTGCGTAGCGACGATCGGCGCCAACCGGGCGAACCGACGACTTACCCTGCGGGCGTTGGCGGGGTTGCTATGCAGATCCGGGTCGGCCAGTTGACGCTCAAGATCGGCGTGTTCGGCCAGTATCGCATCGATGGCCTGCACGCTCTGCGTCACGCTGACCCCTAACCTCTCTTACAGCACCGCCCATCAAACGACGCCCGGCCCGCGCGAGTTCCCCATCACCTACGGGCGTCGGAGTGCTACTTGTCGGCTTTCGGGGATGCATCTGCGACGGTCTTGTCGCCGTCCGCCCTCCGCTTGCCGTAGCGCTTCTCGAATCGGGCCACTCGACCGCCGCTGTCCAAGATTTTCTGCTTGCCGGTGTAAAACGGGTGGCACTGCGAGCACACCTCAACCACGATGCGGCCGCCCTCTTTGGTGCTGCGGGTTTGGAAAGTGTTGCCGCAGCCGCAGACCACGGTGGTCTCACCGTATGCCGGATGAATGCCAGATTTCATGATGCCCTCTTCATATCGTCGGCCGCCGGGTCGCCCGCATCGGACTGCTCGTGGGACGTGAACCGGGACCGGAGGTGTTGACCGCTGATTATGCCAGCTCGACCACATCGAGCCCAAACGCGGGGATACCCGCGCACATTCCCGACTGCCGGTTCTGCTAACCCACGCCGGCCTGGTAGCCGCCGTCTCGGTCGCGCACGGCGTAGGTATTGCCACGCTCGGCGCGGGTCCACAACACGCCGCCGGCGGGCGCAGCTCCGCGCGCTCTGAGCTCCCGTTTGAGGACCTTGTTGGTCGCCGTGGTCGGCAGGCGGTCGGTAATCCACACATAGCGCGGCCAGGCTTTGTGTGACAGGTCGGGTTGGCCGCTCAAGAACGCGCCGAACTCCTCGGGCGTCAACTCTGCGTCGTCGGCCAGTACGACCGCAGCCATCACCTGGTCGCCGACATACTCGTCAGGCACCGCATAGACCGCTACCTGACTGATGGCCGGTATCCGCAGCAGAATGCGCTCGATCGGCGCGGTCGTCATGTTTTCACCGTCGACGCGCAACCAGTCACCGCTGCGTCCGGCGAAGTAGATCCAACCGTCCTTGTCGCGGTAGGCGAGGTCGCCCGACCAGTACATCCCGTGCCGCAATCGCGCGCCCGTGGCATCGGGATCGTTGTAATAACCGGCGAACAGCCCTGCCCCCGAGGTATTGACCAATTCGCCGATCGCCTCCTCGGGGTTGGTCAGCGCGCCGTCGTCGTCGAACGTGGCCACCGGGCATTCGGTCAGCGTGTCGGGGTCGTAGATGGCCACCCCCGGAAAGCCCCGGCCCAGCGAGCCGGGCGGGCAGCCGTCTTCGCGGGTGATGATGATCGCTCCCTCGGTGGAGCCGAAACCGTCCCACACAGTGCAATCGAAACGCCGGCTGAACTCCGCGATATCGCGATCGCTGGCCTCGTTGCCGAAGGCCACCCGCAGCGGGTTGTCGCGATCATCGGGGCGCTCTGGAGTGGCCAGCACGTAGGCCAGCGGCTTGCCGACATAATTCATGTAGGTGGCGCCGTAGCGGCGAAGATCGGCCAGCAACCCCGACGCCGAAAACGTCGCCGGCACCATCGCGGCCCCGGAGCCGACCGCCACGCTCCAGCCGGCCAACAGCGCGTTGGAGTGAAACAGCGGCATCGACAGGTAGCAGACGTCACGAGCCGTGACCTCGAACCGTTCGATCAGCGTCGCGCCGGCAAACACCACGGTTAGGTGTGTGACCTGCACGGCCTTGGGCTCGCCGCTGGTGCCCGAGGTAAAGATCAGCATGAAGGTGTCGCTAGGCTCCACCTCGCGCGCCGGCGCCAACGGCCCGGCCGCCGCCAGCAATTCCGTCCAGTCGCCGCTCGACGTGTCGAGCACCCGTACACCGGGCAATACCAGGCCGTCGAGCAATTCACGATGGGTCGGATCGGTGAGCAAGATTTGGCAGTCGGCCTGCAAGATGTCCCGGGCCAGGGCGGCGCCGCGGCGGGTGTCGTTGATACCGCACAACACAAACCCGCCCAGGGCCGCGGCCGCCATCGCGGTGAGCATGTCCGGCGTGTTACCCAGCAGCGCGCCGACATGCAGCGGGCGTTGCCGATCGGCGGCGCCGATCAGGGCGGCAGCAACTTGGGAAGCATCCGCCAGGTGCTCAGCCCAGCTCCACACCCGATCGCCGTATCTCACCGCAGGGTTGCGATCGTCAACGCGCTCGCGCAGCAGCGCCGCAACAGTGTCCGCCACGGCTCACACTGTAAGCAGACCCGGTTAGTCGGTGTCGATGCCCGGCGTCGTCTTGGACACCTGCACCAAGAACTCGTAGTTGTTCCTGGTCTTGCGCAGCTGCGACATCAGCAGATCGATGGCTTGATGCGAATCCAGCCCGGACAGCACCCGACGCAGCTTATGCACGATCGCGAACTCGTCGGGCGACAGCAGCAGTTCGTCTTTGCGGGTACCGGACGGATTCACGTCGACTGCGGGGAAGACCCGTCGTTCAGCGATCTTGCGGTCCAACTTGAGCTCCGCGTTGCCGGTGCCCTTGAATTCCTCGAAAATCACCGTGTCGCCGGTAGACCCGGTCTCGACCATCGCGGTGGCGATGATGGTCAGCGATCCGCCCTCCTCGATGTTGCGTGCCGCGCCGAGGAACCGCTTCGGTGGGTACAGCGCCGTCGAGTCGACACCGCCGGAGAGGATACGCCCAGACGCCGGCGACGCGTTGTTGTACGCACGTCCCAGCCGGGTGATCGAGTCGAGCAGCACCACGACGTCTTTGCCCTGTTCGACGAGCCGCTTGGCGCGTTCGATCGCCAGCTCGGCCACCGACGTGTGGTCTGACGGCGGGCGGTCGAACGTGGAGGCGATGACTTCGCCCTTGACCGAGCGCTGCATATCGGTGACCTCTTCGGGACGCTCGTCAACCAGCACGACCATCAGGTGGCATTCCGGGTTGTTCTTGGTGATCGCGTTGGCGATGTCCTGCAAGATCGTGGTCTTACCGGCTTTCGGCGGCGAGACGATCAGCGCGCGCTGCCCCTTGCCGATCGGCATGATCAGGTCGATGACGCGGGTGGTCAGCCGCTCGGTAGTGGTTTCCAGACGAAGCCGCTGGTTTGGATACAGCGGGGTGAGTTTGCCGAATTCCGGACGCTTCTTGGCGTCTTCGACCGGGCCGCCGTTCACGCTGTCGAGCCGGACCAACGGGTTGAACTTCTGCCGCTGGTTGGGCTGTTCACCCTCCTTTGGCACCCGCACGGCGCCGGTCACCGCGTCCCCGCGGCGCAGGCCATTCTTGCGCACCATGTTCATCGACACGTAGACGTCGTGCGGGCCCGCCAGATATCCGGACGTGCGCACGAATGCGTAGTTGTCCAGCACGTCGAGAATGCCGGCTACCGGCTGGACGACGTCGTCCTCGCGCAGTTGTTCGGCTTCCCCGCCCTCGCTCGACCGCTCGCCGCGGCGCCTGCGTTCCCGGAACCGGCGACCCCGACGGCCCTGCCGTCCTTCGCCGTCGTCGTCGCCACCCCGGTTCTGTTGCCCGGACCCGTCTGGGCCCTGCTGGTCGACGCTCTGGTCGACGCCTTTGTCCGACTCGCCTTTGTCCGACTCGCGCTCGTCGGGCGCGGTGTCCTGGCGGGCAGCTGCGCGCTTGGCGGGGTCAGACTCCTCGGCCTTTACCTCCTGCTCACCCCGGTCGGGCGCAGCCGAATCCGGTGCCAGAGCCTCGCGTGCGCTGCCACGCCGTTCCCGCCTGGGAGCCTCGGCCAGCTCGGTTTGGTCGGCGGGCGCGCTGTTGTAGCTCGTGGGGTCGTCGCTGCTGTTGGCCGAGGCACCGTTGGCGTGCCCTTGGATTTGCCGGATCGCGGCGATTAGTTCGTTTTTGCGCATCCCCGAAGCGCCCTTGACACCGGCTCGATTGGCCAGCGCGCGCAGTTCGGGCAGAACCATGGTGGACAGCGAACCGTCCGACACCGAGTTGATCTCCACCGCTGACGCGGACACGTCCGGGGCGGCGGCAGTGCTGGTGGTCACGGAATTCGACAACTTGCTGTCTTCGGTGTTGTCGCCAGCCGTGATGAGGTCCGTTTCAGTCACGGATTTCCTTTCTTTCCCTCGCTGATCGGCTCACGCGAGGGGTTCGTTGCATTCAGCCAAATAACCGAGTGCTGCCAACCATCGACTCTGCAACGGTGATCGCCGGGATGAGCGGCATAGACGGCGAACCATCGTCCAGGAGAGAATTGGTGGTAGTCCCGGTGTAAGCGCAGGAACAGATGCTGCGATTGCTGGACGGCTCCGAGAATAACGCGCTTCGTTGCCGGAAGCAAGAAACCCCGCTCCGGGCTGTCTACCGTCAACTGACAACGGCCACGCCGGAGGTCCAGCGAACGCCGTCGCCAACCATCATCTCGCTGACGGTGAATCCGCGTGCAGCGCCAAACTCGATGGCCTCGTACGGCAGCGTCGGCTGGGTGCTCAAAGCGATCACCGCAGGCCCGGCACCGGAAAGTACCGCCGCAATCCCGTAACGCCGCAACAGTCGAAGGTATTCCGCCGAGGCCGGCATCGCCGAGGCCCGCTGCGGTTGGTGCAGCACATCCTCGGTGGCCGCCATGAGCAGATCGGGCCGCTCGGTCAACGCCACCACCAACAGTGCGGTGCGGCTGATATTGAACCGCGCGGCGGCATGGCTGACCTGTGCGGGCAGTAGGACGCGCGTCTCGGCCGTCGAGGAGCGCTGCTCGGGTATGGCCGGAAACAGGTGGATGTCCGGGTGCAGCCGCAAGGGTACCGCGGCGTAACGCGGCGGAGCGCAGCTGCTGTCGATCCACGACACCACCGCCCCGCCCAGGACCGCCGCGGCGGCGTTGTCGGGGTGGCCTTCGAACTCCGAGGACAGCTGGATGAGTTCGCTTTCGCTTATGGGCATTGAATCAGCTTGAGCCAGAAGCCCGTTAACGGCCGCGAGGCCACCGACGACCGCCGCAGCGGATGAGCCCAAACCACGGCAATGCGGGATGGCGTTGCGACAACGAACCGCCAGTCCCGGCACGCTGACCCCGGCCGCCCGCAGCCCCGCTGTTACGGCCCGCACGACCAGGTGGTCAGCGTCCAGGCGGAGCTGGCCCGCGCCTTCACCCTCGACCTGTACGGTGCAGCCGGACTGGGTTGTTTCGATCACGATTTCGTCGTAGAGACTCAACGCCAGGCCGATGCTGTCGAAGCCCGGACCGAGATTGGCGCTGGACGCCGCGACCACAGCGCTCGCCACGAGCCCGGGAGGCAACATCTTGGTCACCGAGAGCCTTTCGCGAGTCCCATTCACACCAGTCCCAACTTCGCGACGACAGCGGCCGCATCGACGGGCACGGGCGACACGCTCGGCATGTCCTTCAACGCCGTATCCGGATCCTTGAGACCGTTGCCGGTCACGGTACACACTACGGTCGATCCACGCGCCACCCAGCCGTCTTCGATCGACTTGAGCAGGCCGGCGATGGAGGCCGCCGACGCGGGTTCGATGAAGACCCCCTCCGTGCGCGCGACGAGGTGGTACGCGGCGAGGATCTCCTCGTCGGTGGCAGCCAGGAACCGACCGCCGGACTGCTGCTGAGCCTGCACGGCCGATGCCCACGACGCCGGCGAACCGATGCGGATCGCGGTGGCGATGGTCTCGGGCTGACTCACCGGCTTGCCCAGCACCAACGGCGCCGCGCCGGCTGCCTGGGTGCCCAGCATGCGCGGCAGCGTGTCGATGACTCCCGCGGCGTGGTATTCGGTATAGCCCTTCCAGTACGCAGTGATGTTGCCGGCGTTGCCGACCGGCAACGCATGCACGTCCGGTGCGGCACCCAGCACGTCGACGATCTCGAAGGCAGCGGTTTTCTGCCCCTCGATGCGCACCGGATTGACCGAGTTGACCAGTGCAATCGTCGGGAAGTCGGCGGCCATCTTGCGGGCAAGTTCCAGGCAGTCATCGAAGTTGCCGGCAACCTGGATGATCTCGGCGCCATGCATCACGGCCTGCGCCAACTTGCCCATCGCGATCTTGCCCTGCGGTATCAAAACCGCACAGGTGATCCCCGCACGAGCTGCGTAGGCCGCCGCCGACGCCGACGTGTTGCCGGTCGATGCGCACAGCACGGCCCGCTGCCCGCGAGCCACCGCATCGGTGACCGCCATCGTCATGCCGCGGTCCTTGAACGAGCCGGTCGGGTTGAGGCCTTCGACCTTCAGATGCACCGTGCAGCCGATCTGCTCGGAGAGCCTGTCCGCACGGATCAACGGGGTACCGCCTTCAAGCAACGTGACCGGCGTCCAGTCGGAACCGACCGGCAACCGGTCGCGGTAGGCCGCTATCACGCCCGGCCAGGGCTGATAGGTACTCGTCTGCGCAGCACCCGGTGGCGTCATGGGCCGGTTCCTTCCAGTCGCAGCACGCTGGCTACAGCCTGCACCACGTCCAGATCACCCAGTGCGCCCACAGTCTCCGACAGGGCGGCGTCAGTAGCCCGGTGGGTGACGAGCACGACGCGAGCACCAGCCCGTCGGCCCTCCTCGTCGGCTATTCCTTCCTGACGGACTTCAGCGATGCTGACTTCCCGCTTAGCGAATTCGGCTGCCACGGTGGACAATACGCCCGCCTCGTCGGCAACTTGCATGCTGACGTAATAGCGGGTGGGGATCAGCCCGATCGGGGCGATAGCCAGCTGCGCGTACTTAGACTCCCGTGGTCCGCGACTGCCGAGCACCCGGTTGCGGGCGGCCATGACCAAATCACCGGTGACGGCCGATGCGGTCGGCGCACCGCCGGCGCCCTGCCCGTAGAACATCAGTCGGCCGGCGGCCTCGGCCTCCACGACAACGGCGTTGTACGCCCCGGTGACCGTGGCCAGCGGGTGTGTCAACGGCACCAACGCCGGGTAGACTCGCGCCGACACCAGCTGCTGTCCGTCTTCGGCCCTGATGCGTTCGCAGGTCGCCAGCAGCTTGATGGTGCAACCCAGCTTGTGCGCGGACGCGAAATCGTCCGGGGTGATCTTGGTGATGCCCTCGCGGTAGACGTCGTCGGCGGTGACCCGGGTGTGGAAGGCGATCGATGCCAGGAGCGCGGCTTTCGCCGCGGCGTCATAGCCCTCGACGTCGGCCGTGGGATCGGCCTCGGCGTACCCGAGTGCGCTGGCCTCGGCCAGCGCGGTTGCGTAATCGGCACCGGTGCTGTCCATCTCCGAGAGGATGTAGTTCGTGGTGCCGTTGACGATGCCGGCGACCCGCTGCACCGTGTCGCCGGCCAACGATTGGGTCAGCGGCCGGATGACCGGAATAGCGCCTGCTACCGCCGCCTCGAAATACAGGTCGACGTGCGCGCTTTCGGCAGCCTGCGCGAGTTCACCCGTAGACGTCGACAGCAAAGCCTTGTTGGCGGTGACGACGGACTTGCCATGCTCGAGGGCCGACAGTATCGCCTTGCGTGCCGGTTCCACGGGTCCCATCAGTTCGACGACGATGTCGACGTCCCTGCGGGCAACCAGCTCCTCGATGTCGTCGGTCAGCAGCTCGATCGGCACGCCCCGGTCGGCGGTGACCCGGCGTACGCCGACACCGCGCAACACCAGTGGCGCACCGATCCGGGCGGCGAGGTCGTCGGCACTGTGTTCGATGATGCGGACTACGTGACTGCCGACGTTGCCCAATCCCAGTACCGCTACACCGACCGGCTTCGCATCACCGTTCACACCTCACCTCACTTTCAGACCTCACTTCCAGACTCAGCAGGTCCTCGAGGGTTTCCCTGCGCAACACCAGCCGGGCCTGTCCGTGCCGCACCGCCACCACCGCGGGCCGGCCGACCAGGTTGTAGCGGCTCGACAGTGCATAGCAGTAGGCACCCGTTGCAGCGACCCCGACGAGGTCACCGGGTGCTATGTCGTCGGGAAGCCAGGTATCACGTGCGACGATGTCGCCGCTTTCGCAGTGCTTTCCGACGAGACGGGCAAGCGCCGGGGCCGCGTCGCTGGCCCTGGAGACCAACCGCACGTCGTATTGGGCGCCGTAGAGCGCTGTGCGGATATTGTCACTCATGCCGCCGTCGACGCTGACGTAACGACGCCGCGCGGTGGCGCTGACGACAACGTCCTTGACGGTGCCGACCTCATAGAGGGTGATGGTCCCGGGCCCGGCGATCGCGCGGCCGGGCTCGACCACCAGCCTGGGCGCGGGTAGGCCCACCGCCGCCGACTCGTTGCGCACTATCGCGCCGAGTTTGGCCGCCAGCTCGCCCACCGGCGGAGGGTCGTCGGCCGGCAGATAGGAGATCCCCAGACCGCCACCGAGGTCGACCGTGCAGATCTGCGTGGTCTTGTCCACGCCGAACTCGGCGACGATGTCGCGCAGCAGACCGATGACACGGTGGGCGGCAAGTTCGAATCCGCCAACCTCGAAGATCTGCGACCCGATATGACTGTGCAGACCCACCAGTCTGAGGTGATCTGCGGCGAACACCCGGCGCACCGCCGCCATCGCCGCCCCCGTGGCCAGTGACAGCCCGAATTTCTGGTCTTCGTGGGCGGTGGCGATGAACTCGTGGGTATGCGCTTCCACCCCGACCGTGACACGGACCAGCACGTCCTGGACGATGCCGGCCTCGGCGGCAACGGCGTCGAGGCGCTCGATCTCGGTCATCGAGTCCACGACGACATGGCCGACTCTGGCTTTGACCGCCATCGTCAGCTCGGCAACCGATTTGTTGTTGCCGTGCAGAGCGATCCGCTCCGCGGGGAAATGTGCGTGCAGGGCCACGGCCAGCTCACCGCCGGTGGACACCTCCAGCGACAAGCCCTCCTCGTCGACCCAGCGTGCGATCTCGCCGGACAGGAAGGCTTTGGCGGCATAGTAGACGTTGTGTCCGCCGCCGAACGCGGCCGCGATTTCCCTGCAGCGGGATCGGAAATCGTCTTCGTCGACGACGAACAGCGGTGTGCCGTATTCTTCCGCCAACTCGGTCACTGCTATGCCGGCAATACTGACAAGCCCATCGTCATTACGAAATACATTGTGTGGCCATACATTCGGCGCAAGCTGCAGCAGCTCTTGCGCCGTCTGCGGCCGTGGCGGAACGTCCGGGTGGTGGACTTCTTGGGCGTGCCGGGGGCCGGCCGGGTGGGCGTTCACATTCGCTCCGGCGCGCTGACTCCCAGAATGGCCAACCCGTTGGCGATAACCTGGCGGGTGGCCCGGCACAGCGCCAAGCGCGCTGTGTGCAACGGGTTGGGCTCCTCCTCGCCTTGCGGCAACACCCGGCACGAGTCGTAGAACCGATGGTAATCGCCGGCGAGGTCTTCCAGGTAGCGGCAAACCCGGTGCGGTTCCCGCAGGGATGCCGCAGTCTCGAGCACCCGGGGGAACTCGCCGAGGGCGCGAATCAGAGTGCCCTCCTTGTCGTGGGTGAGCAGGTCGAGATGGCCGTCAAAACGACCTCCGTCGGCGATCAGTCCGAGTTCTGCGGCGTTGCGGGCCAGCGCGCAGAGCCGAGCATGCGCGTATTGCACGTAATAGACCGGGTTTTCGTTGGAAGCGCAAGACCACAAGGCCAGGTCGATGTCGATCGGGGTGTCGACCGAGGAGCGGATCAGGCTGTACCGTGCGGCGTCGACGCCGATCGCCTCGACCAGGTCGTCGAGGGTGATCACGGTGCCGGCCCGCTTGCTCATCTTCACCGGCCGGCCGTCGCGGACCAGGTTGACCATTTGGCCGATGAGCACCTCGACGGTTGCCGGGTCGTCGCCGAAAGCGGCCGCGACCGCCTTGAGCCGCGAGATGTAGCCGTGATGGTCGGCGCCGAGCATGTAGATGCACAGGTCGAAGCCGCGTTTGCGCTTGTCGAGGTAGTAGGCCAGGTCACCGGCGATGTAGGCCGGGCGGCCGTCGCTCTTAATCACGACACGGTCCTTGTCGTCACCAAAAGCGCTGGTGCGCAGCCATGTTGCGCCGTCTTTTTCGTAGACGTTGCCCCTTTCACGAAGCTGCGCGATTGCTTCGTTGACACGCCCGCTGGTGTGCATCGACTCTTCGTGGGTGTAGACGTCGAAGTCGGTGCCGAAGTCGTGCAGCGACTGCTTGATGTGCGCGAACATCAACTCGACGCCGACTTGGCGGAAAGTCTCATGCTGCTTGGCCTCCGGCAGGGTCAGTGCATCGGGCACCTTCTGCAGAACCTGTGCTGCGATGTCGGCGATGTAGCTGCCCGCGTAGCCGTCGGTGGGCGTCGGCTGTCCTTTAGCGGCGGCGATCAGCGAATCGGTAAACCGATCGATCTGGGCGCCGTGGTCGTTGAAGTAGTACTCACGCACCACCTCCGCGCCCTGCGTCGAGAGCAACCGGCCAAGCGCGTCGCCCACGGCAGCCCAGCGGGTGCCACCGATATGGATGGGGCCGGTCGGGTTAGCCGAGACGAACTCCAGGTTGATTTTGTGACCGGCTAGGGCATCGGAGTTACCGAAGGTGGCACCCGCGTCGATGATGTTTTTGACGATGACGGCCTGCGCCGACGCCTCCAGCCGCAGGTTGACAAAGCCCGGCCCGGCCATCTCGGCCGAGGCGATCCCGTCAGCCCTGGTTAGCGCCTCGGCGAGCCAGCCAGCCAGTTCACGCGGGTTGGTGCCGACCTTCTTGGCGACCTGCAGAGCCAGGTTGCTGGCGTAGTCGCCGTGCTCGGGGTTGCGCGGGCGCTCGACTTCGACCGCCGTTGGCAGCGCGGCGGCGTCGAGGCCATGCTCGGTCAACACCGCGGCCGCGGTGGTCTTGAGCAGCTCGGCCAGGTCAGCGGGTGTCACCCCGACATCCTATGGGCTGGGGCGGCGAGGGCCTGCATCCGTTCCGATGCTCAACCGGCCGTCGTGATGCGCTAGTCTGTCGGGGCCCGCTGGCGCAGCATCCCGCGCGTGCGCCCCCGTAGCTCAGGGGATAGAGCGTCTGCCTCCGGAGCAGAAGGCCGCAGGTTCGAATCCTGCCGGGGGCACCGTCTGACCAGCAGAAATGCACGGACGCCACGATGGGCCACACATCCCCCATGACGACAAACATCGACCACCCATCCTGACGTTCTCGCGCGACGGCCGCGAGCTGGCTCGGCGCTGGCTGGGGGCCGCACTTTCCAGTCACCGCTGTGCTGGAGGTCCGCGCCGAAGGATTTCAGACCGTGAACCTCGGCGACCGCGCCAGACTCGTCAACCCTGGATCATTTCGTCACCCCCGCTGGCGCTAGGGAGTAGCTTTGAACTGCGAATACGCGACATGCGGTGCAGCTGCGGCAAACCGAGGGAGCGTAGAAGGGGCGGTCGATGAGACGTTTGCTCTACTGTGCGGTGGCCGGCGCGCTAGGTGCCGCGCTCACCGCTGCTGGGCCACTGACGCACGCCGATCCCACCCCGGACCCGCACATCCCTAATCCGCTCACCGGCTACTGCCCGGGCGGCGGCATGGGCAACATGTTCGAGGGATACTGCGACGGCGTGAAATACCCGGACGGATCGTATTGGCATCAGATCCTTTACGGCGGCTACACTTTCCCGTGGTTTAACCAGTCGGGCGGCGAGCCGACCCATCTGGGGCTGTCCTGCGTAATCGATCCCGACAATTCGCCCATCCCCCAACCGGCGCCGCCGGGAGGATGCGGGGGCGCGGTCAAATGAGGCGAAAATCGACCATGACCTGGCCCGGCGGATTGACGGGGTGATGGAAGACAGCGTCGCGTTCGACGGCCGCACGCTCTCGCTCGTCGTCGGCAACATCGTGGCCCAGCCCGACATCGACGCGGTGGTCAACGCGGCCAACGCGAACCTGTTGCCCGGTGGTGGCGTGGCCGGGGCGATCCATCGCGCGGCCGGCCCCGGGCTGGCCCAGGAATGCCGTCCACTTGCTCCCATTTCGCCGGGTCAGGCGGTCATCACCAGTGGTCATCAGCTGCCGAACCGATACGTGATCCACTGCTTGGGGCCGGTGTACGGACAGGACCGACCCGAAGACGAACTTCTGGCGGCCTGTTACCGGCACGCCCTGGAGCTTGCCGACCGGCACGGTCTGGCGTCGGTGGCGTTCCCGGCCATCTCCACCGGCGCGTTCGGCTACCCCGTGGAGGCGGCAGCCGAGGTCGCACTCGGCACGGTTACGGCCACGATCACGCGACTCGAGTCGGTGCATACCGTGCGGTTCGTGCTGGTCGACGACAAAACCCTGCACATTCATAGGGACGTACTGAGACGCATCATGGGCCGCTGACGGCACACAGACGCCGTGGCCGCTACCCTTAGGGCGATCCGCAAAGATCGGCAACGACTTCGGCGGCTCGGCGCAGCTGGCCCAGGTCCGAGCTGGTTGGAATGAGTGCGATCTCGTCGGCGCCGATCGTCTCGAACTTCCGCAGCACCGCCACCAACTCGTCGTCGCTGCCGGCAAAGCCGGTCGTCGGCGCCATCGCATCGACGTACTCAGGCGGTATCCAGTTCATGTAGTGGCGGAGATGCCGGTGCACCTGAGCGCGGGCCTCGTCGCGGGAGCCCAGCGCGAACCAGAACGACGTCGCGAGGTGCGGGTTGGCCCTACCGGCCGCGGCCCACGCCGCTCGCGCCACGTCGAACAGCTCGCCCTGGTGGACGACATCGAGGTCCAAGGTGGTGCCCGCAAGCCCATCGGCCCAAGCAGAAGCGCTGCGGATGGTCTTCGGCCCGAGGCTTCCGATCAGCAGCGGCGGGCCACCCGACTGGACCGGCGTTGGTCCGACTGGCGACACCGACTCGGCGAACTGCTCCTGTGACCAGACCCGCTTCATCACCGCCACCCGCTCGGCCAGGCCGCGCATCGTCTGGGTCGCCGGGTCCGCGCCGACCGCCCGGTAGTCCTCCAGGCGTCCGCCGACGCCGATACCGACGGTCAGCCGCCCGCCGCACAGCATGTCGCCGGTCGCCAGCGCCTTGGCCAGCATGACCGGGTCGTGCAACTGGGGCACGATGACCGTCGTCACCAACCGCACCCGATCGGTCCAGGCGGATAGCGCGCCCAGCAGTGTCAAGGTGTGCGGGTTGTCGAACGCGACTCGCTCGCCCCAGCACAGCGACGCGAACGGGCCGTCGTCTATGGCGCGCGCCCAGTCCCGCAGCAGACCGGCATCCAGGTAGGGCTCCATCACCGGCATCGTCATAGCTATCCGCACGACCGCGATTCTGGCACCATGGCTGACGCCGAGGTAGCCATCACCCGCGCGAGGGTGCACAAAATGACAGGAGTCTCGGCGTGTCGAGGCACAAACACGCACGCTCGCGCCAGAAGGGGAAGGAGCGCAGCACCGTGGCGATTGCGTTCAACCACACCATCGTCGCCGCGCGCGACAAGCAGGAGTCCGCAGAATTTCTCAGCGAGCTGTTCGGCCTGCCGACTCCGACGCCGTTCGGCCACTTCCAGGTCGTCACGCTCGAGCATGGTGCCAGCCTGGACTTCGCCGACGCGCCCGCCGGCGAAGAAATCCGGCCGCAGCACTACGCATTCCTGGTTTCCGACGACGACTTCGACGCGATCTACGGCAAGATCCAATCGCGCGGGCTCGAACACTGGGCCGACCCCCAGGCGCAGCGTCCCGGCGAGATCAACCACAAGCATGGCGGCCGCGGCGTGTACTTCCGTGACCCCAGCGGGCACTTCCTGGAGATCATCACCCGACCATATGGCTCGGGCGGTTGACCCGTTACCCGCTGACTTCGTTAAGCCTGCCCGTGGCGACGTCGAACACGAAGCCGCGCACCGACTCGTGCTTGGTAACGAACGGGTTGACCTCGATGCGGCGCAACGACTGACGGACATCGTCGGCCGGATCCGCGAACGCCTCGGCAGCCCACGGCGGTTTGAGACCGGTCTCCTTGGCAATGGCGCCCTTGAAGTCGTCGTCGGTGAAGGTGAGCATTCCGCAGTCGGTGTGGTGGATCAAGATGATCTCCCGGGTCCCCAGCAGTCGTTGGCTAATGGCCAGCGATCGGATCACGTCGTCGGTGATCACGCCGCCGGCGTTGCGGATGACGTGTGCTTCGCCCGCGTTGATCCCGAGCACGCGGTAGACGTCGAGCCGGGCGTCCATGCACGCGACAATCGCCACATGTTTGCTCGGCGGCATCGGCAGCGGCCCGGTGAACGAGCGCGCATATTCGGCGTTGCGGGCGAGATAGTCGTCGGTAACCGTCACGTCTGGGAATTCTAACAATCGCCATTGAAAATATGGCCGGTCTCGATCAGGCGGATCATAAAGATTCGCGCCGGCGGGCTTTCGTCTGCTCGCTACCCTGTGCCCATGCGACACCGGCGGGACGGGCGGCCATGATCCGATTCCTTGCGCGCCGGTTGCTCAACTACGTCATCTTGTTGATGCTGGCGTCGTTCTTGACGTTCTGCCTGACATCAGTGACGTTTCAGCCGATGGACAGCTTCATCCAGCGCCACCCGGCACCGCCGCCGGAGGCCATTCACGCCAAAGCCGTTGAGCTCGGGTTAGACAAACCGATACCCATTCGGTACGCGCACTGGATTTCCGGCGCGGTCCACGGCGACTTCGGGGTGACGGTGACCGGTCACCGCGTTTCCCAGGAGCTGTGGCGCCGGATCGGAGTCAGCCTGCGGCTGGTGGTGATCGGTTCGGTGCTGGGCACGCTGGTCGGCGTCGTCGTGGGCGCTTGGGGAGCGGTGCGTCAATATCGGTTGAGCGACCGCGTGATCACCGTGGTTTCGTTGATTATTTTGAGTATCCCGTCGTTCGTGCTGGCGAGCCTGCTCATCCTGGGCGCACTGCGGGTGAACATGTTCACCGGGTTGCGGATCTTTTCCTACACCGGCGAGACCTCACCCATTCCGCCCCACGGGCTGTGGGCGCAGCTCGTCGACCGCGCCCAGCACATCGTGTTGCCGAGTCTCACGCTGGCGCTGGGAGCGATCGCGAGCTTCAGCCGCTACCAGCGCAACGCGATGCTGGATGTGCTGAGTGAGGATTTCATCCGGACCGCGCGCGCCAAGGGCCTGACCCGCCGGCGTGCGTTGTTCAAACACGGCCTGCGCACCGCACTGATTCCGATGGCCACGTTGTTCGCCTACGGAGTTAGTGGCCTGGTTGTGGGTGCGGTTTTCGTCGAGAGGATCTTCGGCTGGCACGGCATGGGCGAGTGGGTGGTACAAGGCATCTCGACTCAAGACACCAACGTTATCGCAGCGATCACGATGTTCACCGGGGCAGCGATTCTGCTCGCCGGATTGTTATCCGACGTCATCTACGCGGCGCTGGACCCCAGAGTGCGGGTGTCATGACGCAAGAGGCAACCGCTGAAACCACTCCGGTCCGGTCCGGTATCCACCCGGCCGCATTCACGTCGCGGCGAAACCTGCTGACACGCCGATTCGTCCGCAACACCCCTGCGGTGGTGGCGTTGACGCTACTGGCGCTGCTGTTCGTCGGCTGCTACACACTGCCGTCGCTTTTGCCCTACAACTACGACGAGCTCGACTACCAGGCACTGCTGCAGCCACCGTCACCGCGGCACTGGTTCGGCACCAATGCGCTCGGCCAGGACCTGCTGGCCCGAACCCTGCGCGGCATGCAGAAGTCGATGCTGATCGGTTTTTGTGTCGCGGTGATCTCGACCACAATCGCCGCCACCGTCGGATCGGTGGCCGGCTACTTCGGCGGCTGGCGCGACCGGGCGCTGATGTGGCTGGTTGACCTGCTGCTGGTGGTGCCGAGCTTCATCCTGATCGCTATCATCACTCCACGCACCAAGCACTCGAGCAGCATCCTGTGGCTCGTCGGGTTGCTCGCGGTGTTCGGCTGGATGGTCAGCTCGCGGATGGTCCGCGGCTTGACGATGAGCCTGCGCGAACGCGAATTCGTGCGTGCGGCCAAGTACATGGGTGCCGGGACTCCCCGTATTATCCTGACTCACATCGTGCCGAACGTCGCCTCGATTCTCATCATCGACGCGACGCTGAACGTCGGATTCGCGATTCTGGCCGAGACCGGTTTAAGTTTTCTGGGCTTCGGTGTTCAACCCCCGGACGTGTCGCTGGGCACGCTGATCGCCGACGGCACTCCTTCGGCCACTACGTTCCCGTGGGTGTTCCTGTTTCCGGCAGGAGTTCTCGTGCTGATCGTATTGTGCACCAACCTCACCGGCGACGGCCTGCGCGACGCGCTGGATCCTGGAAGCACGGCGGCGCGCCCAAAGAAGCGGCGCCGCAAGTGACCGGTCTACTCGAGGTCACCGATCTGACCGTCACGTTCGAAACCGGCGACGTGTGCGTCCCCGCGGTGCGCGGCACCAGCTACCATATCGATGCGGGCGAAGTGCTGGCCATCGTCGGGGAATCCGGTTCGGGCAAAACCACTGCGGCGATGGCGGTCGTCGGATTACTGCCCGAATACGCTCACGTGTCGGGATCGGCACAGCTGCGCGGCGAGGAGTTGCTCGGGCTGTCCGATCGGGCGATGTCGGCAATCCGCGGTCAGGCGATCGGCACCGTGTTCCAAGATCCGATGTCGGCGCTGACGCCCGTCTACACCATTGGTGACCAGATCGCCGAAGCCATCGAGGTCCACAATCGTGAGATGGGCCGAGCCGAGGCCCGCAAACGTGCCCTCGAACTGCTCGAGCTGGTGGGTATCGGGCAGCCGCGACGCCGGATGAAGGCCTTCCCCCATGAATTGTCCGGTGGCGAGCGCCAGCGGGTGGTGATTGCGATCGCGATCGCCAACGATCCGAGCCTGCTGATCTGCGACGAACCGACCACTGCGCTGGACGTCACCGTTCAAGCGCAGATTCTCGACGTGCTCAGAACCGCGCGCGACGTCACCGGCGCCGGGGTGCTGATCATCACCCACGACCTGGGTGTGGTGTCGGAGTTCGCCGATCGGGCGCTGGTCATGTACGCCGGGCGTGCGGTCGAGATCGCCACCGTCGAGGAGCTTTACCGTGACCGCCGGATGCCCTACACGGTCGGGTTGCTGGGTTCGGTGCCGCGGCTGGACGTCCCGCAGGGCACCCGCCTCGTACCGATTCCAGGCACCCCGCCGACGATGACGTCGCTCTCCCCCGGCGCCTGCACATTCGCCGAGCGCTGTCCGCTGGCGATCGACGAATGCCGTTCGGCCGAACCGGACCTCGTCACAATCCGGGACGATCACCGGGCGGCGTGCATTCGCGCCGACTATGTCGCGGGACGCAGCGCGGCCGAAATCTTCGGCGTGTCGACCCAACCGCTACCGACCGACGATGCAGTCGGCGAACCGCCGTTGGTGCTGCGTGTCACCGACCTCGTCAAGACCTACCCACTCACCAAGGGTGTGGTTTTGCGCAGGCGGGTGGGTGCGGTGTGTGCGGTCGACGGGATTAGCTTCACCTTGGAGCAGGGCCGCACGCTGGGCATCGTCGGCGAGTCCGGGTCGGGCAAGTCGACGACGCTAAGCCAGATTCTCGAGCTCGCCAGACCTCAGGCGGGTTCTATCGAGATTCTCGGCAACGACGTCGCGGCGCTCGACTCGGCCGCCCGTCGTAAGCTGCGGGCCGAATTGCAGGTGGTGTTTCAGGATCCGGTGGCGTCGCTGGACCCCAGGTTCCCGGTATTCGACGTCGTGGCTGAACCGTTGGTCGCCAACGGGTTCGACAGGCGCCGGTGCGAAAAGCGAGTCGCGGAGCTGCTTTCGATCGTCGGACTCGACCACGCCGACGCCGGCCGCTATCCCGCCGAGTTCTCCGGAGGTCAGAAGCAGCGGATCGGGATTGCGCGGGCGCTGGCGCTGCATCCGAAAATCCTTGCGCTCGATGAGCCGGTTTCGGCGCTCGATGTGTCGATCCAGGCGGGCATCATCAACCTGCTGTTGGACCTGCAACAGCAGCTCGGTTTGTCGTATCTGTTCGTATCACATGATCTTTCGGTAGTGAAACATCTGGCCCACCGAGTGGCAGTAATGTATCGAGGAAGAATTGTGGAGCAGGGCGATAACGAGCAGGTGTTCAGCGACCCGCAGCACGAGTACACCAGGAGACTGCTGGCCGCGATCCCGCGGGCACGCCCCGACCTCTGCGCCGGTTAGCATCGTGCGCGTGACTCGCCCGCCGATCTTTTCCCGGCTTGCGCTTGTGACCTTGGCGGTTTGGCTGGTCGCCACCGGCTGCTCAGACGGGTATCGGGACCTTCCACAGGCGCGGGCCGCTCGGGTCGGGACCACCAGCGACATCAACCCGCAGAATCCGGCGACGCTGCGCGACGGCGGCAACCTGCGGCTCGCGCTGACCTCATTTCCCGCGAACTTCAACGACTTGTCCATCGACGGCAACACGGCCGACGTGGCGTCGGTTGTCACGCCGACGCTGCCCGGCGCGTTTATCACCCAGTCCGACGGGTCTCTGAAACTCAACACCGACTACTTCACCGGTGCCGAACTGACCGGTACCGCCCCGCAAGTGGTCACTTACACCATCAATCCCAAGGCCGTGTGGAGCGACGGCACCCCGATCACCTGGGAAGACCTCAAGGCAGAAGTCGAGGCGTGCAGCGGCCGTGACAAGCGCTACCTGATCGCCAGCAGAGCCGGATTCGACCGGGTGAAGTCGGTGACCAGGGGCGTGGACGATCGCCAGGCGGTGATCACCTTCGCCGAGCCGTACGCGGAGTGGCGCGGGATGTTCGCCGGCGGCATGCAACCGCGCAGCATGACGGCGAACCCGGAGGTCTTCAACAAGGGTCAACTCGATGCCCCGGGCCCGTCAGCCGGGCCCTTCATCGTGTCCACGATTGACCGGACCGCGCAGCGCATTGTGCTGACCCGAAATCCGCGCTGGTGGGGTCCCAAGCCGCGGCTGGACTTCATCACGTTTCTGGTGCTCGACCCCACCGCCGTGATTCCCGCCCTGCAAAACCACGCCATCGACGCCGCCGGCCTGGCCACGCTCGACGACATGGTCACCGCCGAGCGCACTCCCGGAGTCGTGATCCGAAGCGCACCAGCACCCACCTGGTATCAGTTCACCTTCAACGGCGCGCCCGGATCCATCCTGGCCGACGAGAAACTGCGGCTGGCGATCTGCGCAGGCATCGACCGCCAGGTGATCGTCGATGTCGTCCAGCACGGGATGACCGATCATCCGGTGCCGCTGAACAACCATATTTTCGTCGCCGGGCAGGTGGGCTATCAGAACAACAGCGCACCCGCCGCCTACGACCCCGCCCGGGCTCGCCGGGACCTGGATGCGCTGGGATGGAAGCTCAACGGAGCGGTGCGGGAAAAGGACGGCAAACAGCTGGTGATCCGCGACGTGTTCTTCGACGCACAATCGACCCGGCAGATCGCCCTGGTCGCCCAGAACAACCTGGCACAAATCGGTGTCAAACTGGTCCTCGACCCGAAGCCGGGTACCGGATTCTTCAGCCAGTACGTCAGCGTCGGCGACTTCGACATCACCCAATTCGGCTGGGTAGGTAACGCTTTCCCGCTGTCTGCGCTGCCTCAGATCTACTCCTCGGACGGCGACAGCAACTTCGGCAAGATCGGCAGCCCCAGCATCGACGCCGCAATCGACCAGACACTGTCCGAGCTCGACCAGGACAAGGCGCTGGCGCTGGCCAACCAGGTCGACGCGATGATCTGGGACGAAGGTTTTTCCCTGCCGCTCTTTCAGTCGCCCGGTGATATCGCCGTGCGCGCCAACCTGGCCAACTTCGGCGCGTTCGGCCTGGCTGACGTGGTGTACACCGCGATCGGTTTCATGCGCTGACCCGTTGATGCCGCGAAAGTGCATTCCACGACACATTTCGCGAGAGAGCCGGTCGCTGGTTGCACCCTCGTGACGAGAAGTGGCTCAGGCGCTCAATTCGATCCAGTGCGCGCCCTTGACACTGTGGTAACGAGCCGGGGTGCAGGTTAACACGATGACCTGCCCGGCAGTTCCCAGCTCGTCGAACACCTCGCCCATTTTGGCCAGGCGGTCGGGGTCGGTGAAGCCCAGCGCGTCGTCGATCAGCACCGGCACGGTGTCTTCCTTGGCGACCAGTGCCGCGCCGGCCAGCCGGGTCAAAATACCGAGCTGCTCCTTCGCGCCGCCCGAGAGTGACTCGTAGGGCACTGTGCAGCCGTCCAGCGTGCGGCTGCGAATGCGTAGGTCGCGGTCGACATCGACCTCGAAGCTGGGCCCGAACACCGGACGCCCAAGCCGCTGCAACTCCGCCCGAAACGGCTCGGCGTAGCGCAGCCGGGTGTTGTCGCGGTGGCGGGCCATCACCGACCGCAGCAGTTGTGCCGCACGGGCGCGGCGCTGCACCCGGGCATACTCGTTGCGCGCGTGCTCGCGGGCCACCTCGGCGGCGTCGAGCTTGCCCTGACGTCCCTCGGTGCCGAAGACCGCGAGCTCGATGGTGATCTCGTGCAGCGTGCGGTCGGCCTGCTCGTAGCGGGTGCGCAAGGCTTCGGCGGCACGACTGGCCTCGGCGAGTTCGGTAGCCACCACTTCGGGTGCGGCGGCGGTGAAGCGCGCGCTGAGTTCGGCGACCCGTTGCCAGGCGCTTTGCGCGGCCTGCAGGTCGGCATTGGCGGTGGCCGCTAATTCCTCGTCGGCGCATGCCCCCCGCTGCCGGGTCAGCCGGTCCTCGGCCTTGGCGAGCTCGGCCTGCTGGGCGGCAAACTTATCCCTGAGAAGCGCTGCGCGCGTTGTGGCCTCGGCGAGCTTGGCGGAAGCGGCCGCGGCGGCCCGGCGGTAGGCCTCACAGTCGTTTGCAGCGTGGACACGAGCCGCCTCAGCCTGGCCGAGGTCAACGCTGTGCATGGTCTCGGGGCCCAGCCCGGCACGCAGCGCGGACAACTGTGCCCGCAAGTCGTCGACCGGATCGTCGCCGCACAGCCCGGTTATGGTGGCGGTGAGCTGGTCACGGCGACTTTCCAGTTCGCGACGCCGCTGGTCGGCGGCGCGCGCCGCCGTCACGTCCCGGACTTGTCCGGCCCGCAAAACGGCGGCCAGCTGCTGTTGCGCTGCGGTGCGTTGACGGGCGATGTCCTGCGCAGTTGCCCCTGGGCGCAAACGCGCGATCAAAACACCGGGAACAGCGATCTCGGTGGCATCGTTGACCGCCGCCGACCAACTCTGGCCGGCGGTCAGCGACACCCGTTGGTCACCGGCCGTAAACTCGAGGTCGCTAAAAGCGGTGAATTCCACTGTTGCCGAGACGGATGCGAGCTGACTCTCCGCCAGGTCGAGGGCGTGGGAAGCCTGCTCGATCCGCTGCAGCACGTCCTCGGTTATGGCGATCGTGGAGAGTTCACCGGCGATCCGGTCACGCTCGCGCTGCGCGGCGTCGATTTTCTGCAGCCGGGCCGCTAACCGCTCGGCTTTGTCGCGGCGGGTCAGTTCATCGACCCGCTGGTTGGCCGCCGCCAGCGCCTTCTCGGCTTCCTCGGCGACGGCGTCAGCGGCCTCAACGAGCTGTCGCGCCGTTGACTCAGCCGCGGCGGCTTCGCCAACCTGCTTCTGCAGAGCGGCGAGTTCGCTTGTGCGGGTATCGGTTTCGGTTCGAAGCCGAATCCGCTCGGTGTGGGCGGCGCTCGACTTGTCGCGGGTTGCCGCTGCGGCGGTCGCGATCAGCTTGGCCTCCCGCAGCTGCTCGGTGAGTTCAGCAAGCCTGTCACGGGCGGTTTGGGCCTCGCGGTGCCGTGCGTCGACGGCCTGCTGTTGCAGCGACAGCTCGGCCAGCTCGGCGGTCAGTGCGGCGTGCTGCCGGACGCGGTCGTCGACCTCGGCAACCTTGGCTGCGCAGCGCTCGACGTCGTCTTCGGCGCGTTGCAGTGCGGCGATCGCATTGGCCCACTCGCCGGTGGGACGTCCGGTCGGGGTGAAGTAACGGCCGTACTCGACATCAATGCGTTCGATCAGCAGCGACTCGCTGCCGCTCAGCGCGGTCGCGTCGCCGGCGGCCGTGTCGAGCGCCCGGGCTAATGCGTCAGACCCGGACAGCTCCACCGCCGCCGTCGACGCCGCCTGCAACACCCGTTGGGCACGCCACAGTTCGGTGTCGACCGTTTCGGCCAGCATGGCCCGCACCCGGTCGTGGGCTTCGTCGCCGGTCAGTTGCTCGCGGTGCGGCGCCAGCACGGTCAGCTCCGTCTCGCATTTCTTGTGGAAACGCTTGCGATAGACGAAACGGTAAGGACCGGTGCTAATCTCGGCGACAACTTCGGCCCCGACGTCGGCGTTGGTCGGCTTGACCTGCTTGACATCTTTCTTCATCGAACGGTCTTTGGATTCTAGCAGCAGATCGATCGCTTCGATCATCGATGACTTACCGATTTCGTTGGCGCCGTGGACAATCACGACGCCGCGGTCGGGAAAGTTGATCTCGCGGTAAGCGACTCCGCGGTAGTGACGCAAGACGACGCGGTGCAACTTCATGCCGCACTCCGGCCGGTGAGTCGCAGCAGCAACGCCAGCGCCGCCAGTGCGTCGCCAGCGATCTCGGTATTCCCGCCGCGTGCTGTCGTCACCAACTCCTCGACGGCCGCGGCGGCGAAACCGCCGATTCCGAGGCCGTCGAACTCCCCGTCGCCGGGGATCACGGCCAATTCGGTGTGCCGGTCCCAGCAACCCAGCCAGGCGAACAACCGGGAGTAGCGGTCCAGACACGCGTCCAGGGCCGCGCGGTCGGTCACCGTCAGCGAGCCGACCAGCGCCAGGCGCACCACCGTGCGTTCCTTGTCGGCGATCAGGTCCAGGTTCAGGTCCAGGTCGGTGATGTCCCGGCTGGTATCGACCTGGTGACGCACAGTGACGAACCGCCAGCGGCCCACGCGGCGGGCCTCGACGGTGACGGGGTGCTGCGGATCGGTCTCGTCGATCTCGACCACCAGCACATGCCCGGGGTCGGGTTCGATGTCGTCGAAGTTGGTGACCTCCGGCGAGCCGGAATACCAGATCCGGCCGCTGTCGCCGACTTCGGTAACCGAATGTTTGTCCCCGAGTGCCACGTAGTGGATTGCGCCGCGGGCCAGCGCGTCGTCGAGCACCGCCTTCCGGACCAGCGACGGGCGGGCGGGGTCCGGGTCGAGGACGTCGACGCCGCCGTGCGCGACGAGCACCCGGATGACACCGTCGGACGCCAGGCCGTCAAGCGCCTCGGCCGCCAGGTCGGCCGTCGGCGATTTGCAGCGCCATGGTGCGGCGACGATCTGCAGCCCCGGGCGCACCTCGTGCACCCCGGCTCGGTCCAGGACGACGACGTTGTCCGGGCACTCGGCTTTAAACAGCGCGCTGGTGTACACCGACGATGCGTCGAGCGGGTCATGGTTGCCCGGCAGCAGATAGACCGGAATACCGATGACACGCATCGCTTCCAGCGACTGACTGATCACCTGCGGGGCCAGTTGATTGTGCTCGAACACGTCACCGGCGACGACGACGAACTCCGCACCCACCTCAGCGGCCAGGGCGCCGAGCCCGGCCACCGCGTCGCGACGCGCCGCCGAATACCGCGGCTGGGCGTCTCCGGAGAGGAAATAACGGGTCATGCCCAGCTGCCAGTCGGCGGTGTGCAGAAACCGCATGACATGCCGTCCTTTCGTCGCCGTCGCTTCATAGTGGCCTGACACGGCATGCCGAGTGTAGGACCGGGCACCGACACGTCCGCGGACCTCGACCGGCGGGTCCGAGACAGATCCACGCTTGCCGGGAGGGCAGCCTGCCCTACCGTGGTTGAAGTGAGTGACCGAGTCCGCTACTTGGTGCTGCTGCGGCACGCGAAGTCCGCCTATCCGGCCGGCGTCGCCGACCACGACCGGCCGCTGGCCCGACGGGGTATCCGGGAGGCCAGGCTGGCCGGTGCGTGGCTGCGCGCCAACCTGCCCGCCGTCGAGGCCGTGCTGTGCTCAACGGCCACCCGTGCTCGGCAAACCCTGCGCTACACCGGCCTCGACGCGCCCGTGCGCTACGTCGAGCAGCTTTACGATGCCAGCCCCGGGCAGATGATCGCGGCGATCACCAGGGTTGGCGACGGCGGCACCACAGACGACGGCATTGCAGGTGACGTCACCACCTTGTTGGTGATCGGCCACGAGCCAACGATCTCTGCGGTAGCCATCGGCCTGGCCGGAGCCGACGGGACCGATCACGCTGCCGTCGAGAGGATCTCCGCCAAGTTCCCGACGTCGGGCATCGCGGTGCTGCGGCTCGCCGGCCGCTGGCAGGATCTGAAGCCGGGTGGCGCCGCGCTGATCGACTTCCATGTGCCACGCTGATTCTCACGATGCCGGACACCCGGCCACGGTGGCGGTGCGGTCGGCGGGCGTCGTCAGGAATTCGTCGACAGCGTCAACTCCATGAGCTTGATCGCCTGAGCGCAGGCGTCGATACCCGGCGTCTGCGGATTGATCCACCAGCCGACCACACCGGCCGCGTCGCTGGCCACGCCGCAGGAGCCGTTCGGGTCGTTGGGTCGCATCACGATCGACTCCACACCGGAAATGGACCGGGTCTCGATCTGATATTTGAGGAACTCGGCAACTTTGCGCTCGTGCTCAAGACTGTCCTCCTCGAACCAGAACCGGGTGATGTCGATCAGGCCGGCCGGGTTGGCGGCCTGCCAGCGGCAGATCGCGCCGACAAAGGTGCTCTGGATATCGAGTGGGTCGGCGCCGACCGTTTTGGCCAACAGGTCGGTAGTCAAGATCTCGCACTCCTTGAGCAGGTTCGGGTACTGCTGTTCGGAATTGTTATTGCGCTGGGAATCGCCCGAGCCCGCCTTGACCGCAGTCCCGCCCACCGATCTCGTGCAACCGGTCAGCACGCCCAACGCAGCGAGCACCGCCGCGACACCGCCGAAAACCCGATAACGCGCCGACGTACTCATTTCGAGTTCGCGATCGATTGGCGGGTCAGTTCCTTGGCGACGTCGCACGGGTCGGGAAACGGTTTCTGACTGAAGTCGACGGACCACTCGATGAAATCTTCGGAGAACTGGATCCCGATCTCGCACAGCGAATCGCCCAGTGTCGGCTCATTGCCGATGGCGATGAAACCGCTGTGGCCGTCGATGGTGATGTCATTGACGCTGGCGCGCGAGAGCTCCTCGGTCTTGCGTTCCCGCCCGATCGGACTGCCCCGATACCACGAGAAGGAGAAGTGGGGGCCAAGAATGCCACCACCCGCCAACCACTGGCAGCCCACTGAATTCTGCGCAGTGTTGACCAGCCCGGTTACTCGGGTCAGTTCTGTCACCGTCTGGTCGCTGATGCCACCGCATTGGGGGAAGAACGGCCCGTGATGTCCCTTTCCGGATGCCGGGGTCGTTGACTGGGTCGGCTGGGACTGGTTGGAACCGGAATCAGAGCATGCCGCCGCGATCGGGATGAGAGTTACTACCGCCAGGGCCAGCGCCGCCGCTTTCCGCACCGCTACCCGCACCTTCTGCTCGTCACAGGATGCACTGTAGTGGCAGCGGCCGCGCTGAACCACCGGCACACTGCCTGACCAGCAACTTTGTCGCCTACCGCGGTTTGACCACTTCACCAAGACAATCCCGCGGTCGTCCGGACTCGACCCGCCGCGGTGTGCAACAGTTACCACATGCTCCTGGCACTGTTGGGCCAGTACATACGGCCGTACCGACCGCTGGTCGCGGGAGTGATGGCGCTGCAGCTTCTGAGCACGCTGGCGTCGCTGTACCTCCCGACGCTCAACGCCTCGATCATCGACGACGGCATCGTCAACGGGGACGCCGCGGCCATCGTCAGGCTGGGCGGGGCGATGCTCGCGGTCACCGGATTACAGGTGCTGTGCGCGGTCGGCGCGGTCTACTTCGGCTCCCGGGCCGGGATGGGATTCGGCCGGGATTTGCGCTCGGCGATATTCCACCACGTCATCACCTTCTCGGGGCTCGAGACCGCCCGGTTCGGCGCCCCCTCGCTGCTGACCCGCACCACCAACGACGTGCGGCAGATCCAATTCCTCGTGCAGCTGGCGTCCACCGTGCTGATCACCGCGCCGATCATGTGCGTCGGGGGAATAGTGATGGCCATTCACCAGGACGCTGGACTGTCCTGGCTGCTGCTGGTCAGTGTTCCGGTGCTGGCCGTGACCAACTACTGGATCGTGTCGCGCATGCTACCGATCTTCCGCAGCATGCAGCAGCTGATCGACGCGGTCAACCGGGTGATGCGCGACCAGCTGTCCGGAGTCCGGGTGGTCCGGGCGTTCGCGCGGGAACCGTTCGAACGGGAGAGATTCGCTCACGCCAACCGGACGCTCTCGCAGACCGCGCTGACGGCCGGCACGTGGCAGGCGCTGATGGCGCCGGCCACGACGTTGACGATCAACGTCTCCAGCGTTGCCGTGATTTGGTTCGGCGGTCTGCGCATCGACAGCGGACATATGCAGGTAGGCTCACTGATCGCCTTCCTGGCCTACTTCACCCAGATCCTGATGGCCGTCTTGATGGCGACGACGACGCTGATGGTGCTTCCCCGGGCCGCCGTGTGCGCGGAACGCATCAGCGAGGTGTTGTCGACCCGCCCGGCGGTCATCAGCTCCGAACACCCCGTGCGCCGGCCGCGCGGCGTCGACGGCAGAGTGCAGCTCGACCAGGTGAGTTTCCGTTATCCTGGCGCGGACCAACCTGTACTGCAAGACATCTCATTGTTTGCGGCACCGGGCACCACCACGGCCCTGGTCGGCGGCACCGGCTCGGGTAAGTCCACGCTGGTGTCGCTGATCTGCCGGCTCTACGACGTGACCGGCGGCGCTGTCCTCCTCGACGGTGTCGACGTGCGCGACTACGAGATCGAGCAATTGTGGTCGGCGATCGGACTGGTGCCGCAACGCGGCTACCTGTTCTCCGGCACCGTGGCGGACAACCTGACCTACGGCGCAGCCCCAGGACAGAAAGTGACCGAGGAGCAGATGTGGCAAGCACTGCGGATGGCGGGCGCTGAAGGGTTCGTACGGACCCACCACGACGGACTGCAGATGCCGGTGGCGCAGGGCGGCGTCAACTTCTCCGGCGGACAGCGCCAGCGACTGGCGATCGCCCGGGCGATGATCCGGCGCCCGGCCGTGTATCTGTTCGACGACGCCTTCTCGGCGCTCGACGTGCACACCGATGCCAAGATCCGGGAGTCGCTGCGGCAGTTTACTGCGGAGGCGACGGTTATCATTGTCGCGCAGCGTCTTTCGACTATTATCGGTGCCGACCACGTGATCGTCGTCGACGACGGACGGGTGGTGGGGGCCGGAACCCACGAATCGCTGTTGGCCAGTTGCCCGGCCTACATCGAGTTCGCCGATTCGCAGTCGCTGAGCGCCGGCGTCGGAGGCCGACCGTGACCGCCGCGACAACGCCGCCGATCCGCGGTGCGGTGCCCGCCGCCACGCAACGGTCCCGCGACTTCACGGGTACAGCGATCCGCGTGGTGAAACGCTTGACGCCGCAACGAGGACCGGCCGCCGTGGTGATCGGGTTGGGAGTCTGCGGCACCGCGATCGGGGTTGTCGTGCCGCGGATTCTCGGCCACGCAACCGATTTGCTGTTCAACGGTGTGATCGGACGACGGTTCCCCGCCGGGATGACCAAGGCGCAGGCTGTCGCGGAGGCCCGGGCGCGTGGCGAGGGCAGCTTCGCCGACCTGTTGTCCCGGATGAACCTGGTACCCGGCAAGGGCGTGGACTTCGCTGCGGTCGGGAGAACGCTGGCCCTGGCGTTGTCTCTGTACCTGATTGCTGCACTGTTGATTTGGGCACAGACACGGCTACTCAACGTTACGGTGCAGCGCACAGTCATGACGCTGCGCTCCGAGGTCGAAGAGAAGATCCACCGGCTGCCGCTGGCCTACTTCGACGGTCGGCAGCGCGGTGAACTGCTCAGTCGGGTCACCAACGACATCGACAACGTCCAAACGTCGATCTCGATGACGATCAGCCAGTTGCTGAGCGCGATCCTGACGGTCGCGACGGTGCTGGTGATGATGGTGACGATCTCGCTGCTGTTGGCGGTGCTCACCCTGGTGACGGTGCCGCTGTCACTGCTGCTGACACGCACGATCGCCCGGCGCTCACAGCGGTTGTTCGTCGCGCAATGGACCAGTACCGGGCGGCTTAACGCCCACATCGAGGAAACCTACAGCGGGTTCACCCTGGTCAAGACGTTCGGCCACTGCGACCAGGCACAGGCTCAGTTCCGCGACTTCAACGACGACGTGTACCGGGCAAGTTTCGGCGCACAGTTCGTCTCCGGTCTGGTGTCGCCGGCCACCTCGTTCATCGGCAACCTCAGCTATGTCGCTGTCGCGGTGGTAGGAGGTCTGCAGGTGACCACCGGACAGATCACGGTGGGCAGCATCCAGGCGTTCATCCAGTACGTCCGCCAATTCAATTCGCCGCTGGGCCAGCTCGCGTCGATGTATAACATTCTGCAGTCCGGAGTGGTTAGCGCCGAGCGGGTTTTCGACCTGCTCGACGAACCCGAGGAGTCGCCGGACCGGCGGTCGTTGGTGCCGTCGGCCAACGGCCGGGGCCCATCTGGGCGGGTCGAGTTTCGCCAGGTGAACTTCGCCTACCATCCGGGCACCCCGGTGATCGAAGACCTCTCGTTGGTGGCCGAACCCGGCCAGACGGTAGCCATCGTCGGGCCCACGGGAGCAGGCAAAACCACACTGGTGAACCTGCTCATGCGGTTCTACGAGGTCGACTCCGGCCAGATACTGATCGACGGCGTCGACATCGCGTCGATGAGTCGTCATGCGCTGCGATCGCGTATCGGCATGGTGCTCCAGGACGCCTGGCTGTTCGAGGGGACGATCGCCGAGAACATCGCTTACGGGCGGCCAGGGGCCGGCGAGGACGAGATCGTCGACGCCGCAAGAGCGGCCCACGTGGACCGGTTCGTCCACACGCTGCCCAACGGGTATGCGACCCGGATCAGCGACGACGGCGGCAACATCAGCGCGGGCGAGAAGCAACTGATCACGATCGCCCGGGCTTTCCTGGCTCGACCTCAACTTCTGATCTTCGATGAGGCGACCAGTTCGGTGGACACCCGCACCGAGTTGTTGGTCCAACACGCGATGCGTGAACTTCGCCGCGGCAAAACGAGTTTCGTTATTGCCCATCGCCTTTCGACTATCCGGGATGCCGATCACATTCTGGTCATGGAAGCCGGCCGGATCGTCGAACAGGGCAGCCACGACGAGCTGCTGTCGCGTCGGGGCGCCTACTACGCCATGACGCGGATGTGATGCGACCGCGGCCCACTCTTTTTCGAACTGGTCACAGATCCGCGGCAACGCGGCAGAATCATCGGCCGCGTGGACCACGGTGCAGGTCAGCAGCGCATCCGACCGACCGGCGCGTTTTGGGAGAAATTTTCAACCCTGCTTGATACGGTCGCCGCGTCCTCGACGGCGACTCAGCTGGGGCGCGGCCTAACTTAGCGGTCACGCCGGGAGGTGAGTAGACGATGATGCGACGATCACCGGGCAAGCGGTGGGGTGCGGCGTGCGCGGCCGGGGCGGGCGCAGCCGGGCTCGGCGCCGACGCGGGCGCCGGCCTCGATTCACTGGGTGGGCTGGAGTCCGCGCTGGTTGCCCTGGTGCAAGACCTCAACACCGCGGTCACCGGGCTGGCCCAGGACTGGATCACCGGTCCGATCGGGCAAACCCTGGACCCGATCATCAACGCGCCGTCGGTGTTTTTGGTCGGCCGCGATGTGATCGGCAACGGCATCGACGACTTCACCGGCACCAACGATTCCCTGCTGGGCAGTTCGGGGATCTTCGGCAACCTCAGCGACGGCGGGATTGTGGCCGGCAACGGCGGCACCGGGGCCGCCGGGGTGGACGGCGGAGCCGGCGGCGCCGGTGGTTCGGCCGGGCTGATCGGTGACGGTGGCGCCGGCGGGACCGGCATCGACAGCGGGGCCGGCGGCAACGGCGGCAGTTAACCGCCCCTGCCGTTATGAGGGTCGCGGCCTTAGAGGTCCGGGCCCTGCGTGCGCACGTCCTCGACGGCCGCCATCGCCTCACGTAGTTTGGCCAGCCACTCCTCGGCGTGCTCACCGACCAGTTTGACCGTCCAGGCCAGCGCATCCGAGCGAGACCGGGCTACACCGGCGTCGACCAACGTGTCGAGCACCTGGCGCTCGGGCTGCTTGAGCCGCGTCATGACAGGAACCGCGATGTGAGTGAAGAGGATTCGCTCGTCACCGACCTCGACACCCCAGGAAACCGTACGACCGTAGCGCTCCTGCGCCTCATCGGCGATATTCATCCGCTCCGGGCGGGTTTCTTCGCGGAATCGCGCGACGCGGCCCGAGGCGCGAGCTGCGCTTTCCGGCTCGTCCGGATGCTCGGTTGCGGGCAGCCTGCCGATAACCGTGATCTCTTCACGGTCGACGATGACGGTCGGATCGCCGTCGAACCAATCCTCGGGCAGCCGTCCGGCAAACCACTCTGCAGCGTCCCCGGCATCGGGCTGATGAGCTTGCTGCCAGCCGCCAGTACGGCCATATCGCCGCCCACGGCCGTGGTGTGAATACATTATTACATGATTACGTAATTGCACGTTTCATTCAAGAAGTTTCACCGACAGCAAACCGCGCCGGCTCGGCACTAGCGCCCCGGGCTCTCGGAGAAGGTCAATCCGTCGCCAGAAAACCCCAGGAAACCATTGATACGACGCCGTGGGGGTTGTAGCTTTAGCTGCGAAGCAGGCCCGGACGTGACTGATCCACAGTGCCGGTATTCGGGGTGAGAAAACCGGCCGCGCAGATTACGACGCAACCCCAGTGTCCTCCGGGCCTGCCCTTATGCGAGTTATGTCCGGACGAGCCAACCCAGGGCACGACGATGCGATGCTTCTCATCCCGACGCACCCAATGAGGAGTTTCACCTGCCCCGCTAGGCCTGGCTGCCGTGGCCGACCTCGACGTCGATGCCGGCACCGGTATCGACCGCACACTGATCGAGGAACTGGGCACCTGGCCGCTGCCGGCAGACGGCGACCATCTTGCTCACTGGTGCACCGGGCACCCGCAAGAAGCATTGTGGGCGTTGCCTTAGCCGCCACGCAGTCTCGCTACCGTACCAACTTAGGCACCGCCGCCCATCTGGTCGCCCTCCGGTCACCGCGCGGCGATCGAGAGACGACGGGCCACCGTTACGCGGTTCTACGCCTAGTCGACGCTTCTGGTGATCGACGAAGCCGGTCTCTCCGTTGTGTTGCCCGCCGAGCGCGCCAAGACCGCGACGAAGGCGGTTACGCGTTAAGCCATTGCTTGACTTCGGCGTTGTGCGCTGGGAACAAGTCGTTGACTGCAACGCCAAAGCACTCCCCGACCTGACACAGCGTCAGGTTCGGCATAGCAATGATTTCCGCCTGCGCGACGTCACCAGGTGCCTGGCCGTGGTCCAACTGCGCGCAGACAAACGTGCCTACTTCCGCTAGCCCGGTAGCGCCGAAAGAGCCATCGGTGAAACCAGCGGCGAGTGCGTCGCGCTTGCCGCCGCCATGGGCGTTGCCATACGGAGCAACATGTACCCGACGATGATGCCTGAATGTGATGGCAACGTGCTGGTCTGCTGGCCAAGTCGTCCGGTTATCGGCCACCATGGAGTTGGCTGCAAAGGGCCCGTGATTTCCTGCTAAGTGGATCGAAGCTCGTAAGTCACTTTTACTCTTGCAGTCATGCTCCGGCAGTTGCGTTGTGCCGTCAACACGATGGACCATCCGGCCATCGCACCATTGCACACGCGTGAAGTAACTACCTCGGGCAACGCCGGAGCGGTGATGGTTCCGATGGGAAGCATCGCCTTCCCGGTCGCGTCGTCATGCAGCACTGCACACCTCACCTGTGTGCTAACGGTGAGATATGCGATTGGACGAGCATGTCCCGAGTCGCGTGGATTTTCGGTGACGATCCACGGCAAATTCTAGGCGGCGGCATCGACAGATTCGGTGTCGGTGACTTTGTTGGGGTGGGCGTGTCGGCGCAGGGCGTCGACGAGCTGGGGCATCTGCTTGTAGTCCTTGATGCGGCGGAAGGATCGTTCGGCGTTGAGCATGCCGGCCGCGGTCCAGCGCAGCACCATCTGCCCGTCGCGCCAGCGGGTGACGTTACGGTTGGTGGCGCGGGCTATCGAGATCATCGACTCGATCGGGTTGCTGGTGGTGAGGGTCTTGGCCAGGCGCCCGTCGATGCCGAGCCGGGTGACGGTGAACATCTCCTCCAGCCCCTCGCGCAGCGACGTGGCCGCGCTCGGGTAGTTCTTATCCAGTTGCGCAGCAAGGTTTTTAGCGGTGCGCAGCCCCTGTTCGGGGTTAGGGTGGTTGAACGCCTTGACCAGCTTGGCGTCCACCCAGTCCTTGTCTTTGTCCGGCAAGTGGTCAGCGACATTTCGCCTCTTATGCAAAGTGCACCTTTGAATTAATGCCTTATCGCCGAACACTTCCCGCACCGCCGCCGACAGCGCCTTGGCACCGTCGATGACCACCAGCAGCCCATCATCGAACCTCAAGCCACGCTCAACCAGGTCGGCCAACAGCGAGCGCACCACGGTCTTGTTCTCGGTAGACCCGTCCCACAGCCCGACCGGCTTCTTCGTTCCGTCGGCGGTGATGGCCAGCGCCACCACGACGCACCGCTCGGCCATGTGCTCGCCGTCCAGCATGAGCACCGTGATGTCCTCACCCGAAAGGTCGCGGGCCATCAGCTCACCCAGCGCGATCTCCGTCTGTTTGACGAACTGGCGCGAAATCGCCGAGCGGCTAGTCGATTTCGTCTCCTTATCGACTCGGGTGCCGACCGGCTCGGCGGTGCGGGCATGTCGACGGGTGGCCACCCCGGCGGCCATCCGCTCCATCACCACCTGCGACAGCACGTCCTCGGCGGCGAAGTACTCACATGACCTGAGCGGCACCTCATGCCCGTCGACGGTGCGTGCCCGCGGCCGGGTCACCGGCACTCGGCGCCCACCCAGGGTCACCGATCCCTTCCCGGTGCCATGGCGCACCGCTGCCCGGCCCTCGTCGTGCTTGCCCTTGAGCCCGCACGCCTAGCCGATCTCGACCTCAAACATCGCGGCCATCACCGCCATCCCAGCGGCCACGCTCATCGCCATCAACCCTTCACGCGCGGCGCCGGCGATATCAGCCATCGCCAGCGCGATTTCCTCGGGCAAATCCGGCAGTGCGGCGGCGTCAGTCGTGTCAGCGAGGCGAACAGTAGGTACGGTCTTCATGGCGGTCCCTTACTCCTTCTTCGTGGTGTTCTTGGTCGTTCACCCGAAGACCTACCATCCGGCAGGCCTCAGGTGAGGGACCGCCACCTCAAAATCCACGAAGATCGGGACAACCTCGATTGGACTGGTCTTGACTGATTGTGGTATCGCGGCACGGTACCGCGACGTCGGTAGGCTCGGCGATACCCGCCGGTGAATTTCGCGAACAAGCAGCGCCTTACACGCTGATGCTAATTAATGACGGCGGCACGCGACGCCCTTTAGGGACACGGCACTATCACCTGACGGCAGTAGGCCCCCCACTTCGGCCCCGCGGGTTGACAACGAATCTGAATGCAGGTGCCTTCTTGGGGCCCGGCGTAATAATTGTCGCTCCAATGGTCACCGTAGTGTCTGCCGGTGAAGAACCCAGCGAAGAAGACCGCCCCGATGACCAAGACGACCACTAACACACCGGCGCCAAGGTATACCCCGCGCTTAAAGTGATGGACCAAGTTTGGTCGCTGCCATAGCGGAGGATTGGCAGAAACGGCGTTCGCGGCCGAAGCTGTCTGTTCTTCGCCGGATTGCGTTGGTTGGCCGGCAATTTCGTTACTCGACATGCTGGCTCCTGCACCATAGATAGCGATGATGACGCTAATGCTGCACCTCAAACCGCAGCGTGGCCAATGGGACAAAGTCAGTGGTGATAGGGACTAAAGTCAGCGATGTCGCCTGCTTGCCGCTGCCGAGAGGCGCTATCGCGTTCCAGTGCCCTCGTCACAGCGACGAGCCGTCGAACCACGCGGCCTCACCAACTGGGCTATCCGTAGTCCGTACGCAGGACCGCAGCCCAGCAACAGCAACGCCTAAATGGCGTCCGGGTCGATCGCAAACGCCTCGGCGGTCTTTCGGGCGAGCGCGACGGCGGTACGCGCCCACTCCGCCGTCGCTCCGGCCAGGCCACACGCCGGCGTGACGCCGACCCTGTCACGCAGGCTCGAGCGGGCGAAACCGAGCTGGTCGATCACCGCGACCACAGCGTCGGCGACCTTCTCCACCGACGGGGGCTGCGGCGGGGCGGTCGGGGAAACCGCGCCCAACACGATCGTTCGGCTCGAGTCGAGAAACTCCGCGACGCTGTCCAGATCGGCGGCCGGCAGCGCCGCGATGTCGAACGAGACGGCGTGGACAGTGCTGCGCTGCAGCACTGTCCACGGCAGCTCGGCTACGCAGCTGTGCACCAGCACGTCGGAGCCCGCAGCCGTTACGCAACCGTCGAGCAGCGTGATAGCCAGCGCCTCGTCGATCGGAGCCACCGGGCTCAGCGCGGTCACCCCGCTCAGTCGCCCGGCTAGCGCCGCCGGCAGGGCCGGCTCATCGAACTGCACGACGACCGGGGTGTCGAGCCGGCGCGCCACCGCGGCGCGGTGCGCAGCGACGCCCTCGGCCAGCGACGCGGAAAGATCGCGCACCGCCCCGGCGTCGGCGATGGCCCGGTGTCCGTTGGCCAACTCCAACTCGGCGGCCAGCGTGATGGGTCCGGGTGCTTGCACCTTGACCGGGTGCCCACTGCCGCGCAGACCCGCGTTCTCCCAGGCCTCCTCCAACGCGTCGAGGTCCTCGTCGAGCAGGCTGACGGCGCGGCGCGTCACCGCGCCCGGCCGGGCCACGACGCGGTAGCCGCGCGGCACCGTGTCGATGGCCACATCGATCAGCAGTGCCCCGGCGCGGCCCACCGTGTCGGCGCCCACGCCACGGCCGGGCAGCTCGACGATGTGGGCCAGTGCACCGGCCAGCTCGCCGACCACCACCGCGGCGGCCTGCCGCGCATCGGTGCCCGGCCACGATCCGGTGCCGCTGCCGGCTGCGAAAGCACTCACCGGCCAACCGTATTCGAACCGGTTACCAAAGCCCGGAGTCAGGGCCCCCGCTGACGCGGTTACGCTCGAGTCCAGAAAGGATCTCGCTGATGACGTCGCGGTTGCTGCTGCTCAGTTGTGCGATGCTGCTGGCGGCATGTACCCGAGTGGTGGGCGGTGCCGGATTACCGGCCCCGGGTGCGGGAGCGAGGTCGGGTGTCGACGTCGACCGGGTGCTGCTCGACCAGTCCCGGATGCGGGCGATCACCGGCGCCGACGAGCACTTGACCATCATTCCGACCATGGACGGCACATCCCCGGTCGACGTGGACGCGCTGGCCGAGACGGTGCCGGTGGCGTGCCGGTTCGTCTACGCCGAGACGGCCACTTTCGGGCCAGATGTCGAATCGTTTCACAAGACCACCTTCCAATACCCGCCCCGCGGCGCCCTGATCTCCGAGGGCGCGGCCGGCTATCGCGATAGCGGCACGGCCCGCCGCGCCCTTGAGGTTCTGGTGGCCACCGTCGAGCGCTGTGCGAACACGCCCAACGGCGCGCTGTTCGTCGGCGACTGGCACGCCGATGCCCAATCGCTGCATACCCGTTCGGGTGACTGCGGGCGCGACTACCGGGTCAAGTCGACGGTGTTGATGGAGGTCACCTTCTGTGGCTTTCCCGAGTCGGTGTCCGAAATTGCGCTCACCAACATCGCCGCCAACGTTCCTGGCTAGTGCTGTTCGGCGAACGGATCACGCCGTGCCGGCAATGGTGGCACTGCCGATTACCTCGTCGCCGTCGGGATCTGGCCGGTACAGCACCAAGGTCTGGCCGGGTGCCACACCCCGCTGCGGTGTGCGCAACCGCACCAGCAGCTCGTCGTCGGCTAATTCGGCGACCGCGTCCACGGCGTCGCCATGGGCACGCACCTGCACCGCGCACTGAAGGGGGCCCAACGGCGCCACGCCGGCAGTGAAGACCGGGTTGCGCCCGATCAACGTCCACACCTGCAGATCAGCCACGGAGCCGACCCGCACGGTGCCGCGCTCGGCATCGATCGCGGTCACATACCGCGGCCGGCCGTCGGAGCCCGGGCCGGCGATGCCGAGCCCCTTGCGCTGGCCGATCGTGAAGCCGTGCACCCCGTCGTGGGTTGCGAGCACCGTGCCGTGCCTGTCGACCACAGTGCCGCGGCGCACCCCGATGCGCTCCCCGAGGAATGCCCGGGTGTCCCCGGACGGGATGAAACAGATGTCGTGGCTGTCCGGCTTCTCCGCCACCGCGAGGCCGCGGCGGGCCGCTTCGGCCCGGATCTGCGGCTTGGTGGTGTCACCGACCGGAAACGCGGCATGCTTCAACTGCTCGGCGGTCAGCACCGCCAGCACATAGGACTGGTCCTTGCCTCGGTCGACTGCCCGGCGCAGTCGTCCGCCCGCGAGCCGCGCGTAGTGGCCGGTGGCCACCGTGTCGAAACCCAGCGCCAGCGCGCGGGCGGCCAACGCGGAGAACTTGATTCGCTCGTTGCACCGCACACACGGGTTGGGAGTTTCACCCCGCCTATAGGACGACACGAAGTCGTCGATCACATCGACTTTGAACTTGTCAGCGAAATCCCATACGTAAAAAGGAATTCCGAGCACGTCGGCGACTCGGCGGGCGTCGCCGGCGTCTTCTTTGGAGCAGCAGCCCCGCGACCCGGTGCGCAGCGTACCGGGGGCAAGCGAGAGCGCAAGGTGCACGCCGACGACGTCGTGTCCGGCGTCGACCATCCGGGCGGCGGCCACCGACGAATCGACGCCACCGCTCATCGCGGCCAGCACCTTCATCGCGGCACTCCTGCCGCGGCCAGTGCGGCCTGCCGCGCCCGGGCCACCGCACCCGGCAGCACCTGCAGTGCAGCGTCGACATCGGCGTCGACACTGGTGTGTCCCAGCGATAGTCGCAGCGATCCGCGGGCGCTGACCGCGTCGGAGCCCATCGCGAGCAACACATGCGACGGCTGTGCGATCCCGGCCGTGCAGGCCGATCCCGTCGAACATTCGATTCCGTTGGCGTCCAACAACATCAGCAGCGCATCGCCTTCGCAGCCGTCGAAGGTGAAGTGGGCGTTGCCCGGTAGCCTGGATTCGCGTGGGCCATTGAGGTGAGCGTCGTCGACTCCGGTCAACACGCCGTCGATCAGCCGGTCGCGTAGCGCACGCAGTCGCGCACTGTTGGTCGCCAGCCCGTCGACCGCGAGCTGCGCCGCTGCCGCCATCCCGACTGCGCCCGCGACATCGGGCGTGCCGGAACGGATGTCGCGCTCCTGTCCACCGCCGTGCGACAGCGGAACACATGCGACGTCGCGGCGCAGCAGCAACGCGCCGGTCCCCGGTGGGCCGCCGAACTTGTGCGCGGCCACACTCATCGCCGACAGCGTGCTGGCAGCGAAATCGACCGGCAGCGCACCGATCGCCTGAATGGCATCGCTGTGCATGGGAACGTCGAAATCGGCTGCGATCGAAGCAAGCTCGGTAATCGGCATGATCGTGCCGACCTCGTTGTTCGCCCACATCACCGACACCAATGCGACGTCGTCGTGCTGCTCTAAAACGTCGCGCAGCGCGGCCGGTGACACCGACCCGTCGGCGCCGGTCGGTAACCAGGTCACTTCGGCGCCTTCGTGCTCGGCGAGCCAGTTGATCGCATCCAGGACGGCGTGGTGCTCGACGGCGGTGCTGACGATGCGTCGAAGGCCAGGCTGCGCGTCGCGACGAGCCCAGTAGATACCCTTGACGGCGAGGTTGTCGCTCTCGGTGCCGCCCGCGGTGAAGATCACCTCGGAGGGACGTGCGCCGAGTTTGTCGGCGATCAGCTCGCGGGACTCCTCCATCCGGCGCCGCGCCGCCCGGCCGGCGGTGTGTAAGGAGGAAGCGTTACCGACGATACCCAACACAGTCGTCATCGCCTCGATGGCGACGGGGTGCATCGGGGTGGTGGCGGCGTGGTCGAGGTACACCATGACCCGCCCAGGATACCGGCGCCTGCCCGCGACGATGCCCGTCGGAGCAGGGCGGTCAATAACACCGGCGCTTTAGGAAACCAGAGCGTGGGGCACCGGCTCGTGGCCGGCGCTCGCGCGTACCGCGGTGTGACAGCGCCGGGCCAGCTCGCGGCGGTCGGTGCCGGGCAGCTGTAGCGGTTCGACGTCGATCCGCGCCTCGGTATAAGGGCTGGCCAGCACCCGCCGGATCGAGCAGAACAACGTGTCGTCGCCGACATAGGCCGGGACGGTCGACACCCGACCGTCCCGGTGGTGATAGCGCAGCCGCAGCGGCTGCACCGGCCGGCCGGCGTCGATAGCGGCCTGAAACATCGCCGGATAAAACCGCCCCCCGGCCAGACCGCACCAGGTGGTGCCCTCCGGGAACGCCACCACGGTGTGACCGGCGCGCAGCTTAGCGGCGACGGTAGCGACCACGCCGGGCAGTCGCCGCAGGCTGGCCCGATCGATTGGGATCGCCGTGACGATCCGGGCCGCCATCCGGATGGCAAGGCTGCCGGCCATGTCGGCGCGGGCGACAAACGACAGTGGCCGCAACCGCCACCGACCACCCGGCACCAACGCCCCGATCGTGAGCACGTCCAGCCAGGACACGTGGTCGCTGACCACTAAAACACCGGGCAGGTTACGAATCGGCCCGCCGGACAACCTGATCCGGACTCCTACACAGCGCAGCACCAGTCGGCAATAAGCTCGCTGCGCAACCGGGCGGCCAGGCAACGGCAGCGCGAGAGGCGGCAGCGCCGTCGCCAACAGCAGCACCAGCGTGGTTCGCAGCATCACTCGCAGCGCCGCCGTCATCCGCCGGGTCATTGGCGCAGCGCCCGCGGTGATACATCCCGCATCGCAGGACGTTCGGGGCAACCAGGCGTGCGCGACGGCCACGGGAGCGCTGATCAGGCCACCCGGCCGGCCGCTTCGGTGGCCGCCGACACCGAACGGAGTCGCCGCAGATAGCGCGTGTCGGCACGCCGCTTGTCCAGCACCGCGGGAAAGTCAGCCACCCCGAACGCGAGATCGTGGGCCGGGTCACCGCAGATCTGTGCCCCCAGCCGCAGATAACCGCGCATCAGCGGTGGAACCACCGGCCGTGCCGGCGCCGGGATGTCATCGAGTGGTCGTTCGTCGATGACCACCGGCCGGTAGGGACGCACCCGGTAGCGCGGCTCGGCAGCGTGGCGGCGCAGCACGAAGTCGCGCACACCACGGACCTGACTGCCCGGTGCTTCGCCGTCGCCGTCGATCGGGACCGACACGCAGCCGGTGACGTAGTCGTAACCGCGGCGATCCAGGTAGGCCAAGATGCCCGCCCACATCAGCAGAACGACGGCGCCGTTGCGATGGTCGCTGCGCACTACCGCGCGGCCCATCTCCACCAGAGACGGCCGCAGCGGGTCTAACGCGGAGATGTCGAATTCGGTGGCGGTATAAAGCCCGCCGGCCGCCAGGGCGCCGGCCGGCGCCAACATGCGGTAACAACCGACCAGCTCACCGGTGTTGTGCTCGCGGACCAGCAGGTGGTCGCAGTGCTCGTCGAACCGGTCGGCGTCGATGCCGCCGGGTTGTCCGCTCATCGCGAAGCCCGGTTCGCTGCTGAAGACCTCGAAGCGCAGCCGCTGGGCAGCTTCGACCAGTGAGGGATCGGTGGATAGCAATAGCGAGTAGCGCGGCTCGGCGCACGAGTGGGTCGCTGAGGCAGCCTGGCCGGCGGGGATGAGGACCGATGCGGAGGTCATAGCTCCACCGTTGCGTGAGTGGTCGGCGAATTGGCATCGGGGCGCTGACATGTCCGTGCACGCTAGGTGACGAAATGGGGCACCGGGTGCGACGGCGGCCACACCCGACGCGGGCATTGCCTAGTTTTGAAAACTGGTCCAGTATTCCGTCATGGCCTATCCGGACCAGGCAGGAGCCCAGGCTCGCAGCGGCAGCCGCACCAAGCGTCAGCGGACACGGGCGGCGATTCTCGATGCTGCGCTGGCCGAGGCTAGCGAGCGTGGCCTGCATCGGGCATCGGTGACAGGCATCGCCGCGCGGGCCAATACCGCGGTGGGCAGCCTGCACTATCACTTCGGGTCCCGGGCCGAGTTGTTGCGTGCCATGCTGCGCAAGCTGATGGCGGACTTCTCGGCCAGGCTGGCGGCCCTGCAACACCAACGTCCCGGGCAGGCCGAAGACTTTTTCGAGCGTCTGCGCACCGAACTGCTCGCCTACGTCGACTATGTGCGCAGCAATCCGGCGCACATCCGGCTCGTCGACGAGATCAGGTTTTTCGAGCCCGAGCTGTACCGCCAGGGCATCGCGACGTGGGTCGAGCTGCTGTCCGCACGGCTGCGCGACGGTATCACCAACGGCTCGGTGCGGCCGATGGGCGACGCCGAGATCGCGGCGCAGGCGCACTTTTTGGTCGGCGCCCACCGATTCCTCGAAGAGCTGGTCGAGATGGAACGCGAGGAGGAAATCGTTGACGCGTACCTGGGCCTGGTACGCCGCGGCCTGGGAAGAACGGACGGCGACGACCATGGCTGACCGCGAGGAAACGACATTCGATCCCGACGCGCTGCGCGCCAAATACGCCCGAGAACGCGAGCGCCGGCTGCGCCCGGATGGGATCAACCAGTATGTGGAGATCGCCGGTGCATTCGCCCGCTTCGGGGAGGACCCTTGGGCCGATCCCGGTTATTCCCGCGATCCGATCACCGATACGGTCGACGTCGCAGTCGTCGGAGCCGGTTTCGGCGGGCTGCTCATCGGGGCCCGGTGTAAAGAACTCGGGGTCGACGACGTACGGCTGATCGACAAGGCCGCCGACGTCGGCGGTACCTGGTATTGGAATCGCTATCCCGGAATTGCCTGCGACGTCGAATCCTACGTCTACATGCCGCTGCTCGAAGAGCTCGGCTACATGCCGACCGAAAAGTACGCCAAGGGTGCCGAAATCTTCGCACACTGCCGCCGCATCGCCGAGCACTACGACCTCTACCGGAATGCGTTCCTGCAGACGGAGGTACAGGAAATCCGTTGGGATCCGCACGACTCGCGATGGGTGATCTCGACCAATCACCAAGACGCTATCCGCGCCCGGTTCGTGGCCCTGGCCAACGGATATCTGCAAAAGCCGAAACTACCGGGAATTCCCGGCATTACAACCTTTAGGGGTCACGCGTTTCATACCAGCCGCTGGGATTACGACTACACCGGCGAGGATCTCGCCCGGTTGGCCGATAAACGCGTGGGCATCATCGGCACCGGTGCGACCGCTATTCAGTGTGTTCCCCGCCTGGCCGAATCGGCGCGGCAGCTGCTCGTCTTCCAGCGCACCCCCTCGACGGTCGACGTGCGAGCCAACCGGCCGACCGACCCGCACTGGGCAGCCACACTGAAACCGGGCTGGCAGCAGCGCCGCATGGAGAACTTCCAAATTCTCACCGCAGGCGGCAACGCCGACGAGGACCTGGTCGACGACGCTTGGACCAGTCTCACCAAAAAGCTGCCGATCGTGAACAGCGGCGGACCGAACGCGGCGGAACTCGCCGACTTCGCGAAGATGGAGGAGATCCGGGCCCGCGTCGATGCGATCGTCACCGATCGCGCCACGGCCGAGGCGCTCAAGCCCTGGTACGGCTACTTCTGCAAGCGGCCGTGCTTTCACGACGAGTATCTGCAGTCATTCAACCGCGACAACGTCACGCTCGTCGACACGCACGGCCGCGGCGTGGAGCGGATAAGCGACAACGGTGCCTTGGTCGACGGCGTCGAATACCATTTGGACTGCTTGATTTTCGCCACCGGATTCGAGGTCGGCACCGATTATCGCCAGCGCGCCGGCTTCGAGGTTATCGGTCGCGGCGGACGCACGCTCACCGACAAATGGGCCGACGGTGTGCGCACGTTGCACGGTCTGCACGTCAATGGCTTTCCGAACTTTTTCATCGAAAGTATCGCCCAGTCCGGCTTTACCGTAAACTTCCCCTACCTCATCGACACCCAATCGCGCCACGTCGCGTGGGTGATCGCCTGGGCGTTGCGGCACGGCGCGGCCGAGGTGGAAGCAACCCCCGAGGCCGAGGCAGCCTGGGTTGACGCCGTCCTGCAGCGCTCGAGTGTCATAGCTGGCCGGCGTGAATCGTGCACCCCGGGTTACTACAATCGTGAAGGCCGTGCAGACGCAAAGTTGAACCAGGACAGCTTTTTCTTCGGTAGCCCGACTGAATACGCCGACATTCTGCAAGCCTGGCGGGCAGCGGGCACACTCGACGGCCTCGAGGTCAAGACCGCCGATGGCCGCGCCCTCGTCACTTCACCAGCCCAGTGACCCTGGTATTCCCTTGAACGGCCCGACGATCCAGCTGGTGATCCAGCCGCCATAGAAACCGCCGGGTTGGGGGATCACCTCCTCGCCGTTCACGGTGCAGCGATCCACGGCTGCCGGCATCACTGCGATGGCACCGGCGATGGGCTCGAAGCCGTTGGCGGGCCGTTGGTAGGTCCACGCCGCGCGTGGCGCCACACGTGCCGCAGTGACCAGGTCGTAGTAGCTGGCCCGCCCTTTCCACTCGCACCAGGATTCTCCTGCGGCGGGGCGTAAGACGCCGGCGGCGAAGGCATTGCGGGGCAGGTAGTAGGTCGGCGGGTGACTAGTTTCGAGCACCCGCCAGGCGCGAGTTGTCGAGGCTATCCGTTGGCCGCCCAAGTCGACCGTGATCGAGCCGCTGAAATTCTCCAACCGCGGTGGGCGGGGATAGTCCCACACCGACTCCTGTCCGGGGGCCGCGGTGTCAGGCGTCGGCGCGAGCAGACGCGGAATCGCATCCCGATCGCTCGCTCTGTGCGACTCTTCGTCTGCTCGCACGGGAAACTCAGCCCTTACGGGCGTTGATCGCCTCGGCCAGCTGCGGGGCGACCTTAAACAGGTCGCCGACCACGCCGAAGTCGGCGATCTCGAAGATCGGCGCCTCTTCGTCCTTGTTGACCGCGACGATCGTCTTGGACGTCTGCATACCCGCCCGGTGCTGGATCGCCCCGGAGATGCCCAGCGCGATGTAGAGCTGGGGCGATACCGTCTTGCCGGTTTGGCCGACCTGGAACTGGCCCGGGTAATAGCCCGAGTCCACCGCGGCGCGCGAAGCACCGACCGCAGCGCCCAGCGCGTCGGCCAGCTCCTCGACCACCCTGAAGTTTTCGGCGCTGCCGACACCGCGGCCGCCCGACACCACGATCCTGGCCTCGGTCAACTCCGGCCGGTCGCCGGCGACCGCGGGCTGGCGCCCGACGACTTTCGCGGCGTTCTCGGCGGGCTCGGGCACCTCGACGGTGACCTGTTCACCGGCGCCTTCGACCGGCTCGGGTTCGATCGCCCCTGCCCGCACGGTGATCACCGGGCTGTCGCCGTTGGCCTGCGCCTCGACAGTGAACGCACCGCCGAAGATCGAATGCACGGCTTTGCCGCCGGACTGCACGTCGACCACGTCGTAGAGCAGACCAGAACCGATCCGCGCAGCCAGCCGGCCCGCGATCTCCTCGCCGTCGGCGGTGGCGGCCAGCAGCACCGCTGCCGGTGTGACCGATTCGGCCAGCGCAGCCAGCACATCGACCTGCGGGGTGATCAGGTACTTGTCGACGAAGTCGGATTCGGCGACATAGATCTTGACGGCACCGGCCGCCTTCAGCCCGTCAATCAGCGGCGCGGCGGTGCCGTTGGGGCCGACCACGACTGCGGCGGGTTCACCCAGCCGGCGGGCGGCGGTGATCAATTCGTTGGTGACTTTCTTCAGCGCGCCTTCCGTGTGCTCGACGAGCACCAGTACTTCAGCCATGCGTGTGTCCAATGTCTTTCGCGTCGGTAGTTAGATGATCTTCTGAGCGACCAGGTACTCGGCGATCTTGATGCCGCCCTCACCCTCGTCGGCGACCTTCTCACCTGCGGTCTTGGGTGGCTTCGGCGTCGACGACAGCACGGTCGACCCGGCGTTGGCCAGTCCCACCTCATCGGCCTCGACACCGATATCAGCCAGCGTCAACACCGTGACTTCCTTCTTCTTGGCAGCCATGATGCCTTTGAACGACGGGAACCGCGGCTCGTTGATCTTCTCGTTCACGCTGACCACCGCGGGCAACGTCGCCTCCAGCGTGAACACGCCGTCGTCGGTCTCGCGTTCGCCGGTAACCTTGCCGTTCTCTACCGACAGTTTGCGCAGGTGGGTGAGTTGCGGCAGGCCCAGGTACTCGGCGATGATGGCCGGCACCGCGCCGGCGCCGCCGTCGGTGGACTGGTTACCGGCGATCACCAGCTCGGTGCCCTCGATGGTGCCCAGCGCACGCGCGAGCGCCCATCCGGTCTGGATCGCATCCGAGCCGTGCATCCGGTCGTCTTTGAGGTGCACGGCCTTGTCGGCGCCCATCGACAGCGCCTTGCGGATCGCCTCGGTGGCCCGCTCCGGACCCGCGGTCAGCAAGGTCACCGATCCTTCGATGCCGTCGGCTGTCTCTTTCTCCCGGATCAACAGCGCTTCCTCGACAGCGCGCTCGTTGATCTCGTCCAGCACGACGTCGGCGGCCTCGCGGTCCAGGGTGAAGTCGCCGTCGGTGAGCTTGCGTTCCGACCAGGTGTCTGGGACCTGCTTGATCAGAACCACGATGTTCGTCATGGGTGGGATTTGTCCTCCTCGAGGAGGTCATGCAGCCGTCGACTACACGACTTGGGTTAAGTTAACGCACCCGCATAGCAAGGTTACTGACGGGTAACTTTGTGCGGTTCTCTCTCACACCATAGCGGGTCGTCGCGGGCCGATTGATCGGCTCCTCCCTCGCAAGCGGGCGGTAGCCCGTCGTCCCGCTGAGCAGAACCATTCGATATCGCGACGCTTCGGGATAGCCTGCCTATCTGATGAGCGCATCGATCCCTGCGACCACGCCGCCGGCCGGCCCACCCCACGAGGAAGCCGTGTTGACGTTGACCGGCGAGCGGACCATCCCCGGTCTGGACGTGGAGAACTACTGGTTTCGCCGCCACGAGGTGGTCTACCAGGAGTTGGCGCCACGCTGTGCGGGCCGGGATGTGCTCGAGGCCGGCTGCGGGGAAGGCTACGGAGCCGACTTGATCGCCGGGGTCGCGCGCCGGGTGATTGCACTGGACTACGACGAGTCCGCGGTGGCCCATGTGCGGGCCCGCTATCCACGGGTGCAGGTGCTGCACGGCAACCTCGCCGAGCTGCCGCTGCCCGACTCGTCGGTAGATGCTGTGGTGAATTTTCAGGTTATCGAGCACCTGTGGGACCAACGCGGATTCGTCCTGGAATGCCTGCGCGTGTTACGCCCGACGGGGTTGCTGATGGTGTCTACCCCCAACCGGCTCACGTTCTCCCCCGGCCGCGACACGCCGCTCAACCCATTCCATACCCGCGAGCTCAACGCCGACGAGCTGACCGGGCTGCTGCTCGACGCCGGCTTCACCACGGTGTCGCTGAGCGGGGTGTTCCATGGGCCCCGGCTGCAGGAAATGGACGCTCGGCACGGCGGCTCGATCGTCGACGCGCAAGTCGCGCGGGCGGTGGCCGGCGCGCCGTGGCCGGCGCAGCTGCGTGCCGATGTCACCGCGGTCAACACGGCCGACTTCGACGTCATCGACGCAGATGCCCAAGACATCGATGCCAGCCTGGATTTGGTCGCGATCGCGGAGCGCCCATGAGCCCCGCCGACGGTAACCGGGTGCCGGGTCTGTTCACGCTGGTGCTGCATACCCACCTACCGTGGCTGGCCCACCACGGCCGCTGGCCGGTCGGCGAGGAGTGGCTCTACCAGTCCTGGGCGGGCGCCTACCTGCCGCTGCTGCGCGTGCTGCGCAGACTGGCCGGCGAGGACCGGCACCGACTGATCACCCTCGGGGTGACCCCGGTGGTGACCGCGCAGCTTGACGACCCGTACTGCCTCGACGGCATGCATCACTGGCTGGCCAACTGGCAGCTGCGCGCCGCCGAGGCCGCCAGCCTGAGATCCGGCCCGCCAACACCTCCGGCGTGTGCGCCGGAGGTGTTGCGGGAGTTCGGGATTCGCGAGTTCGCCGAGGCGCAACGGGCCCTTGAGGACTTCGCCACCCTGTGGAGCCACGGGGTCAGTCCGTTGCTGCGCGAGTTGATCGACGCCGGCACCGTCGAATTGCTCGGGGGCCCGCTGGCTCATCCGTTTCAGCCGTTGCTGAATCCGCGGCTGCGCGAGTTCGCGCTGCGCGAAGGCCTTGCCGACGCGCAGCAGCGGTTCGCGCACTCGCCGACGGGCATCTGGGCCCCGGAGTGCGCGTATGCACCGGGCATGGAACACGACTACGCCGCAGCCGGTGTCGGTCACTTCATGGTCGACGGCCCCGCCCTGCACGGCGACACCGCGCTTGGCCGGCCCGTCGGCACCACCGACGTGCTGGCGTTCGGGCGTGACCTGCAGGTCAGCTATCGGGTCTGGGCGCCGAAGTCCGGCTACCCCGGACATGCCACTTACCGCGACTTCCACACCTACGACCACCAGACCGGCCTGAAACCCGCCCGGGTCACCGGCCGCAACGTGCCGTCGGACGCCAAGGCGCCCTACGATCCCGAGCGCGCCGACCATACGGTCGATCTCCACGTCGACGACTTCGTCGGCGTGGTCCGTGGTCGGCTGCTGGCCGAAGCCGAGCGCATCGGACGGCCCGCGCACGTGGTCGCGGCGTTCGACACCGAGTTGTTCGGTCACTGGTGGTACGAAGGACCGGTGTGGCTCGAGCGGGTGCTGCGGGCGCTGCCGGAGGCCGGCGTGCGGGTCGGTACGCTTTCCGATGCGATCGCCGACGGCTTCCTCGGCTCGGCGGTCGAATTACCACCCAGTTCTTGGGGTTCGGGCAAGGACTGGCAGGTGTGGGCCGGGGAGAAGGTGGCCGACCTGGTGCAACTCAATGCCGAAGTGGTCGACAGCGCACTGCACACCCTCGACAAAGCGCTGACCCAGACGGCGTCGTTGGACGGGCCGGTGCCGCGCGATCGGATTGCCGATCAGATCCTGCGCGAGACATTGCTGACGGTGTCCAGCGACTGGCCGTTCATGGTGAGCAAGAATTCCGCGGCCGACTACGCCCGCTACCGGGCACACTTGCACGCGCACGCCACCCGGGAGATCGCGGATGCGCTGGCCTCGGGCCGGCGCGAGGTCGCGCAGCGGCTGGCCGACGGCTGGAACCGCGCCGACGGCCTGTTCGGCGCGCTCGACGCGCGGAGGCTGCCGCGATGAACATCACCTCGTGCCGCGAGGCGGGAGGGCTTCCCGCTTACCGGGGTGCGTGTTTGCACACCGACACGCCGTCGCGGGCGGCACGCTGTGCACGCTCGCAGCGAAACCGGGCCGCTGCACGATGAAGATCCTGACGGTGTCGTGGGAGTACCCGCCGGTGGTGATCGGCGGTCTTGGCCGGCACGTCCACCACCTGTCGACGGCGCTGGCCGCCGCCGGTCATGAGGTGGTTGTGCTGTCCCGCCGCCCGTCGGGAACCGACCCGAGCACGCATCCGTCGTCCGACGAGGTCCATGAGGGCGTTCGGGTGATCGCCGCCGCTCAGGATCCGCACGAGTTCACCTTTGCCGACGACATGATGGCCTGGACACTGGCGATGGGCCACGCCATGACCCGCGCCGGTCTGGGCATCTGGTCCGGCGCGGCGACCTGGCGTCCCGATGTGGTGCACGCGCACGACTGGCTGGTCGCGCATCCGGCGATTGCACTTGCTCAATTCTATGATGTACCAATGGTTTCCACGATTCACGCGACAGAAGCCGGCCGACACTCCGGCTGGGTCTGCGGTCCGCTGAGCCGACAGGTGCACGCGGTCGAGTCCTGGCTGGTGCGCGAATCCGATTCGCTGATCACCTGCTCGGCGTCGATGCGCGACGAGATCACCGAACTGTTCGGTCCTGGGTTGGCCGAAGTCACCGTGATCCGCAACGGAATTGACGCGTCACGTTGGCCGTTCGCGCCGCGGCGGCCCCGAACCGGGCCGCCCGAACTGCTGTTCGTCGGGCGACTGGAGTACGAGAAAGGGGTGCACGACCTCATCGCCGCGCTGCCGAGGATCAGACGTACACATCCCGGTACCACCCTGACCATCGCCGGCGAGGGCACCCAGTACGACTGGCTCCTCGAAGAAGTCCGTAGACATCGGGTACGCAAGGCGACGACGTTCGTTGGACACCTCGATCACGCCGAGCTACTCGCGGCGCTACACCGTGCCGATGCCGCGGTGCTGCCCAGTCACTACGAGCCGTTCGGGCTCGCTGCGCTGGAGGCCGCCGCGGCAGGCACGCCGCTGGTCACGTCGAACATCGGAGGTCTGGGCGAGGCGGTCATCAACGAAGAGACCGGAATGTCCTTCCCGCCAGGTGATGTCGTGGCTATCGCCGAGGCGGTGCGCGCCGTGCTCGACGATCCGACCGCTGCGCAGCGCCGCGCGCGGGCCGCCCGGGATCGACTCACGGCCGACTTCGACTGGAACACCGTGGCCGAGGAGACCGCGCAGGTGTATCTGGCGGCCAAGCGTCGCGAACGCCAGCCGCTGCCCCGATTGCCCATCGTCGAGCACGCACTGCCGCACCGGTAGACACCTTTCAGTCTGTCGATCGCAGGATGGCGGTGTCGCCGGTAACGTCGACCTATGGGTTTGATCTATTCAAGCGTGGTCGACGCGCCGCGCGACGAGGTGTTCGCCTGGCATGCCCGCCCCGGTGCGTTCCTGCGGCTTTCGCCGCCGTGGCAGCCGATGCAGGTGCGCACCGAAGCCGACTCGCTGCGGGACGGACGCGCGGTGCTCACACTGCCCGGCGGGCTGCGCTGGGTGGCCGAGCACGAGGCGCAATCCTACGATCCGCCAAGGCGTTTCGTCGACAAGATCGGTAGCGACGGGTTGGCTTCGCTGCCGGCCCGGCTGGCAGTGCGTTGGCGGCACACGCATGACTTCGAGGATGTCGGCGATGGGGCAACCCGGGTAATCGATCGGGTCGAGACACCGGTGCCCGCGGCAGCGTTGCGCCCGATGTTCGTCTACCGGCACCGCCAGTTGGCCGATGACCTTCGTGCTCACCAGCAGGCGGCTGACCATGGGCTGCGAGCCGCGACCGTCGCAATCACGGGATCCTCGGGGCTTGTCGGGTCGGCGTTGAGTGCCTTCCTCAGCACGGGCGGACACCGGGTCATCCGGCTGGTGCGGCACGCCGCGACGAATGCAAACGAGCGACAGTGGCATCCCGACGATCCCAATCCGGATCTGCTCACCGGAGTCGATGCGGTAATTCACCTGGCCGGTGCCTCGATCGCGGGCCGGTTCACCGCCGCGCACCGCCGCGCGATCCGCGACAGCAGAATCGGCCCCACCCGCCGGCTGGCCGAACTCGTCGCGCACCGGCCAGCCGGTGCGCCCGTGCTCATCTGCGCCTCGGCGGTTGGCTACTACGGCCACGACCGGGGCGACGAAATACTCACCGAGGACAGCGCTCGCGGTGAGGGTTTCCTCGCCGATGTCGTGGCCGACTGGGAGGACGCAACCACACCGGCCGAGCAGGCCGGCGTGCGAGTGGTGCGGGTGCGTACCGGTATCGTGCAATCCCCCCGTGGCGGCACACTTCGCCTGCTGCGCCCGCTGTTCAGTGCCGGTCTCGGCGGCCGGTTAGGCGACGGCCGGCAATGGCTGCCCTGGATCGGCATCGATGACGTGGTCGACATCTACCACCGCGGGCTGTGGGACACCGCCCTGTCCGGTCCGGTCAACGCTGTCGCCCCGGAGCCGGTCCGCAACGCCGCCTACACCCAAACTCTCGCGCGGATCCTGCGCCGGCCGGCGCTTGTGCCGGTGCCACGGTCGGGGCCGCGGCTGCTCCTCGGCAATCAGGGCGCCCGCGAACTTGCCTTCGCTAGTCAGCGCGTCATTCCCGCCAGGCTGCAACAGGCCGAACACCGATTCCGTCATCCCGATCTCGACCAGGGCCTGCGTCACCTTCTGGGGCGCAGCATCCGGTGATAACTTCAAGCGCTTAAATATTAAGGATTTGAATAGAGTATTCGGTTTTGGCTATGCTCTGGATGCATGGAGCCTGACACACGCCCTGCGGGCGTGGCGGCCCCGCACGGGTCGATTCGACAGGCTCGGCCGCGCTGCGAAGAAACGCAACTGCCCGCACGCCGTCGTGGTGTCCCAGATCATGCGGATATGAGTTCCGAGCAGACGCTCGGCGGGTTGCCGTTGGCCACCGCGTGCGCGCAGAGCGCCGCATGAGCCGCATGGGGAACGTGGGCTCACGCTGCGACCACGTGGTGGTGATCGGAGCGGGATTCGCGGGACTCTCCGCGGCGCTGCACCTGGCCGGCCGCGGCCGCGCGGTCACGGTCCTCGAGCGGCACACCTGGCCCGGCGGGCGCGCCGGCCGGTGCGACATCGACGGCTATCGGCTCGACACCGGGCCGACGGTGATCACGATGACCGACGTCATCGACGACACGTTCGCCGCGGTCGGTGCCGACCGGTCTGGCCTTGTGGACCTGCTTCCCGTGGATCCTGCCTACCGTGCCGTCTTCGCCGACGGCAGCACGCTCGACGTGCACAGTGACCCCGACCGGATGGCCGCGGCGATCGAGGAATTCGCGGGCAGCGCGCAGGCCGCGGGCTACCGGCGGCTGCGGGACTGGTTGACCCTGCTGTACCGCACCGAATTCGACGGCTTCATCGCGAAGAACTTCAGGTCCCCGCTGTCCCTGCTCAACGTTGACCTCGCCCGGCTCGTCGCGATCGGCGGATTCCGCAGATGGGACGCCATGGTCGGGCGCTACATCAGCGACATCCGGTTGCGGCGGGTGTTCACGTTCCAGTCGCTCTACGCCGGGGTTGCTCCGCAGCACGCTCTGGCGGTCTACGCGGTGATCGCCTACATGGACACCATCTCGGGGGTGTTCTTCCCGCGCGGGGGGGTGCGGGCGCTGCCCGACGCACTGGCCGCCGCGGCGGCCGGGGCGGGGGTCGAATTTCACTACGGTTCGACGGTCACCTCCCTCGAGGTCGTCGACGGCCACGTCACCGCGGTCTACACCGACCAGGATCGCCGCGTCGCCTGCGATGCGGTGGTGCTGACCACCGAACTGCCGCAGACCTATCAACTGCTGGGCCGCGAACCACGGCGCATGGTGCCGCTGCGGGCGGCGCCGTCCGCCGTGGTGGTGCACCTGGGTTGCCGGGCACTGCCTCCATCCAGCGCTCATCACACCATCTTGTTCGGCGCGGAATGGCAGCAGACCTTCACCGACATCATCGACGACGGGCAACTCATGCGTGACCCGTCGCTGCTCGTCACCCGGCCTACGGCCAGCGACCCGAGCCTGGCTCCCACCGGGCGAGACCTGCTCTACGTACTGGCACCGGCACCCAACCTGTCACGCGGCACGATCGACTGGCAAAGCACCGGGGGCAGCTATGCCGAATCGCTCATCGACACCGTGCAACAGCGGCTGCTACCCGGCCTGCGCGAAGATGTGCAGATGCTGCACGTCGTCAACCCCGCCGACTGGCAACGCCAGGGCATGTTGGCCGGCACACCGTTTTCACTGGCCCACACCTTCGCCCAAACCGGGCCGTTCCGCCCGGCCAATGTCGTGCGCGGCATCGACAACGCCGTGCTCGCCGGCTCCTCCACCGTGCCCGGCGTGGGGGTTCCGACCGCGCTCGTCTCCGGCCGGCTGGCCGCCGACCGCATCACCGGGCAGCTTGCGCACAACGTTAACCTGAAACCTCGTGATCCGTAACGAGTTGGATGCCGCCGGGATCGACGAGCCGGGCCTTCGCGACGCCTATCGGCGCTGTCGCGCAATCAATGCCGCCCACGGTCGTACGTTCTTTCTGGCCACCCGGCTGCTCGCCCCGGATCAACGTCCGGCAGTGCACGCGCTGTACGGCTTCGCCCGCTACGCCGACGACATCCTCGACGAGTTCAACACGAGCCTGGACACCGCCGCCCGGGCCGAGCGACTGCAGCGGCTGTCGGACAGCTTCTTCGCCGGTGACGAGCACCACGGCAACCCGGTGCTCACGGCAGTCCGTCATACCGCACAGCGGTACGACATCGCACCTGAGCTGTTCGAAGACTTCTTGACCTCGATGCGGATGGACCTTACGGTCACTGACTATCCCGACCGCGCCGCACTCAACCTTTACATGCGCGGCTCAGCGGAAGTCATTGGGCTGCAGATGCTTCCGATTCTGGGGACGATCTGCCCGGTGGACGAGGCCGCGCCCTACGCCGAAGCGCTGGGCAGGGCGTTTCAGCTCACCAACTTTGTGCGCGACGTCGACGAAGACCTGATGCGGAACCGGGTCTACCTGCCCGCCGACGAGTTGGCCGCCTACGGCGTCGACCGGGAGGTGCTGATGTGGTGTCACACACACCGCCGCACCGACAACCGGGTGCGCCGCGCCCTGGCGGCCCAGCACGACGTCACCCGCGACGTCTATCGCTTCGCCGCCGAAGGCATCGCGTTGCTGACACCGCGGTCCCGGCCGTGCGTGACAACCGCGGCCACGCTGTATTCGGAGATTTTGGACCGCATCGAAGACAGTGACTTCGCCGTCTTCGGCCGTCGCGCCACCGTCGGCACCCGCCGACGGCTGCAGGTCGCCGGCGCCGGGCTGATCCGGTCCTGGCGGGCGCGCAGATCAGTACCTGACTACAAGCGCGGTGCCGCGTGAGCGATCGCTGGCAATATCTGATGGTGCTCGCCGCGTGCCTGGCGATCACCGCGCCGCTGGAGCTGTTCGGCGCCGGCGTCTACCGGCAGCCGTGGCGCGCGGCCAGATCGGTGCTGCCGGTCGCTGCGGTGTTTTTGCTGTGGGACGAGTTGGCGATCGCCACACACGTCTGGACATACAACCCGCGCTACCTCACCGGCCTGCAGATCCCGGTTGGGGTGCCGATCGAAGAGGCACTGTTTTTTCTGGTGATTCCGCTGTGCGGGCTGCTCACCTACAACGCGGTTACCGCCATCGCAGACCGGGTCGACCGGCGATGAGCGGCCTGGGCTACAGCGCACCGGCGGTGCTGGCAGTCGTGGTCGTCTTCGTGCTCGAGTTCGTGGTGCTGCGCACCGGGTTGTTCCGCCGTTCCGGCTACTGGCTGTCCATGCTGATCGTGCTCGGTTTCCAAATTCCGGTCGACGGCTGGCTGACCAAACGCAGCGCCCCGATCGTCCTGTACAACGAGCGTCAGACCAGCGGCCTGAGGTTCGGTTTCGACATCCCGGTCGAGGACTTCCTGTTCGGCTTTGCGCTGGTCACCGCCGTGCTGCTGCTGTGGGAGCGTCAGCGTGAACCTCGGTGACGCCGGCCTGTCCCGCCGTGACGTCCCGGCCGCGTTCGACGCCGGCGCGGCCGCCTACGACCGGCTGGTCGGCGCCAACCCCGCCTACCACGCAAACCTGCGCCGCTCGGCGGGCCGGCTGCAGCTGCCGAACCGGGGCCGGGGCCTGCGCCTGCTCGACGCCGGCTGCGGCACCGGCGCGTCGACGGCCGCTCTGCTGACCGTTGCCCCCGAAGCGGAAATCATCGCCGTCGACGCATCGCGCGGCATGCTCGACGCCGCGCGGGCGAAACGCTGGCCGGCATCGGTGCGGTTCGTGCACGCCCCCATCGAAGAGCTCACCGCGCACAGCGTGACCGGACCGTTCGACGCGATCCTGGCCGCCTACCTGGTGCGCAATCTGGCCGACCCCGACAGCCAACTGCGCGCCTTCCGCACGCTGTTGCGGCCGGGCGGGTCGCTCGCCGTGCACGAGTACTCGGTGCGCGACTCGGCCGTCGCCACGCTGGTGTGGCACGCCGTCTGCTGGGGCATCGTCATCCCGGCTGGCTGGTGGCGCACTCGGGATACCACGCTGTACCGATACCTGTGGCGCAGTGTCCTGGCGTTCGACGGCGCCGCGGGGTTCAAGCGTCGGCTGCGCGAGGCCGGGTTCGTCGGCGTGCGGAGCATCACCATGGCGGGCTGGGAGGCCAACGTGGTGCACACCTTCCTCGGGGAGGCGCCGCAGTGACCGATCACCGCCGCCAGACCTATCCGGCGCCGCCCGGGCTGGCCGATGCCGACAAGCTGTCCGCTCGCCCACACGCGGTCGTCGTGGGGGCCGGCATCGCGGGGCTGGCGGCCGCGGCGGGCCTCGCCGAACGCGGAGTCGGCGTCGACGTCATTGAACGCGAGCACTACCTCGGCGGACGGGTGGGTGGCTGGACCGACCGGGACGACGACGGCAACGACATCGCGATGAATCGCGGCTTCCACGCGTTCTTTCGCCAGTACTACAACCTGCGTTGCCTGCTGCGCCGCGTCGACCCGCAACTGTCGATGCTGACCGCGGTCGAGGACTATCCGCTCATCGACGGCGCGGGCCGGCGCGACAGCTTTCGCGGCCTGCCCCGTACCCCGCCGTGGAATGCGCTCGGTTTCGCGCTGCGCAGCCCGACTTTTGCACTGCGTGATCTCGTCCACCTCGATGCGCGGGCCGCCGCACCGCTGGCCGCAGTGTCGGTACCCGAGATCTACGAACGGCTCGACCACGTCGACGCCGACACCTTCCTGAAAAGCATCAATTTCCCCGACACCGCGCGTCATCTTGCGTTCGAGGTATTTTCGCGCAGCTTCTTCGCCGACCCGACACAGCTGTCGGCCGCCGAACTGGCCACCATGTTTCATATCTACTTCCTCGGCTCTAGCGAGGGCTTGATCTTCGACGTGCCCACGGCGAATTTCGACGTGAGCATGTGGAACCCGTTGCGGGCTTACCTGGCCGGGCGCGGCGTGCGGTTCCGACTTGGCCTGAAGGTCCTGCGCGTCGACGCCAGTGAAACAAAAACTTTTCGGGTGCATACTGATTCGGGAGACCGTCTCGACGCCGACGCCGTCGTGCTGGCCACCGACGTGGCCGCCCTGCAACAGATCGTGGCCGCCTCCAACGGCCTTGGCGACGCCTCGTGGCGCGCCCGCATCCAGCGGCTGCGTACCGCGCCCCCGTTTTCGGTCCAGCGGCTGTGGCTCGACCGGCCGGTCACCTCCGACCGCCCGGCGTTCCTGGGCACCGCCGGGCACAAGCCGCTGGACAACATCAGTGTGCTGGAGCGTTACGAACGCGAAGCAGCCGGGTGGGCGGCCCGGCACGGTGGCTCGGTCGTCGAACTGCACGCCTATGCTCTGCAATCCGAGCCGTCTCGGGAGGCCATGCTGGGGCAGCTGCGTCGGCTGTATCCGGAAACCGCTGCGGCCCGCGTTCGTTGTGAGCGCGTCCTGCTGCACAGTGACTGCCCGTTGTTCGAGCCGGGGATGCACGCCCACCGGCCAGGGGTGCACACTCCCCAGCGCGGGCTGGTGCTCGCCGGCGACGGGATCCGCATCGACGTGCCGGTGGCTTTGATGGAACGTGCGGCCACCACCGGCTGGTCGGCGGCCAACCACTTGCTGAGCCAATGGGGTCTTGCCGGCCACACCGTGCATACGGTGCCCAACCGGGGCCGGTCGGCGCTGCTGCGGTCACTGGCCGCCCGGGCATGGCGGCGGCGATGAGCATCAACGATCGCCTCCGCCGACGATGGCCGAAAACCTGGCCGCTGCAGATCATCTCGCCGCAATCGTGGGCCGGCCAACGCCCGACGTATCGTGACGCCGAGCCGTCCATCATCAGCGCCGCGCTGAGCCGCTCCCAACAGCGCCGCACCGGAAACTGGTTCGTGTTCGCGGCGAGCCGCGACATTCGTGCCGACCGCCCGTACGGCGCCTGCGTCGCCGGCGTCGAGCTGGTGGCCTGGCGCGATCAGTGGCATCGACTGCGGGTGGGCCCGCGCAGTTGTCCGCACCTGGGCGCGGACCTCGCCACCGGGTTCGTGCACCGCGGCACACTGATCTGCCGATGGCACGGATTGACCCTGGACGCAGACCGGTGCGAGTTCGGCTGGGCGGCGCTGCCCAGCCACGACGACGGAGTGTTGGCCTGGGTCCGCCTCGACCGCGCCGGCGGCGAAGCTCCGACGGCCGAACCGGTCATCGCCGACCGACCGGCCGGCGAGACGTTGCACGCCGTCAGCCGCCTGGTCGGTGTCTGCGAACCGTGCGACATCATCGCCAACCGGCTCGACCCGTGGCACGGCGCCTGGTTTCACCCCTACTCCTTCGCCAGGCTGGAGGTGCTCGAAACCCCGACGGAGCAGGCCGACCGATTCGTGGTCGCCGTGACGTTCCGGATGGGGCGGTTGGGTGTTCCCGTCATTGCCGAATTCACCAGCCCGGAGGCCCGGACCATCGTGATGCGCATCATCGACGGCGAAGGAACCGGCAGCGTCGTGGAAACCCACGCCACGCCGCTGGGTTCGGCGTCCGATTGCCGTCCCCGTACCGCGGTCATCGAGGCTGTCATCGCGCGCTCCGAGCGCCGGGGATTTCAGCGGGCGCTGCGCGCGAACGCTCTGATTGCGCCGCTGATGCGGTATGGCGCCAACCGGCTGTGGCGCGATGACCTCGTCTACGCCGAGCGCCGATATCAGCTGCGGGCACGAAAGCCCGACACGTCACAGTAGGCTACCAACGATGCTGCAAACAGCTATGAAGAGAGTGTATTTCGCCGTCGTGGCGCTCACGGTCGGCGCCCACTTCGCGTACCTGTTGTACCTGCCGAGCGGCGGGTTTTTGGCGCTGCGCTGGCCGCGGACCATCCTGCTGCACGCGGCCGCCGTTGCCTGGGGCTTCGCCGTTGTGGGGCTGCGTTTCCCGTGCCCGCTGACGTCGTTGGAACGGTGGGCGCGCGCCCGCGCGCAGATGGACCCGTTGCCGGCGGGCGGATTCGTCGACCGCTATGCCGCCGGTGTCTGCTACCCGGCCAACCGGACCGGTGTCGCGCAAACGCTCGCCTTCCTCACGGCCGGGTTCTCGTGGGCGGTGCTCGCCGCCAGGCGGCGTACCTGATCCGGCCGGCTATCGGGCGAGATTCTCGGCTACCTGCCCGAGCAACCGTTGCTCGATGAGGTCGGCTCCCCGCGCGACACCGCCCGTCGCGGCGAAACCGGCCGCCACCTGCCGTGCGCCTTCGGTCATGGTCATCGCCGTGCGCACCTTGTCCCGTAGCCGCGCGGCGGTGAGTTTTTTCGCCGGCAGCCGGGTGCCGCAGCGGGCCAACTGCACCCGGCGGGCTACTTCGGCTTGATCGCGGGCGAACGGCACGACGCAGACCGGTACGCCGTGGTCGAGCGCTTTGACCGTGGTGCCCATCCCGCCGTGGGTGATGGCGCAGACCGCGCGCTCGAGCACCGCGCCGTGCGGGGCGAATCGGCGCACGGTCGCATTGGCCGGTCGCGGCAGGTTGTCGGGCACCCCGGCCGGGAACGTCGCAACGACATGGACCGGATCGTCGGCCAGCACCTCCAGGGCGGTCCGCGCCAGGACGGCGTCGGCCTGCTTGATCGATGACGTGCTGACCAAGACGATCGGCCGGTCGATAGCGGCCAGCCAGTCCGGCGCGGACTCCGGTTTCGGTTCGAATACACAGGCACCGATCAGGTGCACCGTGTCACCCCAGCCGGGATGCGGATACTCGAACGGCTCACCACCGACCGCCAGCAGCAACGGGGCCCGGCGGAAGAACTCGTCGACGGATGTGACCCGGGGCACGCCCAGCTCGGACCGAATAGCGTTGACGTGCGGCAGTACCCGGCGATCGAACAGATGCGTGACAAACGGGCGCATCGCCGCGTTGCGGAGGGCGCCGACGACTCCGGGCAGGGGCCGCAAACCGGGCCCGAACGGCGGCACTCCGGGAGACCGCAAATAGGGGGTGAACGGCGAGAACAGCAGCCACGGGATATCGCCGGCATCGGCCACCGATATGGCCCCCCAGCAGTTCGCGTCGACGATCACCACATCGGGTGCTACGGCGCCGATCGCGGCGGTCAGGTCCTCCACCTCGAGCACCGCCCGCCGGCACAGCACGTCCAGCGACATTTTCAGCACACCTAAGGCGTTACGCGCCAGCCAGTCCTGCCCGACGACGGCCTCAATCCGCGGATCCACCGGCTCGACGAGAAAACCGGCCTTCCGCATGCCGGCGACTGCGTCGGCCATTGTCCGCAGGTGAACCTGATGACCGCGACCGGCCAGCTCGTGCAGCAACGCGCAGACCGGCAACAGATGGCCCAGTGACGGCGACCCGTAAGCCAGGATTACTGCCACGATTGGATTTTTGCGCTACCGAATCGCCGATACGATGAGGTGCGTCAGCCTGTCGACCGCGAGGCCGGCCGATTCGATCGCTGCACCCAGCAGTGGCCGCGCGACCGACACCACCTTGTTGCCCAACCCGAGCCGCTGCGCAGCGGGCCCGCAGGCGTTTGCCCAGACAAGAAACACGCAGGTCGATGTCCTGGAGGCAGGTTTGGGTGAGCGCATGGCGGTCATCGTGTGCGGGTCAGCCGTCATTGCGTCGCCGACGGTTGATCAGCCAGATGTGCGTGGACAGCGCCGTGGCGAAGGTGCACCAGATCGGGTAGAGACCCAGCGGCGCCGCAGCCGCGCCACGCACGTCGACGGCCCGGCGGGTCAAATCCGCGCTGCTGGCGGCCAGTGCCCCGGCCAGCACCGCCGATGCCGCCAAAGCTCGCCGGTTGAAAAACAGCCACGACCAGCCGGCGTTGAGAACGAGGTTGAGGCCGAGCGCCACCAGGTAGGCGCGACGTTTCGGGGTGTCGCCGCGGTCTTCAAGCTCGTCGATCGTCGATGCCGAAACGGCCGCGATATCGGTGTAGAGCAGCTGCCAGACCACCGGAAAAACCACTGCCGGTGGTTGATAGGGCGGCTTGCGCAGTTGCGCATACCAATTCGAGCGGACAGCAGGCCGGCTCGCCAGGCTGCCCAGCGCCGCTGTGGCAACCACCGACGTGCCGGTGGCGATCAGGGTGGAAATACGCACATCTATCCTTTCGTCACAGGTTGGGCTTGACGGGTACGACAACCTCATTGCGCCGCAACGGCGGAGCAGTCCACGGCGGATCGTAGAACCAGGTAGCCGGGCTGCCGGTCGGTTCAAAGCCCGCGCCACGCACCGCGCGCATCAATTCAGCAGTCTGCGCGGCGATCGCCCGCCGGCTGCGGCTGCCGGTGAAGCGTCGCACCGCGACGGTTTCTTCCGGGACGGTCACCAGCTTGACGGCGTCATCGTCGGGCTCGGGAAGCGATTCCATGGTCTTGTCGGCCGGCATGAAAAACCTGATCACCCATCGACCCTCGCCATCGGCGGTTTGTGACACCGGTGCCGTCATCGCGATCTTCTCGCCGTGCACGCTGACCGGCTCCTGAGCGACCGGCGCCGTCATCGCGATCTTGGCACCGGCGTGGTTGGCTCCGAAGATGTATCGGGCCAGGCGGCGGAATCCGACGTTGCGTGCCGTCTCCTCGCTGGATGTCACCGTCGTCTCGGCGGCGATGCGCGGGCCGTAGCGGCGGATCTGTGCACCGGGAATCTGCTGAACGACGGTGTAGTGGGGTTCCTCGGTTCCGTGGCGTATTCCCACTATCGAACCGCCGAATTCGAGCAGTCGCACCGGTAGCGACAACAACGCTCGCAGCATGGTGACCTCCTTCTGAATTGTCTTGATGGTCGGGGGCCGCCCCCGCTCATGGCGTGTCCGGCGGTGCGGTGTCGGCACCCACCGCGCTGAGCTCGCTGCGGAACTGGCGCATGGCCTCGATGAGCGCGGTGAACACCCGATGCGCCGCGGCCAGGTCGGAGTCCGGCAGGTCAGCCAACGCGTCATGGGTATACCGGCCCAGCGGGGCGAAGAACGCCGCGGCGACGTCGCGTCCATGATCGGCGTAGCGCAAAATGACCTTGCGCCGATCCGACGGGTCGGCTTCGCGTCGCAGGTGACCGGACTCGACCATGCGTTGCACCAGGTAGGTGATCGCGGCGCCGGAGACTCCCATCTTGTGCCGTAATTCCCCGGCCGCCAGCGGTGTGCCGCCGGTTTCGGCCACCAGGACGTGCAACAGCGCGCGGAAGTCGCTGAGGTGGACCTGGTGGATCCCCGCGAACAAGCGCCCGATCTCGTCGGATTCTGCGCTAAGGGTGCGCGAGTCGGCAATGACGAGCGCTTCGAGGTCGGTTCGCTCGCAGCCCTGGTCAGGGTTCATCGTCCTGAAAGAATATCGCTAACCTGATGCTTTGTTAAGTTGATTAATTTTTAATCGGATGAAATGCTCGATGACGTGCTATGGAAGCGGGTATCCGCCACGGTTACCGGGCGCCGGTCGTGGGTTCTGGCGGTGACCATCGTCGTGCTGGCAGCTGGCTTCATGGCGCTGGTCGGCGCCAACAACGCTGCCGGCCAGTCCCCGGTGCTGGTCCCCGGGTCCTCGGAGTCGGCCCGGGCGACCGCGGCGCTGCGCCAGTTTCCCGATGGCGATCGGGCCCCGGCGATTCTGGTGATCACCCGAACCGACGGATCCCGACTCACGGCGGCCGACCTGGCCAGCGCCGGCGCGGCGCGCGACCGCATGCTGACGGTACCTGACGTGCCACCCGACGCGACGGCCCCGGTAATCCGCTCCGCCGACGGCAAGGCGGCGATCGCGACCGTCCCACTGCGGGTCGACCTGTCCGGATTCGCGCTCACCGACGCGGTGCAGGCCCTGCGGGCCGCCGCGGCCCATGATCTGCCGCCCCAGCTACGAGCGCACGTCACCGGGGGACCGGCATTCGGCGCCGATATCGCCGACGCGTTCTCCGGCGCCAACGTCACGCTGCTGGTGGTGACCGCACTGGTCGTCGCGCTGCTGCTGGTGGCCACTTACCGCTCGCCGATCCTGTGGCTGGTGCCGTTGACCGTGCTCGGATTGGCCGATCGGGTCACCGGCGCGGTCGGCACCGCGGTCGCCGGAGCCACCGGCCTGACATTCGACGGCGCCACCTCCGGTATCACCAGCGTGCTGGTCTTCGGAGCCGGCACCGATTACGCGCTGCTGCTGATTTCGCGCTACCGCGAGGAACTGCACCAACATGCCGACCACCGTCCGGCGCTAGCCGCGGCGGTGCGTGCTGCCGGGCCGGCGATCGTGGCCAGCAACGCCACCGTCGTGCTGGCGCTGCTCACGCTGCTCCTGGCGGCGATTCCGAGCACCCGAAGCCTGGGCGTATGTGCAGCGTGTGGACTAGTCGTCGCGGCGCTGTTCGTGCTTCTCGTGCTGCCCCCGCTGCTGGGGCTATGCGGCCGACGGGTGTTCTGGCCATTCATCCCCCGGGCCGAAGTCGCGCCGCCCAGCACGGGAATATGGCACCGCGTCGCCTTGTGCGTCGCGTCGCGTCCCGGTCCGGTCTGCGCCGTCGCCGTCGTGGTGCTGGCCTTGTCGGCAGCCGGTTTGCTCGATACCCGTATCGGGTTGTCGCAGACCGAACAGTTCCGAGTCCGGGCCGACTCGGTGACGGGGTTCGACACCCTGGCGGCCCACTTCCCCGGCGGCGCCGCCGACCCGAGCGCAGTGGTTGCCTCGACTGCGCGAGCGGCCAGGGTGCAGCGGGCGATCACGGCCACGCCGGGGGTGGTTTCGGTGATCCCTCTGGGGCAGTCGCCCACCGGACTGACAAAGTGGTCGGTGGTGCTCGACGCCGCCCCGTCGTCGGCCGCTGCTTTCAAAACTGTTCGCGCTCTGCGTAGCTCGGTTGTTTCGGCAGATCCCTCGGCCCTGGTAGGGGGTTCGGATGCCCAGGCTCTCGACGTCCGCGATGCCGCAGCGCGGGACCGGCTTGTGGTGGTCCCGGCGATTCTGGCCGTCGTGCTGCTGGTCCTCTACGCGTTGTTCCGCGCTGTGCTGGCGCCACCGGTTCTGGTGGCCGCCAGCGTGCTGGGCGCGCTGGCGGCGCTGGGCCTGGGTGGCTGGGCCAGCATGCACGTGTTCGGGTTCCCGGCGCTGGACAACAGCACACCGCTGTTCGCGTTCTTGTTCCTGGTGGCTCTCGGTGTCGATTACACGATCTTCCTGGTCACCCGCGCCCGTGAGGAAACCCCGAGCCATGGCACCCGCGCCGGCATGGTGCGCGCGGTCGCGGCCACCGGGGCGGTGATCACCAGCGCCGGAATTGTGCTGGCCTCGGTGTTCTGCGTACTCGGTGTGCTGCCGCTGATCGTGCTGACTCAGCTGGGCATCATCGTCGGCCTGGGGATCCTGCTGGACACCTTCGTGGTTCGCACGCTGGTGATACCTGCGCTGTTCGCGTTGATCGGACCCCCGATCTGGTGGCCTAGTTTGCGCCAATCCGCTGATAACGGCGCAGCGCCTCCGCCCGCTCCGCGCCATGGTCGACGATCGGTTGCGGATAGCCCCGCGGTCGCGGGCCCTCGCGCAGCTGCACGTCATCGAGCCCGGCCAGCTCGGGCACCCAGCGCCGAACGTAATCGCCTGTCGGATCGAATTTCTCGCCCTGCGTCCTCGGATTGAACACCCGGAAATACGGGGCCGCGTCGGTGCCGCTGCCCGCGCACCACTGCCAGCCGTGCTGATTGCTGGCCAGGTCGCCGTCGACCAACTGTTCCAGGAACCACCGCGCGCCCCACTGCCAGGGCAGATGCAGGTCTTTGACCAGGAACGACGCCGTGATCATCCGCACCCGGTTGTGCATGAAACCGGTTTGGCGTAGTTGGCGCATCCCCGCGTCGACGATCGGGAATCCGGTTTGACCGGCCTTCCACGCCTCGAACAACCGCGTGGCCGCAGATCCGGTGTCGAGCTGGATCGCGTCGAAATCACGGTTCCAGTTCCACCAGGCACTCTCCGGCCAGTAGTACAGCACCGCCGCGTAGAAGTCGCGGAAAGCTAACTCGCGCAGGTACGCCCGTGGTCCGGGGTGACGCAGATCCAGGTCGGCCACCATGGTGCGCGGGTGGATGGTCCCAAACTTCAGATGAGCTGACATCCGGCTGGTGCCGTCGAGGTCGGGGCGGTTGCGGTCGTCGGCGTAGCGGTCCAATCCGTCCCGGACAAACTCACGCCATCGATGCAGCGCGGCTTGCTCGCCGGCCGGCAGGTCCAGGTGCACACCCGGATCGGGGATCTCGGTCGGCGTGGCCACCGTGCAAAGTTGTTGCGGATCGAGCCAGCGCACCGTGCCGGCACCGGATCGCGCGGGCGCCCGCCATCCTGTGTCGCGCCACGCCCGCATGAACGGCGTGAACACTTTGTAGGGGGTGCCGTCGCCTTTGGTGACCCGGCCGGGAGCGACCAGGTACGGGGAGCCCGTCGCCACCAACGGCAGCCCCCCCAGCGCCGCGCGCACCCGCTCGTCGCGGCGTCGGCCGAACGGGGCGAAATCCTCCGAGACGTGCACCGAAGATGCACCGATGGCGTTGGCGATCAACGGAATCTGTTCTTCCGGTTGCCCACGCGTCACCAACAACCGGCCGTCGAGACTGTCCCGCAGTTGCCGCAGCGAGTCGCACAGAAACTGCATGCGACGTCGGGCCGGCGACGCCTCCAGGCGCGGATCGAGCACGAAACAGGCGAGCACCTCGTCATCGTCTGACGCGGCAGACAGCAGCGACGGCAAATCCCGCAGCCGAAGGTCACGCCGGAACCACAACAGGGCAGGCACCAACCCATCATGCCCCGGCCGCGCGACGGCCGTGTGGCGGTCAGCGAGCCGCCTTCTTACGCTCGATGTCGGCCAGCGCGGCCGCCAGCTCGGCACGCTGCGCGGCCGAGGTCTCCCAGGCCAGCTGCCGGTTCTTGACGACCTTGGCCGGAGCGCCGACAGCGATCGAATAGTCCGGAACATCGCCTCGCACCACCGCATGCGAACCCAGTACGCAGCCCCGCCCGATGGTGGTGCCGCGCAGCACCGTCACCTTCACTCCGACCCAGGTGTCGGGCCCGATGCGGACCGGACTCTTGACGATGCCCTGGTCTTTGATCGGCTTCGTGACATCGTCGATCCGATGGTCGAAATCACAGACGTAGCACCAGTCGGCCATCAGCACCGAATCGCCGATCTCGATGTCGAGGTAGGTGTTGATGACATTGTCCCGGCCGAGCACCACCTTGTCGCCGAACCGCAGCGAGCCCTCGTGGGCGCGGATCGTGTTCTTGTCCCCGATGTGCACCCAGCGACCGATCTCCAGCCGGGCGAGCTCTGGAGTCGCGTGGATCTCCACGTCCTTACCGAGGAACACCATGCCGCGGGTGATGATGTGCGGGTTGGCCAGCTTGAACTTCAGTAGCCGCCAGTACCGCACCAGGTACCACGGGGTGTAGGCGCGGTTGGCCAGCACCCACTTCAGCGATGCCAGCGTGAGGAACTTGGCCTGGCGCGGGTCGCGCAGCAGCGATCCCCGCCACCGCCGATGCAGCGGCGCGCCCCACATGGTCGTCATGGCCGGACAGCTTAGCCTGACCACGATGAGATACCGCAGCGCGATGAACAGGGGGACATTGCCGGTGGAAGGCGAGTCAGGCGATCGCTCATGCGCGAGCACGCACCGGTTACGCTCAGCTGTGCCGCTCACCTTGTTGCCGCCGAGTGGGGGGTAGTCGTGCGGCGCGTAGCCACGGCCGCCGCGGCGGCGTTGTTGACGATCACCGCCGGCGGCTGTCACAACACGGACTCGTGGGTCAAAGCCGCGCCCGCGCAAGGGTGGCCGGCACAGTATGGCGACGCCGCCAACAGCAGCTACACCACGACGGCCGGCGCGACAGCGTTGACGCTGCGGTGGACCCGCTCGGTGCAGGGCAGTCTGGGCTCCGCGGCGGCACTGTCCGGCCGCGGCTGGCTAGCACTCAACGCGCGCACCCCGACCGGCTGCTCGCTGATGGAATGGGAAAACGCCGACAACGGCCGGCAGCGCTGGTGTGTCCGGCTGGTGCAGGGCGGCGACTTCGCGGGTCCCTTGTTCGACGGCTTCGACAACCTCTATGTCGGCCAGCCCGGCATGATCATGTCGTTTCCGCCCACCCAGTGGACCCGCTGGCGGGCAGCGGTGATCGGAATGCCTGCCACTCCGCGCATTCTCGAAAAAGGCCAACTGCTCGTGGTCACCCATCTGGGCCAGGTACTGGTGTTCGACGCGCACCGCGGCACCGTCGTGGGCGGTGCCATGGACCTGGTCGACGGCGTCGATCCGACCGATCCGACGCGCGGCCTGTCCGATTGCGCGCCGGCCCGGCCGGACTGCCCGGTCGCGGCCGCGCCGGCGTTTTCCGCCGCCAGTGGCATGGTGGTGCTGAGCCTGTGGCGACCGGGTGCGCCCGCGGCGGTGGTGGTCGGGCTCAAGTACCACCCCGGCCAGAGTTCGTTGCTCACCCAGGAGTGGAACAGTGACGCCGTGGCCGCCGGTGTGCTCGCCAGCCCGGTACTGTCCGCCGACGGGTCGACCGTCTACGTCAATGGCCGCGACGACCGGCTGTGGGCACTGCATGCCGCCGACGGAAAGCCGAAATGGTCCGTGCCGCTGCAGTTCTTGGCGCAAACGCCGCCGACGGTCACGCCCAGCGGACTGATCGTGTCCGGCGGCGGGCCCGGCAGCCAACTGGTCGCGTTCAAAGACGCCGGCGACCGCGGCGTGCCGGTGTGGCGCCGCGCCGACGTCAACCCGCTGACCACCTCGAGCCTGGCCGGCGGCGTGGGCTACACCGTCGCGCGCGGGGAGTCCACGATGTCGCTGCTGGTCTTCGATCCGGGCGATGGCCACACCCTGGGCAGCTATCCGCTCCCGGAAGCCAGCGGGTACCCGGTCGGGGTGTCGATAGGTGCCGACCGCGGCGTCGTCGCGGCCACCAGTGACGGTCAGGTCTACAGCTTCGCACCCAGGTAGGTGCCGCTAGACCGCCAACGGCGGGATGGCGTTACGCGGCACGCTCGCCACCGTCGCGCCGGCAACCGGCGGCAGTAGTTCGCCCGGGGCGAAGTAGAAGATCAGGTCGGTGTCGGTGATGGCGAAGTTCTGATAGTGCGACGGGTCGAGGCCCGCCCCCGGCAGGATCGCGCCGCCCAGCCCGTTCTGACGGCTCACGTCGCGCTGCACGAGCGGGTAGATGGCGTTGAGCGGTTTGCTGCCCGGGGCAAACAGCGTGTCGAACGTGATCGGCTCACGCCGGTCCAGGTCGTAGTTGAACGACTTGTACGAGGTCGACGGGCGGGGTCCGCCGAGGTCTTCGAACACCTTGAGCACCACGCTGCGGGTGCCGTGCGGGGGTTGCCCGGAATGTTGCTGCTCGGAAGTCACCTCCATCTGGTAGGGCGTCTCCCGAGGGCCCGACGTTGCCGCCACGTTGACGAAGCCGTCCCGATTCTGGGTCAGATAATCGGTGAGCGCCTGTTGGTCGGGGTAGTCGATCGGGAAGGTCATGTCCACCATGTAGGTGGTGTTGCTGGCCTGCACGTGGCACATCTGCCCGGCCTCGACGGTGCCGCCCATGCCGGTGCAGGGATCGGCCGCCGCAACCGGCCGGCCCGGCAACACCGCCGCGGCTCCGGCCGCCAGCAGGGTGGCCAGGATTGGGGTGCGCATAGTCAACTGGTCCTCGCAGACGGAAAAGACAGCGGAAACGCCGCGTCGCCAGCCTACCCGGGTCCCGATTGGGCCGGGCGGCAAACCAACGCCGTCGCAGTACCGGCCCGCCCGGACCCGACGCGGGTGACGATGACCGACAGCGGCCGATCGCCGCGCAGCCGCAGCCGTCGCCGCAGAGCGTCCGGGTCGATGTCCACCCCGCGCACCAGGATCTCCAGGGCGCCGCAGTTCAGCGCGGCCACGGCCTGCCGTAACCCTCGCTCGTCGAACGGCAGCTGCTGTAGAACCTCGAAGCCACGCACCCCCGGCGGCAGCCGGTCGCCGGACAGGTAGGCGATGTTCGGGTCGAGTTGCCACAGCCCGTGCCGGGCCGCGTAGTGACGCACCAGACCGGCCCGCACCACCGCGCCGTCGGGGTCGACGATCCATCGCCCCGCCGGCCGGGTGGGACAGTCGTCCGGTTCGGCGTCGGTAATCTGCTCACCACGGTCCAGCACTGTCGCACGGCGGCGCACCCCGGGCTCGCTCACGTCGGCCGACCACAGACAGGCCTCCCGCACCGAGCCGCCGTGCGATGTCACCTCGATCTCGTCGTCGAATCCCAGCCGCCGGACCTGGTCGAAATCGATGCCCGGCGCGCACTTCACCACGAGCGGCCGCCCCCGGTAGACGTCTAGCAACTCGGCCAGGGCGGGACAGTAGTCGCGCAGGTTGAACCGCCGGCGGCCGTGCCGGCGCCGCGCCGGGTCGGCGACGACGGTGGTGTTGCGGGTCACCGGATGCAGTGCGTCGGCGCGCACCAAGTCGACGGTGGCACCCAGGTTGTGTTGGGCCATCGCCAGCCGGACCGGGTCGATGTCGCTGCCGACCGTCCGGGCCGCCACACCGCGTAGCGCGGCCAGTTCGGTGCCGATCGAGCAGGTGACGTCGTGTACGGCCCGGCCAGCCAACCGCTGCGCCCGATGCAGGGCTACGGGCGCGGCGCTGGCCTGCTGTAGAGCCTCGTCGGTGAACAGCCAATCCCCGGTGCCGGGCAGCTTGGCGGCCGCGCGTCGCCGCAGCAACACCGTCTCCACCAGCACCGGAGTGCGCTCGCCAAACAGGGCTCGCACCCGGGCGATGTCGGCGACCCGGTCGGTCAGCGCCAGGGTGTCCACGACGGCCAGCGCCGCAGACCCCGTCTCCGACGTCAAATAAGCGACGTCGTCCAGGTCGAAGTTCAGGACGGCTTGAGCCCGGTGAGCATCACGTTGTAAAACCAGCCCTTGGGCACCACCCGGCGCCACAGATTCGCGTCAACCCAGCTCAGTGCCTTCCAGCTGGTGAACGCGAACTTCGCCCAGCCCCAGCCCAGCCGGCCCGGCGGAACCGCGTACTCGAAGGTACGCAGCGGCCAGCCCAGCATTGCCGCGGTGAACTCGGTCGTGGCGGTTGCCACGTCGACGGCACCCGCGCGCACGGCCATCTGGTGCAGTTCGCCCGGGGTGAACGTATGCAGATCGACGAGGGCCTCCAAGGCGGCCGCGCGCGAGGACTCGTCGAGTTCGGCCTGGGGGCGCCGCCAGCCACCCAGGCCGGGCAATGCCGTGACGGTGGTGGTGATCCGCCAGGTCAGCGTCGACAACGCCCTGGCGTAGCCGTCGCCGACGGTGGTCGGTTCGCCGGCGAACACGAGGCGGCCGCCGGGCCGCAGCACGCGCAGCACCTCTCGCAGCGCGAGCTCCACATCGGGGATGTGGTGCAGCACGGCGTGACCAACCACCAGGTCGAAGGTTTCGTCGTCGTAGGGAATGCCTTCGGCGTCGGCGACCCGGCCGTCGATGTCGAGGCCCAACGACTGGCCGTTGCGGGTGGCAACGTCGACCATGCCGGGTGAAAGGTCGGTGACCGCTCCGCGCCGCGCCACCCCGGACTGGATCAGGTTGAGTAGGAAAAAACCAGTGCCACAGCCTAGTTCAAGAGCACGATCGTAGGGCAGCCGCTGGATTTCGGCATCCGGGACGACGGCGTCGAAGCAGCCCCGCGCGTAGTCGACGCAGCGCTGGTCGTAGGAGATGGACCACTTCTCGTCGTACTTCTCGGCCTCCCAGTCGTGGTAGAGCACCTGGGCTAGCTTGCTGTCGTGCCGGGCCGCCTCGACCTGCTCAGCCGTGGCGCGCGGCTGCGGCGCCGGATCGGTACCCGTCATGGTGGGCCAGCTTAGTGGCCGTCGCCTTGGGCGCCGTCACCACCGCCGGGCGGACCGGGTGGCGTGCTGCAGGCGGATCGGCGGGCGGCCGGGCACGGCAGGTTTCGGGTCACAACGAGGCGACGAGAGATTCAATAACCGCCGCGGGCAGCAGGTTGGCCAGGTCGGGGCCGCCCAGCAGGGCGCCGAGGTTGACTTCGGTGCCCAGATCCGCGGCGGCGACGCCCGCCAGGTCGGTACCGGTAGCGGTGTTCACCGTGTCGCGCAGGGCGTCGACGATGTCATCGATCACCGCGACAGGGAAGTGCACGACCGCCGCGCCGACATCGCCGGCATTGGTCGACACCGCATTCACAATGCTGTTCGGATCACCGGTGAGGATGGCCTGCCAGATGTTGTAGGCCGCCAGTTGCGGCGCAATGAGCAGGTCACGAACGTCGACGAAGAGCTGTGTCGGCAACGACGCCGGCGGGATGGCCCGCCCGTCCCAGCTGACCAGCGTCCAACCCTCCTGGGGGCTGCCGTCGACCACGACAATGCCCGTGTTGGGCAACATGTCGGTGAGGGTGAGCAGCGGGTCAGGGTTGTTGACGTTCATCATGGTCCAGGTGCTGATCGCCTCCTGGCTGGAAAACGCCACATCGGTCGGGCTGCCCGTCGCGCTCGCGACGGTATTGTCGTACATCGTCTGAACGGCGGTGCCGAAGCTTTCGTCGAACGCCGCCCCATTGGGGTCGGTGGAGAACGGAATCGGCACGGCGAGCAATCCGAGCGACCACAGGAACGGGGCCGCCCCGTAGAGCAAACCCTCGAAAGCCCCGACGATTTCGGGCAACGAGGCGCCACCCACCGACCCGCCATGAAAAAGGCTCTCCAAAAGGCTGATGTCCGCGCCCTGGTAAATCCCGGCACCGATCTCGTTGAGCCCGGGCAAGATCTGCGGGTGCATGTCCAGCGCCTGAGCCAACGGCGCTGCGGTCTCCTGCGTCCTGATCAGTTCCGACGCGTAGAGCCCGGCGTAGGGTGCTCCCGGCTCGAGTAGCTGGGCGACGGCTTGCGCTTGTTGCTGGCCCAGTTCGGTGAGTTCAGGTCCGGGCACCGACGTGCTGAGCAGGCCCTCGGCGTTTGCTACCGATTGCCCGTGCCGCACGAAGTCCAGCGTGATCGACTCCACGTCGGCCCATGCCGACGCCGATCCGCAAAACAGCGGGACCGCCGCGGTCAGCGCGACCGCACCATAGCGGAACCGCTTGCTGCACAGTGGTCTGGACAACGCGCAGGTGAACCGGCGCTGGTAGGCAGGCAACATGGCATCTCCCGTCTGTCCTCGGCTGCACGATGTGCGTCCATCACCGTAGACGACACGGCCAGGATTCGGGTGGCGAACTGCTCGCCGGGATCAATCCCGGTTCGTCAACGCGGCCGTGAACACCTGGGTGTAGCGACTGCGGTCGGCGGCCAGCCGCTCGGCCGCGGTCAGATCGAACACCTCGTCGACGCCGGCCTTGGCCGCCGCCAGCGCCTGCCGGGGGCCGTCGACGAAGCGGCCCGCCCACGCCGCCGCGGCGCCGTAGACGTCGTCGGGGGCCACCATTTCGTCGATCACGCCCAACGCCAGTGCCTCTTCGGCGTCGAAGAATCGACCGCTGTACACCAGCTCCTTGGCCCGGCTGACCCCCACTGCCCGGGTCAGCCGCGCGATGCCGCCGGCGTCGGGAATCAAGCCGGCCAAAATCTCCGTCGCCCCGAGCTTCACGTTGTCGCCGCTGATCCGCCAGTCCGCGGCCAGCGCCAGAGTCAGTCCGGCGCCCAGCGCGTACCCGGTGATTGCCGCAACGGTCGGTTTGGGGATCGCCGCCACCGCGTCGACACCGTCGCAACGCGCTCGCACCCAGGTTTGCGCCTCACCGACGGTCAATGCCTGTAGCGCAGGCATGTCGTCGCCGGCGGAAAAAATCTCGTGGTCACCGTAGAAGATCACCGCCGCGACGTCGTCGCGGGCCGCCAGCTCGGCGGCGGCCGCGCCGATTTCGCGGTAGACCTGGCGGGTCAGCGCGTTGGTGGGCGGCCGCGACAGCGCCAGGGTGGCGATGCCCGGCCGGTCGGGATCGAGGTGGACGCTGATGAACTCCGTCACGGCCACCGCCGGCCGCGAGCCCGGTTGTAGCGCTCGGAGTCGAAGAATTCGATCTCCCAGTTGTCGCCGTTGACCGCCAGGTCTGGTTGCACCGTGACGATCTGGCGCTCCAGGGCCAGCACGTCGGCGACGGTGTGGCCGACCAGCGAGTCCAGCTGCGTCCAGGTCGGCGGCAGCAAAAACGTCCGGCCGGCGGCGAAGTCGGCGATGGCCGCCTCCGGCGTGGTCCACCCGGCGCGATCGGATTCGGTGTTCTCCCCGTCGGCGCGCTGTCCCGCCGGCAGCGCGCCCACAAAAAAGTAGG
>Ga0078972_1001516_pt1 | contig 86115 bp, 65 predicted proteins | sample YelNatPaOPGAMG01_FD_67568 | JGI IMG/M metagenome (GOLD analysis project Ga0078972, IMG submission 67568) | Hot spring thermophilic microbial communities from Obsidian Pool, Yellowstone National Park, USA - OP-RAMG-01 (SPADES assembly) (version 2) | ecosystem: Environmental > Aquatic > Thermal...
ATTTTCAAACCGGGCGGGAGCAGTTGCATCGTGGCGTTGAACAAGTCAACTGGCGGGGAAATATGGCGCAGCAGCGGTTTTTCCGCTGGACCTGAATACAGCTCCTGTTTTCCGTTTACCCATGCTGGCAAAAACTACATTATGACAGGCACTCGCGCTGGGATCGTGTGTGTAAATGCAAAAGATGGAAAGATGGTGTGGCAGAATGATTTTGCAGCCAACAATACCGCCAACTGTCCAACACCAATTTATCAGGATGGTTATGTGGTGTGGGCCAACGGGTATGGAAAAGGGGGAATTTGCCTGGAACTGCAGGCGGATGGACAGCCAAAGGAAAAATGGCGCACCCGCGACCTGGACTGTCATCATGGAGGTTTCATTATCGAGGCCGGCCACGTGTATGGCAATCATGGAGGCGGCTGGGTTTGCCTCGATTTGAAAACCGGCGAGAAAAAATGGGGTGAACGTGGCGTCGGGAAAGGCTCAATATGCTGGGCGGATGGGATGTTGTATTTGTTCGGCGAAAACGGCGGGCAGGCCGCGCTTGCAACCTGTTCTCCAACTAATTTGGAAATCAAGGGCAGGGTGAAAGTCGAAGGGCAAGGTCCGAGCTGGGCGCATCCGGTGGTTGCAGGCGGACGGCTTTACCTTCGGTATGATGACACTCTGTACTGTTTTGACGTAAAGGCCAAATAACTGGCGGAAAAAAGGAAAATTCAAGGCCCTGCGGCAGCTATTCGCGTCTTACAACTTTGGTTGTATTTGTCAGCACCAACGGTTGGCTGACGCCGTCAATGGATGGGAATTTGAAGGATTCAAAAACCAGTTGACCCACTGAGTCGGCAATCATCACCGGCCGCATGTCGGGCTTTTCGCAAATCACCCGCACGTGGTCCAAAACAAGTTGTTGCACGTTGCGGACGTAAAACGCCCATGCAGGCAGCGGGCGGGCGTCAACTCCGGGCGGGCGAATCGGTTGGCGACCTTGTTCGGCGGTGCCGCCGCCTGTAAATTCCATGGTTACATCGCGAAAAACAACATTCGTAAGAGGCAAATCGCCCCAGTTTTCAACCGAGGCTGCTGCACGATAAATGCCGGTGGCGCTGACCCGGTTTATTCTGATAGTGCCGCCGCTGTTGCCCTTTTTAAGGACAATGTGAAAAGGCGTGGTGACGTTGTGGATTGTCAGGTCAGATAGCAACACGTCATCGAGGGCGCCGGGCATAGGCTCCCAACCGCTGGGTTGCAAGTTGATTGCAGCGAGCATGTTGGTGCGGTTGCTTGTTCGATGTGGATGCAGACCTGGTCCATAGAACAGGCAATTTTGAACCAATAAACCCCTGGCCGGGCCAATCAGGCGGATGCCGTTGCAGGAGGAGTTGATTACACAATTTTGAATGAGCACATTTTCCCAATAACTTCCGGCGATTGAATCGTCTCCGGTGTAAAACTGGCAGCCGATTATGCTCACATTTCGGCAGCCGCGTTGTGGCGAGCCGCGAAAATGCACGCCGTCCCAGCCGCCGGTGAACTTCACGTTGCGCACTTCGATATCGTCGCTGAAAAAGAACAAAATTGCGTAGTTGGCGGCGTCAGCGATTGAGATGTCGCGGATGGCAAAGTTTTTGCAGTGGCCAAGCAAAATCGTGTGCGGGCCGCGCATGCGCTCCTCGCCACGCGGATCGAAAACTTTGTTTCCATTGATTACCCCGTGGCCTGCAATTGTGATATTATCGGCGTTTTCCGCCACCAACAGGCCGCGATGCCACCGGCTGGTTGCAAGGCGCGGCTCGCGGTTGGTGAGGGTGAAACCGGAGTAAAGCTCAAGATTTGTGGCGCCTGTTAACATCGCTCCGGCATCAAGCCACAGAGTCAGATTGCCATGCAGCCGGATTGTGCCGGAGAGGTAGCGTCCAGGCGGAAGGCGGACCTGTCCGCCGCCGGCTGCCGAGCAGGCATTGACGGCCTGCTGAATTGCAGCGGTATCAAGGGTGTTGCCGTCACCTTTGGCGCCATAGTCGCGGACATTGAACACGCCTTGACCACCGGTGGAGAAAGCCGTCGCTACAATTGTGAGCAAGCTGCAGCCAATCCAGCAGCATGGAAATGTGGATTTCATTTTGTTCATCTTCACCCGTCATGGTTGCCGGTTGATGTGATGACGTCAATTGCCGAGTTTGTCTCGCGAGCGTTCCATCTTGAGGCGTAACTGGCCGCAGGCGGCGTCAATGTCGGTGCCTTTTTCACGCCGCAAAGTTGCTGTGACACCGGCTTTTTGCAGTGCCGAAGCAAACGCTTCGCAGACGGCGTCCTCCGGCCGCTTCCATTGGAGACCTTCAACGTGGTTGTAGGGAATCAAGTTAACTTTGGCCTTGAGACGTTTGGCAAGGTGGGCAAGCGGTTTTACCTGGTCGAGTCCGTCGTTGACACCGGCGATGAGGATATACTCAAAGGTAATCATCCGGCCTTTGGTTTTGAGGTAATCCTCACAGGCTGAAATAAGCTCTTCCAGCGGGTATTTGCGGTTGACGGGCATGAGACGGGAGCGAACGGCATCCGTGGCGCCGTGAAGTGATATGGCAAGGCGGAATTGATATGGCTCTGCTGCAAGCTGGCGTATTTGGGGGGCAAGGCCGGATGTGGAGATGGTGATTTTACGGGCGCCGATATTCCCTCCCCAGGGCGCGTTTAGAATGCGCAACGCCTGAATCAGATTGTCGTAATTGGCAAGCGGCTCACCCATGCCCATGACAACGATGTTGTTGATGAGCCGGCTTTCCGGTTGGGTTGGTTGTGAGTTGGCATTGGTCTCAACCGAGCCTCCGGCTGCATGCCAGCGTTCAACGGCCAGCACCTGCTCGACGATTTCCTCCGGGGCCAGGTTTCGTTTGAATCCATCCAGGCCGCTGGCGCAGAATTTGCAGCCATAGGCGCAGCCAACCTGTGTTGAGATGCAGAGTGTGCGGCGGTCGCTTGGCTCGCCGTAAAGCGCAGGGTTTGCCGGAATCAGGACGCTTTCAATGTAAGAACCGTCGGCAAGGCGCCAGAGGAATTTTCGCGTGGAGTCAGGCGCGCCCTGCAGCCGGACAATGGGGAATGTGTGGAAGCTGAACTGTTTGGCCAGTTGGGCGCGCAGCGGCTTGGGAAGATTGGTCATGGCATCCCAGGAGGCCACGCGATGGACATAAAGCCATTCGAGCAGTTGTTCGAGCCTGTATTTGGGCCAGCCGCCAGCGGCCAAAAATGCTTCCAATGTTTCGCGTGACTGGCCCTGGATGCCGGGCAGTGCAGATGGTTTCGGGGGTGAACCCGTCATGCCATTGGGTCAGTCAGATAGTATTTTTGGACGTATTCCTGCACCATGCGCCAGGTGTTGAACTTTGGCACAAGAGTGACCATTGCACGGCGGATGCGCTGAATCCATTTTCGAGGTATGCCGGAGGCGTCCCGATTGTAAAAGCATGGGATTACCTCCTGGGTCAGTGTGTCGTACAAATTTGCGCTGTCGCGGCGGTCCTGCTCCTCAACATTATCGGGATGCGAATCGTCGCCGATTGCAAAGCCGTTGGTGCCATCGTAGCCTTCGCGCCACCAGCCATCGAGGATGCTCAAGTTAAGGCAACCGTGGCAACCGGCTTTCTGGCCGCTTGTGCCTGAAGCTTCAAGCGGGCGGCGCGGGGTGTTCAGCCAGACATCGCAGCCGGAAACCATTTGCCGGGCGACGTGAATATCATAATTCTCGATGAACACCAGATGCCCTTTAAGCTCGGAAAATTTGCTCAGATGAATGATGTGTTGAATAAAACGTTTGCCATCGTCATCCCGTGGATGCGCCTTGCCTGCAAAGATGAATTGAATGGGGTGTTCCTTGTCCTTGACCAACTTTACAATGTCATCAAACCGCTGGAAAATGAGCGGGGCGCGTTTGTAGGTGGCGAAGCGCCGTGCAAATCCGATGGTCAAGGCATCCGGGTTTAGAAATGCATCATATTCGATGAATTCGCGCCTGCCGATGCGCTGGCTTTGGATGAGAAGCCTGCGGCGGCAGAATTCGATCAGTTCCCGGCGCAGTTTGTAGCGCAAGGCCCAGATTTCCTCGTCTGAAATAAAATCAGGGTCGGCCATGCGCGCCCAGAACTCGGGCGAGTTGATTTCAGATTCCCAAAAGTTTGGTGCAGGCCGGGACCAGAAGGCCGTGGTATCGCCGCCTGTAACAGTGGGTTGCGGCCCAGCAGTCAGACTGGCCAGCTTGCGGCGCCAGAAACGGCGGACCGGCCCTTTCATCCAGCCTAAAAGATGGATGCCGTTTGTGATGTGGCCGATTGGAACTTCGTCAACCGTCTTGTCCGGGTAAAGGCAATGCCACATCTTGCGGCTGGTACGGCCATGCAGTTCGCTGACCGCGTTGGCGGCTCTGGAGCATTTCAAGGCAAGCACGGTCATGCAGAACGGTTCCTGCTCATTTTCCGGATTCACCCTCCCCAGGGCCATGAGTTGTTTCAAATCCAGGCGGAGATTCTTTTGAAATTTGTGGAGGGCGTAATCAACGAGGTCCTGACCGAATCGGTCATGGCCGGCTTCCACAGGTGTGTGTGTGGTGAAAACGCATAGCTGGCGCGCAGCATCAAAGGCTTCCTGGAAGCTCATGCCGGCGGCCATTTTTTCCCGGATTAACTCAAGTGTAAGAAACGCGGCGTGCCCTTCGTTGATGTGATAGACGGAAGGCTGAATGCCGAGCGCGCGCAACAGGCGCACCCCGCCCACGCCCAGCAGAATTTCCTGCATAATCCGCGTGTTTGAATCGCCGCCGTAAATGCGGGCGGTCAACTCGCGGAAATGAAGGTCGTTTTCCGGCAGATTGGTATCCAACAGATAGACGGCCACGCGCCCGACGTTTACCCGCCATGCCTGGAAAAACACCTGGCTCATGGCGATCGGTACTGAGCAAATCAGAGGTTCGCCTTTGGGGCTCAAAACCGGTTCCAAAGGCATGTGCCGCGGGTTTAGCAGTGTGTACTCTTCGATTTGCCAGTTGTCCTGATTAAAAGCCTGCTGGAAAAATCCCTCGCGGTAAAAAAGGCTGATGCCCACAAAGCCGATGCCCAAATCACTCGCCGATTTGGCATGGTCACCCGCAAGGACGCCCAGGCCGCCGGCTGCTATTGGCAGCGACTCATGAAAGCCAAATTCCGCCGAGAAATAAGCGACCGGGTTGGCAATCAGCGACGGGGCGTGTTTGGCCGCCCAGGTGTTCTTTTCCTTGATGTAGGCGTCAAACTGCCGCAGCACCACGCGAACGCGGTCGGCGAACTCGCGGTCTTGAAGGCGCACGCTCAATTCGTAGTCGGATACTTCGCGCAGCACTGCCACTGCGTTGTGGTATAGATTCTGCCAGCCGCGAGGCGTTAGTTCATGAAACAGCTCCTGGGCTTCCTGGCTCCACGTCCACCACATGTTCCGTGCGAGCCGGTTCAAACCCAGCATCAGTTCCGATAACTCACTCGGACTAACCGGAGAATTGCTCATAATCGTGTTCTGTTTGATAAAAACTGCTTCACGTTAGTCGGAGCGCAACAGCAGTGCAAATAAAAACCTCGGAAAAACCTTGGCATGTTGTTGCAAATCCTTTGCCGCGCCACTTCGCACAGCGTGCCGCCGGCATGGCCGGATGATATGGGAGGTTTTTAAGGTTGTCAGGATGTGGCAGCGGGTGTTTTCTTTTCTGAGAGCGATGAAAAAAGATGGCATTTCGTTGTTAATTGGCACGGCGCTGTTGGTTGCAATTGGCGTCTGCATGGGTTCAGATTCCCGTGGCGCTGAGCCGCTGCCGAACATAGTGATCATTTTTGCCGATGACATGGGCTACGGCGACGTTGGCTGCTATGGGGCGCAGGGATATGCAACGCCAAACATGGACCGGCTGGCTGCCGAAGGAATGCGATTTACCCGGTTTTATGTGGCCCAACCTGTGTGCTCGGCATCGCGGGCTGCCCTGCTGACGGGCTGCTATCCGAGCCGTGTTGGCATACATGGCGCGTTGGGGCCGGGCAGCCGGATCGGGATTTCTTCAAACGAAGTCACCCTTGCGGAGATTGTCAAACAAAAGGGCTATGCAACAGCCATTTTTGGAAAATGGCACTTGGGTGATTCGCCGGAGTTTTTGCCGGTGCGGCATGGTTTTGATGAATATGTGGGGCTGCCGTACTCAAATGACATGTGGCCGTTTCACCCCGAGATGACCAATCAACCCGCTGCGGCGGCGCAGCGTCGAAGGGGTTATCCCGATTTGCCGCTGTTGGAAGGGATTCGTCCCATCAATCCCCGGGTCACGCCATCCGACCAGGAGCAACTTACAACCATTTATACTCAACGGGCCGTGCGGTTCATTGAGAAAAACAAAGACCGTCCATTCTTTCTTTACGTGCCGCACAGCATGCCGCATGTGCCTTTGTTTGTTTCAGAGAAATTTCGCGGCAAGTCCGCCAAGGGCCTCTACGGAGACGTTATCATGGAGTTGGACTGGTCGGTTGGGGAAATTTTGGCCGCATTGGAGCGGAATGGCCTCTCAGGCCGCACGTGGGTGATATTTACCTCCGACAACGGCCCGTGGCTTTCGTATGGCAATCATTCAGGTTCGGCCGGGCCGTTGCGTGAAGGGAAGGGCACGGTTTGGGAAGGCGGCGTGCGCGTCCCATGTTTGATGCGATGGCCGGGGAAAATCCGGGCCGGTGCTGTTTGCGACCAACCGGCCATGACGTTGGATATATTGCCGACAATTGCGCGGTTGATTGGGGCGGAGCTGCCGAAGCATCCGATAGATGGTCGGGACATCTGGCCGTTGATAGCCGGGACGCCGGGGACACAAAGCCCGCAAGAAGCGTATTACCTTTACTACGGGAACAACGAGCTTCAGGCAGTGATTAGCGGGCGATGGAAACTGATGCTGCCGCATACTTATCGTACCATGCAGGGCCAGCCGCAGGGAAAGGACGGCATTCCTGGCAAGTACAAGAATGTCAAACTTGAGCGGCCTGAGCTTTATGATTTGGAGAAGGACATCGGCGAGACGCGCGATGTATCTGCAGAGCATCCTGAAATAGTGCAACGGTTGCTTCTGTTGGCTGAGAAGGGGCGGGCGGAATTGGGCGATAGTCTGACCAAACGGAAGGGCGCTGGCGTGCGCGAGCCGGGCCGGTTGCCGGCCAAATCAGCAGACACACAGTAAAATTTAATCCAAGCCATCCTGGTCAGTGCATGATTTAACCTTTTAGGTTTTGGAGAACATTGCAGAACTTCTGAATCAGGTATTTCAGAAAAATTGTGTCCTTGTTTGCTTGAATGTTGTCCGGCGTGTAGTCTTTAAGCGGGAATCATGACGCGGTGGAAAATCATGTTGGTCATGGCGGCTTTTTTGGAGCTGGCGCTGCCGGCACAGCTTTTGCCACTGCGTCCGGTGAGCATCGGCGCCTTGACACTTCGTCTGCCGGCTGGCTTTGGCATTAGTTTGTTCGCCGATGCCGGGCTGGTTCAGGATGCGCACTGCATGACAATTGATTCTTTCGGGCGGGTTGTGGTTGGCGGGCCGGGGTATATCAAGGTGCTAATTGACGCGGATTTCAACGGTGTGGCGGAGGCCGCCACATTGTATGCGACACCGGAGCAGACGGTTTATGGCATGGCAGCAGACGGCCCTGACTTGATGGCGGTGGCCGACGGATGGCTGCTGCGGTTTCGAGATTTGAATAACGACGGTGTCACGGATGAAGAGCCGGCCAGAATAACCGCGCTTGGTGTTGGTGAACTGGGCGGCCATTCAGTAATGCGCGGACCTGATGGCTTTTGGTATGTGCTTGGAGGTTGTCAGGCCCGAATTACACGCCAACATGCAACCGTGCCATTTACGCCGTTGCAGGATGCCGAAGGAGGGGCATTGTTGCGCCTCACGTATGATGGGCGGGATGGTGAGATTTTGGCGGATGGCTTCCATAATCCACGCGGACTTGATTTCAATTGGCGCGGGGATTTTTTCATCTGCGACGATGAGAATGAAAAATTTCGATACCTTCCGGGACACGCCCCAATGCGTATAAGCCAGCTTGCATACGGCGGCCATCACGGCTGGAGAAAAACAGGTGAGGATGGTTGGTTGCAACCGGGTTATTACCCGGACATGGCAGAGGCGGCGGTTGCACTTGGAGGCGGGATTTCTGGAGGCATGGTTTGCTACAGGCATCTGCAATTTCCCGAAGCATTTCATGATGGATTGTTTGTTGCGGACTGGGCGCATGGCAGGGTTTGGTTTGTTGCGTTGCGTCCGGTTGGCGGGCGGGTTGAGGCCGTGCCGGAGATTTTTTTGGAGGCGGTTGCACCGTCGGGTTTTGCGCCTAACAGCCTTGCGGTTGCGCCTGATGGAACGCTGTTTGTTTGCACGGGCGGTCGTGGAGCACAGGGCGGGGTGTATCGCATCCACTACGACGGGCCGGATTATGTGGTGCGCACAAACAATTTTGCATTGATAACAGAACTACCACTGGCGCGGCTGCTGCGCCAGCCACAGCCGATGGCAGCGTGGAGCCGCGCATTCTGGCTGCCGTTGGCGCGCCAGATTGGCGAAGGCCCCGTAGGCAGGGTGATAGGCGATGAACAGTGGGAACCACGCGCACGGGTGCGCGCAATTGAAATTTTAACCGAAGTTTTCGGAGGCTTGACTCCGCGCGAAGCTGCTGCCGGTGCCCGGTCGCTTTCGCCGGAAGTTCGCGCACGTACCGCATGGTCATTGGGACGCGCTCCATGCGAGGGCGCAGCCGGGATTTTGCTTGGGCTTGCATCGGATACACACCCTCTTGTGCGGCGTTGCGCGCTGGAGGCGGTATCAGATCGGTTGGGGATTTTCGGCGGGTTTGACCTGACCCAGGCTCTTGCAGGCGCTCTGGAAAACCCGGACAAACGGGTGCGATTGGCGGGCATGCGCATTGCCCGAAAATTTGCGCAACCGCAGTGGCGCCAGTTGACCAATGGGCTGGCCGGGGCATCGGTTGTGGCGCGTCTGGCGGTTGCACAGGCGGGCATTGAGCGCCAGCAGGCGCCTGGATTGAAAATTGGCGCTGTCGAAACCGCGCTGGCGGCATTTCGATCATCCACTGAGCCGGCTATTCGCCTGGAGGCGGTGCGGCTGTTGATGCTTGCGTTTGGCGATTGGCGGCTTGATGCGGCAACAAACAATTGTTTTGCGGGCTATGAGCTGAAACTGCCGCTGACAGGCTGGTCTGCAATTACGGCCAGAGTGCGCGAGGCGTTGCGTGCCGCTTTTCCGCTTAATTCAGAGCCGCTGGATATGGAGGTATCGCGGCTGCTTGCCATGCTTGAGGATGACGCGCCTTTCCTGCCTGCCAAGGTTTTGAGCCGGATTACGCCACAAAGTGATGCTGCATCCGATGTGCATTATCTGACTGTCCTTGCCAAATTACGCGGCAGGCGCACACAGGATGACACCCAGCGAACAGCGGCGGCTCTGGTCGGGCTGGTGCGAAAGCGCCCGGCGACGGAGCGGGAGCAGCCGGCATGGGATGCGCGCCGTCGGGAAATAACCGCAGCTTTGATGGCTCGCGATGCCAGCCTCGCTGAAGCGCTGCTCAGGCAGCCTGACTTTGCCCGGCCCGGACAGGTGCCAATTGCCGGCTTGCTTAATGAAGTCCAACAGCGGAGGGCTGCCGCGCTTTTTCTGCAAGCGATGCAGCGTGATTCTGCGTTGATGTGGCCTGCAAGCCTTGTGCCATTGTTGGGGATGTTGCCTTTTGAGAGCACAGCGCCGGTTCTGTACCGCCAGTATCAAAATAATCCGGCGTGGCGGGATGAGTTGCTGTTGATTTTTGCCAAAAAACCAGTTCCGGCTGACCGCGATAAATTTATTGCCGGCCTGGATTCTTTCCGTCGCGAAGTAACGATAGCCTGTGTTCAGGCGCTGAAGTTGCTGCCGCAAGATCAGAGTCCGGAGCGAATGGCAGCTCTGGCACGGCTTTTGCAAAGGTTGCTGGATGAGCCGGACCAACAAGACTTGCGCCAGGAAATTTTGGGTTTGCTGCGGCGCCAGATGGCTGCGTTGCCTGCAGTGGAAGAGAAGGAGCTTAGTCCGCCCGGCCTGCGCGCCGCATACCGCCCGGTTTTTGAAAGTTTGATTCGGACATACCCGCGAGTCGGACGCATCATGTACGGAGAACCCAATGAGGATTTGGCGCGTTGGGAGCGGCTGTTGAAGACAGTTGCCTGGGGAAGGGGCGATGCTGCACGCGGCGAAGAGGCATTTCGGACCATGAAGTGCGCGCAGTGCCACTGGGGTCCAAGCTCATTTGGGCCGTATTTGGGCGATGCCATAAGCCAGTTGAGTCCGCCGGAGTTTATGATTGAAGTTGTGTTTCCGAGCCGCAAATTGGCCGCACGCCATATTGCAACTGAATTTGAATTGCGCGATGGCTCGATTATCCGCGGGAAATTGATTTACAATGCGCCGGACATGGCGCTGGTTCAAACTGGGCCAGACATGGCAGTGCGACTGGTTGCTTCCGATATACGAAGGGAATACCCATCCAGAGTTTCACTCATGCCGGCTGGTTTGTTATCGGGTGTGACGCCGGAGGTCCTGGCCGATTTGTATGCATACCTGGCAGGCCCGCCTCCGCCGGCCCAGCCTCAACGTTCGGGACGGGAAAGGCGCTGAAACTGGGCAAGCCGTGCGGAAAATTGCCTTTGGACGAACGGAATTGCTTTCCTAGATCGGCTCTTGTTGTGTCAGACAATGCAGGGTGCCAAATCCGAGCACCAAATCAACCGCATGAATTCCAACCACGGGTCTGTCCTTGAACAAATCCTGAAGAATGCCCATGGCGATGCGGTCATTTGGGTCGTTAAACGTTGGAACCAGTACGGCGGCGTTGCAGATGTAAAAATTGGCGTAGCTGGCCGGAAGCCGCCATCGGTCAAAGTACAACGGTGCTGGCATTGGTAGCGCGACTACTTCAGGTTTGGCGCCATTTTCAAGGCGCAAATCTTGAATGCGCTCCCAGTTTTCGGACAATGGCCGGTAATTGACATCTTTCGGATTGGTTTCCTTTACCAACACCACTGTTGTAGGATTCACAAACCGGCAAATATCATCAATATGCCCATGGGTATCATCGCCAACAGGGCCGTTCAACAGCCACAAAACATTTGAAACACCAAGGTACTGCCGCAATGTTTCCTCGAATTGTCCGCGTTTTATTCCCGGATTGCGCACTTGTATTCGCGGATGGAGATAACATTCCTCGGTGGTTAAGACCGAGCCGGCGCCGTTCACATCAATGCCGCCGCCCTCCAGGACAAAGTCGCGGCCTTCGCACTGTGCATTGAAAAGCCGCAATTTCAGTCTTCTGGCAGCCATTTCCGGCACGCGCCTGTCTTTATGCCAGTTTTTGTACTTGGCCCAGGCATTGAAATGAAAATGAACGATTGCCTTTTCGCGTGTCTTTGGATTGCGCACAAAAATCGGGCCGCAATCCCGCATCCATCCCCGGTCGCTGCGCCAGGGGATGAATTCCACATTTTTCAAATTGGCCCTGGCTTTTTTAAGCACTTCGCGGGCGCGGCGCGCGTCAGCCTGCGAATTGAGCAACAACCGGACTTTTTCGCCGGCGGCGATTTTGCGAATCATTTCGCCATAAACCCAGTGAATGGCGGGCAACTTACCGGGCCAGTCGGTTTCTTCGTGCGGCCACCCCAGCCATGTTGCGGCATGTGGCGCCCATTCCGGCGGCATGGAAAAACCAAGTTGTGCCGGTGTCTGGTTGTTTTCAACAACGAGCCTCTTCATAACAACGCGGCGTAGCCTAAAGATTACAGGCTGCTTGTCCAGTCCGGGATTGTCGAAATGAGTGTGGAAAAGGTTTGCGCCAACCGGCAATTTAGTGCAAATTTTCGGAAAGAACAGAGGAGAGCTATGAATAAATTGTTTCCGATAATTGTGCTGGCTGCGGGCGGCCAGGTTTTGGCTGCGGCCATTCCACTTGCCCAGAGCACGGTTTCGCAGGTCATCAACGATGTTACCATTACCGAGATGGCCACCAGGGCGGCACATCCGGCAAAAATCAACGATTTGTTCAAGGCGCCGGATGTTTTGCGCACCGGCCAGAATTCGCGTGCGGAGTTGACTGCTCCAGACCAAACCATCACGCGTGTGGGCGCCAACACAATCTTTTCGTATGAGGCGAAGGGGCGGAATATAAATTTGGAGCAGGGCAGTTTGCTGTTTCATTCGCCAAAGGGCAGGGGCGGAGGCACCATAAAAACCGGCGGCGCATCTGCAACGGTGCTGGGCACAACGCTTATCGTTTCAACCACGCCAAACAAGGCTTTCAAGGTTATTGTTTTGGAAGGTCGCGCCTCAGTCACGCTTCCGAATGGTCTGAAGCGGATTTTGAACGCTGGACAAATGACATTTGTATTGCCGGGAGGCGCGCAATTTGCCCCAGTGGTTAACATCAACCTGCAAACGCTGGTTAAAGGCTCCGGGCTTGTGCAGGGTTTTCCCAATCCGTTGCCTGCGCAGCCGAGGATTGAAGCGGCGATTGCTGCTCAAAACAAGTTGCTTGCCTCCGGCAGGGCGGAGGATACCGGTTTGCATGTGGGTGAGTATGCAACGGAGAACTCAATCGTTGTGTTGAAGCCAAATCAGAACATCGTCGAGAAAGGCATACAACTTGGCGAAGCCGGCTCGGAGCATGTTTTTGGCGGCCCGTCCGGGCCAACCCTGCCTGCTAGTGTTGAAGCTGCGATGCGAACCGATGCTGTAATTGCCAGCAGCCTGCTGGATTCGCAGCGGGTGTTTAGCACGCCATTTTATTATTCGGTGGTTCCGGGGGAATCAAGAGCCTATCAGGGATTTGTGGCGCGTAACATTTCCTTTAATACGCCGTACGTGGATTTGTCTCCGTATCTGACGCCCGATTTTAATCAGTTCGATTTCGTAGCAGCAGGGACGATTGACTTCGCCGGGGATTTGACGGTTGAAGGTATTGGCGGTCTGACTCATGGAGATTCTGGAAACCGCTCGGCCGGCTTTGGCGGGGTACGCTTTTCCTCAAAGGGTGGATTTAACATCGTGGATTCCAGCATTGTGAACAGTATCGAAGGCGGCCTGTTCTTTGAGTCAGGCGCGAATACCACACTGGATACCGTCAGGCTTGAAAACAACTACGGCCACATGAGTCTTGAAACAGCCGGACGGCTTAATTTTTCAAATTGCGACTTCTGGAACAAGGATGGCGAGCTGTCAGGCAGCCAGGCCATTTCACTTCTGGGCGGGTCAATTCAAGGCTCATATTCCTACTTCTCGGCTGATAGCGGGGATGTGGCGCTTCGCAGTGGTGGAAATATCAGTCTTACCGGTGGTGATGCTTTGGGCCAAAATATTTGGATGGAGGCAGGCGGAAATCTTGAAATGTACGATTTTTCGCTTATTGCGAATAACGGTTCGATACATCTCAAGGCTGGCGACGATTTGATTATCAACGGCTCGCAATCTGGAACCCTGGTGCGGAATGCGCCGGCGCCGGGACCCTCGGGTTTGGCCTCCATCTACGCACAGGAAATGTATCTTCAGGCCAGGACGGTGGTATTCGAGAATATCAACTTTCCGGCAGGTAGTTCTGTTTACATCCAATGTTCAACCGGTTTGCTGGCGGATAACCCAAATAGCGGCGCTCCAATTGTGCCGGGCAAGGTCAATTACATTTCCAGCGTAACTTATAACATGCAGCCTGCGGAAAATTTCACCGAGGATATAAGAAACCCTGGCTCCGGCAGGCCAATTCAAATTCGCCCCATTCCATAACCAACCATTACATTTTTTTATGAAAGACAGTTCAATTGCTCCATTTGTTGCAGGCTCTTTGGCAATTTGCAGTTCAGTAGCATTGAACGCGCAAAATCCAGGGGCTGTTGAACAGGCACAGCAAAACAACCTCCGCCGCCAGACACAGCAATCCCTCCTGGAACCTTTCGGGGGAGCCGAAACCGCGCCGGAACTGTTTCCTGGCGAAAACGCCGATGTCGGCCCACAATCCATCCTGAAGATCAAACCACGGAGGCGGTATGTGGATTTGCTGGCGGACTGGCAGTACTTCTATACCTCAAACACCTATTTGCAGGAGAGAGGCAACGGTTCTTCTCCAGTAGAGACCGGATTGATGGTCAGCACCATACAACTGGCATTGGCACCCGATCCTTATCCGCTTTTTGGAAAACCGTTTTCCCCACGCATCGGTTTTCGTCATCAGTGGTACAATTACGGTTTGGAAGATTCATCGCGGATTCTCCCGAGACTGGATTTTGATGCCCAGACGGTTTTCACTGATTTGCGCTATAACGTCTCAAAGACATGGCGGGTTGAAGCCGGGCTGGATTGGAACCGGTTGCTAACACATTGGCCTTCATCATCCGACTATACCGAATTTTACCGTGAATGGGCGCCTCGCTGGGGGGTTACGAAGTGGTTTCCGGTAAATGATAAAATTTTTGTAAATGCCAGTTACCAGGGGATTTACCACTTTGCGAACAGCGACCCGCCAATAAACACGTCCAGCCGGGCTTCCAATGATAGGTTGGACAACATACTGACGGTATCTTACATTCACGCATTTGGGCAACACTTTGTGGCGCAACCATTTTATCGTTTCATGGTGACTGAATATACCCATGCTCAGCGCAGTCGCACTGATCAGCTCCATACCCTTGGTTTTCAAGCTGGCTGGTTTTTTAACGATAAATTGAGCGTTCGTGCCTTTATTAGCTGGGATGCAAAGGAATCCAGCGACCCAATTCAGCCGGATTACCGGAAATTGGATGTTGGCGGAGGAATAAACTTTAATTATCGGTTTTAACCGCAACTGGGAGCGATGAAAATCCTCTTTCTAAATGGCCCGAACTTGAATCTGTTGGGCACCCGGGAGCCTGGCGTTTATGGGCGGGTTGGCTTGGAAGAAATTGAAAAGATGGTTCGCCAGCGCGCCACTCAACTTGGTGCCGATGTTGATTTCCGGCAATCAAATCAGGAAGGTGAACTGGTGACCTGGATTCAACAGGCCAAAGGTCAATTCGATGTCATTGTCCTAAATGCTGCGGCATACACTCACACCAGCGTTGCGTTGCGTGACGCAATCGCTGCGGTTGGCGTTCCAACCATAGAAATCCACCTCTCAAATATCCATGCACGCGAGGAATTCAGGCAAAAGTCGCTAATTGCACCCGTGTGCAAAGGCCAGATTAGCGGTTTTGGGCCGTATTCATACGTTTTGGCGGTGGACGCAGCCGTTAACGTTATAAGTGCCAAATAGTTCGCCATTCGATTTCCCGCGTTTTTGCAGTTTCCTGACCTTTCAAATCGGGCGATTTTACCTGAAAAATCCCTTAAAAACGGTAAAAACCTCAAAAAAACACGAAAAAAGCCCTAAATTCGATTTTTTGAAACAGTCAAAATCTTTCTATTGACTGAGTAATCGAATTTTGGTTTAAATGGCCCCAGCAACGATGATTGGCACAGTTAAAAATGGGTAAATTGCATGTCCGAATAACCTGTTCTCAAAAATCCGCCATCGTTGAACGGTGGCGGGGGAGAATGAATTTGGAGGAGTTGTGGATCTAAAAGAAATAAAGGCCATCATTGACCTGATGAAAAAGAACTCGATATCCGAGTTCGAGCTGGAAAAAGGCCAGGAATTCAAAATCCGGTTGAAACGGGCGGTTGGCACGGTTGCGCCGGTTGTAGAGGAGACACCGGCTGGAATGGTTGTGCCTGCTGACCAGCCGGTTGGCGTTCCTGCCTCCAGCCAGCCGGCAGCCCCTTCAGCCTCACCACCGACAAATGAGCTTGAGATAAAGTCGCCCATGATAGGCACATTCTATCGGGCGCCATCACCGGAGTCAGCGCCCTATGTGGAGGTTGGGACAGAGGTCAATCCTGACACGGTTGTATGCATCATAGAGGCCATGAAGGTGATGAACGAAATAAAGGCCGAAATGCGGGGTGTAATCACCGCCGTGCTTGTTGACAACGCAAAGCCGGTTGAATTTGGCCAGCCATTGTTCAGGGTGCGCCCGCTATAAGTGATGTTTGCATAAAACGCCATGCAGAACCGCCGCGCTTGGGCCAGCATGGGTAAACTGAATTAGGCATGTTCGAGAAGATTCTGATTGCAAACCGCGGAGAGATTGCAGTGCGCATAATACGCACGTGCAAGGAAATGGGCATTAAAACGGTGGCCGTTTATTCGGAGGCGGATGCCAATTCCATGCATGTGCAAATGGCCGACGAAGCGGTTTGCATTGGAAAGGGGCCGGCTTCAGAAAGTTATCTGATGATAGAGCGGCTCATTTCGGCTGCCGAAATTACCGATGTGGACGCAATCCATCCCGGTTATGGTTTTTTGGCTGAAAATGCACACTTTGCGGATGTATGTGAGAATTGCAACATTCGGTTTATCGGGCCAAATCCGCGGGCGTTGAATGCGCTGCAGGACAAGGCGACAAGCCGTGCGCTGGCAAAGAAGGCGGGGGTTCCAATTCCGCCGGGTTCAGATGGTTTGGTTGACAGCGAACAGGAGGCCATCAGCGTGGCGCAGAAGATCGGCTACCCGGTTTTAATCAAGGCGGTTGCGGGCGGAGGGGGCAGGGGGATGCGGCTGGTACACAATGACATGTCGCTCGTCAAGGGATACCATACTGCGCGGATGGAAGCTGAGAAGGCGTTTGGCAATTCCGGGGTTTACATAGAAAAGTTCATTGAGAATCCACGCCACATTGAATTTCAAATTCTGGGAGATAACCGGGGCAACATAATCCATTTGGGCGAGCGTGATTGCTCAATACAGCGGCGCAACCAGAAAGTTATCGAGGAAACGCCATCGCCTTTCATTGAAAACAAGCACAAGGACCTTCGGAAAAAGATGGGCAAAGCAGCCATCCGCATAGCGGAAGCCGCGGGCTATTCCAACGCCGGTACGGTTGAATTTGTGGTGGATAACGACGGCCATTTTTACTTTCTGGAGATGAACAAACGCATCCAGGTGGAGCACCCCATCACAGAAGAGGTCACAGGAATTGATATTGTCAGGCAGCAGATTCTGCTGGCAGCGGGCGAGCCGTTGAAACTTTCAGATGTCCAGATAAAAGGCCATGCAATCGAGTGCCGTATAAACGCTGAAAATCCACTGGATGATTTCCGACCGTCGCCCGGCCGTATAGAGATGTACTACCAGCCTGGAGGTCATGGTGTGCGGGTGGACACACATGCTTATGCCGGGTATGTAATCCCGCCGCATTATGATTCGATGATCGGCAAACTCATCACTTTCGGCAAAGACCGCAAGGAGGCCATGGAGAGAATGAGTCGCGCCCTCAGCGAGTTTGTAATCACCGGCGTGAAGACATCAATTCCGTTTGAACAAATGATTTTGCAAGACCCCAACTTCCGTCGCGGCGTTTATACGACAAATTTTATTGATCAACTGTTGGGCAGTGCGCGCCGCGAGCTTATCGAGGAGAAATCTTGAAAGAGGCGTCCAACTGCTGCAAAACCGAGCACAATGCAGCAAGGCGCGGGGTTGGGACATTGGCAGCCTTTGCAGCCTGCAACGGTCGGAGAAACATGCTTTCGAGTTCCAATGGCCGGCCTTGCTCGAAATCAATCAATGTTGATGCGCGATACGCGCCCATCAAACGCGTGCGTTGAATATTTTCATCAGCCCATGATGACGGAATGTTGAATCCTTGGGCGTTGGCGGTGGCGATGATTTCACCCATAAGCTCGCAGACCAATTTAAACCATTTTGGGTCGGCCAATAAGACATCTGTTGGAAGGCATGGTCCGGGAATTGTACCCTTTGGCAAATGCCCTGTTACAACCGCTTCGTAGCCGGCCGCGCCGGCCACGCCCAGCCCGTTGAAAGGCACATTCCAAACAAGTTTTTCCCAACGCGCCCGCGCCAAGTTGTCCGTTATATCGCACTTTATGCCAGCCTGCCGGAAGATGTCGGCCATTGCGGTGGTCCTGGTTGAGACAGGGCGGCTGAATTCGCCCATTACAATGCGGCCATGGGCGATGTGCCGGATGTGCCCGGGCGCAATCCGATTCAGGCAGACGAAACAGAGACCGCCAAGGATGTTGTCCGGACCAAACAGCGCCGCCAATTGTTCATCACTCCCAAGGCCATTTTGCAGGGTTATAAAGACAGTATCCTGACCGGCTAATGGCGTCAGCAAAGTGCGGAATTGATCATTTGCTGTGGTCTTGAGCGCGATTATTACCACGTCAGATGGCCCGATTTCTTCGGGTTTGGCCGCGCAGAATGGGTGTGCGTGGAAATCACCTTCGACGCTCTCGATGAATACGCCGTTGCGGCGAACCACTTCGTAGTCTGAGCGCAGCAGGAAATGCACCTGGTGCACTCCGGCTCGAAGGATGCGGGCGCCGTAGAAACTACCCACCGCCCCGCAACCAACCACGGCGATCCGCATTGGCGGAAAACAAGAAAAAAGGCACTCCGGGCTTGCAGAGTGCCTTGATTTGAAAGCCAAGGATTACTTGCCCAGAATGGCCACCTTGGCAGGTTTGAGGAACCGGAACTTCAGCGCGCGCTTGGCCGGTACCTTGACCTTCTGGCCCTTCTTGGGTCCGAACTGCATGACCATTTCACGCGCCGGACGATTCACGACCTTGATTTTGCCGATGCCCGGCAGTGTGAACGTGTTCTTGGCGTTCTTGTACGCCAGGTCCGCGAGCACGTCCAATGCCTGTGCGGCCTGCTTCTTGGTGATGCCAGTTTTCCCAGCAATTTCTGCTGCGATGGCTGATTTTGTGAGTGCTTTTCCCATAGTTTTTCTTTTTGGTTGTTGTTGTTTAAATGTGCTGTTAGTCCACAAACTTCACGGCCATTTAAACCTGAAATGGCCGCCATGCAAGAGAAAAAATGAAGAAAAATTTCGGAAAAACCAAGCTATTTTTTCATCCCTGTGCTTGACATGGGGCGGTTAAGCCCGAATATGAGGTCAATGGCCGTTCTATTTACGATACAATGCGACTTCCGTTATGATGTGGTGCGAACCATATCAGAAGGCGGAATGGGCAAGGTGTACGAAGCAGAACAGCACGGAGCGCGCGGATTTGTGAAGCGTGTTGCGATCAAGGTCATCCGCCAGCAATACGCCAAACAAAAGCTTTTCATCGAGAATTTCATAGGCGAAGCCAAACTGGTTGCCGACCTTATCCACACCAACATTGTGCAGACTTATCACCTCGGAGAAATCGAGGGGTTGTGCTTCATTGCGATGGAATTAATTCGCGGGGTGAATCTTGAGCAGTTTCTCAGCCAATTGCAAATCAAGAACCGGGTTCTGCCGGTGGACCTTGCGGTATTCATCGTCAGTCGTGTGGCTCGCGGGCTGGCGTACGCACATGCGAAGACCGACAAGGACGGTCGTCCGCTTGGAATCGTGCATCGTGATGTAAGTTTCAAAAACATCATGATAGCTTTTGAGGGCGATGTAAAACTGACGGATTTCGGAATTGCCAAGGCGCGGGGTTATTTGCAGGACCAGGAGGGCGAGGTAATCGCGGGCAAGGCCGAGTACATGAGTCCGGAGCAGGCGGATTTTCAAATCACGGACAAGCGCTCGGATATTTTTTCAGCCGGTATTGTTCTGGCGCACCTGCTGCTGGGGTACAACATTTTTCGCGGCGATAATCAGGAGGAATCGCGGCAAAATGTTTTGAAGATGCCCATCCCGGATTTCCGCAAGCTGGACTCGAGAATAGACGATCGGCTCAACGAAATTTTGCACCGCGCTTTGGCGCGGAATTTGGACAAGCGTTATCCAAATGCCGATCAGTTTTTATTCGAGCTGGAGCATTACATTTACCACAAGGGTTACGGGCCGACCAATGAGACCATAGGCAGGTTCATTCGCGAGTTGTATGGCCAGTCAATTCCGTCTGTGGAACATTCTGCAGGCAGTACAATGGTGGTTGACCGTTCAGACAAACTTCCGTTTCCGAAAATAACCGGCTCGTAATCGCGTTGACCACGCGGCACGCAAATTCATTTGCACGCCGGCATCGGCATCCGGTCACTGCACCGACAGAATTTCAGAGAGACTCAGGCGCGGGGTGGGTATTGCGGGTTCATTGGAATAGCCGATTGGAATGGCGGCTACAGGGTCCCATTCATCGGGCAGCTCCAGCGCCTTTGACATGGCGGCGCGATTGAAAGCACAAATCCAGCATGAACCCAATCCTTCAGCGGCTGCGGCAAGGACAAGGTGCTCAACGGCGATTGCCACATCCACTTCGTGATAGCTCATGCCGTCGCGCCGCCATGCGCGATAACGATTTCCGAGGGCGATGACAATCAGCGGAGCCGTCAACGCCCACGGTTGCAGGACATTTGTCATTTTCGCGCGAGCCTTTGGGGTGGCGAGGGCAATAAAACGCCATGGCTGCAGATTGCAGGCCGATGGTGCAAGGCGCACAGCTTCCCAGATGCGTTTCAGCGCGGCTTCGGGAATCGGGTCGGGTTTGTAATTGCGCACGCTGCGACGCCTTTTAACCACCTCATAAAAATCCATGGAGTTCATTGCTTTTTAGTCCAATTCGTTTGCGCTGATGATATTAATTTTGCAGCGCGACCTGCAACTGCGAAATGTCTTTCGATGGCCGGCGGCCCGGATCAGGAGCGGGTCATGATGTCAATTCGTTTTCTGCGTGATGGGCGCACCCGTGGCGCGTCGCTCCAGAGGCTTTCCAGATCGTATTTTTTTCTGGTTTCCTCGAGCATCAGGTGGACTATTACTTCGCCGTAGTCGAGCACCACCCAGGAAGATGGTAGCTGCCCGTCCACAGCCCGTGGTCGCAACCCGTGGAGCAAGTCCAGTTTTTCGGTTATTTCGTCAAGAATGGCGCGCAAGTGCGGGTGGCTTGTGCCGGATGCAACGACAAAGAAATCCGTCACATTCGACAGGCCGCGCACGTCCATGATGACGATGTTGTCGGCTTTTTTGGAGTCCGCCAGTTCGCGTGTCAATACCGCCAATTGTTTTGAGTCTATCATTTAGTGTTTTGTTTTTGTGATTCAACCATAGATTCGGCTTTCACCAAGGGCCTCGGCGACTGCGTCCGGAACCAATCCGTCCACCGGAAGACCGGCCCGCAGGCGTGCCCTTACCATTGAAGCTGAAACTGCGAAAGGAATTCCGTGAAGAATGCGGCCGCGGAATGGCGGCGGGATTTGCGGAGGCGCCGAGCCGGGCCGCAGTAAAATTACGAATTCAGCCAGTCGCGCCAGCTCAGGCGCCCGATGCCAGAGCGGCAGCGAGGCGGCGTGGTCTCCGCCGACGAGGTAGAAAAGTTCGGCGCCGGGGAAACGCTCTGAATAATTGCGCAGGGTGTCTATGGTGTAGGATATGCCGCCGCGCCGCAGTTCTTGATCGTCCACGTCAAAGTCCGTCTGCCCGGCCAGCGCAAGCCGCAAAAGCCGGAGTCTTGTGTCGCCCGAAGCCATTTGCTGGCCGGGTTTGAATGGAGACTGTGCGGCGGGGATGAAAAACAGCCGGTCAAGATTCAACTCCTCCAATGCGGCACGGGCCACCAGCAAATGCCCCCACGTTACCGGGTTGAAAGACCCGCCAAAAAGGCCTAAGCGCTGCATGGCATTGTTGAATTGAACAGCCCCTGATATTCCTTGCCAGTCATTTCCATGTCCACTTTAGCAACAGCGATTAACACCACGATAACGCGATTCGACTGTTTCTGCAAAGATTTCTCCACGTTTTTTTTGCGCCTCCAAGGGCGAAGCCTGCGGCGGGGCATGGCCCGGCTTGCAGGAATCCAGACCCGCTCCAGTAAGGACGAGATTCGCGCTGTGGCCGGCACATCCGCAAGCCCGGCTGTTTAGAGCTTCTGCGCGATGGAAAGCCGCCTCGCCGCAAAGTTCGCGGGCCAGAGCGATGGCGATGGCGAGAAATCCGAGCCACCGGAAAGAGCGTCCCTCTGCAACCGCCGTTTCAGGAAGCCATACAGGCGTCGTTTCGCTTAATCGCACGGGCTTGGCCTTGAGAAGTAGTAAAATCCATTCGCGGACGCTAATCAAAAAAATCACGCTTGCCAATGACATGAAAATAAGAGTCACAATGGTATCCACACGATTGTTGAAAATTTGGACCTCACAGTCACGCACCTTTTTTTGGGCTGTCTTGATGGCATCGGCGTCGCCGCTGTTTTGAGCAGTTTGCAGAGCGGCTTGCAGGGCGGGCAGGGCGGCTTTGTGATTTTGGGCGGCAGCCCAGAACCCGATTCTTGGATCGGAGTGGAAAACCTTTGCCGCGCCTGCCGAAAGCGTTACAGAAAGCAGCCACAACAGCGGAATCAGAGTCACAAGGCACAAGATCGGGCGGCCGGGCAATGGATTCTTGATGGTTGCTGATGAGGCAGGCGCATTTTGGCGTTCGGCCGGATAGGATTTTGCATTTAGCTGCATTTTCAGGATTATTGTAGTACCCAGGCAGAGCGCAATTGTTGCCAACAATTGATTGGCGATGCCAAAAATCGGCCAGAGCGCCTTTACGCCGCCATCGGGGTCATTCACGCCCATGATCAGGAAATATCCCCAGCCAAGTACCATCAGCAGACTCGCGACAAGATTTGCGCGGAAATTGCGGATATCACCCAAAGCCGGGGTAATCCGGCCCAAAACATCCTGCAAAAGATAGCGTCCAACGCGCGTGCCTGCATCAAGTGTGGTTAAAATGAACAACGCTTCAAACATGATGGCGAAGTGATACCACAAATCGAGCCAGCGGCCGTGTGTGACTTGTGAGAAGATTTGTGCCATGCCGACCGCGAGCGTGGCTGCGCCGCCGGTGCGGCCATAAAGATTTTTCTCACCGACTTCCGCCGCCAACGCCTCCATTTTTTCATGAGACACAGTCACCACTTCCTTGCGGGGCCGGCCATTTTCCCACTTTGTAACGGTGAATCCGGAAGCATCTATTTTTGACCTGATGTTCTGTTGGATGGCGGCCATATCCGGGCCGCTGCCGCCCACATTCATGGACAAATAAACTGCTGGCTCAAGTGCGCATGCGGCAATCATGGCCATCGTTGCCACCAACGATTCCAGACACATGGCGCCGTAACCCACAGTGCGAGCGTAGCTTTCGCGGGTGATGATTTTGGGCGTGATGCCACTTGAAATGAGTGAGTGGAATCCCGAAATCGCGCCGCAGGCTATCGTGATAAAACAAAATGGAAAAATTTTGCCTGGAATGACGAGGCCGGAGCCGTCCATAAATTTGCTGACGGCTGGCATTTGCAACGAAGGCAGAACAATCAACACGCCGATGGCAAGGGCGAAAATTGTGCCCAATTTCAAAAATGTGCTCAAATAATCACGCGGAGCAAGCAGCAGCCACACCGGCAGGACGCTGGCGGCCAGACCGTAGGCGATGATTGCCCAGGCAAGCGCCTTTGGGCCGACACTAAAGATTTGGGCAAGCTCCGGCGATTTATAGACCACTTTGCCGCCCCAAACGGCAAGCAGGAGCAATGCGCCGCCAATAACCGACACTTCCAACACCCTGCCTATGCGCCAGAAGCGCATATAACAACCCATGAAAAGTGCGATGGGAATTGTGGCGCCAACGGTGAACACGCCCCATGGACTTTCTGCCAGCGCCTTTACCACCACCAGCGCCAGTACCGCCAGCAGGACTGTCATGATTGATAAAATTGCAACCACGCCCACGCCACCTGCCAGTGTGTTCAATTCCTCCCGCACCATTTCGGCAAGCGACTTGCCATCACGCCGCATTGAAGCGACAAGCGTGACCATGTCATGAACCGCCCCGCCCAAGACAACTCCGATCAAAATCCACAGTGTCCCTGGCAGATAACCAAACTGAGCAGCCAGAACCGGCCCCACCAGCGGCCCTGGTCCTGAGATGGCGGCGAAATGATGGCCGAATACGATCCATTTGTTGGTTTTGACAAAGTCCCTTCCGTCCTCGTGCACTTCGCAAGGGGTGGCGCGGCGGTCATCCAGGGCCAGCAGCCTTACGGTTATCCATTTTGAATAAAAACGGTAGCCGATGGCGTAAGTGCATACTGCTGCAATAAGAAGGTAACCGGAATTAATCGGCTCATCACGTTCCAATGCCAGCGCCGTGTATCCGACAGCCCCCGCAATTGCTATCGCGGTCCAAATTAAAACCCGTAACACCTTTTTCATCAGTGATAACCCCGTATGCAGCTCAAATAATGATTAAAGTCCGCATCGAGAAAAGAAAAATGTTGTTTGCATCTGTGTAACAGGCGCCGCCATTTTCCTTATGGTTCAATAACCCGGTAATAGCGGGGGGATGCTCCGGCCTCCCGAAGTCCCCCAAACGCACGGGAACCAAGAACAACACCCAGGGGACATTATTAAAGAGTTTTGACAGTCTCACTGGCAAAAGGCCGGATTTGGGTGTATGAATGGGGCGAATGGAAAGATGGCGGAATGCTCGAATCTGGCTGGCCGTGATGGCGGTTGCAGGTTTTTACCAATTTCAAGGCGTTGATGGCGCCTCGGCCACCGTTGCGGCATGGGGCAGCAATACGTGGGGGCAGACGGCAGTGCCGCCTGGCTTGACAAACGTGACTGCAATTGCAGGCGGACAGTACTTCAGCCTTGCCGTCAAGACAGATGGCAGGGTTGTCGCTTGGGGTTATACCAATTATGGGACGGAGTTTCCGCCCTCAAATTTAACCAACGTAACAGCCGTGGCTGCAGGCGCCACACACGCAATTGCCCTGAAAAAAGACGGCACCGTGGTGGCGTGGGGCTCCGGAACATCGGGGCAGACAAATTCACCTCCGTTGAGCGGGGTGGCGGCCATAGCAGCGGGGCAATATCATAACATTGCGCTGCTGAGCAACGGTACAGTGTATTGTTGGGGTGATAATGCCTTCGGCAAAACCACACCGCCGCCGGAGCTGTACAATACTCCAGTTACGTCCATTGCGGCCGGGGCAAATCACAGTCTTGCTGTATTCTGGTATAATGGGCGCGGGCATGTAGCGGGCTGGGGCCAAAACAGTTACGGCCAAATTTCAATACCGCCGGACTTGCAGATGAACGGCACGGCCGATGTGCGGGCAGTGGCGGCAGGGGACAACCACAGCCTTGCTTTACTGGCCAATGGCACAGTGGTGGCGTGGGGACACAACTACTATTATCAAGGCACTTCGCCTCAGGGGATAAATGACGCGGTTGCGATTGCTGCGGGCGGCAATTTTTCGATGTTATTGCGCGCCAATGGGACTATTTACGCATGGGGCGCCAATGCCAACGGGGAGGCGACGCCACCATCGAATCTTACCAATGTTATCAGCATAGCAGCCGGCTGGCAGCACGGACTGGCTCTTTACTATGAGCCGATAACAGTTGTGAGCCAGCCGCAAGCCCAGACAGTTATAGCCGGCAACCCATTTTCATTCGGCGTTACCAACCGTGGCAGCCTGCCGTATTTTTATCAGTGGCAGAAGAACAACACCAATATAGCCGGGGCAACCAATGCCATTTATGCTGTTGCATTGGCTTCAAGCAACGATATGGCCTACTACCGGGTCATTATTTCCAACCCGGTAAGTGTCGTCACAACATCAAACGTGTTGCTGACAGTCCTTGTTCCACCATCAATTCTGGCGCATCCAACAAATCAGGAAGTGGCGTTGAACGGGTCGGTTGTTTTTTATGTTACGGCCACGGGTACTGCGCCGTTGAGCTATCAATGGCGGAAAAACGGCACGAATATACCGGGGGCGAATTTGTCATCCTACGCAATCAACAATGCAAGCACCAACGATGCAGGCGTTTACAGTGTAATTGTGAGCAATTCGGCTGGCGTTGCAGTCAGTTCCAACGCGACGTTGGTGGTCAACCTGCCGCCGGTCATTTTGGCTCAGCCGCAGAGCCAGACGGTGCCATCCGGCGGTAGCGTGACGTTTAGTGTGGTGGCTTCAAACGCCTTCTCCTACCAATGGCAGAAAGATGGCAACAACATCACGGGCGCAACCGGTTCCGTTTTTACGATAAATTCGGCCACAACAAATGACAGCGGTATTTATCGCGTGCGCGTCAGCAATGCCGGAGGCACAACCGTCAGCGATGCAGCCAGTCTGACGGTAACACCCCCGCCTGATGGCACGAATTTTTTCGTGCTGACATGGGGTGAGACCCTCTATTTCAACGGGACGAGTTACATTGACTATACGGCGCCAGCGGGATTGTCGGGGGTATCTGCTCTGGCAGTTGGCGGCTATCATACATTGGCGTTGCGCACAGATGGCACTGTAACCGGGTGGGGCGATAATTCATACGGGCAGGCTTCAGCGCCAGGCTTGAGCGGGGTAAAGGCGGTTGCGGCCGGGCTGCATCACAGTCTGGCGCTGCATTCCAATGGGACTGTCACGGCTTGGGGCCGCAACCAGTATGGGCAAGTAAATGTTCCGGCGGGCCTTACAAATATAATGGCCATTGCCTGCGGTGCGAATCATTGTCTGGCATTGCGCAGCAACGGCACAGTAGCGGCATGGGGCGATAATACGGATTTGCAGGCTGCGCCACCGCCGCTGGCAACAAACATCATTGCAGTGGCTGCCGGTTTGAAACACAGCCTCGGACTGCGCGCCAATGGCACGGTTGTAGGCTGGGGCGACAACAGCCAGAGTCAGAGGAGTGTTCCTGTTAATTTGTCAAATGTTGTGGCAATTGCTGCCGGAAACTATCACAGCCTTGCTTTGCTGAAAAATGGAACCGTGGTTGGATGGGGGGCGGATTTGTACGATTATGGACAAGCGCGTCCGCCCGCCGGGCTGACAAATGTGGTTGCCATTGCTGCCGGCGCGAATCATTCGCTGGCGTTGCTGAAAAACAATGTCGTGGTTGCTTGGGGACAGAATAATTTCGGCCAATCCGTTGTCCCCGCCGGTTTGAGCGGTGTCTATGCCATAGGCGCCGGGCCAACGCGCAGCGTTGCGGCGAGGTTGAATCCATTGAAATGGGGGACACCGCAAAAAATTGGTGGTGGCCAATGGCAAATAACTCTTGGGAATGCGGACAGCACGGCCTTTGGAAGCGAACGCGTTGCAAAAATAGAGGTTTATGCAACAACAAACTTGGTTTTGCCATTGACCAATTGGACGCGTCTAAGCAACGAAGTAACCTACGGGGCTGGCAAACTGTGGGTTACTGACACAAATGCGGGAGGGCGGCGCTGGCGTGGATTTTTGAGCATCGAAAGACCATGATGCTTGCATCTTTTGACGGCATTTTCGTGCATTCAAAAGGCTCGTCGCATTAAAATGTGACTCGATTTCAAACAGAAATCTGCTAATTTTGACAAATATCTGAAATTGTGTCTGGCTGGCTGTTATTTTGTACGTGAAATTTTTTAATGAGCATGAAAATTGCAAACTTGGTTCCTTCAAGAAGCGTGATATTGGCGTTTGGGTGCGCTTGTCTGCTTGCAGATGGGGTGAAGGGGGCGGACTTGCTCCACAGATACAGCTTTACGTCCAATGCGATGGATTCAATTGGAACGGCCCACGGGATACCAACGAATGGCGTTACTTTTTCGGGCGGCTCCGCCGTTTTGAACGGGACAACTGCATACATAGATTTGCCAAATAACCTGGTCACGGGATTGACTTCAATCACCATAGAAATGTGGGTGACAAACAGAATGACCGCGGATAACTGGTCGCGGTTGTTTGACTTCGGCAATTCCAATGCCGGCGAAGGCAATGCCGGCACCGGGACGCGGTACATGTTTTTAAGCCCGCGTAGCGGTCCCGGCACTTTGCGAGGAGGTTATACCATAACCGGCGGCGGCGCTGGCGAGCAGCTTCTTGAATGGCAGGGGAATGCGCTGCCCACAAATGTGGCCAAACATGTTGTCTGGACTACCGACGGTGTGCAGCAAAAGGGATGGTTGTATGTGGATGGGGTGCTGGTAAGCGTGAACAACAACATGACGTTGACTCCTGCAAGTCTGGGGGAAACACTCAATGACTGGCTTGGACGCTCCCAATTTTCAGCAGACGCCTATTTCAACGGCTCTTACGACGAGGTGCGAATATACAACGGCGCAATGACTGCTGAAGAGGTTTTGGAAAGCTTTCAACTTGGCCCGGATACATGCCTGCAGGACGGTCCTGCAACCGTTATTCGTTCGCCAGCCAGTCTGAATGTGTATGAGCTAAATTCCGTCACCTTGAGCGCGCAGGTAGCAGGCCGGCGGCCCATGACAATCAAATGGTTTAGAGATGGGGAGTTGATTCCGGGCGCAACAAACGCCGCCTACGTAATTGACAGTGTCACTGCGGGGGAACAAGGCGCGCAATTCTACGTGGTGGTGTCCAATGTATATCAGAGCACAAGCTACAACGCGACCAGTGCGACAGCCACGTTGACTGTCACGTTGGACTACACGCCGCCAACCGTGCTTCGGGTTGTCAATCTTGGGTTGACCAATGTTTTAATCCAGTTTTCCGAGCGGGTGAGTGAGGCATCGGCAACAAATGTTGCCAATTATGTTTTCACCAATGGCATGCAGGTCTTGAATGCCAGATTGACCGCCTCAGGCAGTGCAGTTGTCCTCACAACTCCCCTGTTGTCAGCAGGGAGCAATTATGTGCTTGTATTGAATGAAATTACGGATCGCGCGCAGGCGGCGAACCGAATTGCGGCGAATACAACCATCGGATTCCAGGCGTTGCTTTATACAACTTCCGATATAGGCGGCACAGGAGCAACCGTCAGCGCGACAACTCTCACCAATGGCTTTAACCTGTCAGCGGCTGGGGCAGACATTGGCGGCACAAATGACCAATTTGGATTCTTGGTTCAAAACATATTATTTGGAGACTTTGACATGCAGGCGCGGCTGGAGGGATTGACAGCAAGTGACCTTTGGGCAAAGGCCGGTTTGATGGTGCGGGAGTCAATTGAGACAAACAATACCGCAGGCCGTTACGCTGCCGTGCTGGCCACTCCTGGCATGGCTGGCTGCTGGTTTTCAGCGCGGCTTACAAATGGTGTGCAGGCGGTTTCCCAGGGCAATTTTCCAGTGAATTATCCTGATACATGGATGCGCCTGAAACGCGAGGGCAATGTTTTCAGCGGCTATGCAAGCTTTGACGGCCGGGTTTGGACGTTGTTGGGAACGGCTGCAATTGATATTGGCCAAAATGTCTATTTTGGTTATGTCGCTTCCAGCAGGACAAACACCGTTGCGGCAACGGCTGGCTTTCGGGATACAGGCATGAGCGCAAGCACTCTTACCGGCCTTCAGCCCACCGGCAGAGAACCGATGGGGCCGTGTACCCGCCGGACTGGTTTGGTTATTTCCGAAATCATGTATCGTCCAGCGCCGCGGCAGGATGGGAAAAATTTGGAGTTTATCGAGATTTACAATTCAAACCCATTTTTCCATGACATGAGCGGGTACAAGCTGGCCGGGAGTGTTGATTATACATTTCCAGCCGGGACGATCATTCCGGGTGGCGGATTTTTTGTAGTGGCAGCTTCACCGGCGGATGTGGCCGGTTATTATGGTTTGCAGGGCGTACTGGGGCCATACACGAACACATTGAAGACTTCGGGCACGATCAAGCTTTTGGATGAACAGGGAGCCGTGCTTTTGGAAATTCCGTATTCAAATCAACCGCCATGGCCGGTTGGTGCGGATGGGACTGGGCACAGCATTGTGATGGCGCGGCCATCCTATGGCGAAGGCGATGCGGGCGCCTGGGAAATCAGCAGCCGGCTGGATGGCTCGCCGGGACGCTGGGATTCGTACCTGCCAATTCCTTTGCGTTCGGTGTGTATCAATGAAATTTTGGCGCACACTCAAAACCCGGCTCTGGAGGATTACATCGAACTTTACAATCACGGGCAGCAGCCTGTTGATGTATCGGGGTGTGTTTTGACAGACAGTCCGGATACCAACAAATTTGTCATACCTGCGCAAACAATCATACCGGGCGGTGGTTTTGCCGTGTTTTATCAGAGCACATTGGGCTTTGGACTGAAAGCCAGCGGGGAGCGAATATATTTCAAGGGACCCGACGGGGCTGTAATTGATGCGATTGAATATGGAGATCAGGCTGACGGCGTCAGTTACGGGCGTTTCCCGGACGGCGCTTCCGCATTCTACATGCTTTCAACCAATACACCTGGAACAAATAACAGTTCGTTCCGGCAGCCTGAAATTGTAATCAACGAGATCATGTACCATCCAATTTCCGGCAATGACGATGACCAATACGTGGAACTGTACAATCCGGGAACCAACGGTGTTGATTTAAGCGGCTGGCGTTTGCGGGATGGAATCACATTTTCATTTTCAACCAACACCATCATTCCGCCGGACGGGTACCTTGTGGTGGCCCGTAACAGGACTAATTTGCTCGCAAAATATCCAACACTAAATGCCGGCAACACAGTGGGCAATTTTGGCGGGCGCCTCTCGCATGGTGGGGAGAGGATAGAGCTTGCAAGGCCGGAACTTCTGTTCACAACAAACAACCATGGCGCGCCGGTGACAAATGTTCTTTATGTCACGGTGGACGAAGTCACTTATGGAACAGGCGGGCGGTGGGGGGAATGGGCTGACGGGGGCGGCTCAAGCCTGGAGCGGCGAGATTCGCGGGCCTGCTCACGGCTGGCTGCAAACTGGGCGGATAGTGACGAAAGCGCCAAGGCGCCATGGACATCCATTGAATTTACAGGCGTACTGGACAACGGAAGCAGCTATTCAAACTTGATTGCAAATGTCCAGATAGGGCAAATGGATGCCGGGGAGTGTCTGGTGGATAATATCGAGGTTGTGCCCGTGGGAGGGACAAACTATGTGGCGAATCCGACTTTTGAGAATGGTTTGATCTACTGGACATTGATGGGTTGTTTCACACGGTCGAGTCTGGAGACAGGCGGGGCCGGCTATCAGAGCAACTATGCGTTGCATTTGCGCACGCGCAACCGTTTGTTCACAATTGCAAATGCAGCCCAGGGCGCCTTAAGCAACACCTCTTTGACTACCAATCAGACAGCCACATTACGCTTCAAGGCACGCTGGCTCCGGGGTTGCCGTGACATTGTAATGCGGTTGCATGGCAACTGGCTGGAGGCGGCCGGAACCATGGATGTGCCTTCCAACCTTGGCACTCCCGGCGCTCGTAACAGCCGTGCTGTTTCCAATGCAGGTCCGGCGATTTACGAGGTAACTCATCTGCCAGCCTTGCCTGCCGCAGGCCAGCCGTGCGTGGTAGTGGCAAGGGTTCACGATCCGGACGGCGTGGCATCAATAACACTAAACTACCGTGTTGACCCGGCTGCGGCCTACACTTCGGTTGCGATGCGGGATGACGGCACTGGCGGGGATGTTGTTGGCGGTGATGGCATATTTTCAGCCACAATTCCCGGCCAGGCATCCGGGGCGTTGGTTGCATTCACCATTACCGCGCTGGATAATTTGGGCGCAAGGAGCCGGTTCCCAGAGCTGTTGGATGACAGGACACCGGACAGGGAGTGTCTGGTGCGTTTTGGCGAGCCGCAGCCGCTCATGAGCTTTGGCGTGTATCATCTTTGGCTGTCGCAATCAAACATGTTTTTGTGGAACAGCCTGCCGGTTCTGAGCAACGAAGACATTGACGGCACGCTGGTTTATAACAATCGCGTTATTTACAACATGAAAGCGCGTTATGCCGGCAGCCCGTACCATCAGAATTTTGACGGGCCGGCCGGGACTCGCGCATGTCATTACAACTGGGAGATGCCCAAGGATGACCGTTTGTTGGGACATGTTTCATTCAACAAAATCCATTGGATCGGGAACGACATTCAGGATGACACCGCAACCCAAAACAACAACGACTCCACTTTGCAGCGCGAACAGGCCGCGAACATGTTTTTGCGGGGTCTGGGACAACCCTGGGTGTACCGGCGATATGTAAAAGTGTTTGTCAATGGAGTTACGCGCGGCCAGTTGATGGAGGACGCCTTGAGGCCAAGCATCAGCGTGCCGGACATGTACTTTCCAAATGATAAAAACGGATATTTGTATAAAATCCAACCGTGGTTTGAAGGCGACCTGCCAACTGGAAGTTCCACGCCATGGGCCAACAAATCGTGGGCCTACCTCACCAATGTAACAACCACGGGCGGCGCAAAGAAAACACCGCGTTACCGCTGGTGGTATCAGCTTCGCCAGACGGCGGATAACCTGCACAATTTCAACAGTGTATATGCCTTGGTGGACGCGGCCGCGGCATCAGGCGCCAGTAATTATGTCGCCCGAATGCAGTCGGTTGCGGATATGGAGAACTTTATGAGGCTCGTGGCTGCCAATCACGCAGCAGGCAACTGGGACTGCTATGGGATACAAAACGCGCAGAATGTTTACGGGTACGTAAGCCCAAATGTGAAATGGACGCTGTTCATGTTCGATTTCAGCATAGTTTTGGGCAACCGCATTTCATGGAATCCAGGGGCAAATTTGTTCAACGCAACTCCAGATTACTGGCAGGGGATTTATACTAATCCGACCTTCCGCCGGATGTTGTTGCGTGCCTACAAGGAGCTGGCCAACGGCGTTATGCAGGCCACAAATTTCAATCCTTTGCTTGATGCCAAATATGCCGCTTTTCAAGCCAGTGGCATTTCAGCCACCTCGCCTGATCCGATTAAAACGTGGGTTACTCAGGCGCGTACAACCATTCTCAACGCAGTAACTAACGAGGACACACTGTATTTTGCGCTTTCGACCAGCAACTTTTTGGCCACAGGCAGCAACTACGTAGTTCTGAACGGCACTGCGCCGGTTGAAATCGAGTCAATCAGGGTCAACGGCGTTGAGTACCCCCTGACATGGTTGACAAAAATTAATTGGACACTTGCATTGGCGCTTTCGGCAGGAACCAATAGTTTTGTCATTCAGGCTTATGATTATTATGGGCGGCCTACGAGCCATGCGCCCATTTCGGTTACCGCTGTTTATACCAATGCCGAGCCGCCGGCAGCCGGCAATGTTGGATTTTCAGAAATCATGTACCGGCCTGTGGTGGCGGGGGCTGAGTATGTTGAATTGTACAATGCCTCCGGCCAGTTCACATTTGATTTGACCGGCTGGCGCATCAACGGTTTGGACTATGTTTTCCCCGGAGGCACCTTGTTGCGGCCCCGTCAATTCATCCTTTTGGTCAAAAACCGTGCTGCATTTGCCGCTGCATACGGGCAGGCGGCAGCCGACAGGATAACGGATGTGTATCCTGGAAGTTTGGATGCTGATGGCGAGACATTGACGTTGTTCAAGCCTGCAGCGGGTGGGGAGGAAGTCGTGGACAGGGTGCGGTATGAGCCGGGATTGCCGTGGCCGCAAAGCGCAAATGGTCAGGGTGCTTCGCTGCAGATTGTTGATTTCAGCCGCAGCCACAGCCGTGTGGCAAATTGGAAGGAATTGCAGGGCTGGCGGTTTGCATCTTTTACCGGGACAAACACTTCCACCCCTCCGCCCATACTAATGATTCTACCGCAGGGGGTCGGGGATGTTTATATTGATGACGTTTGCATGGTTGCCGGCACAAATGCTGAAGTTGGAGTGAATGTGATAACCAACGGCGATTTTGAATCACCGCTGGCCGGTACGTGGTATGTTGCCACGAATTTGACGAACTCCATGATTGTTTCCGATGTCAAACATTCCGGCAACTCGTGTTTGTTGTTGCGCGCAACGTCCAGCGGCAACTTTTACAACACCTCCATTAACCAGACGAATGCTGCCCTAGCGGTTTCCAACATTTACACCTTGAGCTTTTGGTATCTGCCGGTTTCATTGACGAATCTGATAATGCGCACGCGCAGCAGTACATTTACTCCAAATTTTAATGTTGCTCCAGCTTTGCCCTACACCCCGGGATTTAGCAATTCGAGTCTAACGAACCTTCCCCAGTTTCCCGATATTTGGCTGAATGAAGTCCAGCCATCCTCGGCGGGGCTGGCGACTGATAATTACGGAGAACACGAGCCGTGGTTGGAAATTTACAATGCAGGCACCGTGCCTGTAAGCCTTGCCAATTGGTTTTTGTCGGACAACTACACGAATGTCACTTTGTGGAATTTCCCTGCTGATGCCGTAATTGAGCCGGGGCAGTTTATGGTGGTGTGGGCTGATGGGCAGCCTGAACAGACTGCCGGGACAAATCTGCATGCAAGCTTTCGTTTAACGCCGGGCGCCGGCTCGGCTTGCCTTGCGGCAAACCTGGGCGGGGAATTGCTAATAATTGATTATCTCAATTACACCAACCTGCCAGACGGTTGGAGCTATGGAGACGCTCCGGACGGCCAGCCGTTCTACCGCCAGAACTTCCATCATCCAACTCCGTGCGGCACAAATGACCCTGCCCCGCCGCCGTTGACCGTGGCAATCAACGAATGGATGGCCTCAAATACGCGGACACTCCCCGATCCGGCAACCGGTCAATACGAAGATTGGTTTGAATTGTTCAATTACGGGACCAATCCGGTGAATCTGGACGGTTGTTATTTGACTGACAATCCATCGGGTAATCCGTTGCAATTCAAAGTCCCGTCCGGCTATGTAATCCCGGCTGGCGGCTATTTGCTCGTCTGGGCGGATGGGCGGCCAGGCGCCAATTCTTCCAACGATCTGGCGTTGCATGTTAACTTCAAACTGGATCGTTTGGGCGAGGCGATCGCGCTGTACAACACCGATGGCTCGCTGATTGATGCGATCAATTTCGGGCCGCAACAATCGGATGTGAGCGAGGGGCGTTACCCGGATGGATTTGGCGGGATCGTTGCTCTGGGGGTGCCGACACCCGGACGCCCGAATCAGCGGGAGTTGGTTGGCGAAAATACACCCCCGCAAATTGCGCCAATAAGCGACATAACAGTCGCGGAGGGCGGCCCGATCCAATTTTATGTAGTGGCATGGGACATGGATACGCCGGCGCAAACCCTCTATTTCTCGCTTGGACCGGAAGCGCCCGCTGGAGCATCCATAAACAACCTGAGCGGCGAGTTTCAATGGTCGCCGGATGAAAGCCAGGGGCCGGGTGTTTTCCCAATGTCGGTTGTTGTCACTGACAGCGGGACTCCACCGTTGAGCGCGACACAGGCTTTTACAATTGTTGTAACCGAGGTGAATCAAGCGCCTGTTTTGGAAAATCCCGGCAATTTCCGGGTTTTGGCCGGGCGTTTGCTTGAGTTCGATGTGACAGCCACGGATGCGGATTTGCCTGCCAACAGTCTGAGTTATTCATTGGGCGGGAATGTCCCGGCTGGGGCGTCAATAGACAGAGTCACGGGGCATTTTAGCTGGACGCCATTGCCGGAGCAGGCGGGCACACAGGCGGTGACAGTTGTGGTTACGGACAACGGGCAGCCGCCGCTTTCGGCCACGCAGAGCGTGCAGGTGGTGGTTGTGCCGCCGCCGGATAATTTGGTTGTTTCCATCACAAACTCAACGCAAGTCGTTTTAAAATGGCGGGCGTTTCCTGGACAAACTTACAAGGTTTGGGCTGCCAGCGATTTATCGGCGCCTCCGGCTGCATGGTCTCAGGCTGGCCCGCCGCTTACTGCGACCGGCGAAAGTCTGTATTACACTGAGATGATACAGCCCGGCCAGAGGCGCTACTACCGCATAGAAATGGCGCAGTAATATGGAGGCAGGCGGTGCGGCCCTGCAGTGGTTATTTTCAAACAATTTGACTCCACATTTGACAAACCGCCGTTGTCTCGTGGTAAATTGGTAAAAAAGCCAGGGCTTGGAGAATCTGGCGGAGTAAAAGGGTGGTTGTGGCAGGCAAGAACGATTATTTGCTGGATGTGCTGTTGGACATGGGCGTTGTGAGCGCCGAGCAGGTGGCGCAACTGCGTCCTGAGGCCGAGGCGTCCGGCGATGGAATAGTGAATTTGCTGCTGGCGCGCAAAATCATCACGCCGGCGGATGTGACCAATGCTAAGGCGGCGCATTTCGGGGTTGAGGTTGTGCGCCTTGCCGACATGCAGATTCAGGATGATGTCATCTCCATCATCAGGCGCGATTTGGCCAAGCGTTACCGTGTGATTCCGTTGTACAAACACGGGAATGTTGTGGGCGTTGCCATGGCAGACCCGAATGATTTGGATGCCATTGACGCATTGCATCACGCGCTGCATGCCGACATTGAGGCGAAGGTGGCATCCGAGGAGGAGATAGAGGCGGCTTTGGGCAAGTACTACGGGGCCGGCACTGATGAAGTCAGCACCATGATACAGAACATCACCGAGCAGGGTGATGTCGAGGTGGCCAAGCCCAAGAAGATGGGCGAGGATGACGGCTCGGTGGTTGAATCGGATGCGCCCATAATCAAGTTGGTCAACAGCATGATAGTTGAGGCGTTCAAAATGCGCGCATCCGACATACATCTTGAGCCGCTGGCAAAGGTGTTCAGGGTGCGCTACCGCATTGACGGTGTGCTGCATGAGGTGAAGTCACCGCCGAAACGTTTGCAGTCGGCCATAATCGCCAGAATAAAAATCATGTCCAACATGTCCATTGCCGAGCACCGCATCCCGCAGGACGGGCGCATACAGACGCAGGTAATGGGCAAATCCATTGACTTGCGCGTTTCGTGCATCCCAACCACGCATGGCGAGAGCATTGTCATGCGTATTCTGGACAAGGAAGGTTTGAAACTCGGACTGGCCGAGCTTGGATTTTTCACGGATGACCAGCAGACTTTTGAGCGGCTGATAGGGCTGCCGGACGGCATCCTGTTGGTGACCGGGCCCACCGGTTCAGGCAAGACAACCACCTTGTACTCATGCCTGCATTTCATCAACCGGCCTGACCGCAAAATCATAACCGTGGAAGACCCGGTTGAGTATATTTTGGCCGGCATAAACCAGGTGCAGGTCAATGAGTCGGTTGGGCTGACATTTGCCGCCGCGTTGCGTTCGATGCTGCGCCAGGCGCCGAATATCATAATGATTGGTGAGATTCGCGACCTTGAGACGGCCAGTATTGCAATCAACGCATCGCTGACCGGTCACCTGGTGTTTTCAACGTTGCACACGAATGACGCGCCCAGCGCGGTGACGCGTTTGATAGACATTGGGGTGAAACCGTTCCTGGTGGCGTCCTCGACGCGGGCAATCATGGCCCAGAGATTGGTGCGCAAGGTGTGCAAACGTTGCGCCGCGCCATACACGCCCACGCCGAATGAATTGCGGATTTTGAACATAGATGCCGCACAGGCAGGGTCGGCGACATTCCTGAAGGGACGCGGTTGCGGCGATTGCAACAAGACCGGATTCCGCGGGCGAATGGGTATATTTGAGATTTTCGTGGTGGATGACGAGGCCCGGAAGTTGATTTATGAAAAGGCCCCGGCGTCGGTGCTTCGTCTGCGGGCGCGGGAGATGGGGATGCGCACGCTGCGCGAGGACGGTTGCCGTAAAGTGCTTGCCGGCCTCACGACGCCGGAGGAGGTCATTCGCACTACATTGGCGGATATTGATTAATGGCTGGATGGAGTGTAAGGTAAAGTTATGTCGTATCAGATGTCTGATTTGCTGCAGTTGGTAGTCTCCGAGGGCGCCTCGGACCTGCACATTCGTGTCGGGGTGCCGCCGGTGATACGTCTGCACGGAATTTTGCACCGGGTGGATGGCCCGCCGTGCACGCTGGAGGACTGCGAGGAGCTGATGCGGAGCATCACTTCAGATGAACATATCCAACAAGTAAAGGAGAAGGGCACCGCCGACTTCGGTTTTGCATTCGGCGAGCTGGCGCGGTTCCGTGTTAGCGTGTTCAAGGAGCGCGGCCAGTACGGCCTGGTGTTGCGCCAGATTCCAAACCGGTTTTTGACGCTTGAGCAGATCGGCTTGCCGCGGCAGACAATCATGACGTTGTTGTACAAGCCGCGTGGTTTGATACTTGTCACCGGGCCAACCGGCTCGGGAAAGACCACCACGCTGGCGTCCATGATTGACATTATCAACACTGTGCGCGACGACGCCCACATCGTTACGATCGAAGACCCAATCGAGTATTACCACAAACACAAGAAAGGGATTATAACCCAGCGCGAAATCGGGGTGGATGTGCCGAATTTTGCGGAGGCATTGAGGCGCGTGCTGCGCCAGGACCCGGACGTGATTCTGGTTGGTGAAATGCGCGACCTGGAAACAATAGAAGCGGCCATCACGGCGGCGGAAACCGGCCACTTGGTATTCGGAACTTTGCACACAACCGGCGCCGCCAAGACAATTGACCGTATTGTGAACGCCTTCCCGGTCAACCAACAGGAAATGATCCGGATTCAGCTTTCGACGGTGCTGCAAGCAGTTATTTCGCAGTTGCTGATTCCGCGGTGCGACAAGCCCGGGCGCATCGCGGTATATGAGATAATGATAAACACCCCGTCCATCGCGGCGCTGATTCGTGACAACAAAACGTTCCGTATCTCATCCGACATCCAAACCGGCGCCAAATACGGCATGGTGACTCTGGACGGTTATCTCATGGAAAAATACATGCAAGGCCTGATTTCCCGCGAAGAAGTCATCAACAAGTGCCAGGACCCGGTCACGATGATGGCCAAATTGCAGGAGTACGACATAGCAAAGGCTGCTGAAGCCGCGCGCGGGGGCGGTGGCGAAAGCGTGCCTGCTGAATAAAGTTTATGCCGGCGCCAATAATCAATCATCCATTTTTGTCCATCATCAAGGAGCGCAACCTCCTGGATGACCTGCAGTTGGAGGAAGTCATTCAGGAGCACCAGCGAACTGGAAAAAGCATCTACAAGGTGCTGAACGATACCGGTCTGATTCCAACAGAAACACAGTTGGAGATTTTGGCCGAGCAACTTGGCACCGAGGTGGTGGATTTGCATGATCGCGATATTCCGAGGGAAGTGCTTGCGGCGGTTCCGGCGACTTCCGCGCGAATGTACCAGTGCATACCGGTTGAGGTGACGCCTTCAAGCGTGAAAGTGGCGCTGGCAGACCCGCTCAATCCGGCCACGATTGACGAGCTGAGCTTTGCAACCGGCAAGGAGATTTTGGTTGTGGTTGCCGACCCGGATCAGGTTGAGAAGTTGGTAAGCCGTTGCTACGGGGAGGAGGGCGGGGACGTATCGGGGATGTTGAAGGAGTTGGGCGAAGATACTCAAATAGCGCGTGAGGTCAGCGAGGTTGCGGCCACCGACAACATTGCGGAATTGGCGGATTTGGCCAATGAGACCCCGATCATCCGCTTCGTCAATCTGGTGCTTTTCCAGGCGATTCAAGACCGGGCCAGCGACATTCACTTTGAGCCATTTGAGGATGAGTTCAAAATCCGGTATCGTGTGGACGGCGCGCTGTACGAGATGGCGCCGCCGCCGAAGCATCTGGCGCTGCCTGTCATTTCACGCATAAAGGTCATGGCAAACCTTAACATTGCCGAGCGGCGTCTGCCGCAGGACGGGCGCATCAATTTCCCGATGGGCAACCGGCAGGTTGACCTGCGTGTCTCGACGCTGCCGACGCAGTTTGGAGAGTCGGTGGTGTTGCGCGTGCTTGACCGTTCATCGGTTAATCTGGAGCTGGAGTCGCTTGGTCTGCCAAAGAATGTATATGATTACATCAACGAGGCCATTTTACAGCCCAACGGCATCCTGGTGGTCACAGGGCCAACCGGCTCAGGCAAGACCACAACGCTCTACTCCTGTTTGCGGCGGGTGAACACCATTGACTCAAAGCTGCTGACGGTTGAGGACCCGGTTGAGTACGACATAGAGGGTATAATGCAGGTGGCGGTCAACGAGGCGGTTGGCATGACATTCAGCAAGGCGCTGCGCGCGTTTTTGCGACAGGACCCGGACATTATCATGATTGGTGAAATGCGCGACCTGGAAACGGCGCAGATCGCAATTCAGGCCTCGTTGACAGGTCACCTTGTGCTGAGCACATTGCACACCAATGACGCGCCTGGCGCTGTTACCCGGCTTGTGGACATGGGGGTGGAGCCGTTTTTGATTTCCTCAACTTTGATGGCAGTGCTGGCGCAGCGGCTTGTGCGCACAATTTGCAAGAAATGCCGGACGCCGTTTGAACCTACGGAAAGCCAGTTGGCGCTGTTGAACCTCTCGCCGCATGACATTGGCGACAAGGTCTTTTATTACGGGCGCGGCTGTTCGGCGTGCAATGACACAGGTTACAGGGGACGCAAAGGCATTTTCGAGCTGATGGCGATCAGCGAGCCAATACGGACATTGATAAACGAAAAGGCTCCCACGATGGTGCTCCGGCAAAAGGCCATCGAACTTGGAATGATTACCTTGCGCGAAGACGGCCTCAGGAGTATCTTCGATGGAGATACGACGATTGAGGAAATTGTGAAGTACACTTAAGGCGGCGGCGCGTTATGGCGAAATTCAGCTATGTAGCAATGGACTCCCGCGGCAAGGAAACCAAGGGAGTGCTTGAGGTTGCCAGTCAAAATGAGGCCATTACCCGCATCAAGGAGATGGGATTTCATCCCACGCGGATAGTGGAGATTGACAAGGCGAAGGAAAAGCCGGCCGCACAGCAGGCCAAAGCAACCCCCAAGGCAAAGAAGAAGGGCAGCTTGCTGAACATGCGCATTCCCGGCACGGGCGGGGTCAAGCCGAAGGTGCTTTGCACATTCACCCGGCAGTTGGCCACGCTGGTGGATGCCGGTCTGCCGCTGTTGCGCGGGCTGCGCGTGCTTGAGCGGCAGGAGAGGCATCCGGTTCTGAAAGAAATCATTGGAGAGCTGGGAATGTCAATCGAGGGCGGCAGCACCTTTTCAGAGGCGCTTGCACAGCATCCCAAGGTTTTCAACCGGCTGTTTGTAAACATGGTAAAAGCAGGCGAGCTGGGCGGCGTGCTGGAAGTTGTCTTGAACCGTTTGGCCGAGTTCATGGAAAAGGCCCAGCGCATCAAGGGCAAGGTCATTGCCGCAATGTTTTATCCGGTGGCTGTGATGATTGTTGCAGTGACCATTTTGGGCGTGTTGATGGTGGTGGTGGTGCCAAAATTCCAGGCAATTTTCGCCGATTTGCTTGGGCCGGGCCAGGAGCTGCCCGCTTTTACAAGATTCGTGCTGGCCATAAGTAACACCATCAAGGACCACTTTGTTGTAACGGCGGGTGTTTTGGTGGGATTGTTCATTTTGTTCAGGGTGTACGTCCGCACGAAGGCCGGTCGAAAACTGTTTGACCGTTTCAAACTTAACATACCGGTTGTAGGACCGGTGATTCGCAAAGTGGCAATATCACGATTTACGCGGACATTGGGGACATTGGTAAGCAGCGGTGTGCCGATTCTGCAGGCGCTTACCATTGTCAAGGAAACGTCCGGCAATGTCATAATTGCCGAAGCCGTGGCTGCTGTGCATGAGAGCGTGAAAGAGGGCGAAACCATTACAGCGCCGCTTGAAGCGTCCGGGGTTTTTCCGCCGATGGTCATAAGCATGGTGGACGTTGGAGAGCAAACGGGCGCGTTGCCCGAAATGTTGATGAAAATAGCCGACAACTACGATGATGAGGTGGACAATGCAGTTGCCGCCATGACATCGTTGCTGGAGCCGATCATGATAGTGTTCCTGGCGGTGATTGTCGGCAGCATTGTAATAGCGCTGTTCCTGCCTTTGATTTCGTTGATTGACCAGCTCAGCAGCGAAGGCGAGGCCGGCGAGCGGGGTCGGGGCGGCGATTAGTAAACCGGCCCAAACAACGCCGATGATGGATATGTCGAACAACGCGCCATCATCCGGCCATGGGCGGCACAAAACAATGCAACCGGCTGAATCTTCGTACCTGACTTATCGGCGGGCCAATTTTGCCGCGCATTTACCCACGCGTTTTCGCTACAGCCGGTCGCACTACTGGCTGGAGCCATTGGAGGGCGGCCTTTGGCGTGTCGGGCTGACACGGTTTGCCACCCGTATGCTGGGGGAGATGGTTGACTTCGGATTTTCCATCCAGGCCGGGGAAACGATGGAAGTTGGCCAGATAATTGGATGGCTGGAAGGGTTCAAGGCTACCTCGGATATTTACTCACCTGCATCCGGCAGGTTTGTCCGAATCAATCCGGCGTTGGAAGAGAAAATTAGTTTGATTAACCACGATCCGCATGGCGATGGCTGGCTTTTTGAAGTGCATGGACAGCCGGATTCGCGCTGCATAAGCGCGGAGGAATATCGCCAGCATTTGGATGTTACAATAGACCGAATTTTGTCCAAACGCGGTCCGGGCGTTGCGGCCCCGGATGGAGAGGGCGGAAAGTAAAATCCCCAAAAATTGAATTTACAGGCGGTTCAAAAACGTCAAAAGTTCCAACAGAATCAATATGTTAAAACCAAGTTTGCTAATGAGATGGGCAGGTCTGACGACTTGCGTTGCGTTATTGGGCTTTTCTGCAACAGGCCAGGAGATGAAAGAGCTGTTCGATGGAAAGACCCTCAAAGGATGGATTCAGAGGGGCGGCAAGGCCAAATATACGGTTGAAGATGGCTGCATAGTTGGCAGCACAGTTCCAGGAACGCCCAATAGTTTTTTGTGCACCGAGAAAGAGTATGGGGATTTCATACTCGAACTGGATTTCAAAGTTGATCCAAAACTCAACTCCGGGGTGCAAATCCGCAGCCAGTGTTTTGACCAGCCCACGGTTGTGGAGTACAAGGGCAAGACGATAAAAGTTCCGGCTGGCAGGGTGCATGGATACCAAGTTGAGATTGATCCATCGGCCCGCGCGTGGAGCGGCGGTATTTATGACGAGGGCTGCCGCGGATGGCTCTGTGACCTTAAAGATAAGCCCGATGCGCAGAAGGCATTCAAACAAAATGAATGGAATCATTTCCGGATTGAGTGCAAAGGCGATTCCATAAAGACATGGATTAACGGCGTACCAGCCGCCGATTTGAAAGATGACCGTGTTAAAAAGGGGTTTATAGCGCTGCAAGTCCATGCCAACAAGGTGGAAGGCCTGCAGGTGCGCTGGCGTAACCTGCGTTTGCGTGAATTATAAATTGAAGGAGCTGCTTGTGAGGCTATCGTGGCTTGGTTTGGCGGTGTTGCTGGCCGTGTCAGGAGGCCATGCAACTGCTGCAACGCGGCCCAATTTTTTGATAATTGTGGCTGACGACATGGGGTTTGCGGATATTGGCTGTTACGGCGGAGAAATCGCAACCCCTAATCTGGATAAGCTGGCGTCCAATGGGCTGAAATTCACACAATGTTATTCGACGGCGCGCTGCTGGCCGTCGCGTTCATGTTTGTTAACCGGCTACTACGCCCAGCAAGTGGGCATGGATCCGCCAACACGAAAAAAGCTGCCGCCCTGGGCGCGGCTGTTGCCTCATTATCTGAAGCCGGAGGGCTACCGATGCTATCACTCCGGCAAGTGGCATATAATGAACGCCCCGCGCCCGGTCCAGGATGGCGGGTTTGACCGTTCTTACTCGATTGAAGACCATGACCGGTATTTTGCTCCCAAACGCGCCATGTTGGATGACAAATGGCTTCCGCCGGTGGCTCCGGACAGCGGTTTTTATCTGACGACCGCCATTGCAGATTATGCCATAGGCTTTTTGCGTGAACATGCGCAGACAAATGCCGACAAGCCTTTTTGTGTGTATCTGGCGTTCACATCGCCACATTTTCCGCTGCATGCGTTGCCGCAGGATATCGAGCGCTACAAAGATGTTTATTTGAAAGGTTGGGATGAGGTGCGCAAGGAGCGGTTTGCGCGCCAGAAGAAAATGGGCATTGTCTCCGGCTCGCTTTCGCCACTTGATCCCAAAACCATCCCGTCGTGGAACCTTTCGGAGGAGGCGCTGCATCAGAAAATCGGGCCGGGAGAGGTTGGACATGCCGTTCCGTGGAAAACACTGACGCCGGAGCAGAAAAAATTCCAGGCTGCCAAGATGGCCATTCACGCCGCGATGATTGACAGGATGGACAGGGAAATTGGCAGGGTTTTGGAACAGATTCGCTCCATGAATGCATGGGACAATACGGTGGTGTTTTTTGTGTCGGACAACGGGGCGTCGGCGGAGCAGATAATTCGCGGTGACAAACACGATACAAACGCGCCGCCAGGTTCGGCGGCCACATTTTTGTGTCTCGGGCCGGGCTGGTCAACGGCTGCCAACACTCCGTTTCGCCTGCATAAATCATGGGTGCACGAAGGCGGGATTTCATCGCCTTTGATTGTTCACTGGCCTGCGGGTATTTCCACCGGGGGCGCTTTGCGGCGCGGCCCTGTTCATTTCGTTGATATTCTGCCCACCGTATTGGAATTGGCCGGAGTCAAGCCATCGGAGTCATGGAATGGGCATAGCCCGCCGCCATTGCCAGGGCGCAGTTTTCTGCCGCTGCTGGCGCGTGACGATTCAGGCTGGCAGAGGGATTGGTTGTATTTCAGTCATGTTGGCAACCGGGCATTGCGGGTTGGCGACTGGAAGGCCGTTGCTGCGGGGACTAATGGGGCATGGGAATTATACAATTTGCAGCGAGACAGGGAGGAACTGCGTGACCTGTCAAAGCGTTATCCGGACAAACTGCGCGAGATGGTCAAGCAGTGGGAGACACTGGACAAGGAATTCCGGCAGCAAGCCGTTTCTGAAGACTGGCCGCCTGTTACGGCACGGTGATTCCAGGCGGATTCAAACTTTCAAAATACTTCGACCGGCAGCTCGGCTGTCTTGCGGACCGCTTGTGCGATTATCGAAAGCGATTTGAGCTTTAGATGGGTGCAATCCGGGTTGTGAATCGGACGGTTTGCCGAGTAGATTTGCACCATGGCAATTTGGGCGCCGGCGGCCTTGAGTTCCTTGAGGCGCTCCGCGAAATGTTCGATTTCATCCGGGGGCGGCTCCTCGCCGCGCAACGCAGCAAACAAGCTTTGGATGATGACTGGCCGCTGGCGGCCAACCAAAAGGATGTTGGACAGCACTTTGTCCAGCGATACTTTCGGGCGGTTGATGCGATTCATGAAATCTTGTGTGCCGGCTTCGAGTTTAATCCAGACTTCATCCGTGCCGCGGAAGAATTTCAGGCCGCTTAAAACCGCGGGCGAATCGAGCGCGCTGCCATTGGTAATCAGCACCATCTTGAAATAGGGCACGCGTCCGAGGGCGCGCAGGTGCACAACCGCCTGGACGGCTTCGACAAAATTTGGACAAAGGGTTGGCTCGCCAAAGCCGCTCAATGCAACATGGCGCAACTCAAGAAGGTCACGTGGCAGCCCCCGAAAAGCGGGGTGTTCATTCAAGTTGCCTGAATGCACGTATCGCAGGGTTTGTTCCAATTCCTCCGCCATCACGGGCACGTCCAATTTTTGTTCTTGTGGCGGGATGCTGCGGTTGACTTCGCAATAGACACAATCAAAGTTGCATAACTTGTCGGGATTCATGTTGATCCCAACCGTCAATCCGCGCGCGCGCGGTGAGAGCACCACATAGACAAAGCGGTTTTTCAGGAAGTCTTTTGGCTGGCCCAAAAAAACTTCGCGCAAAGTTCCATTGCCCCGCATGCGTTGTTCGCCGTTAAACGCGCCTGCCAGGCTGCCATCTGGAACTGTTTTGTTCATTTGTAATCCGATAACTTTTTCACCCGTGCTGTATCACTCGGGCTGCGTTTTTTTCTTCAGGCGCTTTGCACCTGGAGGTTGCGCGGTTGGGCGCATGACCCAGACGGAGCAGGGCGCGTGCTGTACAACCCGCTCGGCAACACTGCCAAGCAATGCCCGTTTGAAACCGGTATAGCCGTGTGTCGCAATGACAATCAGCCCAACGTGCAGCTCGCGTGCAAGCTCAATCAATTCTTGATATGCCCTGCCTGTTCGCACGTAACAGCGCACCGGCACTTTCCGGTCCACTTCGTTGGTGGCCACCCGTTCCAGTTTGATTTGCACACGGCGGGCAAGTTCCTTTTCATTTATCAATATTGTTTCATGCGGAATTCCTTCCAGCCACCCGGCTGGCTCGATGACATGGGCAAGGATAAGTTCTCCGTTCCATGCTGCAGCCAATGGCGCCGCAATTCGCAATGCTTCCAGCGATAAATCTGAAAAATCAATTGGCACAAGGATTTTGCAAGCCTCGTATCCGTTTGGCACAACAGGCGTGGCAGGCGCAGCTTTTTGCTGCTCCTTTTTTTCAGGCTCGGGCTTTGTTGGGCCCGGGTTGGTTGTGTCAGCGTGCGCCATGATATACCGCCAATTCCAGTCTCAATGCTGAACTTAAACTGTGGAGTTGGAGCATGCTACACTCTGTTTGTCAATGATTGGACAAATTTTGCACAGTACAATCTTGCCGGTTCTATAGCATGGCGGTGGAAATGGCGCTTTCTAAAAAGCGCCAACAGGCTCCTGCCTTCAAACCATTTGCCATTTTGTGCGGATTGTTTCGGGCGTTTCGCCGCGTGAACGAAGCTCACGAAGGCTCAGCGCATCATGGCGTTTGGCCAGCCGGATGCCGGCCGAATCAGTGACCAGCGGGCAGTGGAAAAATTTTGGGGGCGTCCAGCCCAGGGCGCGATACAACAAGAGTTGTCTGGCTGTTGAAAGCAGCAAGTCGGCGCCGCGCACCACCTCGGTTATTTGCATCGCATGATCATCAACAACCACTGCCAACTGGTAGCTTGGAAGGCCATCTTGCCTCCATACGACGAAGTCCCCGAAATCCTTGCCGGCGGTGAACTGCTGCGGGCCGAAATGGCCGTCTTCAAACCGGATGCATTCGCCATCCGGAACTTGAAAGCGCCATGAAAAGGGGCGTTTGGTATGGACTGAGGCATGTTGGCCAATGGCTTGACATCGCGACGGGCGGCAGGTGCCCGGATAAATCGGCTCCTCATCGCCTTGATGTGGCGCTGACAATGCCTGCAGGACGTCTTTGCGTGAACATGAGCATGGGTAAACAAGGCCGGCTTTCTGAAGAGCGGCCAGTGCGCTTGAATAAAATGAGATGCGCTCGCTTTGATTGTAAGGCCCGAATGGACCGCCGCAGTCCGGGCCTTCCTGCCATTTGATGCCAAACCATGACAAATCTTCAATTTGAGCGGCAGCAAATTCCTTTTTTGAGCGTTGGGCGTCCAAATCTTCGTTGCGGAAGACGAGTATGCCGTTATGTTGGAATGCGCGTTGGTAGGCAGTCCAAAAGGTTCGGGCATGCCCGACATGAAGGTAACCGGTTGGAGATGGGGCAAGCCTTCCGCGGTAAACGCCGCGCTCGATATCAGGTGCGGATTTGGCTTCTGAAGATGATGGCATGGCGCCGGTCAATCACCCCAGCGGCGGGTTAAATCTCCGTAGGCGTCAATGCGCCGGTCTCGCAAGAATGGCCAGTGCTGGCGTGTTTGGGCCACTTGTTCAAGGTCAATTGCAGCCAGCAGGTTGGTCTCCTTGTCGGCAGGGGCTTTTGCGAGCACCCGCCCATCCGGACCTGCCACAAAACTTTGTCCCCAAAATTCAATGCCATCTCCACCTGCCGGCTTTTCAAGGCCGATTCGGTTTACGGCTGCAACAAAGCAGCCGTTGGCAATGGCATGGGAGCGCTGAATTGTTTCCCATGCATCATGCTGGCTTTGGCCGAGTGCGGCTTTTTCAGCGGGGTGCCATCCGATTGCAGTGGGGTAAAACAAAATTTCAGCGCCTTGCAGCGCTGTAAGCCGGGCCGCTTCGGGGAACCATTGGTCCCAGCAAATCAACACCCCGGCGCATGCATGGCGGAGTTTCCATGCCCGAAATCCCAAATCGCCGGGTGTAAAATAAAATTTTTCAAAATAAAGCGGGTCATCCGGGATGTGCATTTTGCGATAGCGCCCGGCCAGAGAGCCATCGGCATCAATAATAACAGCGGTGTTGTGATACAGGCCGGGTGCACGCCGCTCGAACAGTGAGGCTATTACTGCAACTTTGTGTTTACGGGCCAGCTTTTGGAATTTTTCGGTTGTTGGGCCGGGGACAGGTTCGGCAATGTTGAAACAGGAATAATCCTCGCTCTGGCAAAAATAAAGGGAGCTGAACAGCTCTTGTGTGCAAATGATTTGCGCGCCGTCGCGTGCCGCTTGTTCAGCGGCTTTAAGTGTGCGCTCGACGTTTTCCGCCGTGTTGGCGGAACAGGCTGTCTGGATCAGTCCCAGTGTCACCATTTTCTTTTTGTTGGACAATGCTTTCATAAACCTTTCACGCCGCACGAGCAAACTACCAGAACATGCCGGCCGGGACAAACTTCAAAGATGAATTGCAGCCAGTCAATCTGAGTGGAACAAAAAGCAGGGTCGGGTAAATTTGCAATTGAATTTCATTGATATTTCATTGGATGCAGGCTATTGATTAATCCATGAGAAACCAATGGAGCCGCCGCGAGTTTTTGTGGGCCGCCGCAGGTCTGGCCGGGGCAGTGGGACTGGGATTGCGCGCCGCCTCGCCTGAGTATAAAACCAAACTTTACAAGGCGCTGATTGTCAACAAACCGGACGACGCGACGATGGCGTCGCTCAAGGCCGCCGGCTACCACGGTGTGGAAGGCGGTGTGATTGGGCCTAAAGACGCAGAGGCTTGCCGGGCAATTGCCGAAAAACATGGGATGCGAATTCATTCGGTGATTCGTGGTTGGGCCGATTTCAATGTACCGTCCAAGGCGCAGGCAACTTTTGACCACACGGTTCTGGCAATAGAAACGGCGGCGGCCTTTGGCGCCGACGCAGTGCTTTTGGTCCCATGCCGGATTGGCGGGATGAAGATGCCCAAACCGTGGGAATTTGAGATAGAATTTGACGAGCGCACCGGGCATCTGCGGCGGGTTGCCGCCGGCGACAATGCGCCTTATGAGGATTACATAAAGGCGCATAATGCGGCCATCGATGCGTCGCGCGAATGGGTGGAAAAGTTGATACCAATCGCCGAGAAGCACAAAGTGGTGGTGGCGCTGGAGAATGTATGGAACAATCTCTGGGTTAAACCCGCCATTTTTGCGCATTTCGTCGGCTCATTCAGAAGCCAGTGGGTGAAGGCGTATTTCGACATTGGCAACCATGTCAAATACGCGCCATCGCAGGATTGGATTCGCGCGCTGGGCAAGCTTGTTGCCAAATGCCATGCGAAGGATTTCAAGGTGAACAGGGATGCGCCGAACGGCGGCCAGTTCGTAAACATTCGCGACGGAGATGTCAATTGGCCGGAGGTGCGGCAGGCGTTGGAGGATGTCGGTTACAACGGTTTCCTTACGGTTGAAGGCGGCAGTCTAAGCCCGAAGGAGCATAGCGAGCGGCTGGATTTGATCTTTGCCGGAAAGTAAAGAGGTGGACAGGAAGTAGTAAAGACATGGACAGGAAGGAAACAGCAATTCATTTGTTCAAGCAGGGTTATTCCTGCTCACAGGCTGTTTTTACCGTATATGCTGCTGAGGGGGAGCTGGACGACAGGCGGGCGATGCGGCTGTCTTCGGGTTTTGGCGGGGGGATGGGCAGGACAAATGGAGCGTGCGGCGTTGTGACCGGCGCTGTAATGGTTCTGGGCCTGATGTATGGCCCGAGCAGACCCAACCAACCGGAGGCCAAGGAGCGTGTTTATGGAAAAGTGCAGGAATTTGTGCGCCGCTTTGTGGCCCGCAACAAGTCTGTGTTATGCAGTGAGTTGTTGGGATGCGATTTGAGCCAGCCGGAAGGATTGAGCCGGGCAAAGGAGCAGATGCTTTTCGTGACCACTTGCCCAAAGTATGTGGGCGACGCGGTGGAGATACTCGAACAAATGCTGGCTGAGGACCCGCCGAAATCCAATTAGGCGCCGGGGTTTTGTGCCAGTCGCTTGCAGTTACCAAACTTGCAGACTGTCGGCCTCAAAGATTTTTTCAACAATTGCTTCGTAATCCACCCCTGGCTTCGTCAAGTCCGCCACTTCAACACTGATGTCCTGCTGGCAAGATTGGCGTTCGATCAAATCTCTTGCGAGCGGGTCTTCGTAGCGGGTTAGAAGATGGAGAATTTTGCGCATGGTTAAAATCGTAAAACGTAGTTGCTACCTGCGGCTTCCGTGGCCAATTGTCCGTCATCTATCTCTTCATAAGGAAGAGACGGCTGGCCAAGCTCCGCGAGGAAGGGCGAAGCCTTTTGCACGAGCACCGGGCGTTTGAAATCCTTTAAAATCGGCAGGTAATGTGTGAAGTTGTCTTCATCTTTAAGTTCATCCACATATTCACCCAGCGCGAGGATGGCCGGGCCGCGCAAATAAACGCAGACATCGGCTTTTTTCCACGTGCCGACACCGGCGGCGATGCGAATCGCCTCGGCTGGGCGCGGGCTGGTGCGCGGGTCAGATGCGATAATGAATAGAACCTTGGGCGTCATGGCAGTTTCAGTTGAAGCTAAGGAATCTGTCAGTGCTGGCCATAAGGTCACTAACCACCGTAAGGCCGGCAAAGGCGGCCAAATCGCTCAACGGAATGCCGCGGCGATTGGCCCCATAAGCGCAGGCGTATAGTTTAAGCCCCTGTGCTTTAAGCGCCTGAAGCCTTGAATCGCCAACGCCCCAAACGGCATCGTCTATGCAGTAGAGATAAACATCCACGCCGAGCTTGAGCGCGGCTTCGGCAACCTTCAGGCCATGATTAAACGACTCTGTTTCAGGCCGTGTTGAGAGGAGCAATCCGAGCTTTTTCCCATTCAAAACCATGGCTGCAAGCTAGACGCGGGGAGGCAGGCAGTCAACGGCATTTCAGCCGTTGGCGTCAATTTTTGTCGCCGGGCTTTGCGTGTTGTTGGGAAACTTTGCAAAAAGCCAGTTTCCGACAGGCAACAGTATTGCGGCAGTTAATGCCCCGGCAAGGACATCAACTGCGTAATGGTAGCGACAATAGACGGTTGAAAGACACAGCAGCACCACTGCAACTGTGTGGAAATGCCGGATTGGGCGCAGGTATTTGAATGTGAAAAACAGGGTGCAAATTGCCACGGCCACGTGGCTGCTGGGGAACGCCGCCCCCGGCGTTTCAAAGTAACGGTAAATCACCGCCATGATTTGATAGAATAGCCCGGCTTTTATGTTTTCCGGGTATGGAGGCGCTTGAATATCGGTGATTGATGGGCGCAGCTCGTGAACTGAAAATTCAGGAAAAAAAATCCGCGGCCCTACCACCGGCAGAAAAATGTAAATCAGAAAACAGACATAAAAGACAAAGGAGACCAGCGAAATGTAATGGAAAAAATGTTCGCGACATTTAAGGTAAATCGCCAGTCCGGTTCCAAAAATCATGATGTAATAGGAAAAGTAGAACAGATAAAACACCTCGCTGATTAACAGGTGCGGGAGCCGCTCCATGAACAACAGGCTTGGTTGAAGTCCAAAAATGGCCTGATCGAGGCGGATGAAAATTTCATCCAAATAGCCCTGATGAAACATTTGGTTGAGGCGCCCTGTTTCCTCATACAAGAGCACGTAGAGAATGACCGGGTAAAAATGCCGCAGAAAATTCCAGAACCGGAGCGTGACGCGTGTGTTGTTCCAGGTGACAAGGATGTGAATGGCCAGGATGGCAACAAGATGTCCGGCGCAAACATACGGCCAGTATGGCACGGTTTGATTGTGAAAGAACAGCAACAACAGGCCAACAATGACAAGATAGACCTGGCTTGCGTAGTCTATGAAAGTGTAGCGGCGCATTAGTTGTCTAAAGCCAGCCATGTTGCATGTACCATTGGAGTGTTGACTGCAGTCCCTGGCTGAGCCGTGTTGATGCCTCGAGGCCGGTTTCGATTTTTAGTCTTGTTGTGTCACAGCACCAGCCTGGCGCGGCAAGTTCACGGTATTTTTGCAGGCTGACGACATTTGCTTTTCGCGTGATTTGGGAGAGGACTTCCTGGGCGAGACAGACAAACCAGAGGAAAGGCATCGGCAGGGGCATGGGAATCGTCCAAACATTTAACAGGCGAGAGATTTCCACGGCGATCTGGCGTGGGGTTACGGTTTCCGGGGAAGCGACATTATAGATTTTGTTTTCGACCGCCGGATGTGTCAGGCATTCCACTGTTATTTCAGCGAGGTCCTTGACGTAAATTAGGTTTAGAAGCTGGCCGCCCCCGCCAAAGGACGGTAGCAAATGCCTTTTGACCGCTTTGAACAGTTTTAGAAACTCCCTGTCTCTTGGCCCGTAAACCCCGGGCGGTCGGAGTATGACATAAGGCATGCGGGCGAGTTGGATCACTTCACGCTCGCCCGCGAGTTTGCTGCTGCCGTAATCAGTCAGAGGAGCGGGGGTATCGGTTTCGCGTGCCGGGGCGTCAGGAGTTGCCGGATGTCCGGCTGCCGCGCTTGAGATGCAAACCAAGCGTTGAATTTGCCTTCCCCAATAATTCGCAGCTTCAACCAGATTTCGTGTGCCTTTCTGATTGACGGTGTAAAACTCGCGTGGATGCAGCGCCTTGGTTGCTCCGGCACAATGAATGGCATGCGTAGCGTCCTTCATGGCACGCCGAAGGCTTTCGGCATCCGAGATGGAGCCGCGCACCACCGTGACGCGCTCCAAAAGCGGCGCAATGAATTGGGTGTCACTATTGGCGCGCAGCAGCAAAATTACTGAAATGCCCCTGTCCAGAAGACTCTCCAGGACATGGCTTCCCACAAATCCAGTGGCGCCTGTAAGGAGCACTTTCATTTGTGAACGAGCTTCTGTGATCTGGGGAACATTGGCCCAGAACGCCGGCTACACGACCAGACCCAATTCGCGGCCGACTTTCTGGAATTTTTCCAGCGCGAAATCAATCTGCTCGAAAGTGTGCGAGGCCATGAGGCTGACCCGTATCAATTCGGAACCGATTGGCACGCCGGGCGGGACAACCGGGTTGACAAAAACGCCTTCTTCCTGGAGCCGCTTGGTGAACTGGAAAACTTTAAGCATGTCGCGAATGTAAACCGGCAGGATTGGCGTTTGCGATTCGCCGAGGTCGAATCCCAGATTCTCAAGGCCTTTTTTCATCCGCCGTGTGTTCTTCCACAGTTGCTCGATTCGCTCCGGTTCCGCTTGCATGATTTTGACTGCAGCCAGCACGGCGGCGGCGTTGGCCGGACTCATGCTGGCGCTGAAAATCATGGTCTTTGAATTGTGCTTCAGAAAATCAATGGTGGCGGCATCGGCTGCGATGAACCCGCCGAGGCTGGCCAGTGATTTGCTGAAAGTGCCCATGATGAGCTGTACTTGGTCTGTAAGACCGAAATGGCTGACGGTGCCGGAGCCGTTTTTCCCAAGCACGCCAATCCCATGGGCGTCATCCACCATTACCGCGGCGTTATACTTCCGCGCCAGCCTGCAGACTTCAGGCAGGTTTATGATGTCGCCTTCCATGCTGAAGACGCCGTCCACCACGATCAGTTTGCCGGCCTCGATTGGAAGTTTTTTAAGGCGCTCTTCCAGCGCATTCATGTCGTTGTGTGCGAAACGAAACATCTCGCCCAGAGAAAGCCTGCAGCCTTCTACAAGACTTGCATGGTTGCTTTTGTCGGCCAGGATGTATTCATCCTTGCCGACCATGACGCTCAGGACGCCCAGATTGACCTGGAAACCGGTGCTGTAGAGCAGGACTGCTTCCTTGTTGACGAGTTTTGCCAGTGCGGCTTCACATTCCAGATGAAGGTCTAGCGTTCCATTAAGGAATCTCGAACCGGCGCAACCGCTTCCATATTTTCTAACCGCAGCCTGGACTGCTTCCTTGATTTTTGGGTGATTGGTCAGGCCAAGGTAACTGTTGGAACCCAGCATCAGCACCTTTTTGCCGTTCATGATGACTTCGGTGTCCTGCGCGGATGAAATGGTGCGGAAATAAGGGTACAGCCCTATGGCGCGTACTTGTGCGGCGCTTTTGAAGCCGCGCACCTTGTCAAACAGGGGCAGGGATGGGATTGTGGGCGACGGCTCAAATGGCACCTGGCTCAAAGCGGCGGCGAAGTCCGCGCTGCTTTGGGCAGACGCCAATGCCGTAGCGGCAGTTTGTGCTGCGTGTTTTGCAACTGTCAGACGCTTGTCATTCATATTTGCGTGACCCCATCTTTCTATGTAAAAGCCTTTCATTTCAACCAAATTCCGCATTTTGATTTCTTTCCAAAACATTGGAGCCGGACTTTGTATGGAAATTTCCAAACGGTTGCGGCATCAACATTATTGGTTTTGGCGCGAATTATTGGGTTGGCAAATTATTGGGAAGGCTTTACTTAGTTACCTGTTTATGAAATCAGCGTGCACGCCAATGCGGGTAATTCGTGGATGCCTCAATGATTTGCTTTTTCAAGTAATACACTGTTCCCGCTTGCCTGCGTGTAAACTCCGGCGGGGTCTGATGAAGTTATCACTGATAACTGCCGCGATTTTGTTTTCCGGCAGCGTACTGGTGCCGGGGCAGACGCCTGCATCAATACCATTGGTGGACTTAAGCAGGCCGGTCGAGCCAGCCCTTTTCGCAACCAACGACGCCCGCGTTGAATGGGTGCAGGGACAGGGTTTGCGAGTGACAACTGGCCAGCGAAATCAATGGCCGGGAGTGACATTCAAAGCGCCTGGTGGCAGATGGGACTTGGGGCGTTTCCAATATGTGGCCGTCTCTCTAAAAAACGTTGGAGCGGAGCAAGTGACAGTTTCCTGCCGCGTGGACAATCCGGGTGCAGATGGATCAAAAAACTGTGTCACTGGCAGTCTGTCACTTGAGCCGGGCGGCAATGGCGTGCTGCAAGTTGCGCTGATTTCCACGCCATGGCGCCTATCAAAGCCGCTCGAGCTGGTTGGAATGAGGGGCTTCCCAACAAATCGGGAAAAAGTTGACCCGGCAAATATCACCCAAATTCTGTTGTTCGTTGCCAGGCCACAAAAGCCACACACATTTGTGGTATCCAAAATAGAGGCCGGCGGACGCGTGACTGTTTTGGATGCGGAACGTTTCCTGCCGTTCATTGATGAATTTGGACAGTTCATTCATGCCGACTGGCCGGGGAAAATTCATCAACTTTCGGATTTTGCATCGCGCCGGCAGGCTGAGGAACAGGAATTAAAGGCCCGGCCCGGCCCTGCGGATTGGAATCAGTACGGCGGCTGGAAAGCAGGGCCGCAGCTTGCCGTAACGGGTTTCTTCCGCGCCGAAAAATATCAGGGTAAGTGGTGGCTTGTGGACCCGGAAGGGCGGCTTTTCTGGTCGCATGGAATTGATTGTGTAAGGATGGAGGCAGCCACGCCAATAACCGACAGGGAAAAGTACTTCCAGTTCCTGCCGCCTGTGGATTCGCCCCTGGCCCGTTTTTACGGAAAGGGCAGTTGGGCGCCGCATGGCTTTTACCAAAAGTACGCTTCTTACAAAACTTATGACTTTGCATCCGCTAATTTGATGCGCAAGTACGGTGAGGATTATGCGGCGCAGCACGCCCAAATTTCCCATCAACGCCTCCGTAGTTGGGGGATGAACACAATTGCCAACTGGTCAGATGCAGCCATTTACCGGCTGCGCAAGACGCCTTACACCGCAACACTTGGCGGAGGTGGCAAGCGGCTTGAGGGGTCAACGGGTTATTGGGGCAAGTTTTATGATGTGTTTGATCCGGGCTTTCGCGAGGGATTGCGCCGCAGCTTTGAACGTGAGGTTCGCGACGCTGCCAATGACCCGTGGTGCATCGGTTTTTATGTTCACAATGAGCTGGCATGGGGGAATGACACGTCCCTGGCGGTGGCGGCCCTGCTTTCTCCGGCAGGGCAGCCTGCCAAGAAAGTTTTTCTTGATGATTTGCGCACCAAATATGGCACGGTGGACAAGTTGAATGCGGCCTGGGGTTCAAGTTATGAATCGTGGGAAAGCATGTTGCAAAGCACCAACGCGCCGGATGTCAAAAAGGCAGGGGATGATCTACGGGCGTTTTACACCAAAACCGCAGAGACCTATTTCCGCACCATCCGTGAGGAGTTGAAAAAATTGGCGCCCAACCAACTGTACCTAGGCTGCAGGTTTGCATGGATCAATGATTTGGCTGCTCGCGCCGCTGCCAAATACTGCGATGTTGTTAGTTTCAACAGGTACCAATACAGCGTTGAAAACCAAGCATTGCCTGACAGGTTGGACAAGCCGCAGATCATCGGCGAATTTCATTTTGGCGCGCTTGACCGCGGCATGTTTCACACGGGCCTTAAAAAGACCGCCAATCAGGCAGACCGCGCTCTGAAGTACAAGGAATACGTACAGGGCGCTTTGCGCAACCAATGGTTGGTTGGAACGCACTGGTTTCAATACCGCGATCAAGCCACCACCGGCAGGGGAGACGGCGAGAACTATCAAATCGGCTTTGTGGATATAGCGGACACGCCGTATCCGGAGATTATCGCCGCCAGCCGTGAAGTCGGCTACAGCCTGTACCGGTACAGGTTAGGCTCAAAGCCAGTCAATTAACTCCCAAAATTGGCTGAGTATATGGTTGAAAAGATCGTTGAACCGGACATAAATGATGTATGAAGCTCGGGATTCTTGTAAAATTGGTTGTTTGCGTTGCGTTGGGCTGGAATGTCCGACTTTACGGAGCAGACAGGCCCAACATAGTTTTCATCATAGCCGATGACATTGGTTACGGCGACTTCAGTTGCTACGGGGCGACGAAGGTTAAAACGCCGAACGTGGACCGGCTTGCGGCGCAAGGATTGCGTTTCACCGACGGCCATTCAATGGCATCGGTTTGCACCCCCTCGCGTTACTCACTTCTGACCGGTGAATACGCATTTCGGAAGCCGGGTACTGGCATTGCGTCAGGAGTACAGGGATTGCTCATAGAGCCGGGGCGGACAACAGTGCCGTCGCTTCTGAAACGAGCCGGATATGCCACAGGTATTGTTGGGAAGTGGCACCTTGGCCTTGGGGAAACGCCGACTGATTACAATGGTGAAATCAAGCCCGGACCGTTGGAAATAGGTTTTGATTATGCATGGATAATTCCCGCAACCGGCGACCGGGTGCCATGCGTTTGGGTGGAAAACCATCGTGTTGTGAATCTGGACCCCGCCGACCCGATCAAGCTGGATTACAGTGTCAAACGTGGAGAAGAGCGCTCATTTGTGAAAGGCATTCCGCGAATTGGCGGGCAGACCGGCGGCAAGGCGGCGTTGTGGGATGACGAAAACATTTCGACAGTTATAGCAGAGAAGAGCTGCGCTTTCATTGAGAAGCACAAAGGGGAGCCGTTTTTCCTCGAAGTCTCCACCCACAACATCCATGTGCCACGGGTTCCAAATCCCAAGTTTAGAGGCAAGAGCCAGTGTGGTGTGCGAGGCGACTGCATAGTTGAGTTTGATTGGACCGTCGGGCAGATACTTGAGACGCTGGACAGATTGAAACTGGCGGACAACACGCTTGTCATTCTTACAAGCGACAACGGCGGCATTCTGGACAACAACGGTCCTGATATCGAGCACGGTATCGGCTCGCCGGATGCAAACAACGGCCATCTGTGCAATGGCGTGTTGCGTGGAGTGAAAGGAACAGTTTATGAAGGGGGCACACGGGTGCCTTTCATTGTGCGCTGGCCGGCGCGCGTGAAACCGGGTGTCTCAGGCGAGCTGGTTTGCCAGGTGGATATGCTGGCGAGTTTTGCCGCGTTGACGGGGCAACAGCTCGCGCCCAAAGACGGCCCTGACAGTTTCAACGTGCTGCCTGCTTTGCTGGGAGAAAGCAGTGGCAAACCGTGTCGGGATCATCTCATTGAGCAGGCCAATACCGGTAATTTAATGGCGTTCCGCCAGGGCGCGTGGAAATTGATTCCGGCTGGTGGCGGTGGTCAAAATCGCGGAGGTGGCGGCTTGAACAGCAGGCGTGCCGCACAACTGTTCAACCTTGCAGATGACCTTGGCGAGAGCAAAAACGTCGCTGCAGAGCATCCTAAAATTGTGGCCGAAATGTCCGCAAAACTTGAGGCTTTGAAAACGGCAGGGCGTTCCCGCCCATGAAGAGGGAAAATCGGACGTAAAAAATCATTTCGGGCCGCCGGCGGCAAATCATCATCAAGCTGGGTTTTGCCTGAGATGCAGGCCAACAACCAAATCAAGTGTGTCTTTTATAGCATGGCTTTGATGGCCTTAATGCATTCGCGTGTAACATTTTCCAGGGCGATTTCGCCGTTTACTTCTTTCAGCACACCCGCCCGCCGGTAGTATTGGATTAGAGGCGCGGTTTGTTGATGGAAAGTGTCGAGGCGTGCTTGAACGGTTTTGGGATTGTCATCGTCGCGCTGGTAGAGCTGGCCGCCACACAAATCACAGATGCCGGGCTTTTTGGGTGGCTTGCTTGACAGGTTGTACGGCGCCTGACACTGGCGGCAGATGTAGCGTTCAGAGAGGCGGTGTATGATTAACTGATCGCTCACATTGATAAACAAAACGCCCGCCAGTTTCATGCCGAGGCTGGAGAGGATGGTGTTCAGGGCTTCAGCTTGCGGCAATGTGCGCGGGAATCCATCAAGGAAATAGCCATTGCAATCGTCGTTTTTAGCCAGCCGTTCCTTAAGCATTGAGGCGGTGATTTCATCCGGCACAAGCGCCCCTTTGTCCATGTACGATTTTGCAAGCTTGCCCAAATCAGTCTGATTTTTGAGGTTTTCCCGGAACAAATCGCCAGTGGCGACATGAGCAAAGTTGAATTCCTTGCTCAATCGCTCCGCTTGCGTGCCCTTGCCCGAACCTGGCGCTCCAAACAACACGATTACTTTTTTCTGATTGTTCATAATTCAAAAGCCATAAAACCGGCTGCAATGGCAAAGATACCCGCCATTGTGTGATCGCCAATTTAACGGACTATTGGGAGCGTCCCAGAAAAGGGGCACAAAAGCAAATACTAATTTGCTTTGTTTTGTCAGCGGAACTGAAGCCTTGTCGGAGGCCGTGCTTCGGGCTAGCTGACGGATACCAGAGAGACGCGCTCGTTCTTCTCGTTTCGAGCCACCCCTTGGGCGCGGGGGTCGAGCTGTGGCTGTCCGTCCACCAGAAACAAATATCGGTGGTGGCCGTGTTTAAGCTCCACGGTGGTCATCCATGCGCCGTCGGGTCTGCGCTGCATTGGATTGGCTTCGGGATTCCATCCATTGAAGTCGCCCACAAGGCTTACCTGTTTGGCTTGTGGGGCGATGCAAATGAAGTTCACTGGTTTGACAACCAGCTCGTAGCCCTTCTTTTTCAAGGGGCTGTATCCTTTCACGTCAAAATTCATTTTCCTATGCACAGCAAAAATAAACGGGGAAAATGTACTGCCAAACTCTGGCAGTGCAAGAATTAAAACCAAGTTTGAAAAACTGCGTTTAAGAGGCAAAATAGCCTTTATGGAAACAATGGAGCCTTTGGAGGAATTGCTGACCTGCCGTCTGGATTCAGGGCGCATGATGGCCGGGCCATGCACGATTGTCATCTTCGGCGCAAGCGGCGACCTGACAGCCAGGAAATTGATACCCGCTTTCTACCATCTGCATGCCAGCGGGCAATTGCCGAATCCGTGTCGGATCATAGGCTTTGCGCGGCGTACCAAAACCGATGAGCAATGGCGCGGCGAGCTGCGGGAGGCGATGAGAAGGCTTTCAAGGCCGCAATCGGCTGCGGCATCGGCCTGGGATGAGTTTGCAAAGCTGTTGAATTACTGTCAGGGTAATCTGGAGGATGCGGCGGCCTACGGCCGTTTGGCGCAGATGATTGATCAAGCTGGACACCCGGATTTGCGACAGAATCTATTGTTTTACCTTGCCATTGCGCCGGACCAGTTTGGGACAGTGGCGGAGCAGTTGCATGCGATCGGATTGTTGCATCGTGGCGAACAACAGCAGGGCTGGCGGCGGCTGGTGATTGAGAAGCCGTTTGGCGAGGATTTGGACTCTGCGCGTCGTTTGAATGACACTCTGGCAAAATATGCCAGTGAGCGGCAAATCTTCAGAATTGACCATTATCTTGGCAAGGAAACGGTGCAGAACATCATTGTGTTCAGGTTTTCCAACTCCATTTTCGAGCCACTGTGGAATCGTACATTGGTGGACAATGTCCAGATAACTGTGAGCGAAAAAAGCGGGATAGGCAGCCGTGGTGGGTTTTACGACAAAACAGGTGCTTTGCGGGACATAGGACAAAACCATTTATTGCAAGTGCTGTCGCTGGTGGCGATGGAGCCGCCGGTGTCGCTTGAAGCCGAGGCGATTCGCAATGAAAAAGTTAAATTATTGAAATCAATACGGCACATACCCATTGAGCAAGTTGGCAGACAGTTCGTCCGCGGGCAGTATGTATCGGGGGAAATTGACGGCCAGCCGGTTCCAGCCTACCGGAAGGAGGAGCGGGTGAGTCCGGATTCCAACGTGGAGACATTTATCGCCATGAAACTATTTATAGACAACTGGCGGTGGTCCGGCGTGCCTTTCTTTTTGCGTTCGGGCAAGCGGTTGCCGGTGAACGCCAGCGAGGTGCGGGTGCAATTCAAACTGCCGCCGAGCGTGCTGTTTGCAGCCCGCTGCGGGCCGCTGCTCGACAGCAATTCAATTACACTGCGCTTGCAGCCCGATGAGGGCATCACGCTGCGGTTCAACGGCAAAATACCGGGCGTAGGGATGGGGTTGAGACCGGTTCGGATGCATTTCAGCTACGATGCTGAATTTGGCGCCTACACTCCGGAGGCTTACGAGAGGCTGTTGCTGGATGCAATGGCAGGAGACGCTACACTGTTTATACGCAGTGATGAAGTGGAAGCGGCGTGGAATCTGGTTGATCCTGTCGTAAAGGCATGGAAGGGAAAATCGCTGACAGAGCGTGAATTTTATCAAGCAGGGAGTTGGGGGCCGACTGCAGCGGATGATTTGCTTTTGCAAACGGGCCATCAGTGGCGGAATCCGCAGCCGTCAACGTCACAGGTAAAGTAACGCTTACAACCGCCGGAATAAATTTACGTTTGTTGGAGGTATTCCTGGATTAAATGGATGTTGGATGGCGGGGCCTCATAAGGGACGCAGCCGGTGCCCAACAGACAGTTGGGATGGCCGTTTGCGAGCGCAATAATCCGGTCAACTTCACGGTATATCGTTTGCGGGTCCGGACTTGCCACAACATTGGGGTCCATGTTGATGCGGATGCGTACCTGGGGGCAGACTGCCTTTGCTTTGGCAACGAAAGCAGCCTGGTTTGTTTCCACGTTGCAGACCACAAAACCGGTGCCGGTGGACATCAGATCGTCAAAAATCCGGTAAGTATCCCCGCCCATGATGCAAGGAACAGGGTGTTTAACGCAATCGGCTGCAATTGCCAGAATACGCTTCAGCGCAGGCAACTCGACTTCGCGGAACTGCCTTGGCGAAAGCAGCGGTGGCGCGGCTGCGGATTCAAAAAAGGCGACATCCAAACCCGCGGCTACGATTGCGCGGCAAAAGTTTGCCTGATTTTCAGCCAGGCGCATTAGCCACCGCGCAACTATTTCCGGCTTGAGCAAAACGTCTTCGCACAATCCATTGATTCCGCGCAAATTGAATGCAATTGAAAAAGGTCCGGCAACCGGCAGCCTTATGTCCGCATCCGGAAATTCCTGTTTAAGCCGCTGCCCAACTGCGATTGCCATTGGGATGCGGCCCGCCCAGGCCGGGTCGAATGGGGGAATGTCCAAAGCATCTTCGATTTGCTGCACCAAAGGTTCATGTATGGCCGGAATGCCGTTCCCTTCCGGGATGGTAATTCGCGCGCCGTAGGCTTCGGCTTCCAGGTTGTAAATATCAATGCCTGCAACCACCGGGGAGTGGCGATATTCCAAATAGGCACGGCGATGTGCCTCGTAGAGCAGCTCCGCGTTGCGGGAGACTTCCCACGGTGAGCGCCCGACAAACCTTGCGGCATGTTCGTAAACCGCCGGAGTGAATGACATTCTTGCGGCCATGCGCAGAAACTAACTTTTCAACAGCGTTGTTGGCAAGCATTCCAAAAAACATTGTCCATTGAACAAAAAACAGGCATGCTTTGCGGCTCGAACTTATGGAGCAGGTCACAATCGGGATGATTGGAGGCGGGACGGTTGGAAGCGGAGTATATCACGCTTTGCAACTGAACCGCAGTCTGATGGAGTCGCGGCTTGGCATCAAGTTGCGTCTGAGCCGTATAGCGGTGAAGGCGTTTGATGAGCCGCGTCCTTATGCAATCCCCCGGAATTTGCTGACATTGGATTGGACTGAAGTGGTCAACGACCCCGGGGTGAACATTGTGATTGAGCTGGTGGGCGGCACTACAATAGCAAAGGAGATGGTTCTGGCCGCCATGAAGCGTGGCAAGCCTGTGATAACAGCCAACAAAGCGTTGTTGTCGGCCCATGGCGAAGAGCTTTTTGCCGCTGCAAAAAAATACGGGGTTAATTTGTATTATGAGGCCAGCGTGTGCGGTGGCATACCGATCATAAAGGCCCTGCGGGAAGGTTTTGTTGGGAACCGCATCACCCATCTTTACGGGATTGTCAACGGCACCTGCAATTACATCCTGTCGCGGATGAAAATGGAGGGGGCGGACTTTGAAACCGTGCTCAAGGATGCGCAGCGGCTGGGCTATGCCGAGGCCGAACCGTCGTTGGACATAGACGGGCACGATGCACTGCACAAAATTGGGATTCTGGCGTCACTGGCGCACGGTTTCTGGGTAAATCCAAAGCTGATATACCGCGAAGGTATTCGCAACATCCAGCGTGAGGATATCGCGTTTGCACAACAGTTGGGCTACACGATCAAGTTGCTCGGAATTATCAAGCAGGTGCCGCACAACGCCAAAGGCCCGCGAATTCAGGTGTCTGTTTATCCCACATTGGTGCCCAATTCGCACGTGCTGGCCAGCGTCAATCATGTGTTCAATGCGGTATTTGTCAGGGGCGACATTGTTGGAGACACGCTTTTCTATGGCCGCGGGGCTGGTAAGGATGCCACTGCCAGCGCTGTTCTCAGCGACATAGCTGATGCCGCGCTGGACCTGAAAAACGGCACGCATCACCGGATACCGCCATTTGTTCCACATGAGCGCGAAGGGGCGGTGCTGCCGATGTCCGAAACGGTTTCGCGCTATTACGTCCGGCTGAGCGTGATAGACAAACCGGGTGTAATGGCGAAAATCGCCGGGATTTTGGGGCGCGCCCGCATAGGCATTTCATCAATCATCCAACCGGAGGGACATGTTGGGGAAGTGGTACCGTTGATTCTGATGATTCACGATGCGCCGGATGCCGCGATGCAAAAGGCGTTGGGGCAGATTGCGAAGCTGTCGGTTGTAAAGGCGCGGCCAGTTATGATTCGTGTGGAGGATTTTGATTGAGTTGTCAGCGCAGTTTTTTTCTTATTGAAAAGGTTTTGGTGCAGTTTAACATTAGGCAAACTATTAACTCATGGGATTGATTGTACAGAAATACGGGGGCACCTCGGTGGGAGACATCGAGCGGATCAAAAACGTTGCCCGTCGTGTGGCTGAATACCACGCGCGCGGCAACCGTGTTGTGGTTGTGGTTTCGGCCATGAGCGGAGTAACGGACAAGTTGATAAAAATGGCCAAGGAAATCATGCCGCTGCCCAACGAGCGGGAGATGGACATGCTCCTGGCCACAGGCGAGCAAACAACCATTGCACTGACTGCGATGGCCTTGCAGGCCATTGGGGTGAAGGCAGTCTCGCTTACTGGCGCGCAGGCAGGCATCGTCACAGACGGCGTTCATACCAAGGCCAAGATAATGAACATCAGCCCGAAGAAAGTGCACGCGCTGCTCAATGATGGGCATGTGGTTATTGTGGCCGGCTTCCAGGGGGAGACACCTGAAGGCCAGATCACCACTTTGGGGCGAGGTGGTTCTGATTTGACTGCGATTGCGCTGGCGGCGGCTTTGAAAGCCGATTTATGCCAGATTTACACCGATGTTGATGGAGTGTACACGGCGGACCCCCGGATTGTGCCAAACGCACGTAAGATGGACGAAATCGCCTATGATGAAATGCTCGAGCTGGCCGGGGCCGGCGCGAAGGTAATGCAATTGAGGTCAGTTGAGTTTGCCAAAAAATTTGGCGTTATTTTTGAAGTTCGTTCCAGCATGAACAACAACCCAGGAACAATTGTGAAAGAAGAAACCAAAAGCATGGAAGGCGTGGTCATCCGCGGGGTGGCCCTGGACAAGAACCAAGCCAAGATAACCGTGTTGGGTGTGCCGGATCAGCCCGGGACAGCAGCGCGGATTTTCAAGGCATTGGCTGACGTGGCAATCAACGTGGACATGATTGTTCAGAACACCAGTGCCGGCGCTCAGGCCACTGACATCTCGTTCACGGTTGACAAGGCCGATTTGTTGAAGGCCCAAAAGGTCATCGAGGGACTCAAGTCGGAAATGGGATTAAAAGGAGTTCAGGCGGATGAGAAAATCGCCAAGCTCTCCATTGTTGGCGTCGGCATGCGCAGTCACTCAGGGGTTGCTGCGAAGATGTTTGACACCCTCGCCCGCGAAGGCGTGAACATCCAGATGATTTCCACCAGTGAAATCAAAATATCGGTGGTAATCAATCTTGACCGGGCGGAAGCGGCTGCCCGCGCGATTCACGCGGCGTTTATAGGCTGAGCGATATCAATCCCGAAAAGGCGGCGCTGTGGCGTTTAATTATTACGCACGGCGCGAACACGGAAATATTGGTTGTAAGGTCTTGCGCCGTACAATCCTGGAGCGGCTGGTTGCCAGGATGCCAGATTGGTGCTTGTTTCGATAAAAACGTTCACCGACCCGGCTGTGTCAGCCGGGATTACCACGCTTTGGTTGGGTTGCGGCGGCTCGTCAATGCGTTGAATGGAGACGGTGATTACGGATGAATCTTCGGGCTGTTGCGGGCTTACTTCCCCCATAAATTCAAATGTCACAGGTCCAACGATGACCAGTCCGGTGGTGTTGTAGCGGTTGGTGGCAGTGGATGTCCAGATGGTGAAAGCAGCGGGGGCGGGGCTGCTGCCGCCGGTTGTGTTGGACAAAACCCGAAGGACTTCACCGGCCCGGACTTGTATGCGCGTGAAGTAATTGGTCATGTTCAATGACGGGTTGATGTTGGTAATGGCACGGATTTGTGTTGAATATGTGTTGGTCCAGCCGGAGCTGCTGGCCTGAGGCGGGGCGCCATTTCCGAAAGCAGTCACCGTTTCCGCAGAGGCCGTTGCCCAACAGACCAAAGTTAGGAACAAAATGGTCAGTTTCATAAGCTCCGTAATACTGATTGTTTCGAATTCAACATGTCATCCGTGTTGGTTAAGGCGGATTGCCCTGTCGCTGCTCGGCCATTTTTTTCTGTGCCAAATCGTAGTAAGTGGCAGCGAATGGGTTGTCGTGCCAGCTTATAAGCCGCGACAGCTCAAACCACTTGAAAGCAGCGCCGTACTGGCGCAACTGGAATTTGTGCCAGCCCATTAACGCGACAATATAGCAGTTGTTTGGGTCAAGCTCCAGGGCGCGTTGAAACCATGGCTCCGCCTCATCATGACGTCCCAACCAATGCAGGCACATGCCGATACGCGCAGGGCTGTATGGGTCAAGGGGATTCAATTCCGTGGCCTTGAAATACCATGGCATGGCTTTTTTCGCCAACTCCTGATATTCACCGATGCCCTCCCAACTCCATAGTCTGTATGCCTCCCCAAGTAGATAAGCGGTTTGATAGTTGTTTGGGGCGATTTGAAGGGCGCGCTCAAGAGCGCGAATTTGCATTGTACGGGTGGGAGCCTTTTCCATTTGTTCAAGCCAATATGCCTCCCGCGAACAACGGTTTGCGGCAATGCCCAGATAAATTGCGGCGCCTGTAAGGAATAGGGTGGCCAGAATCCGGCCTGTCCAGCGGATTTGCACCCAGTAGTCATCAGTGGCAAATCGCATAAATGCGCTGAGCAAAGCCATCCAGGTGACGGCAAGGATGGCATTGGCTGGAATGTGCATGTTGAAGTCGAAAAGTGAGTGAACGAGAATTGCCACGAGGCCTGCGGATGCGCCTATCAAGAAGGCGGCTTTTGTTCCAATGGACTGTTGGCCGTTGGACGAGTAGGCAACCGCATGCCAGGAGCGCGCCACGCCGCGAAATAAAAGCATGAATGCCATGCTTATGAGTCCGAACCCCACCAGGCCGTAATCGGCGAGTGTATTCAGGTAATCATTGTGGGCATAGATCGGCCGGTTTTGAGTGCGATCAACCGGCTCGCGGTAGCGGCGGTAATGATGATCAAACTGTCCCGGTCCGGCGCCAAAGACGGGATTTTCCAACCAAATTTTTGTGGCAGCCGGCCACAAACGGAGGCGCAGGTCACGTGACGGACCGGTTCCGCTGGCGGCTTGCAGGCGGTGTTGCACGATTGGCTCAGCCTTTTGGTAAAATGCATAAACGCCGATTCCGAGCGCAATTATTGCGGCAAAGACAATCAGGCGATAACGCATCGAGCGCAGCAAAACAACAGCCAGGACAACGAGGGCAGCCACTGTGGAAACCCATCCTCCGCGTGAGAGTGAGACTGCTATCCCCGCCAGAATGGCAAGGCCGGCGTAGCCGACGATCAGCCGCGTGGCATGGCTTAAACGGCTTGCCAGTGCATAAACAATGGCAAGCGGCGCAAGCATTTCCAGGTACCCTGCGAGGCTGTTGGGGCAGATGAATGTTCCTGAACTGCGCCTGCCATAAACAGCCGGTTTCACAAAGTGCCATACATAAGGAGAGGCGGTCAGAAATTGATAGAGTGCATAAAATGCCATGCAAGCGCCGAGGAAGATGGTTGCGAGGGAAATGATTTTGCATGTTTCCTGGTTGTAGAGATTGTTTAGAATCCCGAAAAAGATGGCAATGTACACCGCAATTTTAAGTGCCTCGGCTTGCGCGTCATATTGCACGTCAGCCCAATGCGCACGCAACATTGCGTAAATCCCAAATGCGATTACGACCCAGCAGATTGGCGGCCACAGGAGCACTGGCTTGGGCTGAATCCAGAGGCGCAAGGCCCACAAAACCAGCATGCCGGCGGTCAAGGCCATGACTGCCACGAATTCCGTTGTGCGAACCGCGCCCAGTGCAAGTGGGGAAAAGAATAAAATGGCCAAAACAAGGCCCAGGATTCCGCTTTCACACCATTGATCGAGACGTTCCCGCAACATGTATGGGGCAATACCATATCAGATTACCGACTGAAGGTCACGCTTTTACTGAATTTGATTCGGCTTTTGTTTTTCAAACTCATCGCTAATCTGCATGCGTGGCTGAGGGTATGACAAAAGAGGCAGTGGCCGGTGATGTGGCGTTGATTACCGGAGCGTCCAGCGGACTGGGCGCCGCTTTTGCGAGGCAGTTGGCGGCACGTGGCTGCGCATTGATACTGGTGGCGCGGAGGGTCGAGCGCCTGCAAAAGTTGGCCGATGAATTGTCCATCCAGCATCATGTTGCAGCCGAGGTTGTGGCGGCCGATCTTGCACAGGAACCCGAAATGGCTCGCGTTGAGCAGCGGATATTGCAATGCAATAATTTGACATTTTTGGTCAATAACGCCGGTTTTGGTTCCGGCGGGATGTATTATCAGACGGATGCGTCAAGGCAATTCGACATGTTGCGGCTGCATACGCTTGCGCCAGCGCGGCTGATTCGCGCGGCGCTGCCCGGCATGGTTGAACGCAAACGTGGTTCAATAATCAATGTTGCCTCGATTGCGGCGTTCGCATCGGTTCCAACCAGCGCCATGTACAGTGCCACCAAACGATGGATGGTAAGTTTTTCCGAGGCCCTGGCTGCCGAGCTGCAAAACACGGGGGTGCGAGTTCAGGCGCTTTGCCCCGGATTCACCCGCACTGAGTTTCATGACACGCCTGCTTATCGTGACTTTGATCGCTCGGTTGTTCCGGATTTTCTCTGGATGAGCGCGGATGAAGTTGTCAGGCGTTCACTTTCAGCCATGGAACGCGGGAAGGTTGTGTTCATTCCTGGCTTCTGGAACCGCCTTAATGTTTGGGCGTTGCGTTTGCCGTTTGTTTCTGTTCTGGCAAGGTACTATGGCCGGAGGCGATGGCGCGACAAAATTAACCGCGTGGCTTGACGGAAACATCGGGATTTAACTGTGAAGCCCGGTGTTTACCGCAAAACAGGCGAAATACACCGGCTTCATGCTGGACAGGGCGGATGGAGTTGTTAGTTTTGCCGCATGTTTTATAGACATGGCGTGAAATTAGTCCGGGTGCTTGTTCTGGCAGCGATGCTTCAAAGCGCACATGCAGCAGAGAGATTGCGCGCGATAACTTTGATCCCGACTCCGCTGGCCGGCGGTTATGCGGTTGTTGTTTCCGAGCAGACTTATACTAATTCGGAATGGCGGGCGGTGGTGCAGACCCTGCTTACCAAATACCAGGGGACACGATTGATCAAGCATTCCGGCGGCGTTGAAAACGCCAGGGAAGCCTTGATCAAATTCAAACCGCGTTACACAGCCTTTGTTGCACAACCGGAAGAGGCGGGGCGCGATTATGTCGCAGCAGTTCACCGGTTGACGCGCGAGCTGGATGATGATCCTTACCCGGACACGATGTGGGGCATCCTCACGGGCTACAGCGCGCATGATGTTTTCCGGATGGTCACCAATAAAACGCCGCTGGTTATTCGCAAGGGGGCTGGCGGCACAGCCATTCCATTGGACGCTTTTGAAGAGGGTGTCTGGTACGACGAGGGCAAGCAGGGCCGCAAAGTCGTCAAGCTTGCCGGTGGCCAGCCGCAGGAACAAGCGGCGCCAGCGGATGCCACCGAGGAATTGGTTGCGGTTTTCAACCAGTTCAAACCCGATTTCTTCATGACAAGCGGACATGCCACCGAGCGTGATTGGCAGATAGGATATGCCTACAAGAGCGGCCAGTTTGTTTGCAAAGATGGCGTTCTTTACGGGAAGGATACACGGCGCAAAACATACCGGATTGATTCGCCGAATCCAAAAATCTATCTGCCAGCCGGGAATTGTTTAATGGGCCATATTCAGGACAGGCAGAGCATGGCGCTGGCTTTCATGGGAAGCGGCGGGGTCAATCAGATGATTGGATACACCGTTGTCACATGGTATGGATATGGCGGCTGGGGTGTGCGGGATTATTTTTTCGGAACTCCGGGCCGGCTGACATTTGCGGAGGCGTTTTATTGCAACCAGATCGCATTGAATCACGAGCTTGTGAGCCGTTTTCCAGCCACGGTTGGGGCGCGTTTCCCATCATACGAGTTCGAGAAGGACCCGCAACTGCTCAATCGTTTTGCTGCGCAAATCGGCCTTAGAGATCGGGCAACGGCAAAGGACAACCTTGGTTTGTTGTGGGACCGCGATGTGGTGGCTTTTTATGGAGACCCGGCTTGGGAGGCACGGCTTAAAGCGCAGCCTCCGGAGTGGGTGCAGGTTTTCAACGAGAAAAAGGGTGTGTTTACTTTCGAGGTTATTGCGAGACCGGATGCGGCCAATTCGAAACCTGTCGCGCCAAGCCGCCCGGTCATCCAGTTGTTTCCTTTCCGCCTGAAGAACATCAAGGTGCTTGAAGGGGCGGAGTATCAGCCTGTCATAATGGAAAATTTCCTGCTGCTGGGGCAGCCCCGCCAGTTGGAAAGAGGCAAAAGTTACCGTGTTGTTTTTCAGGCCCAAAAGGATTGATTGGAACGGGGGGATGCGCATTTTTTTCTGGATAAGCTTGCGGCGGTCATACAAACTTTGGATTGATGAAGACAATGAAAAAGATGGTGTTTTGCTTCAGCGTATTGGGGCTGGCGCTGTCTTGGGCGATGTGCGCCGAGCCTGTGGAATCAGCACCGAAGAAAGAGGAGAAAAAAACAGTGAATACAAATGAAGTGGCAGTAATAGAGACCACCGAAGGCACAATGGTTGTGGAGTTGTGGCCGGATGTGGCCCCAAAAACAGTCGAGAACTTCAAAACACTTGCCAACAAGAAGTTTTACGATGGGACCTGTTTTCACCGGATTATCAAGGGTTTCATGATTCAGGGCGGCGATCCATTGACAAAGGATCAAAGCCAGGAGGCAAGGTGGGGCACCGGCGGGCCGGGTTATACGATCAAGGCCGAGTTCAATGACCGTTCGCATCAAAGAGGTGTAATCTCGATGGCACGCTCACGTGACCCTGATTCGGCGGGTTCACAGTTTTTCATTGTGCACGGCAACGCATCTTTTTTGGACCGGCAGTACACCGCCTTTGGCAAGCTTATCAAAGGGGATGATGTGCTGGACAAGATTGCCAACACCCCTTGCATCAAACCGGAGGGCAGTTTTGACCCGTCGCCCAGCAAGCCGGTAAAGCGCATAGAGGTTAAAAGCATCCGAATCACAACGGCAGATAAAGTGCAGTAAAATTTGCAGCCGGCGGCTGTCCGGCGCCATCAGCCGGCATTGCCTTGGGGCAGGAGCGGTTATGGGCGCAGTGCCCAGATCGCTTTGTAAATTGCGGCGATGCTGTTCAGCCACCACTTCAGCACGGTAAGAAAATCCACCGTGCCGGTTAGCCATGGCAATGCAATCAGCAGAATCAGTGTGTTTCCCAGGAAAATTACCACTGCCGAAAAAAGATAACCCTGCGATGTAATATCGGATTGGCGGGTTTTGAGAATGTGCCATGTGAGTGTGACATGGAAACTATAGGCCGCTCCCAGCAAGAGGTGGAACCAAGGCTGATAATTTTGCCAGTGCCAAATAAGCCGGCCAATGCCAAAGCCAAGGACTACAAGCACAGCATACAACGGGAAAAAATAAGGGGCAAGCGCAATCAAGAAATTATCCTTTGTGACCACCACATGTCCGCCTTCGGATGAGACTTTCAACTGCCTGACCCTGCCCCAGCAGAGCCATGTCCAGAGGGCATGCGTCAATTCATGCCCAAGGACGTAAAGCCACATGGGCTTGGGGAGCATGAGAAAAACAACCAACCAACATGCGGCGCCAGCCAGCAACGGCACCCAGACGGTGTCGGCGTGGCCGCCGGCTCGCAAAACGCGCCAGAGCGTTTCGGCTGTGGCTCCGCAGACCGGCAGCAGAAACAGCGCGATGATGAACTTTGCCCATTTACGTTTCCGCACGGGCTGGTTGTAACCGGTTGCACGGTTTTTCTCACGCTCAAACATCGGCGACAAATCGTGAAAACATAACCGCTTGACCCAATAAGCTCTTAACAACCACAATCGCTGGCAGGTAAACGTGGGAGCAAAATCTTACATCATCATTGGAGGCGGTATTGTTGGTCTGGCTACGGCTTACAAACTCGGCAGGCGCATCCCGCAGGCCCGGATTACTGTCTTGGAAAAGGAGCAGGCGGTGGGCCGACACCAGACTGGAAATAACAGCGGCGTGCTACACGCCGGCCTTTATTACAAGCCCGGCTCAGCAAAGGCGAGGCTGGCAGTGGCTGGCATCAAGGAAATGATCCAATTTTGCGGGGAACATGAGGTGCCTCATGAAGTTTGCGGAAAACTGGTGGTTGCGGCTAGCGAGGAAGAACTACCCCGGCTCAAAAGCCTGTACGAGCGCGGGCAGCAAAACGGGCTTGAGGGGTTGCGGATGTTGAAGCGTGAGGAGATGCTGGAAATTGAACCGCACGTCGGCGGCGTGGCTGCATTGCATGTTCCACAGGAAGGCATCGTGGATTATCCGCGTGTGGCGGACGAGCTTGCAAAGGCGATTACAGCTCAAGGCAACCGTGTGGTTACCCGGGCCAAGGTTACGAAGCTCAGGCGGCAGGGCGGGGGATGGATAGTTCAGACTGAAGCTGGCGACTTCGAGGCTGAGTTCATAATAAATTGCGCCGGATTGCATTGTGACAGAATCAGCGAGCTTGCCGGTGAAAAGCGGCAGGTGCGCATTGTGCCGTTTCGCGGGGAGTATTACAAAATCAAGCCGGAGAGACAGTACTTGGTGCGGAACTTGATTTATCCGGTGCCGGACCCGCAATTTCCATTCCTTGGGGTCCACTTTACACGATTGATACATGGCGGTGTGGAGGCGGGACCGAACGCAGTTCTGGCGTTCAAGCGTGAGGGTTACAAAAAGACCGATGTCAACCTTGTTGATTTATGGGATGCGCTTACATTTGGCGGGCTGTGGAGATTCCTTGCCCGGCATAAACGGATGTGCTGGGAAGAATGGCTGCGCTCCTTCAGCCGCAGGCGGTTTTGCGAATCGTTACAAAGGTTGGTGCCTGAAATTGAGGAGAGCGATTTGACCACAGGCGGCGCAGGTGTGCGCGCACAAGCCATGACTTCGACGGGCGAGCTGGTGCAAGACTTCAATTTGGTTTGCCGCCCCGGGGCGCTGCATGTGCTTAATGCGCCCAGTCCGGCGGCCACGGCGTCGCTGGCCATTGGCGATGAAATAGCCCGGCAGGTTGAAAACGCATGATTCATTTTGACGCTGGCGTTAAATTTGCGCGATTTTAAAGGGCAGATTTCCGCTTGCATTGGCAAGCGACTGATGTAAGGTAATTACTGGTTTGCGCGCGTAGCTCAATTGGATAGAGTGACGGCCTCCGGAGCCGCAGGTTGTGGGTTCAACTCCCGCCGCGCGCACCAAAAAAAATAAATGCGGTGCTGTCCCGACCGCCGGATAATTACCCAGTAATGGCGAGACTGAAATACTACTCAACAAACGACGAAAAAACTCACGAGATTGGCGATTCAGATGTTCCTTCGGGGCCAAAGCGCGTGCTTATTGTGGAAGACGAAGCCGAGTTCGCCATGATGATCAAGGAATTTCTGGAGTCACAGGGAAACTTTCTGGTTACCTTCGCCAGCGATGGCGTTGTGGCAATCAAACAGGTAATGGCTGGCGATTTTGACGTGATTTTGTGCGACATGGTGATGCCCAATCTGGCCGGCGACATGTTTTATTTGGCGGTTGAAAGAGTAAGACCTCATTTGTGCAAGCGTTTCATATTTATGACCGGCCACAAAGGAGACGCCAAAATTGCCGCATTCATTAGAAAGGTGCGCGGCCTTGTGTTGTGGAAGCCGTTTGAAATGTACATGTTGATGGAAGCCATTAATGCAGTTGAGAAAAAGATTGCCAGCGATTCTGCTCAAAACGGCGACTCTATTGGAGGCACAGCAGGAATCACAGGTTGACTGTTGCCGGGAAATTATGGCCGTGAATCAAACGCCGGGATGCGAAGGCGACCTTATTAGCGGCTGACTTCGATGAGAAACCATACAGTTGGCGTTGAACCCAGGGGCAGCTCCCAAACTTCGCCTTTCTTTTCCGCCTTTATGGCAGCGGCAGTTGGTTGACCTGCGCCGTCCAACGGACGCGCAATGACCGACCGCGCATTGGAAATCTGGCGCAGGCGCACCACGCCTTGCACGAGTTCGATGCGTGTTGGCGCCGTCCCCCAATTTGTCAGTGTTTTTCGTTTTTCATCCCATTGCATTCCGGTATTGGCGACGCGGCCTGAGGCTGTAAGTAACAGACGTCTGGCTTGTGCAATGTTTGGTCCGTCGAGGGCGCTTAAAGTTATGGCGCAAAAAGCCGGTGTAACATCTGCGTCCAAATTGTCCAAGGTTTGGATTTTCCCGCCGCAAAAACCAATCATAGCCTGAGTTTTTGGGGTCTGAATTGTCACCAAACCGGATTTTTTGCCGGTATAATGCCATTTAAGCTCGCCGGTAATGGATTCGATGGGATTTGCGGCGGGCGGTGAAGTCGGGACCGAACCTGCTTGGGCATCAAGAGAGGCGATGCGCACGGCCTGTTGCAATGGTAGCGCCAGGGAAAAGCCCGGGGTAAAAAATGGGGTTTCGGAGGATGACATTCTTATGCTCTCCAAAACCTGTGCGCGGGTATAGCTGCGCAGGTGTGTGGTTGGAGAGGGTTTCACGTCGCCACGCAGAAAAAGCATTGCGCCAACTGCGAGTTGCGCCATTTTAACCGGCTCCAATGCAAAGTCGAAGTGTCCGCCAACTTTTGCGGGCGCTTGTACTATATCGCCGTGCGCCAGAGTGTAGGCAAATAGGCCGTCCCAGTCCTGCAGTGCGGCGTATGCCGCCAGGATCGGCACACCTTCAGCCGCATATTCATTGGGAAATGGGTGGTTGTATTCGGATACAATGTATGGTTTGCCGGCAACGGCAGAGCGCGCCAACTGTACTACGGTGGAACGCAGCGGCTCATCCACCATGGGCGTATTTGAAATTTCGAAGCCTCGCCGCTGGCCGGTTTGTGGATCGTTAATGTAACGCGGATGTTGCCAGTAAACATGCCCGTCCACCGCTTCGAGCAGAGATGTGCCGGCCACTATTGGATAGCCGGATTTGTAATGGCCGTGATCGCTGTTGCCCACAAGCACCTGGCGCACTTTCAAATCTTCGCGCAGGAATCGAGCCATTTCCTTGAAGAATTTTGCCTCAACATCCAAATAGAACGCGGCCTCCGTTTGGAAACGTTCAGCCGATGCCGATTTGAATTGGTTCGGACGCAGCCGGGGCAGGGGCGCGTCTGGCGCAACGCCGGCTTCAGTCCGCCATCGGGCAAGTGTTTCAGCCGAAACCTTGGTGCGGAGCCATTCGTTGAATTGGCGTGTCAGTTCTTCGGCGTAACTTGATGGGACATCGCTCCATACATCTCTTGGCTTTGTTTTGATTTCGCCGAGCAACCTGCCGCTGAACCAAGCTTCTACCAGTGAGTTTTCATTCAAAAATTCGACAATCGCCACTGCTGGCTCGGCTGCGTATGTTGAACCGGTGTACGGGTTGCGATGCGTCAGTAATTTTCGCGCGTAATCTTTTTGCAGGGCGATCAGGCGCGGGTCGAAATAGGTTGCGCCCTTGCCCACGCCCAGGAGTTCGTATTCCTTGACGCCATCTCCGGCACGGTAACGGCGCCCGACGTTAAGGTTCAGGTCGGAGTAGATGCCGCGCTTTTTCAATTCCGCAATGAAATAGTCGAGACGGTCCAGTTGGTTTTCGTCGAATGTTTGGGAATCATCGCGATTTGCATCCAGCAAACCTGCCGGAGCTGGACGATCAATAAAGTGAAAGCGGACACAATTGATGCCTGTTTCGGCAAGACGCTGCGCAACCACGGGCGCGGCTTCTTTTGCCGGCAAAGCCCCCTGCATGGTGGCGTTGATGCCCCAGATGCGGAATCGGCGTCCATCGGGGCGGACAAGGTGACCATTTTGGACACGAATAAAGCCATCCTTGCCTGCCACCGGTTCCAAAATGGAAGCAAGGCTTGCGGGCCGCGTTCCATTGGTGTTCCATGATACCGTGTAATCAGCCCAATTTTCAGGCGTTATTTCAGCGGCTGTCAGGCTGTGCGCTGCAAGCCCTGCAAGCAACGCTGTTATTGCCTGGATATAATTCAAAGAAGCTGTCATGGCGGAAAAATAACACCGGAGCATTTGCAAAACGATAAAAATTTATGTGGGGAATGGCAGTTTCTTCCCCGGTTACTTTACATTCATTGAATGTGGACTTATCTTCTCGGTGATTGAGTGGAGAAGCAAAAAAGCGGGTTTTGGTTGGGATGAGCGGCGGGGTTGATTCCTCGGCTGCAGCCGCCTTGTTGTTGGAGGCCGGTTATGATGTTGTGGGCGTTACCTTCAAGCTTTGGGGAGCGTCCTGTTCGGCATCAGGCCCGCGGACCTGCTGCGGTCCAGAGGCGGTGGCAGATGCCCGCGAGGTATGCCAAAAACTTGGCGTGCCATTTTACTTTTTGGACGAAGGGCCGGTTTTCCAAAAAGAGGTGATTGAATACTTTGCGGCGGAGTACCGCGCCGGCCGCACGCCCAATCCGTGTGTAGTCTGCAATGAGCATGTAAAGTTTGCTTCGTTGCTCAAACGGGCTGCTGCCCTGGATATTCCTTATGTAGCAACCGGACATTACGCCCGTGTGGAACAGTGCCCAAGGACAGGCCGTTATCTATTGAAGCGCGGTCGTGACCAGAAAAAGGATCAGAGTTACTTTTTGTTTGCCCTCAAGCAGTTCCATCTCTCGCGCACATTGTTCCCGTTGGGAGACAAAACCAAGTCGGATTCGCGCGCTACCGCGCACCGGCATCAACTCAAGGTTGCAGACAAGGAGGAGAGCATGGAGATTTGTTTTGTTTCCGATGGCAACTACGGGAATTTTCTGCTCAAGCAGCGACTGGCCGAAAAACACAGGGGCGATATTGTGGATGTGCGAGGGCGAAAGCTGGGGGAGCACGATGGGATTGAATTTTACACTATTGGACAGCGCCGGGGTTTGAGAGTTTCGAATCCCAATCCGCTTTACGTGATTGAATTGGACCCGGCGTCAAATCGAGTGGTGGTGGGCGAGGCTGGGATGCTGGAGCGTTCTGAGCTTACGGTGGAGCAATGCAACTGGATTGCCTTTGATACGCCGCCTCAGGCAATTGAGGCGACGGTTAAAATTCGCTACAACCATCCCGGGGTTTTGGCAACAGTTGAGCCTCTGGGCAACGGAAAGGCACGCGTGCGCTTTTCGCAACCGCAGCGCGCCGTCACACCCGGACAGGCTTGTGTATTTTATCAGGATGATTTGGTTTTGGGCGGCGGCTGGATTGGCGGATGATTCAGCAAAATCCATTTCCCGGCCGGAATAATCCATCCAAAAAGTCTTGCAGTTGGCCCAGAGGGCTGGTTAGGTGTGTCTGCTGACAACCGGCAGGGCACATTAAAGAAATTGCGTCATGGATACAATCTGGTACTACGCTGTTGGGCAGGAGCAGAAGGGACCTGTGAGCGAGGCCGAGTTAATCGGGCTTTACCAGGCCGGGACAATCAACGATGACACGTTAGTCTGGCGCGATGGCATGGCCAATTGGGCACCGTACCGGCAAGCTGGCCCCGGCCGGTCACAGGCTGCGACTGTCCCGGAACCATTATCGCTTCCGGCTGTTTCGGCAGAGAGCGGTTTTTCAGAGGCGCAAGCCAAACAGGCTGTTCAAGGCCCTTCAATCGGCCTGCTTGTGACTGGCATACTGGTGGCTTTGGATAGTCTGCTTGCCATTTTGTTGAACATTTTTGGTGTTGCAATTCAATTGCCATCTGGATTTGGCGATCCAGAGATTGAAAGAATGCTGAAGATGATGGACAGCGGCATGGGCCTTGTTGTAAGCGTTGTCAAGTTGGGCCTCGCCGGCCTTACCATTTACGCGGCACTGGAGATGGGCAAACTGCGAAATCACGCACTGGTCACGGCCATGCTGGTGATCAACATGATCCCATGCTGCAATGGTTGTTGCTGCCTCGTTGGCCTGCCAATAGGGATATGGGGCCTGACAGTGCTTGCGAAGCCGGAAATCAAAAAATTATTTCACTAAGCCGTTATCGCGACAAGGCAGCCAGTTGTTCCCACAGCTTTCGCTGGCGTTCGTTTACATGTTCGGGGACCTGGATTTTGATTTGGACAATAAGGTCGCCTCGCTCGTTTTCCTTTCCCAGGCCATGCCCGCGGACGCGCAATTTGCGGCCATTTTGCGTGCCGGGTGGAATTTTAATTGTCACGCTGCCTTCGAGTGTGGGCACTTTGACCTCGGCGCCAAGCACAGCATCCCACGGTGGGAGCTCGAGCTCATAAACCAAATCCTTGCCTTGGACTTCAAAATCAGGATGACGCGCAAGCCTCACGCGCAGATACAAATCGCCGGCGGCGCCGCCGCCAGTGCCGAAGTTTCCCCAGCCAGGTACGCGTAATTTTTGGCCGGGCAATATACCGGCCGGGATTTTGACTTTGTGGACCTCCTGTTGTCCGTCGCGTTCTAGTGTTATGGTGCGTACCGAGCCTTTGAGGGCTTCCTCCAGTGTTACCATGATGTCGGCTTCGACATCCTGGCCGCGCTGGGCTTCTTCTTCCGGCCAATGGGTTTGAAATCCGCGAAAATGGCCGTGCCTTCCAAATAACTGCTCGAAAAAGTCGCTGAAACCAGTTCCGCCAAAGTGGAATTCCCGCTCGAAGCGGAATCCGCCTGGGAAGCCTCCCGTGGCATGCATGTTTTCCCAACCCGGTGGCGGTCGGAATTCAGCTCCAGATTTCCAATGGCTTCCTAATTCATCGTATTGCCGGCGTTTTTCCGGGTCGCCAAGGACTTCGTAAGCCTCATTGATTTCCTTGAACTTTTCCTCGGCCTTCTTTTTGTCCTTGGCAACGTCAGGGTGGTACTGGCGTGCGAGCTTGCGGAACGCCTTCCGAATTTCCTCATCGGTGGCGTTTCGCGGCACCCCCAGCACTTCGTAGTAGTCCTTGTACTTTACTGCCATACCCGCCGGTAATTTACTGATAACCGGATAAAATTAAAGCGGCAAATGGCTGCTGCACGGTTTTGAACTGGCAATATGGATTGTCAGCCAGTGCACCCAAAAAAATTCAGTGGCCGCTCTCCGAGCGCCTCTCTTTGTATCATCAGGGCCAGTTCGCGGGCGTGGTAGTCGCCCCACATTGAGCTTTCGCCATTTGGGATTTTTTGATTTGGAGCGATATAATCCCATCCATTGGGCCGGTGATAGACTGAGTGAAGAATCAATCCTTGATGGCTTGGGCTGATGGACAGATATGGCTCATTGAACAGTGTCCGGGCTATTGTGAGGCCAGCCTGACGGTAACGGGATGCTTCTTTGTGCTTGCGCAAGGCGAGGTAATTGCCAAGCCTCAAAAGACCCTGGGCGGCAATTGCCGCGGCAGAGCTGTCAAAAGGTTCCCATTTGTTGAAAGGGTTTGAAGGCCTGTCAAGATATTGTCCCATCCGTGGGATGTTTGGCGCTCCGGTATCCCACAGCGGGATGCCGTCGGTACATGAGTTTTCGATGTAGAAATCCGCGGTGTCGAGCGCAGATTGAAGCCACTGCTTTTCAATGGCTTTGCGACCTCCAAATGGCTGCAATTCGCGGTCAGCAAGGACGGCAAGAAATTCAAGCTCCTCCGCAAACCCGCAGAGCGCCCATGCAAGCCCGCGTGTCCAGGTGCTGAAGGGCGAATAGCCTTGCTGGGTTGATGGTCCGCGGAATATGCCGTTGGTTGGATTGAAAATGCATTCATGAGCTGTGCGCCCGCGTACATCGTAGGCGTCCCGGCCCTGGCCGTGGTAAATGGAATAACGGGCAACGGCAGCCATGTGTTTTACCAGCCTTTCCAGGAGGGAAATTTTCCTATCTTGCTCGCCCATGAGGACTTGTCCCAGCCGGTGTGCGACTGCAAGGGAACGCATGGACCTTATGCTGTCCACGAATAACGAATGCGGCCCGTTGAATGAATGGACAAACCCGCCCCCGTCGGCGGTGGGTGTCCAGCGGGCGGCTTGAACGGCGCCTGAAACTTTCAGAGCCAGTTCCGCCAGGTCAACTGCGCCATTAGCCGCGGGTGCCTTGCCCTCGCGCATCAGCCTCAGCCAGTTGCCATAGGTTGAGATGTTATTAAAACCATGGTCATGGACACCGGTGTGCGAGAGGTGCGGGGCCATGAATTGGATGATTTTTTGACGGCCAATTTCAAGAAATTCTGTTTCGCCGGTGGCGTCGAATTGCAGAAGCATCGAGCCGTATTGAAAGCCCTGTGTCCACTCCGTCCAGTTGCGGCTGGTGTAGCGGCCTTGTACAGTCAGCACCGGTGCGCCTTTTGAAGGCGTCCAGGTTTTTTCGATGCTGCGGATTTTTTGTGCCGACAGCTCAAACAGGCGGCGGATGGTTGGAAGCAACTGCGCCGGAGTCAGTTTCAAATCAATTTTAATGGCCATAGACAGGCTTTATCTTTTCTGGATTGCGCTGGATTTTCAAACGATTTCAAGCTGTATGCCTGAGAAGCCGGTAGTGCATGGGGTTACAGCCTGCGGATGTGGAAGCCGCCGTCCACGTTGATGACTTCGCCGGTGCTGAAAGGAAACATGCCGGATGCAATTGCAGCCACAGCCTTGCCTACGTCTTCAGGCAAACCCCATCGGCGGATTGGTGTCAGGCCATCGGCGATCAGCCGGTCATACTTTTCCTTCACTGGCGCGGTCATGTCAGTGGCTATTATGCCCGGACGTATTTCAAAGACGTTTATGCCGTATTCGGCAAGGCGCGCGGCAAAAAGAGGGGTCAACATGGCAAGGGCGGCTTTTGCCATGCAATAATCGCCGCGGTTGGTTGAGGGGGCGAAGGCGCTGATGGAACTTATGGTTACGATGCGCGGTTGATAAGTTGCGCCGCCGGGCGGTGCTTGCGTCAGTTCAATCATCCACCTCGCGACTATTTGTGTAAGGAAATAAGGGCCTTTGACGTTGATGGCCATCAACCTGTCAAAACTATCTTCGGCGCCTTCCAAAATATCAACCCGTTTGTCCGGAGCCACGCCGGCGTTGTTGACCAAAAGGTCAAGCCGTTTGAATGTTTGCTTGGTGAAATCGAGCAGCCGTTGTCGCGCCTCCGCCTTGGAAATGTCGGCTTGAAAGACTTCGGCTCTTATGGAATGGCCGGCGGCTTGGGCGCGTTTGACGGTGTCGGCAGCGGTTTGCAGCGCGGCCTGCTCATTGGATACGTAGTTCAAAACAAGGTCATAGCCGACTGCCGCTACTTCGAGCGCTATGCCGCGACCTATGCCGCGCGCCCCGCCTGTTATTAAAGCCACCGGATTCATGCGGGAATGTTTCACTGATAATTTGCAATTTTCAATTTCAAATACCGTCTGGAGTGATTTTCTGTTTTTCGACTCTGCTTGAATTTGTTAATAACCACCGGCAGATGAACGAAAGCATGTCCAGCAGTGTCGGCGCGCCCGGGCGGCGTTCATCCATCCTGTTTGTTGCAGGGCTGGCGGTAATTGGCGGGTTGTATGTGTTGCTTATTATTGCAATGGTGGTTGCCGATGCTGCATACACCACGCCGGCCCAGGTATTGGCGGCGCTGCGGGATGAAAACATACGGTATGCAATCAAACTGAGCCTTCTATCGTGCAGTTTAACTGCGTTGTTGTCGCTATGGGTCGGGATTCCATTGGGTTATTTGTTGTCGCGATGGAAGTTTCCCGGCAAGGGGCTTGTTGAGGCCGTCTTGGATATTCCAATCGTTTTGCCGCCATTGGTTCTTGGCCTAAGCCTGCTTATTCTTTTCCAGACGCCGGTTGGGCGGATGATTGAATCAGTTGTGCCGGTAACATACGCAGTGCCGAGCGTTATTTTGGCCCAGTTTTCAGTTGCTTGCGCTTTTGCCGTGCAGACCATGCGCGTGACATTTGACCAGATACATCCGCGTGCCGAGCAGGTGGCATTGACGCTTGGTTGCACGCGGGCACAGGCTTTCTGGCATGTCACACTGCCTGAGGCGTGGCGTGGCGTGCTTACCGCCGGAACACTTGCATGGGCGCGTGCCCTGGGAGAGTTTGGCCCCATTCTGGTCTTTTCAGGCGCAACGCGCCAAAAAACAGAGGTGCTTTCAACCAGCGTGTTTTTGGAGCTGAGTGTTGGAAACCTGGAGGCGGCAGTAGCTGTGTCGCTGTTGATGATTTTCGCCGCCATAGCAGCCCTGATATTGGTGCGATGGGGTGGATCGTGGGCCGTTTTTCAAAGGGGTCTTGAGCCATGATACAGGTTGAAAATCTCTCAGTTCAAGCCGGCACCTTTGTATTGAACGATGTGAATTTTGAAATTCCATCGGGCGCGTGCGCGGTGTTGATGGGCAGGACGGGCAGCGGCAAGACGACATTGTTGGAGGCATTATGCGGATTGCGTCCGGTGCTAAGGGGCGTAATCAGGCTTGGAAATCGGGATGTAACAAATATGGAGCCGGGCTGTCGAGGGATTGGGTATGTGCCGCAAGACCGTGCGTTGTTCCAAACCATGACGGTGCGGGAGAATCTGGCCTTTGGTTTGGTGATTCGCGGGGAGGTGCCGGATGAAATCCAGCGGCGTGTGGGGGAATTGGCCGCCATGTTGGGACTGGAAAAGTTGCTTGACCGCAAGCCGCAAAATCTCAGTGGCGGCGAGGCGCAGCGTGTTGCGCTGGGGCGTGCATTGGCAATCCGCCCGTCATTCCTCTGTCTGGACGAGCCATTGAGCGCGTTGGACGAGGAGACACGCGAGGAGATGTACGGGGTGTTGGAAATGGTCCACCAAATGGCACGTGTAACCACTTTGCACGTCACACACAACCCGAGCGAAGCACGGCGGCTTGCTGATTTGGTGCTCAGGATTGAAAACGGCAGGGTGAGCGTTGTGTCCGGGCCATAAAATCATGTCATCGCATGGAACACGAGTTGTCCGAGCTGGAAAAAGCCGTTTACGAATGGCAGATGTGGGTGCCGGGCTTTGGTGAAGCCGGCCAGAAAAAACTCAAGGGCGCTTCGGTATTGGTTTCCCGGTGTGGCGGGGTTGGCGGGGCAGTGGCATTGGAATTGGCCGCGGCCGGGATTGGCCGGCTGGTGCTTGCCCACGCGGGCGTATTGAAGCCTTCCGATTTGAACAGGCAAATCCTGATGTCACATAGCCGTCTTGGGCAGCCGCGAGTAATCCAGGCTGCGGAGCGTCTCAAGGAATTGAATCCAAGGCTTGAGGTCGAGGCCGTGTCAGAAAATGTTACAGAGGGCAATGTTGCAAAGTTGGTTGGGTTAGTTGACCTTGTCGTGGATTGCGCACCGCGGTTTGAGGAGCGGCTGTTGATGAATCGTGAAACAGTCCGCCAGCGCAAGCCGATGGTTGAGTGTGCCATGTTCGAGTTGCAGGCACGGCTGACCACCTTTTTGCCCGGCCAAACTCCGTGTCTGGCTTGTTTATATCGGGAAACACCATCTTCGTGGTCGCGTCAGTTTCCAGTTTTTGGCGCCGTTTCCGGCATGATAGGTTGCATGGCTGCAATGGAGGCGATCAAGGTGCTGTCTGGTTTGGGCCAACCGCTTGCAGGGAGAATGCTTGCCTGTGACCTTCGCACGATGGATTTTCGGATTTTGAAAATTAGACCGGACCCGCACTGTCCGGTGTGCGGCTCGGTGTAGTTTGTCTTGCTGTGAGCACCGACTGGTTGACTGCCATTCCGTTGCAGTCAAGACTTGGGCGCACACAATTACCCGCCCCGACGTGTTGCCGCCTGTTTAGATTTGCGAGTAAGCGGCCGGCTTGAGCACCAGATTTGTTATTCCACGAATAATCAGGCTGTCGGCGTATTCCGGCATGGCCCGCAATTTTTGCCATTCTGGATGCCTGCCGAATTTGCCCCAGGCTGCCTTTTGTGCGTCCGCATCCTCGAATCCAAGCATGTAGGTCAGGTTCGGCATCTTTGCGCCAAAGAGAGTCTCGCCGAAAAAGACGGGTGTCAGCCCCACTTCACGGAAAATTTTCAATTCGCCGGCGTCATTGAACATCTCGATTTTTTTCTGGCCGGTCTGGAGGCTTGGGCTTTCGTAAATACGCAACTGGAAGATGCGGTTCGGGCCTTTTGCGGGCAGTTCGACCTTTGGCATTCCTTTGAACGCAAGCATCAACCAGGCTTCAATTTCTTTGTATGCCGGAGCGGACTTGGGAGCATCCAGGACGGATGCGCCTTTGGCCACGAATTCTTTGTCGCTCAGCAGCTTGCTTGTTAATCCGATGGCGGATTCGATGGTTGGATGTGGCAGCAGGACAAAAATGGTGGATGATTCCTTGGTGTCGCTGAACACGCCCACCGGTTGGATGCCGAGGCGGTTGAGTGCCGGGATTGCGGCATCCTTGAAGAAAGCGTCCAAGGCTGTTTTCTGTTCCTCTTTTTCGATGGTGTACTTTTGCAGGACGAGGAATTGGCGGTCTGCGGAATCCTGGGTGGCTGCGGTTGAGGACAGGGCGCCAAAGGCGGCAAGCCCCAAGGTTCCAGTTGCTGCGAGAAATGAGCGACGGTCCAATGATTGAGTTTTCATAATGTAATAACTGTTGGCGGAAGTAATAAACCAACTCCGGGCTACCGTACAAACAGAAAATCCAATTTTTTACAATAACGGCCTTCTTGTTTCCGCCATGGAATCTGGTCGAACTTGTTTTTCCGGCTTGGCAGGAGTTGTGCAGTTGGGTAGGTTGCAGCGCGGGATGAATTTGCTGCGCGGGATTATTGCGTGGGCGTGCCTTGGCGTGGTGGCGGCTGCCGGCCTTGCCGGTGAGCCGGCGCCGCAATTGATTGTTGAGGCCAGGGATGCTTCAGGCGAATTCGAGTATGATTTGGCCACCGGCCTCGCTACGGCGAAAAACGGTGTAATTGTGAGATATGGCGATGCCGTTTTGACTGCCCAGCGGGTGATAGTGTTTCAAGACCGCAGTTGGGTGTATGCAGAAGGGGACGTGGTGTTGCAACGTGAGGGCCAGAGCTGGCGTTGCGACAGCATGACCTACGATTATAAAAACAAGCGGCTGGATGCAGATTTTTTCAGGACCGCGCAATCGCCGTTCTTCGCGGCCGGCGAGCTTATCACCTCGATGCAGGGAACCAACGGCGGGCATAGCGCAAGGGAGGTTTCAATTACAACCGATGATTACTCCACGCCCGCTCAGCGTGTGCGCGCCAGAAAGGTTACAATCGTTCCGGGTGAATACATTGAGGCGCGCTCGGCGGTGTTGTACATTGGGAATGTTCCGGTCATGTACTACCCGTATTACAGGCGTGACCTTAAGAGACACCCCAATAACTGGGACACAGTGCCGGGGTATCGAAGCAGGTTTGGCCCATACCTGTTGAACACTTACAACATGTACTGGAGCAAGCAATTCGATGGCGCGCTTCATCTTGACTACCGGCAACGGCGTGGGTTTGGCGAGGGTGCAGATGTCAACTTGCACCTTGGCCGGTATGGTGAGGGAGAATTCAAGTTCTATTATGCGCGTGATGAGCGGCCGGGTACGGACTATCGCGGCAATCCCGTGCGGGATGACCGCCACCGGATATATTACTCGCACCGGGCTGATTTTGATACCAACTTCACCGCCAAGCTCATGATTCGCCGCCAAAGCGACGCGTTTTTTATTCGCGACTTTTTCGAGCCTGAATACCGGCGGAATGTGCAGCCTTCATCCTATCTGGAATTGAACCGGTTTTGGAATAATTGGTCGCTTGACCTTGTGGCTCAGCCCAGGGTCAACCGCTTTTTTGAAACAGTTGAGCGGTTGCCGGAAATAAAGCTGACCGGTTTGCGCCAGCAATTGGGAGAATCGCCTTTTTACTACGAAAGCGACAGTTCCCTTGGTTGGTACAGGCGGCAGTTCGCAAACAGCGCGTTTGCGGATTATTCCGCGTGGCGCGCTGACACTTACCACCAATTGTTGTACCCGCAAAATTACTTCGGGTGGCTGCAGGTGACGCCGCGCGTGGGCGGGCGGCTGACTGAATACGGCGAGGCAGACGGGATTGGCACAACCACACGGAGGGAATTCAGACCGGTTTTCAACACGGGCGTTGAGTTTTCCACGAAGGCATCCAGGGTCTGGCCGGCCGTAAAGAGCCGCTTGCTGGACATGGATGGTCTTCGCCACATCATTGAGCCATCCGTCAACTACGCCTTCGTGCCGTCGCCGCGGCGGCGGCCTCCGCAGTTGCCTCAGTTTGATTATGAACTCGGCACTTACAGGCTTTTGCCTCTGGATTATCCCGATTACAACGCGATTGACTCGATTGACGCCCAGAATGTGATGCGGCTGAGTTTGTTCAACAAGTTGCACACCAAGCGCAGGGGTCAGATTGAAAACTTGCTCGAATGGGCGCTTTACACCGACTGGCGGTTGAACCCGCGCGCAGGACAGCAGACATTTTCTGACATATTTTCGGATTTGGATTTTCTGCCGAGGTCATGGCTGATGCTTTCCCAGCGGCTTCGCTATCAGTTGGGAGAATCACGGCTGAATGAATTGAATCATTCAATAACAGTGATGCCTTCCAACAAATGGAGTGTCAGTGTCGGCAACCGGTATTTGCACTATGACCCTGTGTTTGCGCCGTTGCCTGGACAAAACCTCTTTTTCACCCGCTTCTATTACCGGATAAATGAGAACTGGGGATTCCGC